>ERZ773242.3612-NODE-3612-length-10836-cov-3.758371_pt1 | contig 10836 bp, 6 predicted proteins | sample MGYA00511077_ERZ773242 | MGnify/ENA primary metagenome ERZ773242 (study PRJEB29015, sample SAMEA2737754) | human gut metagenome | biome: human gut; feature: human-associated habitat; material: faeces | place: China | collected 2012 ... | reverse complement strand
CCTTCCACAGCGCCTCGCGCAGCGCATAGACATCCTGTTCCTCGTTCTCCGCCGAGAACGACATGCGCACCGACCCGTCGATGACCGCCGGGGCCAGCTTCATCGCCTCCAGCACGTGGCTCCTGTGCCCCTTCGAGCACGCCGAACCCGCCGAGACAAAAATGCCCTCCGATTGCAGACAGTTGATGATCCCCTGCGACCGTACGCCCGGCAGCGACAGGTTCACAATGTGCGGCGCTTCCTGCGCCCCGATCAGCACGAGTCCCGGAACCTCCGGCAAAATCTCCCGCGCAAGGTCGCGCAGCCGCGCCATTTTGGCGATGTCCGCCGCCGCGTCCGTCGCGGCCACTGCCGCGCCAAACCCGCAGATCCCCGGCACATTCTCCGTCCCGGAGCGGAAATTGCCCTCCTGTCCGCCGCCGTGGATGAACGCGGGCAGCGGCAGACCGGGCTTGATGTAGAGCGCACCGACGCCCTTCGGCCCGTGGACTTTGTGTCCCGAGATCGAAATGAGGTCGGCCCCAAGCGTTTTGGCCTTGAACGGGACTTTCAGAAAGCCCTGCACGGCGTCCGTGTGGAACAGCGCCAGCGGCGCAAGCCGCCGCGTCGCGCGCACCATCTCCGCGATCGGCATGACCGCGCCGGACTCGTTGTTGACCATCATGACGGATACCAAAATCGTATCGGGCCGCAGCGCGGCCTTCAACGCCTCGACCGAGACGAAGCCCGTCTCATCCGGCTGCAAATACGTCACCTCAAAGCCCTGCGCCTCCAGCTGCTGCATCGGATGCAGCACGGCGTGGTGCTCCACGGCGGTCGTCACGATGTGGCGCCCGCGCTTGCCGAGGCGCTTCGCTGTGGAAAAAATGGCCCAGTTGTCGGCCTCGGTGCCGCCGGAGGTGAAAAATACGCGCTCTGTCTCCGCGCCGAGCGCCTGCGCGACCTGCGCCCGCGCCGTTTTCAGCCGGTGTGCCGCATCCATGCCCGGCCGGTAGACCGACGACGGATTGAACCAGCACTCCGTCAGCAGTTCGTTCATCGCGGCCACACAGGCCTCGTTCGGCCTTGTCGTCGCAGAATTGTCCAAATAAATCATTTTTATGCCTCAAAAATTATTTTCCAACGCAGAAGCGTTCAAAAATTCGATTTGTGATGTCCTCGCGCATCGTCCGGCCCGTGACCTCGCCGAGGGCCAGCATTGCGGCCTCCACGTCAACGAGGACGGCGTCCGGTGTCAGTCCTGCCTGCATCGACCGCTGCGCGAGACGCAGCGAATCGCGCGCCCGGACGATGGCCTCGGCCTGCCGTGCGTTCGTCAGCAGTGAGCCGTCGCACGGCACGTCGTCCGCGAACAGCATGTCCATCGCCTGCTCGAGCAGCTCCATCCCCGCTCCATTCTTCGCCGAAATTGGAACGACGTAGTCAAACGGCAGATCGGACGCCTCGATGACCTGACCAAGGTCGGTCTTGTTCATCAGCGCGATGCACGCCCGCGCGCCGAGCGCCGCGTCCATCGCCTCCTGATCCTCTGCGGAGAACGGCTTGCTCCCGTCGACGACGAACAGCGCAAGATCCGCTTCCTGTGCCGCAGCCAGGCTCCGCTCTACGCCCATCCGCTCGATCCGATCGTCCGTTTCCCGGATGCCCGCCGTGTCGAGCAGCCGCAGCAGATGCCTCCCCAGCCGGACGGTCTGCTCCACGGCGTCGCGCGTCGTGCCCGGAATGTCGGTGACGATCACGCGGTCAAAGCCCGCGAGGCAGTTCAGCAGGCTCGACTTGCCCGCGTTCGGGCTGCCGAGGATGACGGCGGACAGGCCGTCCTTCACGATGCGTCCCCGGTGGCAGGTGGCGAGCAGACGGTTGAGCGCCTTTGCGTCGCCGTCCAGCTGTCCCGCGAACTGCGTCAGCTCAAACGGGTCGATGTCCTCATCCGGATAGTCCAGAACGGCGTGGAAATGCGCCAAAATATCCACTAAATTGTCATAAATCGGGTCAATTTTCCGCAAAATCGCGCCCGCAAGCTGCCCGGCGGCGTTCGCCGCCGCGTCGGCGGTCTCGGCGTCGATCAGGTCGATGACGGCCTCTGCCTGTGTCAGGTCCATCTGGCCGTTCAAAAACGCGCGGCGCGTGAATTCGCCCGGACCGGCCTGCCGGAATCCGGCGGCAAACAGAGCCTCCAGTCCGGCGGTCAGCGCGGCGGGCGAACCGTGGCACTGAAATTCCACGGTGTCCTCGCCGGTATAGGAGTGCGGCGCATGAGAAACGAACGCCATGCAGTGGTCGACGGGCCGCCCCTCAGCGTCCGCCATCGTGCCGAGCACGAGCTTCCGGTCTTCTGCGGCCTCCAGCGGCTTGCCGCCCGCACGGGTAAAGACCTTCGCGGCGCGTTCGATGCAGCCCTCGCCGGACATCCGCAGAATCCCGATGCCGCTCCGGCCATGCCCGGTCGCGATGGCCGCGATCGGGTGTCCCATTGTTACCGCCATTCCACGTCCATCCCCTTCTGCATCAGCGGATTGATCTCCACGCGCGCCGGATCGCCCAGCGAGCACTGGATGCCGCTGACGTCCGCCGCCGTGTGCAGCATCCCGATATGGCCAAGCACCTTGCAGCGCTTGCCGTTGATCGTCACATAATAGGCTTTCCCAAAGAGCATCACGCGCAGGCTTGCGGCGATGCGCCGCAGACAGTCGCGGAAGCGGAACAGATCGTTGCCCATCTCGCAGCCAAATCCGTTGTACCAGCCGACGGGCAAAATTGCGACGCGCGTCGGCCGCTTCGCCTTCCATCCCGCGCCATATCCCGTCGTGTGCCCCTTGGGCAGCCATTTCAGCTCTTCCACCTGCGTCTCGCAGTACCCGACGCGCTTCAGCCCATGCCCGCCGTGGACGCGGCCAAGCAAGGCCGAGCCGACGCGCACGGCGTCCATCGCCGCGCCCGAAAAATGCAGCACGCCGGAGGAATTGAGAATATGCGCCATCCCTGGTTCAATGCCCGCCTCGCGCAGCGCGGCGAGCACGCGGCCAAAGGATTCAATCTGCGCCTTCGTGGCTTTCTTGTCGCAGAACGCCGAGTGCAGATGCGTATAGATCCCGGTCACATGGATGGTGTCCATATAATGATAGACCGGCGTGATCTTCTCCATCTCCTCCGGCAAAAAGCCGTAGCGGCCCATGCCGGTGTCGATCTTGATGTGCGCCTCGGCGGTCACGCCCGCCTGGGCCGCGAGGCCCGCGAGGACGGAGGCGTCCTCCGTGCTCGAAATTGTAAAAATCACGTGCAGCGGCAAAAGCGCGGTGATCTCGTCGGCGTCCGCCGTCGGCTGGAGCATCAAAATCGGCTCCGTTTCAAAGCCGCCCTCGCGCAGCGCGCGGGCCTCGGCGATCTCCGTCACCGCAAAGTGATCGAGACCTGCCGCGCGGCAGGTCTCCGCCATCGGCAGCAGACCGAGTCCATAGCCGTTGCCCTTCAGCACGGCCCAGATCACGGCGCTGCCCGCCTTTTTCTGGAGTACCTGAATGTTGTTTTGGATCAGCTCGCGCTCGACCAGATAGCGTTTCATACGCAGCCTCCGTTATTTGCCCCGGTTTTTGATCAGGTAGACCTGCTTGCGCAGCTCCTTGAAGATGCTCGTCCCGTGCTCCACAGCCCAGTAGACCGCGGGGCTCAGCACGAGGTCCATCTCGCCGACGAACTCGGTGAAGTCGCCGCCGAAGCCCTGCTTGAAGCGGAACAGGCCATAGAGCGGGTTGTCCTCCGACACGTCGCCGCTCACGCCGCGGAAATCATACATCCGGCAGCCCTTTTCCACGGCCCACTGGATCATGCTCCATTGCAGCAGATAGTTCGGCATCAGGTTCCGGTGCTCGTTGCTCGACGCGCCATACAGATACCAGACCTTGTCGCCGTACCAGATCGCGAGCGTTCCCGCGATCGGCGTCCCCTCGGGGTCAAACGCCATATAGAGCCGCGCGTGCTCGCCAAGGTTGTCGAGCATCGCGGAGAAATATTCGGGCTTTCGCGTGACGAAGCCGTCGCGCACGCCGGTCGTCAGCATGAGTTCGGCGAACGCGGGCACCATTTCCTTCCCGCAGACCTTCACGGTCACGCCCTTGCGCGCAGCGAGGCGGATGTTGTAGCGCCACTTCTGGTGGAACCCCGCCATGATCTCGTCCTCGGTCTTGCCCGCAATGTTCAGGCGGAAGACGTAGCGCGGCTGGATGGCCTCGAAGTTTTTGCCGCCCTCCTTGCCCCGGAAGCCGAAGCTCCTCAGCATCTCGGCAAAGGCCGTGTCGGACGAGGGCACGTCCGGGTCGATCTTGATGACGTAAGCCTTTTTCTGCTTCGCAAGGGCCTTCGCGCCCTCCAACAGCTGGGCAAACGTCTCCCGGTCGTCCAGATCGCAGACCGGCGCGCGGCAGCCGTACATCAGCGTCCGGCCAATGCCGGGCACCTTCCGCGTCATCAGCGCCATCGTCCCTTTGATTTTGCCATCCTCACCGCGCACGGCGACGGCGTCCCAGTCCCACATCGGCTTCTGCTTGCTCCAGAGCCAGCTCTGGGCAAAGTTGCCCTTCGGATGCGACTGGACAAATGCCTCATATTCCGGGATTTGCTCCTTTGTGATGATCTCGTACATATCGTTCACCTGTAATTCTCATAGTCATTCTATCTTGCCCAATTTTTCGCCGCACTTTAGCGGAAGGCCCCCTCTGCCAAGAGGGGGCTGTCATGCGAAGCATGACTGGGGGAGCGTCAGCACTGAATCGAAAGATTCAGCAGCGCCAGCGTCTCCTTCAGCTTCTCATAGAAGCCCTCCGCCGTGCGCGGCAGGTTCGGCTCATTGTACCATTCGCAGGGGTCCAGCTCCGTGTCGCCGAATTTCCGGGCGAACATCGCGCCGAGGCCCATCGCCTCTGCATAGGGCAGCGTCCGGTAAAAATACTGCGGGTCGCGCTGTAAGCGCATCAGCAGGTGCGACGGCGTCACGCGCCGCAAAAACTGCCGGAATCCCAAAACCTGCCCCAGCAGCCGTCCGCCCGCGCGGCTCCGCTGTCCGCCGTGCCGCGTGAGCACGCCGGTCAGTGCGCTGAGCGCCGCGGCCAGCAGCATCAGCGGGAACGTCCCGCTGAGGTTGCCCAGCACCAGCATCGCCACGGCGCACACGCCGCCAAGCGCCAGCACCGGCACCCGCCGCAGATACCAGCGGATCGCCGCCAGCTGCACGCAAGCGCTCATCGCCGCGCCGAGCACAAAGCAGAGCACCAGCACCAGCCACCGCAGCGGCAGCACCGGCAGCAGAAAGCTCGCCGCCGACAGCAAGGCCACGCCGGAGCAGAGCGCCGCCAGCGCCCGCATTACCAGCACATTCCCGCTCCCCCGCTCATAGAGCCTACGGCCCCAGAAGCGGGCCAGCGCCCCAGCGGCGCTTTTGGCGGTATTTTTATAATGAATGCTCGCACCGTCGCAGCGGTCGGCCCTGGCAAAGAGCGCGGCAAAGAGCTTGCACTCGAGACCCCGCCGCTCGTTGCCCATGTACATGTGCCGCAGCAGCGAGACGTGCCCCTGCGGGTCGACGGCGATGGACAGATAGCCGAGCGATGCCCAGTGGCAGAGCAGCATGTTAAAGTCCGGCTTCGCACCCGCCAGCAGAAACGGCAGGTCGCACGGCAGCGCCGAGTCCGGCGGCAGCGACCGCGACGAGACCGACAGCCGCGGACTGCGCAGCGTCACGAACCAGTATCCCAGCGCCAGCAGCGCAAACAGGATACAGAATGCCGCCGCCACCCAGTTGGCCGACCAGCCGGAATACGTCCCGGTAAAATAGCGCGGCCCGAGCGCCAGCGTCATCGTCAGCGATTCGTGATCCTTGAGTGCGGTGTCGAGATCGCCGAGCAGGACGGCCCCCTGCCGCGCGGCAGTCATATAGTCCTCAATGACGTCGCCATAATAGCCGCTGGAAAAGCCCGGCACGGTCTCGATGTCCTTCGGCATCGTCACCGTGAAGGAGAAATGCTCGATCGGATAGTCCCACTTCGGGCAGAGCAGCGGCAGGTTCAGCGTCTGTTCGCCGTCCGTCTCAGTCACAAGGCCGGAGAGCGTATAGGTGACGGTGAACGTCCGGCTCCCGGCGAATCCGGCGTCGTCCTTCAGCTGGAACAGCGTATACCCGTCCTCGACGGTCTTCTGCGCGCGATAGCCCGCGATGGACGCGCGCTTCGCATTCGCCCCGAGCGGGATGGTCAGGCTCTGTTCAATGCCGGTGAACTCGATCGTCACCGTCTGCGTCACCTGGCACGATCCGTTGCCCGCGACGAGACAGTCCGTCCGCAGATCGGTGATCGTCCCGGCGGCGGCCGCCCCGGTCGTCAGCGCCAGCAGCAAAAACAGCAGCAGCAAAAAACGTTTGATGATACTCACCCCATAGAAAATTCTGCAATCATGGATAAAATACCACAGTCCCGCGCAAAATGCAACTCTCCGTGCCGCATACGCTGGAAAAATCCGCCCATTCCGCCCCAAATGCGCGCCATTTTCCGCGCCGCAGCCCGCTTTTTTGCGTCCCGGCTGGAAAACGCGGAAAGAATATGGTATAATACACTGTCAATAAAATTCAGGGCATCGCTGCACAATTTGCACAAGAGATTCAGAAATGCGGTGCTGCCGCCAACAGGAAGTAATGCCATGAAGCGTATTCTCGTCTATCTCAAGCCCCATACCCGCGACAGCATCCTCGCGCCGCTGTTCAAGCTGACGGAGGCCCTGCTCGAGCTGCTGATCCCGCTGATCGTCGCGAGCATTATCGACGTCGGCGTCGCAAACGGCGACAAGGGCTATATCCTCTCCCGCTGCGGCTGGATGATCGGCCTTGGGTTACTGGGTCTTTTGTGCTCGGTCACGGCGCAGTATTTCGCCGCCCGCGCGGCCACCGGCTTCACCGCCAGCTTGCGCGAGACGCTCTTTGCCCACATCCAGACGCTCAGCTATGCCGACCTTGACTGGGTCGGTACGCCGACGCTCCTCACGCGCCTCACCAGCGACATGAATCAGGTGCAAAATGGCCTGAATCTCACGCTGCGGCTCCTGCTGCGCTCGCCGTTTGTCGTGTTCGGCGCGATGGTCATGGCCTTCACCGTCGATGCGAAGGCCGCGCTCGTCTTCGTCGTGACGATCCCGGCGCTGTTCGCCGTCGTCTTTGCGATCATGCTCGCCTGCATCCCGCTCTATCGCAGGGTGCAGGAAAAGCTCGACCGCGTCCTCGGCGCGACGCGCGAAAATCTCGACGGCGTCCGCGTCATCCGTGCCTTCCGCCTGCAAAACCGGGAGACGGATGCGTTTTCGGAGAAAAACGCCGATCTTACGCACATGCAGCGATTTGTCGGCCGCATCTCCGCGCTGCTGAACCCGCTGACCTACGTGATCGTCAACCTCGCCATCGTCGCCATCCTGCGCACCGGCGCGGTGCGCGTCGACTCCGGCGCGCTCACGCAGGGGCAGGTCATCGCGCTCTATAACTACATGTCGCAGATCCTGGTGGAACTCATCAAGTTCGCCAACCTGATTCTGAACATCACGCGCTCGGTCGCCAGCGGCAGCCGCATCGGTCAGCTGCTGGAGCAGGAGCCGTCCCTCTCCGCGCCGGACGCCATGCCGCAGCCGGTCGACACCGACGAGGCCGTCTCGTTCCACCATGTCACGTTCCGCTGCCCCGGCGCCGAGGTGCCGACGCTCTCGGACATCGACTTCACCGCGAAGCGCGGCCAGACCATCGGCATCATCGGCGGCACCGGCTCCGGTAAGACAATGCTCGCCAACCTCATCGGCCGCTTCTACGACGTGGACGAAGGCTCCGTCACAGTGAATGGCGTCGACGTGCGGGACTATCCGCTTGCTGCGCTGCGCGGCAAGCTCGGCCTCGTGCCGCAGAAGGCGCTGCTTTTCCGGGGCACCATCCGCGAAAATCTGCTCTGGGGCGACGAACGCGCCTCGGACGAGACGATCGCCATGGCGCTCGAGACGGCGCAGGCCGCAGAGATCGTCGCGGGCAAGGAGGGCGGGCTGGACTATCTGGTCGAGGCCGGCGGACGCAATCTCTCCGGCGGCCAGCGCCAGCGGCTCACCATTGCCCGCGCCCTGACCCGAAAGCCGGAAATTCTGATCCTGGACGACAGCGCCTCCGCGCTCGACTTCGCTACCGACGCCGCGCTGCGCCATGCGCTGCGCGCGCTGCCGTGGTGCCCCACCACGTTTTTGATCTCGCAGCGCACAGCGTCCATCCGCTTTGCCGACCAGATCCTCGTCCTCGATGAGGGCCGCCTCGTCGGCCACGGGACACACGACGAATTGTTGGAAACCTGCCCGGTCTACCGCGAGATCTACGATTCTCAGTTCAAAAAGGAGGATGCGCGATGAAAAACAATTCCTCCGAATCGCTCCGCCGCGTGCTGCGGCACCTGAAGCCCTATACCGGCTGGATCGTCCTCGCGCTGCTCTGCGCGGCGGGGAACGTCGCCGCCGCGCTCTATATCCCGATCCTCGTCGGCAAGGCGGTCGACGCCATCGTCGGGCCGGGGCAGGTTGTCTTCGCGGCGGTCGCGTCCATTGGGCTGGAGATCGCGGTGCTCGCGCTGCTGGGCGCTGCGGCGCAGTGGGTGATGAACGTGGTCAACAACCGCATCGTCTTCTGCGTCACGCGCGATACCCGCGCCGAGGCGTTCGCCCACCTGCAAAAGCTCCCGCTTTCTTACCTCGACAGCCATCCCTCCGGCGACGTCATCAGCCGCATGATCGCCGACGTCGACCAGTTTGCCGACGGCCTGCTCATGGGCTTCACGCAGCTGTTTACCGGCGTGCTCACCATCCTCGGCACGCTCGGCATCATGTTCTATCTGAACTGGAAGATCACGCTCGTCGTCGTCGTGCTGACGCCGCTGTCCCTCTTTGCGGCAAAATTCATCGCCTCGCGCACCTATAATATGTTCCGCGAACAGTCGCAGTCGCGCGGCGAGCAGACGGCCTTCCTCAATGAAATGGTCGACGGGCAGAAGGTCGTGCAGGCATTCGGCTATGAGCCGCGCGCCGAGGCGCGCTTCGGCGCGCTGAACGAGGCGCTGCGCCGCGCGTCGCTCCGCGCGACGTTCTTCTCCTCGCTGACGAACCCGGTCACGCGCTTTGTGACCAGCGTGGTCTATGCCTGTGTCGGCCTCGCAGGCGCGATGTCCGCCGTCGCGGGCGCGATCACGGTCGGCGGCCTGACGGTTTTCCTCAGCTATGCCAACCAGTATGCCAAGCCGTTCAACGAAATTTCCGGCGTTGTCACCGAGCTGCAAAACGCTGTCGCCTGCGCTGGACGTGTCTTCGCGCTCATGGACGAGCCGGAGCAGATCCCCGACGCGCCGGATGCGGAAACGCTCACGGACGTGACGGGCCGCGTCGCGCTGGAGCATGTGGCGTTCCGCTACGTGCCGCAGACACCGCTGCTCGAGGATGTGAACCTCGACGTCCACCCAGGCGAGCGCGTCGCCATCGTCGGCCCGACGGGCTGCGGCAAGACGACGCTCATCAATCTGCTCATGCGCTTTTACGACGTGAACGGCGGCGCGATCACCGTCGACGGGCACGATGTGCGCAGTGTCACGCGCGACAGCCTCCGGCAGAATTTCGGCATGGTCTTGCAGGACACCTGGCTCAAGACCGGCACGGTGCGCGAGAACATCGCGCTGGCCCGGCCCGATGCCACGGAGGCCGAGATCGAGGCCGCGGCGAAGGCTGCGCATGCCCACGGCTTCATCACGCGCCTGCCGCAGGGTTATGACACACCCCTGACCGACACGAGCGCAGGACTCTCCGCCGGGCAGCGGCAGCTGCTCTGCATCGCGCGGCTCATGCTGGCGCTGCCGCCGATGCTGATTTTGGACGAGGCGACCAGCTCCATCGACACGCGCACCGAGCTGAAGATCCAGCAGGCGTTCGCCGCGATGATGCGGGGGCGCACGAGCTTCATCGTCGCCCATCGCCTGTCCACCATCCGCGAGGCGGACGTGATTTTGGTTATGCAGAACGGCCATATCATCGAGCAGGGCAAACACGACGAGCTGCTGAAGCAAAACGGCTTCTATGCGAAGCTGTATAACAGCCAGTTCGCACCGTAATTTTGCCGAACCTAAAGGCTCCCTTTACACAAGGGAGGCTTTCCGCTGCGGCGGGGTTAGGGCCGATGAGGGCATCGGCCCCTACAACGAAAAAATATTCAAATTACGATAGTATAAGGAGGTCATCCCATGCGAATCACCGACACGCTGGAACCGAAATCCGTTCTCTCTTATTTTGCCGATCTCTGTGCCATTCCGCACGGCTCCGGCAACACGAAGGCCATCAGCGACTACTGCGTGAAGTTCGCGCATGATCGCGGACTAGAAGTCCATCAGGACAGCCTGAATAACGTCGTTATCGTGAAGCCGGCGACCCCCGGCTATGAAGCCGCGCCCACAGTCATCGTGCAGGGCCACCTCGACATGGTCACAGAAAAAACGCCCGAGAGCACGATCAACTTCCTGACCGACGGTCTGGAGCTCGAGATAGACGGCGATTTTGTCCGCGCCAAGGGCACAACGCTCGGAGGAGACGACGGCATTGCGGTCGCGATGGCCCTGGCCGTGCTCGATTCCAACGACCTTGCCCACCCGCGGCTCGAGTGCCTCTTTACCGTCGACGAGGAGACCGGCATGGACGGCGCGGTCGGCTTTGACGCGTCGATCCTCAAAGGCAAGCGGCTTCTCAACATCGACTCCGAGGAAGAGGGTATCCTCACCGTCAGCTGCGCGGGCGGCGCACATG
>ERZ773242.3609-NODE-3609-length-10864-cov-7.124063_pt1 | contig 10864 bp, 5 predicted proteins | sample MGYA00511077_ERZ773242 | MGnify/ENA primary metagenome ERZ773242 (study PRJEB29015, sample SAMEA2737754) | human gut metagenome | biome: human gut; feature: human-associated habitat; material: faeces | place: China | collected 2012 ... | reverse complement strand
GTGCCCGTATGGAAGGCAAAAATGCCTGCTGGGTGCCGGGAACTGACCATGCTTCTATTGCAACGGAAGCGAAAGTCGTAAATAAACTTGCTTCGGAAGGTATTAAAAAGACGGATTTGACCCGTGATGAGTTTCTGAAACATGCCTGGGCATGGACGGATGAACACGGAGGAATTATCCTGAAACAACTTCGTAAACTGGGAGCTTCCTGCGATTGGGATCGCACTGCTTTCACTATGGATGAGAAGCGTAGTGAAAGTGTGCTGAAAGTATTTGTCGATCTTTATAATAAAGGACTTATCTATCGCGGTGTGCGCATGGTGAACTGGGATCCGAAAGCATTGACTGCTCTTTCGGACGAAGAGGTAATCTATAAAGAAGAACATGGAAAACTTTATTACTTGCGTTATAAAGTAGAAGGTGATCCGGAAGGACGTTATGCCGTGGTGGCTACCACTCGTCCGGAAACGATTATGGGTGATACGGCTATGTGTATCAATCCGAACGATCCTAAAAATGCCTGGTTGAAAGGTAAGAAGGTGATTGTGCCATTGGTAAACCGTGTGATTCCGGTTATTGAAGATGATTATGTGGATATCGAATTCGGTACCGGTTGTCTGAAGGTAACTCCTGCCCACGATGTGAACGACTATATGTTGGGTGAAAAGTACAATCTGCCGAGCATCGATATTTTCAATGATAACGGAACACTGAGCGAAGCTGCCGGCCTGTATATCGGTATGGATCGTTTTGATGTCCGCAAGCAGATAGAGAAAGATCTCGATGCTGCCGGATTGCTCGAAAAGACGGAGGCTTATACCAACAAAGTAGGTTATTCGGAACGTACTAATGTTGTGATCGAGCCGAAACTTTCTATGCAATGGTTCCTCAAGATGCAGCATTTTGCCGATATGGCATTGCCTCCTGTAATGAATGACGAACTGAAATTCTATCCTCCCAAATATAAGAATACCTATCGTCACTGGATGGAGAACATCAAAGACTGGTGTATCAGCCGTCAGCTGTGGTGGGGACACCGTATTCCGGCTTATTTCTTGCCGGAGGGTGGCTATGTGGTAGCTTCTACGGACGAGGAAGCATTGAAGTTGGCAAAAGAGAAGACCGGAAATGCGGCATTGACGATGGCGGATCTCCGTCAGGACGAGGACTGTCTGGATACCTGGTTCTCTTCTTGGTTGTGGCCGATTTCTTTGTTCGATGGAATTAATAATCCGGGCAATGAAGAGATAAAATATTACTATCCTACGAGTGATCTTGTCACCGGTCCGGATATTATTTTCTTCTGGGTAGCCCGCATGATTATGGCCGGTTATGAGTACGAAGGCCAGATGCCGTTCAAGAATGTCTATTTCACCGGTATCGTTCGCGATAAACTGGGACGTAAGATGTCAAAATCACTGGGCAATTCACCAGACCCGTTGGAGCTGATTGATAGATACGGTGCTGATGGCGTACGTATGGGAATGATGCTTGCAGCCCCTGCCGGTAATGATATTCTCTTTGACGATGCATTGTGCGAGCAGGGACGTAATTTCTGCAATAAGATATGGAACGCTTTCCGTCTGATCAAGGGATGGCAGGTGGACGACCATGCCGAAATACCAGAAGCTTCCCGTCTGGCTGTACATTGGTTTGAATCGAAACAGAACGAAGTGGCAGCGGAAGTAGCCGACTTGTTCGGTAAATATCGCCTAAGCGAAGCGTTGATGGCTGTTTATAAGTTGTTCTGGGATGAGTTCTCTTCCTGGTATCTGGAAATGATTAAACCGGCTTACGGACAGGCCATCGATCGTTGCACTTATAATGCTACCCTTTGTTTCATGGATAATCTGCTTCATCTGCTTCATCCGTTTATGCCTTTCATTACCGAGGAGTTATGGCAGCAGATGTGTGAGCGTGAAGATGGCGAAAGTCTGATGGTAAGTGCGCTTACATTGGATTCGTACGTAGATACGGATTTTGTGAAGCAGTTTGAAGTGGTGAAGGAGGTAATCAGTAATATCCGTACTATTCGTTTGCAGAAGAACATTGCACAGAAAGAGGCGCTCGAGTTGCAGGTGGTAGGAGAGCATCCGGTAGTCGAGTTCAATGCAGTGATTACCAAGATGTGTAATTTATCTGCTATTACAGTTGTAGATGCCAAAGCCGAAGGAGCGGCATCCTTTATGGTGGGAACTACGGAATTTGCTGTACCATTGGGAAATATGATCGATGTGGAAGCGGAGATTGCCCGTATGGAAGCCGAACTCAAGCATAAAGAAGGATTCTTGCAAGGCGTGCTTAAAAAGCTAAGCAACGAGAAATTCGTAAACAATGCTCCGGCAGCTGTGATCGAGATAGAACGCAAAAAGCAGTCGGATGCGGAGAGTATTATAAAATCTTTGAAAGAAAGTATTGCTGCTTTAAAGAAAGCATGATTTTCATTTTTCGTCTAATAGAAAAGGCATCTCAATTATTGGGATGCCTTTTTTATTAGGTATTTCTATTTGTAAAACTATTATCGGAAAATAGGAGAGGAAAAGAAGCAGTTATTATTTTTCAAGCAATTCTTTCAAGAATGCATCAAGCTCCTGGTCCAAGCCTTTCAGTAGTTCGTCGTTTACCAGTAACGTATCATCGTCTACCAGAAGCAGTTCGGCAATGGTCTCTCTTTCTTCATCAACCAGGACAAAAGAATACGGCTTGAGGATGGTGAGTTTGTCAAATTCTCCGCTTTCCTTCATTCTACAGAGAATGGGACGTAGTATACGCTCGGCATTTTCATAAAAATCATCATTTTCGTATGCTGACCATTCCTCTATTAGTACGTTTGCCAGTTCATCATCTTCGTCATCGAAGATGCAAAGCTCGCCGGAATTCTGATTAGGCTGTATATGAATATCTGTAACGATCGTTTGTTCGCAACCGCAAGCAAACTTGCCGATTGCCTTTCGGATAGCCGATTCGATTACAGATTGTGATTGTTGACTCAGTTTCATGGGTTTTTCCTCCTTAGTTATTTAGTCCAAAGGTATAAAAAAAATGCCAACCTTCATATGATTTCATTAAAAATCATCATTAAATCGGCTCATTTGCATATTTAATGTCGATAATCCGTTCATTCTTTTCTGCAAGTCTACTAAATAAAGGCTGATCATCACATAATTCGGTATTCGCGAAAGATCTTGTTTCCCTTTCTTTTCATCGTCGATCTTTTCTACTTTCCGGGCGAGTTCCTGTGCTTTTAATGCCCATTTTTCTGCTTCCGGGATGTCATCTTTCATCTCATGATAAACGGCGATGTTGTGCGCTGCATACATCTTCTTCCTGTCACTTTTGCTTGTTTCAAAGGCTTGTTGCCAGAGATTGAAAGCTTTGTCCCATGAATTCTCACGGACGTATATGATGGCATCTCGCATATATACAGAGCCGTTGGCATAAAGCTGGCGTGTTGCCGAAGTCCAATAGGGCAGGAGATGCTTGACGGGAATGGTTCCGGCAAATTCGGAGGCCTCTTTCAGCATCTGTTCTTCTTTGATCATATGGTTTTCCACATAAGCAGGCGTGTTGCCGTATTCTTCCCAAAAAATACTGTCACTCGGAGTGATAGTTAGCATGGGGCGTATCCGGTTCGGAACGTAAATTTTTACCGTTGGCTGTGCCAGCAGGTCGATAGTACCATAATAACATTGCCAGTCGGCAAGATAGTGAATATATTTTGTGGCTTTCAATTGCAGGTTTTCCAAAGCTATCAGAAAATCTACATCTAATTTGTCGGTCAGTTCGCCTACTTCTTCTTGGCTTAATGTCTCTTCACGTGCTATTTTATCATCGGCACGTAATGCAGAGTCACAAATGACGACTTCATCGAAATAATTTCCGTCCGCTATGGCTCTGGCCAATGATTCTGTTGCTATGCCCGCATCTCCGTGGGTGTAGGCTATGGCACGGGCTACTTCATTACCCGATATCGGCTTTTCTGCTTCTATCCATTTATTGTCGGGGATTGCACTGACATTATTTACAATAGCTACCCGACGCAGTTCGGGAGGAAAATTGATTTCAGCCGGCATCATGTAATCGATGGATATCTGTTCGATGGTTTGGCATGAACCAAATATCAGACAAGAAAGCAATGTAAGAAAGAATGAATATTTTGCCATAGTCTTGTTTTCTTTATTTAGCAAAAATACGATTTTGTGTGGATAAAAAAAAGTCCAAAACAATATTTAATTGTTTTGAACTTTTTTAGGAGGTGAGCAGGTAGTTAGGAGGTGGAATTTAGAAGTTAGTAGTTGGTAGTTAGAATCCTTTCGGCATGTGTACCAAAGCTAATACTCTGCATGGATTCTGACTCCTACCTTCCATCTCCTATCTTTTAATCACTTCCCTTGCCCGTGGCAGTTCTTGTATTTCTTACCGCTACCGCATGGGCAAGGATCGTTACGTCCTACTGTTTTTTCAGCACGTATCGGTTCGCGTCTTACTGCTTCGCGGGTATCCTGCTGTGCGGCGGCTTGCTGGTTCGGATCGTTCAGATCTTGTTTCTGTTCGCGATATTTACTCATATCCTGACGACGTTCGGGAGCGGCTTCACGTACTTCCACGCGTTGTGGCTGTTCGGGGGCTTCCTGTACAGGAATCTGTCCGCGCATCAGAATAGAGACTGTCTGATTATTGATCTTGTTTACCATTGTGTCAAACAGGTTGACAGACTCCAGTTTGTAGATCAACAACGGATCTTTCTGTTCATAGCTGGCGTTCTGTACAGAATGTTTCAATTCATCCAGTTCGCGCAGGTTCTCTTTCCACGACTCATCGATAACGTGGAGCAGGATTGATTTTTCGAAAGATTTCACCACCTCTTTAGATTCGCTTTCATAGGCCGCTTTCAGGTTGCAGGAGATGTTGTACATCCGTTTGCCGTCTGTGATAGGAATCAGAATGTTTTCATACATATGTCCCTGATTCTCATATACCTGTTTGATTACCGGGTTGGCTATTTGAGCCAGACGTTCCGATTTGCGTTTGAAGTTAGCCATTGCTTCATCGAATGTCTTTTCTGCTAATTTCTCTTTCTTTTCATTACGGAATTCTTCTTCTGTAAAAGGAGCATCCATGGCCAAAGTCTGAAGCAGATCCAGTTTACAGCTTTCGTAGTCGGCATTGTTCTCGATGGCTGCGGCACAACGGTCCCATATCATGTTTACGATATCCATTCCGATACGTTCACCCATCAATGCATGCCGGCGTTTGGTATAGACTACCGTACGCTGTTTGTTCATTACGTCATCGTATTCAAGCAAACGTTTACGGATACCGAAGTTATTCTCTTCCACCTTTTTCTGTGCACGTTCGATGGAGTTTGAGATCATCTTATGTTCGATCATTTCTCCCTCTTGGAATCCTAATCTATCCATCACACTGACGATACGGTCGGATGAGAAGAGACGCATCAAGTCGTCTTCCAGTGAGACGAAGAATACGGACGAACCCGGGTCACCCTGACGTCCGGCACGACCACGCAACTGACGGTCTACACGGCGGGATTCGTGACGTTCCGTACCGATGATGGCCAAACCGCCGGCAGCTTTTACTTCCGGGCTCAACTTGATGTCGGTACCACGGCCTGCCATATTCGTAGCGATGGTAACCGTACCGCTCAAACCGGCTTTGGCTACAATGTCCGCCTCTCTCTGGTGCAGTTTGGCGTTCAATACGTTGTGTTCGATCTTGCGCATGGTAAGCATCTTGCTCAGCATTTCTGAAATTTCTACGGAAGTGGTACCTACCAGTACAGGGCGTCCGGCTTGAACCAGTTGCTCGATCTCTTCGATAACGGCTTTGTATTTTTCGCGTTTGGTTTTGTAAACGCGGTCATTCATATCTTTACGGGCGATAGGACGGTTGGTGGGGATTACTACCACATCCAGTTTGTAGATGTCCCAAAGTTCGCCTGCTTCCGTTTCGGCAGTACCGGTCATACCGGACAGCTTATGATACATACGGAAGTAATTCTGCAGGGTAATCGTTGCAAAAGTCTGTGTGGCAGCTTCCACTTTCACACGTTCTTTCGCTTCAATAGCCTGGTGCAGTCCGTCCGAGTAGCGGCGGCCTTCCATGATACGGCCGGTTTGTTCATCAACGATTTTCACTTGTCCGTCTATAACGACATATTCATCGTCTTTTTCGAACATGGTGTATGCTTTCAGCAATTGGTTGATGGTATGTACACGTTCGGATTTGATGGCATAATTGGTAAGCAGGGCATCTTTCTTTTCCAACTTCTGTTCGTCGCTCAGATCTTTTTCATTTTCCAGTTCGGAGAGCTGTGCTGCGATATCAGGCAAGACGAATAATGTCGGGTCGTCCGAGTTGCCTGTAATCAAGTCTACCCCCTTGTCTGTCAGGTCTACGCTGTTCAGTTTTTCATCGATAACAAAATACAACGGGTCCGTAGCCTCATGCATACGCTTGTTGTTTTGTTCCATGTATATTTCTTCTGTTTTCAGCATCCCTGCCTTGATACCTTGTTCACTGAGGTATTTAATCAATGCCTTGTTTTTCGGGAGTGCCTTGTGACTGCGGAAAAGAGCCAGGAATCCTTCTTCCACCTCTTTCTTGTCATCAGAAGCAATCAGTCTCTTCGCTTCTGTCAGATACTTGGTTGCCAATACTTTCTGTGCTTCCACAAGACGTTCCACCATCGGGCAGAGAGTTTCGAAAAGCTGGTCTTCGCCTTTAGGTACAGGACCGGAAATAATCAACGGTGTACGGGCATCATCGATCAATACCGAGTCTACCTCATCGACGATCGCATAATTGTGCTGACGCTGTACGAGGTCTTTCGGGCTGATGGCCATGTTGTCACGCAGATAGTCGAAACCGAATTCGTTGTTTGTACCGAAAGTGATGTCTGCCAGATAAGCCTGACGGCGTGCATCCGAGTTAGGCTGGTGTCTGTCGATACAGTCGACGCTCAGTCCGTGGAACATGTAAAGCGGTCCCATCCATTCCGAGTCACGTTTTGCCAGATAGTCGTTCACGGTTACAACGTGCACACCGTTTCCGGTCAGTGCGTTCAGGAACACAGGCAGGGTAGCCACTAAGGTTTTTCCTTCACCTGTCGCCATTTCGGCAATTTTACCTTTATGAAGCACTACGCCACCGAAAAGCTGTACATCATAGTGAATCATGTTCCATATCGTGTCGTTACCGCCGGCATTCCAGTGATTCTGATAGATAGCCTTGTCGCCTTCGATGCGTACGAAGTCTTTTGTTGCAGCCAGTGTACGGTCGAAGTCGGTAGCCGTAACCACCACTTCTTCGTTTTCCGTAAAACGTCTTGCGGTATCTTTCACGATAGAAAAAGCCACCGGCAATACTTCGTCGAGTGCTTTTTCGTATATTTCAAGAATTTCTTTTTCCAGTTTGTCTATTTGAGTGAAAATCTCTTCACGGTCTTCCAACTCTACGGTTTCGATACTGGCTTTCAGTTCTTCCACTTTAGCGCGTTCCTTGTTTGCAGAGTCGTGGATGTATTGCTTAAGTTCCTGTGTTTTCGCACGGAGACCGTCATTATCCAATTTAGCAACCTCCGGGTAAGCAGCTTTGATCTTGTTTACCCAAGGTTGAATTTCTTTCATGTCTCGTGTGGATTTGTTTCCGAAAATCGAGCTTAAAAATTCATTAAATCCCATTTGTGTATTCTATTTATTTATTATTTACTTAGATTGAAAAAAGTGTTTTTACCGTATGGTAAGCGGAGTTGCAGTGCAGGCATTGGGAGCCCTTATTCTCATGGCATTGGCCAGAGTGGGTGCAATATGGTCTACGGTAACAGGTGTTTGTATTACCTCCGGTTTTACTGAATTTCCAAAGAAGATAAGCGGTGCCGGTATATGTGCGTGGCGGATAATTTTATTTTCCGACGGATTGTGTTCGTTGACAACCGTCCATCCCGGAAGCACATCGATTAATAAATCTCCGGAACGCTTGCGGTGGAAACCGTTGCGGATCATATGGATTTCCGGTGTCCATGCGCCTAACAGCAGACGGTGTGCGGAATAAACCTCATTCACGCCACTGAACTGTATCAGAAAATCAGCCGCCTTATCCTGTATTTCGGCCAGGTCGAGTTGTTTCTTTTCAATCAGTTTATGGTTGAGGTATATTTGCTGGTCCTGATAAGCTTCTACAAATTGGCCTTCACCATAAGTAGCCATCAGAAACATATTCAATAAGGCGGCGCAACGGTTCAGGTGGAATTCACCGCCCGGAATGCGGTAAAGCCCGTGGTCGGCAGCTTCCGTGTCTACATATCCGGTAGAGGTGATACAGAAAAGTATGTTTTGAAGCCCTATCTTCTTGTCGAGCACTTCCAGCAGGTGAGCAATGCTCTGGTCGAGCCTTACATACGTGTCCTGCAGCTCCATCGCGCATTCCTGTGATGTCTTGTGGGCATAATTGCCGGCATAATACATCAGTGAGAGCATATCCGGCACTTCGTCTTTCCCGATAGTGCTTTTATCCAGCAACTCTTCGGTCAGAAGATTGACTTCATCATTGACGAAAGGGCTGGCAATGAATCTGCGGAACTTATTTTGCCGTTCATTGTCGAATTTATATTTAAACGGCATATCTCTCCATTCAGGGAGATATACATATTTCTCCATCGGATGAACCGGTGTCCAGGTGATCTCTCCGATGCGGAAATCGATTGCCTGCCGGTCGTTATATTGGCTTACCCACCAGGGGAATTCCGTATAATAAGTAGTGCTACACCATTTTCCGGTATTTTCGTTCAGCCAGAAAGCACCGTTCCCGGTATGTCCTGCTGCAAAGATGGCAGCATCGCGGAAAGGGGCAATGGCATATACCAGTCCTTTATTGCGTGTAGCGATTTTTAGCTCGTCGGCGATGGTGGAAGTCAGTAACAGGGCCGGTGAACTGTTCTCGTCCGTGTAGTTCCCCATAAAAGCGGGGTCGTCTACACAACTCATCGATCGCAGGGTAGAAATATCCAGCCATTGATTGGCGATGATGCCGTTTATCGACGGAGTGGTTCCACTGTAGATAGCGGCCACGGCCGATGCCCGGTCTACTCTGTTGAATTTATATTCGGCGTTGCGGAATACTTTTCCCTCTTTCCAGAGCCGTTTGAATCCTTTTTCACCGTATAAGGAGGAGAACGCTTCCAGATAGTCCGTACGAAGCTGGTCGATTGTCAGTCCTACCACCAGTTTGGGAGTAGATGACATCGGCTGGGCCTGTAGTCCGGTAATGGTAAGTACGGTTATTATGGAAGTCAGTAATCCTTTCATTTCTTTTTTTTATAAGTCAAAATAAGATTGCTTGCAGAACGTATCAACAAACTAAGTGCCAAAGGTACGACAGCTAAATCAATTCTTTGCGGTATTAGCGGAAAAAGCAGTATAAAAAGTGTTAAAACTGTAAAGTTCAACACATGATACCAACATTTTCGGCCTTTTCTGGCGGCATTTATCATGATCGGGAGGAAAACAAGCTGTCCCGGATGAAAAACGAAAAGGAGATAATTAGAACTGACAGTAGGATGTTCGGAAAACAGGGCGAGGAAGGCAAGTATGCAACCGGCAATGCCGGCAGTGCCGAACCATATAATGTCTATTCCCCAAAGACTTTTGTTCCTCCGGATACCGTAGATGGTAGCTGCTGCTGTGAGTATGAGCAGAAGCAATGCTGCACGTATGGGAGTCAGGAGGTCCCAAAATCCTATCGTTCCGGGTGACGAGCCGTCGTCTTCACAACTGATAAGTGATGTGCTTTCCAGTACCAGAGGGCGTTCATTACCGTTGTTTACAATTCTGGCCGATGCTATTGCGTCTTCCAGATAAAAGGGAATAAACATCATCTGGCGGCTGGTGATGGGGCGGTCTGCCTCACTGCCGATACAAAGGTCGATGCCGAATTGCGACCACGGATGTCCTTGGGTGTATTGATGCACAATTTCCCGAAATGACTTCGTGCCGTCTTTTGCCGGGTAGTCATAAATAATTTTTCCTTCGATGCACTCTTCTATCTTATCTCTCGGACGGGTCGAACAGTTATCGTAAAAGAAGTTATACCGGTATGTCCGGTTTTCCGGTTTGCTGTTTTCTATGAGTAGTGAAGCTAACTTCCGGCTTTCATCCGGAGTCAGGTTCAATGTTTGTTGCCATACACTGCGTTCTTCGAATATATATTCGGCTGCAAACCGGTTGTATGGAGTGGCTCCCAATATATAGTCGGTTTGTCCGAGGGCAAAACGGAAGATAAAGTTGGGCGCTCCGAAATTGAACAATCCGTAGTTGAAAACAACATCGATTCCTTTGCCGGGATCTTCATAACGGATGGCAGTATGTCCGAAATAAGAATATATCTCTTCTCCGGGGGCACAAGTCAGAAGGCTGAGACGGATAGAATCGTTATCGTTACGGAAAACGTCTTCTCCTTTCGCTGTCAGGCATACGAGAAATAGAATTAATATTGTTTTTATTCTTTTCATAATGAACAATTATTCAGAGTGATTACCACAATCGCATGCAAAAGTAATACAAAGCTTATATTAAATCTGTATCTCTAACGAAAAAAAAGGAAAAACATGCTTTTTAATTATTTTAGATTTTTATCGGTTTGATTTAACCGATTGAGTAATAAACTTTTAACGGATTATTGAGATATATAGGTAACGATTTAGCAACCGTGCAAATTTCAGCGTTTTGCGTTGCTATGCTGTCAAATAAATTTTCTAAATGCAAAGTTAGAACAAATATTCAAAACTACAATGTCCCAATCAAAAAACTATATGCATTCAATGTCAATTTGATAAGTATCATCAATCAGA
>ERZ773242.3608-NODE-3608-length-10865-cov-3.377983_pt1 | contig 10865 bp, 8 predicted proteins | sample MGYA00511077_ERZ773242 | MGnify/ENA primary metagenome ERZ773242 (study PRJEB29015, sample SAMEA2737754) | human gut metagenome | biome: human gut; feature: human-associated habitat; material: faeces | place: China | collected 2012 ... | reverse complement strand
TACCTCAACACCCGCTACTACGACCCCTCCATTTGCAGGTTTGTTAATGCCGACGAGTTACTAAACCAAACCGATATGCAAGGGTTCAACCTATATTCATACTGTTTCAACAATCCGGTTGTTTATGTTGACCCCGACGGAACCTGCCCCTACAACGGAACGGCAGCAGATTTCCGCAACTTAGAGGCCGGTCGTCCTCCTATGAATTGCACTTGTGTCGGCGGCAATGTCAAGGACATTATTCAAGCGTCTTCACATGATGTTAATCGACGCCCATACACCGGTAAACCCGGAAGTACTTACAAAGCACCTAATGGCGATTCAAGAACTTACGGGCCGGATGGCACTCCTGAACACGATTATGACCATGATGACCACGGAAGGCCTGATAAACATCCGCATGATTCCAATGGTGGTCATAATCACGATTGGAAAAACGGTGTTAGAGGTCCGTCATACAGCATCGGGTTGGAGCCTATTGCAGGAGTTGCATTGGTGACTGTTTGTATAATAGGAATTGTTGTTGTAGCTGCAGATGATGCTACAGGAATCGGTGTTGCTGACGATTTCTTGTTTGGACCGTTAGGTGCCGGTGTTGGAGAAGGCTTGATTTTGATATTTGGTTAGTTTGAGAAAGGAAGCATTTATGTGGGAGACAATTCACACTAGCGTCGAAATATTGAAGTTTATGGAAAATGTATGCTATTTTCATGATAGTTGTATAAAAGAGATAAGCTATATAAGCGGAGCATATGTTGATGAAAAACTTTCAATGCATTCCTTGAATGATCGTAGGGTTTTGCGAGTTGTAATTCAACGACAACACGAAAACAACCCTATGATAGAGATGGAATTTCAAGGATTAAAACACTTGAAACTTTTTCCGGTTGACGAACGTTATACCTGTGAAATATTAGATTCTACAATGATTATGAAAGACGGAGACATTTACTGGTGCGACTGTGGTAATGTGTCAGAATCTGATTTAGATGATTATACAGGGACTTTGATTTGTGCCTCAGGGTTTAGATGGCGTTCGATCGAGAATCATATGGGGGAAAAAGAATTCTATCATTCTGCCTTGTAAGGGCGAATGAGTATACACTATACCGGCACTCAGCTTATAATATAAACATTTTCTAAACATTCAAAACAGAAACTCGAATTTTTGCCTTTAAGTAAGGAAACATTTGGAGGGTCTTCTCTCCATTCGAATGTTGTTCTCTCGGCAAAACAGGGCGGTATCGACCCCATAAAAGATGAAAGGAACAAAATCACTATTCCTCAAGGATTACACAAATCCATGCACACGACAAAATATTATGAATATGTTACTAAAAAAATCACATCTTGTTCTCAAACCAGAGAAGGTGTCGAAAGAGCACTACTTGAACTGAAACTTGACATTTTGTATGCATCTACATCAGGAATAAGAAAGTGGGATATACAATGAAAAAATTATTTTCCGGCTGCTGTTGCCCGATAGTCTATTACAAACAATTTCTCATTGTGGGAAAAAAAGGACTTACTATCTATAAAGAGGTTGAGCCCAATGTTTTTGAAGAATATTTTCATACTTCAAAAATAAACAATATGGAATTTCTTAATTGCTGCGAGGATAAATTATATGCCAAGAATTCTTCGGGAAAATTTTTAATTTATGATTTTAAATCCAACAGTATTTTTGCTATTTTCAGACACAAAAAGCCCTTAATGCCTGTTGAAAGGAATTTTTGTCTTCTCGGCGAATTTGAATTTCTTGATATTACAAAAACCGAGGACGGGAAATATTATTTCACCACGGTAAATCTTTTTGAAAAGACTAAGAAAAAAGAAGTCATTCCCGTTCCTCAAAATTATGTAGTAAGCACCGCATTGGCTGACAAATTGAACAAATGCTTCCATTTTGTTTTTACAGGAATATTTTATTCATATTCACACAATTTGTCAATACTTTTTTCAGACAATACGTTATCTGGTTAGTTTGCTACGCCCATCTGAATTTTTCCTGTGCTCTTATTTTTCAGCACACGCAGATAGCAGATCCGCATATCCCCCTTCAGGACAAGACGGATCTCAGATGCGCCGTCCGTCTGCGGTCTGTCTGCGAGGGAAATTTCGATATCCTCATACACCGGTTCACGGTACCGGTTGCGCTCTTTTGCTTCTTCCTCCGCATAGCGGTCCAGTTTCGGGGCGCTGCGGAACTCACAGGTTCTTGTGTCACCGGTAAAGCTTCCCATCGAAACACCGTCCACAAAGGCTTCCACACTGCCGCCGCGTTCGCTCTTCACATGAAGCGCCAGAACAGCAGCATCGGAAAGATCACAGTCACGGTAAACGAGAACGCCTTCTTTCGTCTCATCCTGCACGCGGACTGCCTTGAAGTTGAAATGACCTTCCGTCAGATACATGTTTTCGTAATCATCATAGTGGTCTGCCGCGGTAAATGCACTCAGATCGCGCACTCCCCTCTTTCCGCCCGGAATAAAGATTTCTGCGGAAACGGCTTTATTCTTGCAGGATGCGCCCGCATAGATTTCATACGTTCCCTCTTCTACCATCAGTCTGCGGCTGATGACATCGTAGAAGCGAAGCTCCTCCACCGGGATTTCCAGTGCGACGTGTCTCGTCTCGCCCGGGGCAATGTTTTTCACACGGACAAAATCAAGCAGCTGGCAGATTGGTTTCTTTACGCAGGATTCCAGAGCGGAACCGTAGATCTGGACGACCTCGTCGCTTGCGGTATCGCCCGTATTTCTCACATCGAGAGAGATCTGCAGCAGACGGTCGTCTTTTAAGGAAACCTTATAGTTCTCATACGCAAATGTGGTATACGTCAGGCCATAGCCGAATGGATACAATTCCTTCCCGTCGAAATAGCGGTACGTTCTTTTTCCTTTGATGATGTCGTAATCGTCAATGTCCGGCAGCTGATCGATACTCTCATACCAGGTCATATTCAGACGGCCGGCCGGTGCATAGATTCCAAGCACAGCCTCTGCCATTGCGCTTCCCATATCCTGGCTTCCCGTTGCAGACATGATGATCGCCGGCAGTTTTTCCATCGCTTTCTGAAGTGTGTACGGATAATTCGTAAACAGCACCAGAACGGTATTCGGATTGACCTCTGCGATCCGGTCAAGCAGCATCCCCTGCTCCTCTGGCAGCTCCAGTGTGTTGCGGTCGATCTCCTCTTTCGCATTGATCACGGAGTTACAGCCGAGCGCAAGTAAAACCTGCTTTTTGCCCCGGACTGCAGCAACTGCTTTTTCAATTCCGTTTTCGACAACCTCCATCGTAATCGGAATTCCCTCCGTCTGCTCGAAGGAGAAAAATCCCTCTGCATCCTTATAAACCGGGTAATGGAAACGGTTGGTCAGCACAACGCTGCCATCCTCCTGCGGCTCCACGTGGAAAATCTCCATCACAAACCAGTCGAAGGCTTCCTCGCGGTCTGCCGCGATCTGTCCCATTTTCGGCTTTTCTCCCTGCGACTCTGAGAGTCTTGCACCGAGGTATTTTCCGGTACGGACACTCTTGAACGTATAGCTTCCCTCACCCCAGTATTCCTTGATAAACACATCCGGCTCATCTGCCATCTGAAGTGTTCCGTCTTCTGCTACGGCAAGACCTTTTCCATCACAGCGGAAAACAACGCGATCCAGACCATCCGCGAATGTAATGTTCTCCTGCTTCAGTACTTCCATCCCCTGCAGGAAGGTTGTGCGGTATGGTGCCGTTCCGCCGTACCAGTCCTGATACCATGCATCACCAAGCGGTCCGACAATGGCAATATCTTCTGCTTTCAGGGCTTTGTCAAGTGGCAGCGCTCCGTTCTCATTTTTCAGAAGTACGATCGATTCGCGGCTCAGCTCTTTACAGATTTCACGTGCCTTCGGGGAATCGATATCGTCCTCGGTCACACGGTCATACGGATTCAGATTTTCCCGATCATAAACGCCGAGACGAAGCTTCGTCTCCATCATACAGCGAATAGAGCGGTCCATATCCTCTTCTTTCAGAATGCCAAGCTCATATGCCTCGCGTGCCGCCTGCTCTACCATACGCGGATCGTCAGACATGGCATCCACACCGGCTTTCAGCGCCGTTGCGATCGTCTCCGCATGCTGTCCGAAATAGTGATGCAGCGTCACGACAAGACCCATCGCACCGCCGTCACTGACAACGTGACGGAGACCGTACTGTTTTTTCAGAATATCGGTCACTTCCGGATTCAGGATACCGATCGTTCCGTTGATCTTGTTATATGCCGTCATAATGCCCTCTGCGCCGCCATCCTCAATACATCTGCGAAATGGCTCCAGATACAGCTCATATTTGTTCCGCGGGTCAATGGAAGAATTTTTCCATCCGCGGCCGCCCTCCGTGTTTTTTCCATAGAAATGCTTTAAGGTCGCTGCACAGCGCAGATACTTCGGATCATCGCCCTGCATTCCCCGGATATAAGCACCGGCCATTTTTCCGGTCAGCACAGGATCCTCTCCGTAACCTTCTTCGTTTCTTCCCCATCTCGGATCGCGCTCAAGATCAACGGTCGGAGCCCATCTGCTGAGTCCATGGCTCTCATGGCGGTGCCATACGACGCGCGCCTCGGTTCCTGTTATTTCACCGGCCTGTATTAGCAGCTCCGGATCCCAGGATGCACTCATACCGATCGGCTGTGGGAAGGATGTTGTCACATCCGGTTTTCCAAGACCGTTCTGATCGTTTCTGCCCTCAACGCCGTGTGCCGCCTCACCGCCCACAGAGACTCCCGGAATGCCAAGGCGCGGCAGATCCGGGGAAGAGCTGGCGAGGTATCCCAGTTTTTCTTCGACCGTCATTTCTTTTAACAGCCAGTCGATTCTTTCCTGATCCGTCAGTGATGCATCCCAGAACGGTGTGTTTTTGTTTACCTGAAACTCCCTCTTTTCTGTCATTTTTCAAAAACCTCCCGATGATTTTGTCTCATGAAATTGTTTGCAGATTTTCCATATACTGTTATCTTTTTACAATGTTTCACATTTCCCATTACTGTCGCTGTATTTTAAAACATGGCCTGACATTTAATAATATCAGACCATGTTTTTGTGCCGCCTTCCGTTCAACGGCAAAACCTTATGTTTTTATGTTTTTGCTTTACTTACTCTACATCAACAAGTTTGGTAGCAAGGAACTCTGTCATAGCTTCTTCTGCATCTGCCAGACCATTGTCTGTCAGCTCCTGTACCATGCTCTCCCAGTTTGCATCAAACTCATCTTCGGTACCAGTTACGCACTTAACCAGTCCTGGCCATGCAATTTCATCCAGAATAGTCTGTTTCTCAGCCAGTTCCTGTGGCTGCTGATATGCCCACAGTGCAGAGTATGGAAGAAGGTCAAACTCCTCCGGCTGTGCAAACATGTCGGTCAGCATTTCAAATCCCATCGCTTCGCATCCTTCTTTTTCTGCTGTATTGTAGTTTGCAATAACAGACTCTTTTGTAGTTGGAGTGTATGGGAATCCGTCTTCAGAGTAGGAACCTGTTCCGTAGATCGGGAATCCAGTGTAGTTGTCAATACCGGTGTTCTTTGCATAATCCGGATCAGACTGAGCTTTTGCTACTTCTTCGTCAGTACGATATGGCTGTCCATCATCATCAAGGAAGTAGTTCTCGCCTTCGATACCCCAGTGATACAGGATCTGTCCTTCATCGGAGCACAGATAGTCAAGGAATTTGATGGCACGAACCGGATCTTCACAGCTCTTGGTAATTCCAATACCCCAGCCAACGGTAGTTCCCTGATACAGAAGGGCTTTTTCTACCTGATCTTCTCTTAAGGTTACAGGAAGTCCAACATAAGTCTGATCTACTTTTCCGTCTGCTACCAGAGTAGCTTCGCACTGGCTGTAATGCCACTCAGCATCGGTGATGGCAACAACACGGCCGCTGGCAACTTTTGCAATATAGTCATCATCTGTCTGCGTTGCAAAGTTCGGATCCAGGATACCTTCGTTGTACATACGGCACAGCCATTTGAAGTATTCTTTCTCTTCATCTGTTACATGTTTGTAATGTACGTTGTACTCGTCGTCAATGATCCACTGTCCATTATCCGGGGATGCATCAGCGATCAGTCCTGCCGGGTTTCCAAGGGTAATCATCCAGTGCCAGTCAGAAGCACTCATGGTGATACCGATCATATCCAGACCATCTTCTGTTTTTGGATGTGCTGCAAGATAGCTCTTGATCATTTTTTCATACTCATCCAGTGTCTTCGGATATTTATAATCGTTCTCTTTTAATGCATCCAACATATATTTCTCTATCATCTGGATGACATTCAATATTTTCACATTACCGAGGTAGCGCATTCCAACTGTAGTCAGTATTTCATCCTTCAATACTTCATTGTTCAATAATTCATATTGAGCAACACTCAAACGATTGTAACAGGAAGCGCAGGGGACAACGATTTCTTGAAATCCCTGTTGTTCTGCCAAAGCCAACACACGGGTAGGTAAGGCCAGAGACAATTGTTTACTCATGGAGTGAGCTGCCGTTGCGCCGCAACAATTCCAGTCTTTCAACTCGATCAGTTCGAGTCCCATCACCTGTGCCAGTGCTTTGACTGATTCATTGTATTCACGAGAAGTTCCGTTTAGCGAACATCCCGGATAGAAACCGATTTTCATAGCTACTTTTGAGTCTTTTCAATGGTTTGTGCAAATATCTTTTTGATCTTATTCTCATCTTTTACCCGTTCCGGAAAAAGGTTGAGCTTCCCTTTGACGAACATAACAGGAGCCACATTCAAATCCTGTGTCAAACGTAAGGTACGGGCTTTAAACCCTGCAACTAATCCGACTTCGTAGAGCCTTCCCGTTCTTTTCACTGATTCGAGAAAAGCGGAGTGAAAAGCTACGACAGGACGTGATTCTTTATGGATGCATCTTTCTTTACGGGATCTCTCACGCAGATAGTCCATCACTTTGGGAATGTTGATCTCTTTAGGGCACCTCGCAATACAGTTTTCGCAATTCAAGCAAATCCAGATGGCATTGGAACTTAACACACGACGGTCATTTTGAGCATTTTTTGTCTGCAACAACCGGAGAATATAGCTGGGAGCATAATCCATCTCCTCTGACAGCACACATCCGGCCGTACACTTACCACACTGGTAGCAATAAGACACATTAATACCCGTCTTTTGTTCCAAGTCACAGGAAATACATTCTTTGTTTTCCATGTTGACATGAATAAAATAGATAATAAATAAAATAAAGGAAAAAGTGGCAGAGGGGATCAGAATAACAGGCACACCTCACCCTACCCAAAGACAAGAGTAGAGTCTAAATAAGAATATGCGCCAATGTGTAAACGTAATACTTACACGAATATTTAGTGTAATTAACATCAAGGTCGATATGACCCAAACGATTCTCCGGAAGCAGAACATTCAGAGAGCTCAATATCTGTATAATCACAGTATTGGTATTGAACTTCAGGTTCTTGAAAGGAACAATGCTTCTCGGAAAAGAGATATTGTCAAAAATGCAGTCACTAACTTTACAATTGGATGTTTCGTCAACAAACTGTGAACGAGAATCTTTGCCCGACTTGTCAAAGCCGGCAGAAGAAATGCAGCAACATGACTCTGCTTTATATTGCATATCATTAGCCGAGATTCCTGTTTCTTTCTGAAATCCCTGCAATTCTTTATCGGAAACATTACTAAATCCCAATACTAGAAATGCGCATGCTAATATGCAAAAAATATATTTAGCCATAATTTGCTGCAAACGTAATCATTCTTTTCCGAAAAAACGCATTAAGGACAAGAATTAACGATTATTCATATAGATTCTTTCCTACAAGCCATGTACAACTTTCATCAATTGCTCACCTAAACCTATTGTATATCCTTGAGAAACAAAGACTACCCTATTAAATGTATCTGCAATAATAAACACTGGCAGAATGGAGTTATTCAAATTCATCGCTTGCACAATTTCTTTCCGAATGCTATCATCAGTATCAATACCGTAAGTGATGGTAGACGGTAGTCCTTTGAATTCGTCGGCATTAAATTTTTTGTATTGTTCTTCCGAAGGGAAAAGAAAGACCATCTTACGCCCCCATTGTTCGAAGTCATTGCCCAAAGCGGCTATATCTCTTAGTGCATGATTGGTAGGCTCCTGCCCTACCCCAAGAACAGCTACTACAAAATAGCCACGCCCACAGGTTTGCAGAATACTCTGTTTTGACAAAGATATCACTTTCTCTCCTATTCCCTCCACCGGTGCAAAAAGCGATTCGGAATTGAAATTACCGATAACAGCCACTTTTTCTCCGGATTCACGCAAATGATAAGGTACTTTGGTCGCTACAGGTTTGAATTCGTCTTTCTGTGCAGGTAATACAAAAGAAGAAATTCTCGCCAACACACCTCCATCAGCAAGCCTTGTGCCAGTAACCAACAAGTAATATCCGGTATCCAATGTCCCTATATATCGCAACTCGGGATGTTCTTCGTCACAGCTAATCAATTCTGGTCTGCCCTCCCGCAACCTGGAAATGGTAAACTTATTATAATACTTTACTCTCTTATCATCACGAGCAATTGCCTTACCGTCCTCATAAAAACGATAAATGCCTCTGGATGCCTCCACTTCTTCTTGTTTATCGAAATCAACTTCCACATATCTATTATCCCCCCATTCATCCTTTTCAGGATCCATATAGCTTATGCGTCCATCCATCTTTCTCATATCAGCAGCAATATTCAGGCTACGCGCCAAAGCCACAAAGAAAATATCCCGTGAAAATGAATCCGCCACCTTCGCACGCCAAACCCCTTCCGGAGAAATAGGAATACGCAGAAAGTTATTTTCCTCATCAATCGTAATATTACGGTTTACCCATTCAACTAAAGCTTGCGGATGATTTCGAAAGGTATCTATTTCCGTTTCGGAGAACTTAGACTGAAAGAACGATTTATAAGGCGTCAATACCTCCGTTGAAATACGGGGAGCAAGTATGTCATAAATATCTCCAACCGAAGCATCCATACAGCGCAAGGAGGGTATAACACAATCATATAAATAGTTAGGAACATCTTTCGTATTCAATAAATGATCAATCAATACTTCATAAGGTACATCACGAAGATCTTTTTTAGTAAGCACAGACAACAAAGCCGCTCCTTTCATTAATTTTCCCTGGCGGTCTGCCTCATTCAGAAAACGAACCAATACATCATGATTTCCTCTTGATTCCACTAAGAAAGAAGCCAGTGCCTTCCTTACAAACGAACCTGATTTTCCCTTCAAACAGGCTATAATGGAATCAGCTTGTTCCGCAGTCGGGAAAGTAGCGACATAAGCATTGCGAATCGAATCCTCCTGCATCATTCTCCGGTCATTCTCCGCCCGCTGCTCTGGCGTTACTTCCGGTAAAATAGGATTCTCAACAGGAGGAACGATATCAATATCCTCTTCAAATATATCTCCTTCCTTCTTATCAAGTGTCAATGTCAATTCCGGTTGCTTGCTGAAGGATAGCTTGGAAAAGCCGAATGTCCCTTTATCGGAAGCCCATACCAACATATCTCCCTTACCGGCCGTTAATGACACTTGACCACTGGCATCAGTATATTTAGTAGCCACTGTATAGAACTCCGCATAGTTATATACTTTAAACTCCACTCTTGCTCCGGTGACAGGTTGTCCATTCCTATCTTTCACCGTTACCAACGCTTTTGCGATTGGAGCATAATTCTCCGTTACATTGATTTCCGTATAATTCGGTGTTTCAAGCATAATCTCTTCCGGACCGTTGTATCGTCCGAAAACCTTGGTATGCATCAACATTCCCCAACTGGCAGGGGAATTAAACCATCCCAAGTTCAAAACCGGTTCCGGTTCACAAGCACCGAAGAAGTACCAATGTCCATCCGCCCATGCTTCCACCCAAGCATGATTGTCATCCGTATGCGCCCAGCGGGGCGTATACACTTGCCGTGCCGGAATACCGACTGCCCGGAGTGCAGCCACCGTAAATGTAGACTCTTCGCCACAACGCCCATACGCTGTTTTGACTGATGCCAATGGTGAGCTGGTACGCGCGTCACTCGGACGATAGACTACTTTCTCGTGACACCAGTGGTTCACCTCCAATATCGCGTCTTTCATCGGCAGTCCCTTCACTCTGTCTTTTAGTTCATCATAAAACACACGACGGGAATCATCCAGATTCTCGTTATTCACCCGGATCGGCAGAACAAAATGACGGAACACTTCATCGGGGATCTCTTTGCCCCAAGGCATCTCATCACGTGTCTGCTTCGACAACCGAACATTCTCCAAGTAATAATCTCCCGGATAGTCCGTCACATCCCCTATCGGCATATAAGCGTAGAGAAACATCAATGCTTCGCACTCGTAGACTGACAAAATAGAATCGGCAAAGATTGCAAATAAATCTCCATGAGGAAGTGCCTGTTTTTTCTGCTCAAAGTCTTGAGCTACTTGATTCCGGTAGGATTCTTCTTTGAGGAAGTGAACATTGTTACAAGCAAACAGTACAATCGACAAAATCAGGACGCACAAAAGATGGGTGAATGTTTTCATATAAGTGTTTGGTTTATTCTATTAATAAGGTTGCTGACTGATAAAAATAGAAGAATATTTTCTGAATACCTAGATAAGTACATAAAAATGTGATAGATAAGAATAATATTGTCATTGATGGGAAAATCCGGGAATTTTGTAACAGGTTTGTAATATAGACCGTGTTCGAACCCTTATAAAAAGAAAATTCAAAAGAAAAAGAAGATTTTTATGTTTTACAGCATATAATTCAAAAACATTTTGTATC
>ERZ773242.3605-NODE-3605-length-10870-cov-4.225613_pt1 | contig 10870 bp, 10 predicted proteins | sample MGYA00511077_ERZ773242 | MGnify/ENA primary metagenome ERZ773242 (study PRJEB29015, sample SAMEA2737754) | human gut metagenome | biome: human gut; feature: human-associated habitat; material: faeces | place: China | collected 2012 ... | reverse complement strand
CCCTGCCGCAATCAAGATCCGACCGCAATCGCCCTTATGTATTTCCTTGTTTCGCCTTCCGATTCTATTCTTGACCGTTTTTTCGGTTATCATACAATCCATATAAAAAAATTCCTCAAAATTCTATTTTTTCATATACGCACCGGCGTCGACACCGATGCCTGCCGAAGTCCGCATATGCGCAAGATGCTTTCTTACTACATTATAAAAAAAAACACTGCAAACTGCAATGCTTTTTCTTGTGCATGCCGCACACTTTTATCCGAATCAACCGGCATATTTGCGATGCAGGCAGCGATAGATCACATCGACCAAGATCACCTGCAGGATTACCCATGCCGCCAGCGCGTACATCAGCTTGTCGCCGAAGGTCAGAATTTCAAGCAATTCCAACGCGCCACACACCAGCGCTGCCGCCATCGTTATCCTGATATTCGTGATATACGCATGTCGATACGCTTGATCCCGCAGCATTTGCTTGAGCTCGTCCTGCTGCTCGATCTGTTCGGTTTCCTGCATTTCCTGATACTCTATCTGATTCTCCGGTCTGCGCCAGTAAGCGTAATTGCCGATTTTCACGATGCCTTCGAGCAGACCGACCACCGCTCCCGCGATCAGCAGGCTGTCCAGTTTGCTGTCCGTCAGCACCAGTGCCGCAAAGCAAACCACCCCGATTGCCAGATAGATCCATGCTGTCATCAAATCCTTCTTTTTCATCTTGTGCCTCCCCCCTGCGCTGCGCTTACCCCGCAAGTTCTGCCACCGCAGCTTTCCTTTCGGTTGACAGCGGCATCCTCATGGTAGAGAAAAATTTTCTCGATCGGCTCGCCGAAGCAGTCCGCGATCGCAAACGCCAGTTCCAGCGACGGATTGTACTTACCCGTTTCGATCGCACTGATCGTCTGCCTGGACACCCGCATCATTCTCGCAAACTTTTCCTGACTCAGCCCTACGCTTTTTCGCAATGCTTCCACGCGGTTCTTCAAAACTCTCACTCCAATATATTGTCAAGTTATCTTTACAAGCAAAGCATAACAGAAGCATCTTAACTTGTCAAGTTTCTAATCTTCCCCTCGGCAAGCGCGCCCGGTACTATCAGTCCAACATGGATCTGGACTGTCTGGAAGCGAGCACTGACTACACCGCACTCAAAAAATGCTATGTGATCTTTATCTGTACTTTCGACTACTTCAAAAAAGACGCACCGGTGTATTTTTTCCGTTCATGGGATGTGGAAAAAGGCTTGCCGCTGGACGATTTTTCGTAGGACAAAAGTGCGCATCACGAAATCTGAGATTTCTATGCGCATATGGCGCCCATGGATGAGTGCCGCTTCACAAGGTGCTTTTGTCGTTATTCCGGCAATATCGCACAGCGATATTGCCTACATAATAAAATAGTGTTGAACGCAGCGTGCTCTCCGGACAAAGTACCGGAGAAGCTGAAACCGCTCTACGCCTACTTAAATGACCCGCGGCAGAGTCAGGTTTCACCGCTGACGCGCATGATCGATGCGCGTGTGAAGAAGTTCAATACGGACGAATGGAGGCGGAAGTACATGACATTCGAATATATGCTCAAAGAACGCGAACGCATAGGCATAGAACAAGGCCGTGCAGAAGGTCACGCAGCCGGGCTTTCTGAAGGGCGCAGTGAAGGCGAAGCCATTGGGCTCAAAAAAGGCGCTGCACAGAAACAGCGCGAGATTGCGAAGAATTTCAAGCACGCAGGGATTCCGGTTGACGTCATCGCGGAGAATACCGGATTGACGGCGGAGGAGATTGCAGCACTGTAGGAAACCATGCTGCTTTCGGTTGTCAAAAGCAAACCTTCGTTTACGCAAAATTTTCTCAAAAATTCCTAATCTTGCGCTCTGATTACCGGACGAAAATTGTGGGTATATATATTTTGCTGCGCACGTGAGGTGGAGACCGACAAATTACCTACTATGAATCTTCGCGTGCCGCGCGTTGAAGCGCTACACTTCTTGGCATGGGATCTGCCGTCCTCTTGCCCTCGCCTTTCGACTCAGTCATCGGCAGGATAAGGCGTCGAAATGTAGCCGAAACAGACCCGGATTTAGCGAAACGTGACCGCAAGCAGACCTACCTCATTTTATTTGCCGGCAAAATTCTTTCGGTCTGGTCGAGTTGTTTCAGCCTTCCAGTTTGAACAAAAGTCGTATAGTAATAACATTAACACTCGGGGGTGCAGTTATGAACGATAAGCAGTTATATGTAGATATGATCGGACTGGCAGGCGCTTGTTCCTATGCTCTGGATTGTATCGAATCCGAAATTTTTCATATCAAAAACAGACATGGCAAAAGAGTGGCCTACATGAGTGCCTGTATGGCTAAATATTTTGGAATTACAGGAGATGCACTGCAGGATCTGGCTGTATGCGCACTTCTGCATGACAACGCCTTGGCACAATACATTGCTGAGGAATTACAAGACAAGCAGAACCCGGATTCCGCAAAAGATATTACAGAAAGCGCTACAAATTTTCACTGTGTCTATGGCGAAAAAAATATTGCGCAGCTGCCGTTTCAAACAGACGTTTCAAACGTAATTCTGTACCACCATGAACGTGCGGATGGAACAGGTGCATTTCAAAAGAAGTGGCATGAAGTACCGTTATTTGCAAGGATCATTCATTTGGCTGATTGTGTTGATGTGATAGGAGGCAGAGGCGATTTTGACCGGCAAAAATGGCTGTTTGTGTGTCAATATCTTTCAGAGCAGGAAAATAAATTATTCGATGCCGAATGCGTGCAGGCTTTCTTTGAAGTGTTCAAAGAAGAAGACTTTACAATGCTAAACACAGATGCTTTTGAGTCAAAGCTTTGGACGCTGATTCCTAGAGAAAAACGCTTGTTTGACTGGGAGACATGTAAAAATGTTGCTGATTTTTTTGCAAATATCGTAGATTATAAATCATCATTTACCAGTACGCACTCCATCGGCGTTGCTGCAAAGGCTGCAGCGTTTGCGAAATATATTGGTTATGATGCATGCACTGTACAAAAAATGTACTTAGCGGGCGCCCTGCATGATATCGGAAAAATGGCTATCGGTAATGAAATTTTAGAGAAACCGGATAAACTTTCAGATGCGGAATTTGATAAAATGAAAAACCATGCGGCTTACACTTATTTCATATTATCGGAAGTAAATGATTTTGAAGATATCCGCGACTGGGCAGCACTTCATCACGAAAAATTAAACGGAAAAGGATATCCCTTTGGGAAAACCGCTGACGAATTAAATGAACAGGAACGGATTATGGCGTGCATAGATATCTACCAGGCACTTACCGAAGACAGACCATACAAAAAAGGGCTATCACATGAAAAAACGTGTGATATCCTGGATGATATGGCTAAAAACAATTTTATTGATTCAGCGATCGCATTAAAAATAAGGGACTGTTTTAAATGAATGGTAACGCTTTTTTTCTTTCATCCCAGCTGCACTCATTGCAGATTCCTTGCTGCTCTATGTGCCGATCGATTTTTACGATGATGCAGAAAAGCAGCCTTGTCCTGTACATAATCGTTACGAATGTCGGGACGCACCCCGCCATGGGTTGACATTTTTCGCGCATCATGATATACTTAAGATTGTTCAAAAAATTATTTATATGTTATGTCGAAACTTGTATCGACTAAAAAAGAATGCAGCGGCATCGGAGCAACTAAAAGCTGTATTGTAAGCAAGGACAGATGTCTGCATGCCGGTTGACTGATGAACAACCGAGAAAGGAAATGGATACTATGAGATATGAAGTGACAAAAGATTTAGAAACCGGAAACGCAATCATTGACGGAGAGCATCGGGAACTGTTTCGCGCCGTCAATACTTTGTTGGATGCCTGCGGACAAGGACAGGGACGCGCTGCCTTGGATCCCACCATCAAATTCCTGCTGAACTATGTGGACAAGCATTTTACCCATGAAGAACAGCTCCAGGCTAAGAGTAATTATCCAGGCATGCCGGCGCATAAGCAGTTCCACGAGTCATACAAGCTGAAGCTGCGAGAAATTGCAAACAAGATTTCGACTTCCGGAGGCAGCATAGCGGATATCGGGTTACTGAACGGTCATATTGCTGTGTTGGTAAACCATATCAAGTTCGAAGACAAAAAGTTAGGTGCTTTCCTGAACAAGTAAGCCCGGCATGGCTTCGTTATAAAGCGCAGATTTTAGGAACTATGGTGTAAGCTTAGAAATGGGCTTACACCTTTTTGTGATTCCGGAAATATTACTGTGCGATATTTCCGGAATCACGACAAAAGCACCTCGCGAAGCGTCTGCCATGCATGGCAGGCATGTGTGCAAAGGAATCGCAGATTCCGTTTTTGCACACTTTTGTCCGAAAATGCGCAGAAAAAATGTCTTGTTTTCGCTATCTGCTTTCTGCTGCATGGGTGTGTATTCCCTAAAATTGAAAGAATTCTTTGTCGAAATGAGCCATTCATGCCATTTTATCGGTCGTTATGACAGAAAAGGATCGCAAAGTGGTCTAAAAAGGAGTCCGCATGTGCACTGCGGGCTCCTTTTTTAGAGAAATAGACATTTTTGACCCCATGAAACTGCAAAAAAGGTGCAGCTTATGCAGGATTTTGCGATGCACGGTCGGATCATGCTGCTGTCGCGTCCACCTGTGTGCAACTGCTGCAGCAGTCGGTGTGCAACCGCGTGTCTATCTTTCGATATATTCGTCTCTGCCGGCGCCGACGGAAACGTATTTGATCGGGCAGCCAACGGCTTTTTCAATCATTTCAACATAGTCGCGTGCGGCCTTAGGCAGTTCATCGAAGCTGCGACAGCCGGAAATGTCGCAGTGCCAGCCTTCCACATATTCGTAATGCGGCTTGGCCTCGGCAAGCGCACTTCCATTCGGGAAGTTGTCGATCAGCGCGCCGCCGACTTCGTACTGCGTACAGACCGGGATCTTGTCCAGATAGGACAGCACATCGAGCTTGGTCAGCGCTATCTCAGTCGCGCCCTGCATCAGCGTGCCGTAGCGGGAGGCTACCACATCAAAGCCGCCGACTCTGCGCGGACGTCCGGTCGCGGCGCCGTATTCACCGCCTGCCTCTCTGAGTCTGTCTGCTTCCTCCCCAAAAAGTTCACAGGTAAACGGACCTTCCCCGACGCAGCTCGAATAGGCTTTCATAATGCCGACCACGCAGTCCTCCTTGCAGAACGGAATGCCCGCGCCGATCGGCGCATAGGCTGCGATCGTGGAGGACGAGGACGTATACGGGTAGATGCCGAAGTCGATATCACGCAGCGCGCCCAGCTGGGCCTCGAACATCAGGTTCTTGCCTGCCCGTACCGCATCGCCGAGGTAAACTGTGGTATCCTTGATATAATCCTTGAACGGAAAACCGTAGGTTTCGAGCCACTGATACATGTCGTCCGGCGAAATCGGTTCGTGCGCATAGCCGCCGGCCACAGTCAGGTTCTCCCATTCGACCAAATCCGCCACGCGCTCCTTGAGGTGCTCCGCATGCAGCAGATCGCCCATGCGAAGCGTTTTTTTCATATATTTGTCGGCATAGACCGGCGCGATACCGCGTCGGGTGGAACCGAATTTTTTGTCTGCCAGTCTGTCCTCTTCCAGAATGTCACGCATCTTGTGATACGGCATGCAGATCGTCGCGCGGTCACTGATGACCAGATGCTGCGGCGTGATCTCAATGCCCTTGTCGCGCAGCATTTTAATCTCGTTGAAAAGATGCTCGAGGTCGATGACCATGCCCGCTCCCATCACGTTGACGGTCTCGTCACGCAGAATGCCCGACGGCAGCAGGTTCAGAATGAACTTGCCCTTTTCGTTGACGACGGTATGCCCGGCGTTGTTGCCGCCCTGATAGCGGATGACGATATCATATTTTTCGCTCAGAAGGTCGACCATGCGGCCCTTGCCTTCATCACCCCAGTTTGTTCCTACCACAGCTGTTAACATTGTGCTACCTCCTTATATCTCTGGTATTGCTCTATGGATCTCGCCGTACGCGCTTTGCGAAAGCAGCGCGCAGAGCCTTGTAATCATTTGAAATTTTTCGGTTTTGCCTGCCTGCCGCGCCTATACGTTGATCTCAACCTCCGCGCCCACAAGCTCCGCGTTTGCGTCGAGAACCGGCTGCACATAGTCCGCCAGGAACCGCGTCACCTGCTGCGGCGCGCAGCCCACGAACTTGCGCACATCGAGTACCGCCGCGAGACTCTCCTCGGTCAGACCGAAGCGTTCGTCCGCGAGAAGCAGTGAAAGCAGATTGTTTTCCTTGCCCTCCGCCTTGACAGCCTTTGCCGCCTGCTGGGAATACTGCCGGATGATCTCGTGCAGCTCCTGCCGATCACCGCCGCGGCTGACCGCGTCCATGAGGATGTTCTCGGTCGCGATAAACGGCAGTTCCTCCCGCAGATGCTTTGCCATAACCTTGTCGTAGACCGTTCCCCCGTTGATAACGTTGATCGCCAGAGAAAGGATGCCGTCGGCAGCCAGGAAAGTTTCCGGTATCGTAATTCTGCGGTTCGCGGAGTCGTCCAGCGTCCGCTCAAGCCACTGGTTGGCGGCGGTATCCGCGGTATTACCTGTACAATTGATGATGTAGCGGGAAAGCGATACGATTCGCTCGCTGCGCATCGGGTTACGCTTATATGCCATGGCGGAGGAACCGACCTGTCCGCTCTCGAACGGTTCGTCGAATTCCTTCATATGCGCCATCAGACGCAGATCGACCCCCATCTTGCTCGCGCTTTGCGCGATGCCGCTGAGTACCTGCAGAACAAAGTTGTCAACCTTGCGGGAATAGGTCTGTCCGGAAACCGGCATGCAGGCTTCAAAACCCATCTTCGCCGCGATCTTTCGTTCCAGCTCTCTGACCTTGTCCTGATCACCCGCAAACAGCTCCAAAAAGCTTGCGCCTGTACCTGTCGTACCCTTGCAGCCAAGCAGTTTTAAATGCGCCAGTTCAAATTCCAGACGTTCGTAGTCCATCAGGAAATCCTGCAGCCACAGGCAGGCGCGTTTGCCCACCGTCGTCGGCTGCGCCGCTTGAAAATGCGTATAGGCAAGCGTCGGTGTGTCTTTTTCACGCTCTGCGAAATCCGCCAGCGCCCGCATCAGGCTGACCAACAGCTTCTTGATCTGTAACAGCCCTTCTTTCATCTGCAGGATATCGGTATTGTCGCCGACAAAGCAGCTCGTCGCGCCAAGATGAATGATCGGCGCGGCAGTCGGACAGAGCTCCGCGTAGGTGTGGATATGCGCCATGACGTCGTGCCGCAGCTTCTTTTCGTAATCGGCTGCTTTGGCATAGTCGATGTCATCAATATGCTGCTTCATTTCGTCGATCTGCGCGTCCGTGATTGCGAGTCCGAGCTCCTTTTCGCTCTCAGCCAGCGCGATCCAGAGTCTGCGCCAGGTGGAAAACTTGTTGTCCGGGCTGAAGATGCGCTGCATCTCCTTGGACGCGTATCTGCCGCAAAGCGGATTTTCGTAAATTTCTTTATGCATGGTTCGTCTCCTTTTTGGTGAGGGCAGCTTCTATCAGCCCCAGGAACAACGGATGTGCTTTATTCGGCCGGCTCTTGAATTCCGGGTGGAACTGCACACCGATATAAAAATCATTTTGCGGAATCTCAACGGTCTCCACGATATTGCCGTCCGGGGACGTACCGCTGATGACCAGTCCACCTTCCGCCAGAGTTTCCCGATATAGATTATTGAACTCGTAGCGATGGCGATGACGCTCCGAGATCTCCTCCGTGCCGTAGCAGCGGTACATCTGCGTACCCTCCGCGATCTTGCAGGGATAAGCACCCAAACGCAGCGTGCCGCCCTTGTCGATCTGATGACTCTGATCCGGCAGGAAATCGATGACCTTGTACTTGCTCAGCTCGTCAAATTCTCCGGAATTCGCGTCCTCCATGCCGCAGACATGTCTGGCGAAGTCGATGACCGCAACCTGCATGCCTAGGCAGATGCCTAGATACGGAAGATTGTGCGTCCGGCAGTAAGCGGCGGTCAGGATCTTGCCCTCGATCCCGCGATTGCCGAAGCCGCCCGGAACGATCACGCCGTCACAGCCGGAAAGCAGGCTCTCCACCGTCTGTTCGTTGATGGTTTCGGAGTCGATCCACTCAATCTCGATATTGGTACCGTAGGCATAGCCCGCATGCCGCAGCGCCTCGGCTACCGAAAGATACGCGTCGTGCAGCTGGACGTACTTGCCGACCAGCCCGATGGTCACACTGCGCTCCGCGCTGTGAATCTTGTCAATCAGCGCTTTCCAGTCCGCGAGGTCCGGCGCCGGTGCTTCGATACCGAGCTCTCTGCATACGATGTCCGAGAAATGATGCGCTTCCAGCATCAACGGTGCTTCATACAGTACCGGGATGGTGATGTTTTCGATGACACAATCCGGCTTGACATTGCAGAACAGCGCGATCTTCCTGAAAATACTTTCTTCCAGCTTTTCGTCAGCTCTGAGGACGATGATGTCCGGCTTGATGCCGAGTCCCTGCAGATTCTTGACAGAGTGCTGTGTCGGCTTGCTCTTGTGCTCGTCTGAGCCGCGCAGATACGGCACCAGCGTCACGTGGATGAACAGCGCGTTGCCCGGACCGACCTCCAGTCCGACCTGACGAATCGCCTCCAGGAACGGCTGGCTTTCAATATCTCCGGTCGTGCCGCCGACTTCCGTGATGACCACGTCTGCGTCGGTCGCGCGTCCTACATTGTAAATAAACGATTTGATTTCATTGGTAATATGGGGGATCACCTGTACGGTCTCGCCGAGATATTCGCCCCGGCGCTCCTTGTTCAGCACATTCCAGTACACCTTGCCGGAGGTCAGGTTGGAGAACCGATTCAGGTCTTCATCGATGAATCGCTCATAGTGTCCGAGGTCGAGGTCGGTTTCCGCGCCGTCCTCGGTGACGAATACCTCGCCATGCTGGTACGGGCTCATCGTCCCGGGATCTACATTGATATACGGGTCTAATTTTTGTGCCGCAACCTTGAGTCCGCGCTCCTTGAGGAGTCTGCCCAGCGACGCTGCGGTAATGCCTTTGCCGAGACCTGACACGACGCCTCCGGTCACAAAAATAAATTTTGTCTGTCTGGCGGCTTGCTTGCTTGCGGTTTGATTGGTGCTTTGTTTCATGGTGATGCCTCTTCCTTTTTTCGTTTCTCTCGTCTCTTCGCTCTCAAAAACAAAAATAAGGGCACGAATTGACGGAACCCTCACGACCAGCCAATTCACAACCTTATCCTTTGCATCATGATTTACTTTTTTCTTTTTAACAGAGATATTTTACAGATTTTCAGTACCTTTGTCAACGTTTTTCACAAAAAAAATATGTGTTTTTTTGTGTATTACCACGATATGGAAACAATGCTGCCGCTGTGCACACTGCCTTGCCTGCGCACACCCTGCACCCACGCGCGTAAAAACACAAGGAACCTGACAAGGTACGCAAAACGAAATCACAATAAAAAGTCCGGAACATCTGTTTACTTTTTGTTCGTTTTATGGTAAACTGTTCGCAAGAGAACGAACGGAACGCATATACTACGCAGGGGAGCCCCACGTCGGCAGCCGTTCACAGCGATCAGAAAACGAAAAGGAGCCGTGCGATGTTAAAAGAACGAGAACAAAAAATTCTGGATTATATGAAAGCGGAGATCAAGACCAAAGGATATCCGCCGACAGTCAGGGAAATCTGCACTGCTTTGCATATCAAATCCACCTCGACCGCGCATAAGGACATCGAGAGCCTCGTCAGACAGGGCTATCTGGTCAAGGACCCTTCTAAACCGCGCGCGCTGATGGTCGTGGACCCGCAGGAGGCTTTCGGTCACATCCCGGCAGGTAAGGCTGCCGCCGCACCGGCACAGGATGCGGGCGCGGCTTCGGTACAGACCGTTCCGGATGTCGTCGAGATCCCGGTCGTCGGTCGCGTCGCCGCAGGGAAACCGATCCTCGCCGACGAGAACATCGAGGACAGCTTTCCGGTTCCGGCGCGCTTCGCCGCAAACGGCACGAATTTCATGCTGCGGGTGCGCGGTGAGAGTATGATTGAAGCGGGGATTATGGATGGTGACCTGATTCTCGTACAGCAGACCGAAACCGCGAACAACGGAGAGATCGTCGTCGCCATGATCGATGGGTTTGAGAGTGAAGCGACCGTCAAGACCTTTTACCGCGAGAACGGCCATGTCAGACTCCAACCGGAGAACCACACCATGAGCCCGATCATCGTCGAGGATGTCCGCATCATGGGCAAGGTCAAGGGCGTGTTCCGCTATTTCAGCTAAGCTTATCGCTGCTGCCCCTGTCTATCGTAAATACAAAAGAACTGTCCTACAGCTGATACATCTTTTTCATCACCGCTGTGAGACAGTTCCTTTTTTTGTTATGCGGGAAATATCACGATGTGACATTTCGAAATAACTGTAAAAGCGCCTTGTGAAGCGGCGCAGCAATCATCCGATGACCAATGGGACCAAGAGCGGTACGACGATGCACATCAGTGCGCCGGTACAGAATGAATACACCAAAGTTTCTTGATTGCAGGAGCGTTCAACGATCGGCATGCAGATATCCATCGCAGAGACGCCGGGAATCGCTGTCGCTTCAATATAACCGATCTTTTGCGCTGCCAGTGGAATGATGATGATGCCAAGGGTCTCGCGGATGACATTGTGCATAAATGAAATCGCGCCGGCAACCGCATGTCCCGCCTCAGTGATCATGCTCGGCGCAAGCGTATACCAGCCGAAATAACGCAGCTTATTGCCCTTGACGACCCATTGGACCAGTTTGATGGCCAGCACGCCGAATACCGCAG
>ERZ773242.3604-NODE-3604-length-10871-cov-3.104290_pt1 | contig 10871 bp, 9 predicted proteins | sample MGYA00511077_ERZ773242 | MGnify/ENA primary metagenome ERZ773242 (study PRJEB29015, sample SAMEA2737754) | human gut metagenome | biome: human gut; feature: human-associated habitat; material: faeces | place: China | collected 2012 ... | reverse complement strand
GGCGGAAAAGACCCGCTGTTTGGGCATGTTGACGGTTTTCAGATAGACCCTAATTGGAGCTCAGTATGAAAAGGAAATTCAACTGCTCGATAAAACTCATTTCGCGCCTGCATTTTCCGTTGTATAAAGGGTGCAAGAATGGCAATCGTTCAAGCCCGGTTCTCCTTTTATTGTCACCACGTTCTGTTTTCGTCATAGCACGTCAGGAGAACAATATCCGGTGTTCTTATCATAACTGTTTTCCATTCACCACAAATGAGCCGCAGTCATGACGTAACACTTGGTGTAAACCACCCTTTATAAATTACATCATGACAGAAAATACCTTACAGGCTAAAAATAAGGAATTCTTAACCTCTCCGAAAAGACTTCCTAAAAATGCCGTGGTATAATGGGAAAAGTCAAAAAGGATGTGGTTATGATGAAAACGAAACAGCGGGCGGTGATCGCCGTAGCCGTCATTGTGCTTCTCGCGGCGGCGGTTCTGGGCGCGAAGCCCGCGTACAACCTGTACCGGGACATCTCCTTCTATCACGGAGAGCGCACGGAGGCGGAGAAAACGGTGAAGGCCTTTGCCGAGGAACAGGGCATCTCCTACGGCGAATATCCCCAGAGCCTGATCGACCTTTACGAACGCAACCCCGAGACGAAGGATTTTGTGCTGAACTACCCCTTCCGGAAGGACACGGGGGTCGATCTCAGCGTCTGGAAGGACAGCCGGACCGTGCCGCTGTTTTTGCAGTGGGACCCCATGTGGGGCTACGAAAAGTACGGGAAGGGATTTATCGCGGAGACCGGCTGCGGCCCGACGTGTCTTGCCATGGTGGGCTACTACCTTACCGGAGACGAGAACATGAACCCCCGGCAGGTCGCCCAATTTGCCCAGGAAAACGGCTACTATTCCCGGGGCAGCGGCTCCTCCTGGACGCTCATCAGCGAGGGCAGCGGGAGGCCACGGAAATTCCGCTGGTCAAGAAAAAGATGGTGGACGCGCTGGAAGCGGGCAAGCCCATCATCTGCGCCATGCGGGAGGGGGATTTCACAACCACGGGACATTACATCGTCCTGCGGGGCGTGAAGGACGGCGAATTTCAGGTCAATGACCCCAACAGCGTGGTCAATTCCGAAAAGCTGTGGAGCTACGAGCAGATCGAGGGACAGATCCGGAACCTCTGGGTCATGGAAAAAGCGTAAAATCATTGAAAAGGCCGTGCCGCAAGGAATTTCCTCAGCGGCACGGCGTTTTTTCGTTATTGCGCGTCCTTCTGACGGCAGGCATAAATGTAGGCGTTTTTGTAATCGCCCATTTCCCGGTAGCAGATCTCCAGCTCCCGGAGGACGTTGTACTCCCCCTCGGCGGCGAGAAAGCATTTTGCCGCTTCCGGGAATTCTTCTATCGCCATGTGGCATTTCCCCCGGAGAAAGTTCCAGCAGGGGGCGGTGCGGTCTTCCGCCCCATCCAGAAGATGGGCGGCGCGTTGGACGTCTCCCCCGGCGAGTGCCGACGTGGCCTGCACGGTCAGCGCCTCGTCCAGACCGGGCAAATTAACGACCTGCCCCGGAATGCGGCCAAGGAGCAGACATCTGCGCTGCTCCAAGTCTTCGGAGTAATAGGCCGCATCCTTCCCCAGAGCGGCGACGGCTTCCAAAAGTTCCAGAGCGTATGGCTCCCGCCCATCTCCGATGGCTTCTTCGGCGAGGTGGAGCCGGACGAGGATTTCCAGCAGCTGCCGCTCCCGATCGTAAATTTCATCCGGGGCGCGGTACTGCGCCAGCGCCCGCATTGCCCCGGCATAATCCTTCCCGTCAAACAGCTGCCGGACAGCGGTCATGATCTCCTGATTAGGCGAACAAACGGTATCTTCTTCCAGAAAATAACTCACGGGCTTGCCCAGCCGCGCAGCAAGACAGCCCAACGTTTTCATGGACGGCCGGGCGGCGCCGTTCTCAATGCGGGAGAGCATATTCCGGGTGATCTCGTCCCCGCAGAGCGCCCGCTGGGACAATCCCGCTTCCAGCCGCGTCAAGCGCAGTTTTTCTCCAAGCTCCATAGTTGCCCTCCGTTCTTTCCTGTGGTTGAACGGATTATACCATACCTTTCCCCGTTTTTCCACTGTTACAAAAATTTCATTTGCTATTTTCCCGAATTTCGTTTATAACAATCATAGCATCAGCTGACAAGGGGACACATGCCCATCGGACGCTCTGGCACGCCGCTGGCTGCGTTATCGTCCTTGACTTGCGCCGGCAAGCCTGCGTCCTCTGCCTTGCCATCGACGCGCCAGAGCGCCCGACGGGTCTTCGAGTTTTCCCGGAGCATAAACGGAGGCTGGCAAGGCAGACGAGGCAGGCGGGCGAGGATAACACAGCCGGACGCCGTTTGGGGCTGGGAAAACCATGTTGTCAACTGATGCTAAAGCCAGTTTTGAAACGGAGACGTATTCATGGATATCCGAAACACCCGCCAGCTGAAGGATTTTTCCGCCGGGCGGCTCGCCAACGCCCGGGAAGGACAGAAAATTATTTTGTATTTTTCCCTGATTACCATTGCCGTGTCGGCGGTGGCGACTGTTGTCAGTTACATTCTGAGTCAGCAGATCGCCAAGACCGGCGGCCTTGGAAGCATGAGCATCCGTTCCGCCCTGACCACTGTCCAAATGCTGCTGCCCATCGTGCAGGCGGTTTTTCTCATGTGCTTGGAGCTGGGCTATCTGTCCACGATGCTCCGCATTGCCCGGGGACAGTACGCTTCCCCCAACGGGATGCGCCTGGGCTTTGACCGGTTCTGGGTGCTGCTGCGCTGTACGCTGCTGAAGGGGCTGATCTTCGGCGGCGTGGCCATGGCAAGTATGTACGTCGCTATCGCGATCTACATGATGACGCCCCTCTCCAATTCGGCGGTGGACATTCTGATGCCCCTTGTCAAAAACGCAGGCACCTCCGGCATTCTGCTGGACGACGCCACCTACGCGCAGCTTATGGATGCCACCGCGCCTGTCATGGTGATTTTCGGCGTTCTGTTCCCCGTCCTTGCCGCGCCGGTGTTTTACCGGTACCGCATGGCGGATTATCTCATCATCGACCGCCCCGCCACCGGCGCGCTGGCAGCTCTGCGGGACAGCCGGGTGATGACGAAGGGCAACCGTTGGAATCTGTTCCGGCTGGATTTGAGTATGTGGTGGTACTACGCCGCCATGCTGGTGTCCATTGCGGTCAACTACGGCGACCAGCTCCTGCCTGATCTGGGGATTACCCTGCCTTTCTCCGACACGGTCGCCTATTTCCTGTTCTTCGGCGTGTATCTGGCAGTGACCTTTGTCATTTTCTATTTCCTGCGCAACCGGGTGGAGGTCACCTACGCGCTGGCCTACGATTCCCTCCGCCCCCGGGAACCGGAAAATAACGGTGCGGTTCTCGGAAACATTTTCCAGATGTAAACGGCTATTTTACAGCAAAAACCGGCATGATTTTCGTCATGCCGGTTTCTTTTATGCCGTTACGCTGTCGTGAAGCAGGTCTGCAAGGGTGATCCCCTCAAAGAACCCGTCGATCATCCTGTCCAGCTTGTCCCACATGGGCTTGGCCTGACAGCACTCCGTCCGGGAGCAGGCCGACGCGCCCATGGAGGTGCAGGACACCGCGCTTAAGCTCCCTTCCGTCAGCTTGAGAATGCTGCCGATGGTGTATTCCTCCGGGGGACGGTTCAGGCGGTAGCCGCCGCCCTTGCCGTGAACGGCGTCCACAAACCCTGCTTTGGACAGGGTCGTCATAATGGATTCCAGATATTTCTGGGAAATGCCCTCGGACTCCGCGATCTCCTTCAGGGGAATGTACTCGTTCCCGCCCCGCTGGGCGAAACAGACCATCACCCGCAGAGCATAACGCCCCTTTGTGGATACGATCATACGCTCTCGCAGTGGGCGCAGTGTTCGCAGGCGGGGAAATCCTTCTCGTCGTAGGGAATGCCTTTGCGGTCGAAATAGTCCTGGAGTGCCTTCTTGATGGCTTCCTCTGCCAGGACGGAGCAGTGGAGCTTGTGGGCGGGCAGACCGTCCAGCGCCTCCGCCACGGCCTTGTTGGTCAGCGCCATGGCCTCGTGGATGGATTTGCCCTTGATCATTTCGGTGGCCATGGAGGAAGAGGCGATGGCGCTGCCGCAGCCAAAGGTCTCGAACTTCACGTCCTTGATGATGTCGTCCTCGATTTTCAGGTAAATCTTCATGATATCGCCGCACTTGGCGTTGCCGACCTCGCCGACGCCGTTGGCGTCCTCGATCACGCCAACGTTTCTGGGATGCTGAAAATGATCCATAACTTTTTCACTGTACAGTGCCATAATTTCATTCTCCTTATCAACTTTTTGCCGGGGGGCGGTTACAGGATATACTGCCGTTTGCCGGTCTGCAGATCCCGCCACACGGGGCTCATGTTCCGCAGATACTGAACGACCTCGGGGACGACCTTCAGAATGTGGTCGATCTCCTCGTCGGTGTTATACTCGCTGAGAGACAGCCGCAGAGAACCGTGGGCAACGTCGTGTACCCGGCCGATGGCCAGCAGCACGTGGCTGGGGTCCAGACTGCCGGAGGTGCAGGCGGAGCCGGAGGAAGCGCACACGCCCTTCATATCCAGAAGCAGCAGCAGGCTTTCGCCCTCGATGCCCTCAAAGCAGAAGCTGACGTTGCCGGGCAGACGGTTCACGGGGTCGCCGTTCAGGGCGCTGTGGGGAATTTTGCTCAGCCCCTCGATCAGCCGGTCCCGCATGGCGGCGACTCTGGGCATGTTCTCGTCCATGTGGTCGCAGGCTTCCTTCAATGCAGCCGCCATGCCGCAGATACCGGGGATGTTCTCCGTACCCGCGCGCTTACCCCGCTCCTGCGCGCCGCCCTCGATGATGCTTACCAGGGGGAAGCCCCGGCGGACGTACAGCGCGCCCACGCCTTTGGGGCCGTGGAACTTGTGGCCGGACAGGCTGAGCATATCGATGTTCTGCTCCTTGACGTTGATGTGCAGGTGGCCGACGGCCTGAACGGCGTCGGTGTGGAAGGGCACGCCCGCTTCTTTACAGACGGCGCCGATCTCCGCGATGGGCAGGATGGAGCCGATCTCGTTGTTGGCGTACATGGTGGTGACCAGACAGGTGTCGGGACGGATGGCGTCCTTCACCTGCTGAGCGGTGACGTTGTGTCCCTTCCGGACGTCCAGATAGGTAACTTCAAAGCCCTCTTTTTCCAGCTTCGCCAGGGTGTGCAGCACGGCGTGATGCTCAAAAGCGGTGGTGATGATGTGCTTTTTGCCCTTCTTCTCGCCGTAGCGGGCGGCGGAGATGATGGCCTGATTGTCGGCCTCGCTGCCGCCGGAGGTGAAGATGATCTCCCGTGGCTCGCAGCCTAAGCACTGGGCGACCGTCTCACGGGCGGCGTCCAGAGCTTCCTTTGCCCTCTGACCCACGGAGTGCAGGCTGGAGGGGTTGCCGTAGATATTGTCGAGATAGGGCAGCATGGCGTCGATAGCCGTCCGGCTCATGGCCGTTGTTGCCGCGTTATCAGCATAAACTTGCATATTGTTAATTCCTCCCGAGGTATTTACCTAGTAAGTCTATGGGTAATATAGCATCACCAACCTACTTTGTCAATAGGCAAAATAAAAAATCGCAATCAAGTCAAAAAACGCCAAAGTCCCCATTCTGTTCCTCATTTTTCGACATTTACAGCGGTTATGTTTCTTTGGCCGGGTCATATTAAAAAGGCAGGCACGAACATGAGGAGGGCTGAATAAATGAAACGAATCGGGAAATTTCTGACGATTTTTGCTGTCGCGATGACGCTGCTTCCTATAAACGCCCGGGCAGCAGAATTGCTGATCCCCGTGGGGAAGATCGTGGGCTTGCAGCTCAGCGACAATACGGTCACGGTTGCTGCCTTTGACGACGTTCTGGGCGCCGAGGCCAGAACCGCCGGACTGAAGATCGGTGACGAGATCGTCCAGATCGACACGACCACCATTGATTGCACCGAGGATGTCCGCCGGGCGCTTGAGGGCTGCGACGGCGACGCCGAGCTGATCGTCCGCCGGGGGAACCGCCGCTGCACCGTGACCATTCCCACCCGGCAGAGCGACTCCGGGCCGCGGCTTGGGGTCTATCTGCGGCAGGGCATCGCCGGAATCGGCACCATCACCTTTTATGACCCGGATACCCACAGGTTCGGCGCGCTGGGTCACGGCGTCAGCAACACAAAAGGGAATCTTCTGCGCATGAAAAGCGGCGATGCCTATGACGCCGCGGTTCTCACCGTAAAAAAGGGCAAGTGCGGGGAACCGGGGCAGCTGAAAGGCACGGCGAACACGGATACCGTCATCGGGGAACTTCTGCGGAACACGCCCCAGGGCGTCTTCGGCGTGACGAAGCGGGGCTGGAAAGGCGAACCGCTGCCCACCGCCTCCGAAGAAGACATCCACACCGGCGAAGCCGCCATTTTGTCCACAGTCAGCGGCGATACGCCACGGGAGTATTCTGTGGAAATTCTGAAAATTTATCCAAAAGACAGGACAGACGGGCGAAATCTGCTGCTGAAGGTGACGGACGAAACGCTGCTGGAAGCCACAGGGGGCATTGTGCAGGGCATGAGCGGAAGCCCGATTATTCAGGACGGCAAGCTGGTAGGCGCTGTGACCCATGTGCTGGTGAACGATCCGACTACGGGGTATGGGATTTTTATCGAGAATATGCTGGACGCGGCGGGGTAAAAGAGGGGTACCGTAAAACATCATTATGGGTCCGGAGGCAGCCCTGAGGCAGAAAAAGCGCAGCAATGTAAGCGCCCCAAGGGACGTCAAAAAAACGCAGTTGTCGGGCGAACCGGCTAGGATCTATCTGAAAACCGGGGATATGACCAACAGCGAGGGATTTTCCGTCTGATGAAGCCATTTTTTCGCGGGAATACTTTGTGTATTGCAAGGAAAAATGGTGCACAGCAGGCGGAAATTCCTCGCTGTTTTGGCATGATGACGGTTTTCAGCCAGACCCTGCCCGCGCTCCGGCAGCAGCCGATTTATTCAGAGCTTCCCTGGTATCAGAGGCTTCCTAAGCGTGAGCAGGGGCGGCTTTCTCCTTGGGCTTCAGCACGATAAAGCTCTGGGCAGGCAAATGCAGCGTATCTCCCTCCATGGCGGGGGTTCCGACGGTGAAGAGGGGGATATAGGCTCCGTCCAGCTGACAGGTCTCCTCACCGCTGCCGGGGTTCATGGCGACCAGCAGACTCCCCCGCTTGTAGGCAAACAGGCGGCCGCGGGCAGCATAGACGGCAAACGGGCTGTAGTTCTGAAGCTCCGGCTCGGCGTGACGCAGGGCAATCAGCCGCTTGACATGGGAGAGCATGGAATTCTCGCCAGGCTCCTGCGCCTGCACGGTGTGCCGCGCGTCGGCTTCCACGGGCAGGTACAAATCCTCTGCCGCGCCCTCGGAGAATCCGAGGTTGGGGCCTGCATCCCACTGCATGGGCGTCCGGGAACCGGTGCGGCGGTAGCCGCCCTCCTTGGTGGGGATGACCCGATAGTCCATGCCCAGCTCATCGCCGTAGTACAGGAAGGGAGCGCCGGGCATCGTGAAGATCCACGCAAAGGCCAGCCGCCGTTCCGCGTCTGTCAGCCCCGCGGCGGGACGGGGGGTATCGTGATTGCAGGTAATGAAGCACCAGAGGCCGTGGTCGCGGCTGTCGTGATATTGGGGCAGGTAGTCCGCAAGGAACCGGCTCACGTCGGTGCCGGAATCCCGGGAGAAGAAGCCGGTATTGCCGATGTAGCTGCCGCAGCCGTCCCGGAGGGTGTAGTCCCGCATCATGGTGCTGTAGCCGTTGCCGTCCCAGTTGAGATAAAAGTCCATGTCAAAGCCGCAGCGCAGAGCCTTGTCCGGATGATTCCACTCGGAAACGAAGGCAGCATCCGGATATTCCTTGTGAATGGCGCCCAGAATGTCCCGCCAGACCTCCATGGTGGCAAGCTTTTCCGTGCCGTCATTCTTCACGAGAGACTCCGCCATATCCACCCGGAAGCCGTCGCAGCCCAGATCCAGCCAGAACCGGATCACATCCTTCATGGCCTCCCGGGTCGCAAGGGCGTCAGGACTGGTGATGCTCTGCTGCCAGCGTTCCCGGCGTTCCCGGTAGCCGTAGTTCAGGGCGGGCTGACATTTGAAGAAGTTGATGATATAGGTGGCGCTGCGAGGGTATTCGCCGCCGATGAAGGGCATACCGTCGCCCCCGGCAAAGGCATGATCCGTCCAGATGTACCGGCCGGAATATTCGTTTGGCTCGGCCTCGCCGCTCTTGCGGAACCATTCGTGTTCTTCACTGGTGTGGCCGGGAACCAGATCCAGCAGAACCCGGATCCCCAGCGCGTGGGCGCGGCGGCACAGCTGAGCCATATCCTCGTTGGTGCCGTAGCGGGGCGCAATCTTCTTATAGTCCCGGACGTCGTAGCCCGCGTCCTTGAAGGGAGAGTCAAAGCAGGGATTGATCCACAGGGCGTTGCAGCCGAGGCTTTTCACGTAGGGCAGCTTTTCGGTGATGCCGGGAAGGTCGCCGATGCCGTCTCCGTTGGAGTCCCGGAAGCTCTGCGGATATATTTCATAAAATACGGCGTCACGAAGCCAGGATGCAGACATAACAATTCCTCCGTTTTTTGTTTTTGTATGGATCATCCGACCAATACCGGAAACTGCCGAGACAGGGGCGGATGGCGGGCACGGGAAGACTTCGGATGGTTTCCTGTGGAAATACCGCGGACTTCCGCCGCGGGTAGTCTTTCCGCTTCCGGTACGGGGAGAATCGGAAAGCGGCAAATGTATTATAGAAAAAAACGGCGGGGGAATCAAGAGAAAACCGGAAAGAAATCAAGCCGGGAAGCGCATGGGAGGGCGTTGCCGGCGGCATTTCCCCAGGACATTGGCAGTTTCAACAATTTCTGATGCAACTTTTTATGCACACTGCGCAGTTGACTTGTTACGAAAAATCGAGTATTCTTTTTTTAAAGGGAAGTGTGAAGAAAATAATCCTCTAAGCACTCCCCCCGTTTTTTTCCGGCTTTCTGGAAACGATTCCAATTGGAGGACACGGTAACATACCCGGGTATTCTCCCGTTCCGTTCGTCCTATGGAAAGCGCTTTCCGGTCTGCGGGATCAGCCAGCGAATTTATAATATCAAGGAGGAAATGTAAAATGAAGAAGATTCTCGCGCTGCTTCTGACTGTCGGCATGGTTCTTGGCCTGTTTGCCGGCTGCGGTAACAGCAACACAACCCCCGCCGGCACCGCCGCCGCCAACCCCACCGCCGCTGCCAACCCCACCGCCGCTGCCGCGGCAGATTCTCTGGACGGCACCTATGACATCACCGTCTGGGTCTCCGAGATGGCCGGTGTAAAGGAACTGACCGAGCAGCAGATCAAGGACTTTATGGAAGAGAACCCCGGCATCGTCATCAACGCCACCATTGAGGGCGTCACCGAGCTCGACTCCGCCACCCAGATGATCACCTCCGTCGAGGACGGCGCCGACCTGTTCTGCTTCGCGCAGGATCAGCTGGCTCGTCTGGTGCAGGCCGGCGCCCTGACCAAGCTTGGCACCAAGGCTGCCGCGGAAGTCACCGAGCTGAACGACAGCGGCGCCGTTGCGGCCGCCACCGTTGGCTCCGATATGTGGTGCTATCCCATGACCTCCGATAATGGCTACTTCATGATTTACGACAGCAGCGTGATTCCCGCTGAGCACGTGGACAGCCTGGAAGACATCATTGCCGACTGCGAGGCCGCCGGCCGCGGCTTCTCCATGGAGCTTGAGACCTCCGCGTGGTACAATGTCGCCTTCTTCTTCGCTACCGGCTGCCACTCCAACTGGACCATGTCCGCCGACGGCAAGAGCTTCGAGAGCGTTGACGACGACTTCAATTCCGACAACGGCGTTATCGCCCTGAAGGGTATGAAGAAGCTGCTGAACTCCACCGCTTACAAGTGCTCCAGCTCTGCCGATGACTTCTCCGCCGCCATCCCCGCCGCCGTCGTCATCGTCGGCACCTGGGGCACCAGCGCCGCCAAGGCCGCTCTGGGCGACAACTACGCCTGCACCGATCTGCCCAGCTTCACCGTGGACGGCAACTCTTACCACCTTGGCTCCTTCTCCGGCAACAAGCTGGTGGGTGTCAAGCCCCAGACTGATCCCGTGAAGACCGCCGTTCTGCAGAAGCTTGCCCTGTACCTGACCAACGAGAAGTGCCAGCTTGCCCGGTTCGACGCCGTGGGCTGGGGTCCCTCCAACAAGGCTGCCCAGCAGTCCGAAAAGGTTGCCAGTGATCCTGCTCTGGCCGCTCTGGCTGCTCAGAGTGCCTACGCTACGCCGCAGGGACAGATTGACGGCTCCTGGTGGGATATCGCCAAGGTTTATGCCACCGCTGCCAAGGAGGCTACCACCGACGAAGAGCTGAAGGCCGCGCTGGAGAGCTATGAGACCTCCATTAAGGGCCTGTTCTCCATGTCCGCCGAGGAGCGGGAGGCCTTTACGGTCATCGGCTCCATCAACGGCGACGGCTGGTCCGTGGATCTTCCCATGACCAAGCAGGACGACGGCAGCTGGCTGACCGATGAGGCCTACCAGATGGATGCCGGCGTTGAGTTCAAGGTTCGTCAAGGCAAGGCCTGCGACGTTGCCTACGGCCCCGACGGCAATAACTTTGTGGTCGAGACCGCCGGTACCTACAAAGTCCGTTTGACCCTCAACGGCGAAGAAGGCACCGTGGAGCTGGTTCCCGCCGAATAAGGCAGGCTTCCATCCACAAACGCAGTGACATAGAGTTCTGAGAGGGGGAGCCGCTCGGGTTTGCCC
>ERZ773242.3601-NODE-3601-length-10876-cov-3.259403_pt1 | contig 10876 bp, 8 predicted proteins | sample MGYA00511077_ERZ773242 | MGnify/ENA primary metagenome ERZ773242 (study PRJEB29015, sample SAMEA2737754) | human gut metagenome | biome: human gut; feature: human-associated habitat; material: faeces | place: China | collected 2012 ... | reverse complement strand
GGACGTATTTCCTCCACGTGGTCCTTCAGAACCTGCGGCAGGAGCTTCTGGAACTGGGAGCGGATATCCGGTTTGAAAGCCGGTTGGTCGACGTGGATCTCCGGAATGGCGGCCTGGCTGGCATCCGTGTGGAGGGCCCTGGCAGGGCCTATTTCCTGCCCTGCCGCCATCTGATTCTCTCCCCCGGCCATTCTGCCCGGGACACCTTCGAAATGCTCCACTACCGGGGCGTACCGATGGAGGCAAAGCCCTTTGCCGTGGGCGTCCGGATCGAACACCGGCAGGCAGACTGCGACGCAGCCCAGTACCGGCAGTATGCTGGCCATCCTGGGCTTCCAGCCTCCACCTACAAGCTCTCCTGCCATCTCCCCAACGGGCGCTCCGCCTTTTCCTTCTGTGTTTGTCCTGGCGGGGAAGTGGTGGCCGCCGCATCCGAAGCCGGGGGAGTCGTGACCAACGGTATGAGCGAATTTGCCCGGAACCGGGAAAATATCAACGGCGCACTCCTGGTGAACGTCACACCAGAGGATTTCGGTGACGGCCCGCTATCCGGCATTGCCTTTCAGCGCCGCCTGGAGGAGGCCGCCTACGCCGCCGGAGGAGGCGGCTATCTGGCCCCGGCCCAACGGGTGGAGGATTTCCTTCAAAAGCGCTCCTCCATAGGCCCCGGACGGGTCATCCCCAGCTATCGCCCAGGGGTCACCTGGGGCAATCTTTGGAGCTGTTTGCCGCCGTTTGTGGCCCAGGCTCTGGCGGAGGCTCTGCCCATCCTGGGCCAAAAGCTGCGAGGCTATGACGCGCCGGACGCCGTGTTGACCGCCGTGGAGAGCCGCAGCTCCTCTCCGGTGCGGATTCTTCGGGGCGAGGGGTGTCAGTCCTCCATCCGGGGACTGTACCCCTGCGGGGAGGGAGCCGGCTACGCCGGAGGCATCCTCTCCGCCGCCGCAGACGGAATGCGCTGCGCGGAGCAGCTATGCGCTGCGCTGGCCACCCCAACCAAGAACCCATTCTAACATATCAACAGGGAGGTTTGATCTTAAATGAACCGCAATCTCTGCATCTGTCTGGACTTTCTCACAAACGCCCACAAAGCACGCATTCAAACGGCCGCGGAGTCGGCCGGCTTTACACCCCACTTTTTCACCACGGACCAACTTGAGCAGGCTGCGGCATGCCTGCAGCACTGCGAAGTGCTCTACGCCAACTCCCCCAAGCTTCTGCGCCGGGCTCCGAACACCCTGCGGTGGTACTGCTGTTCCAATGCCGGCGTGGACCTCTACTGTGCAGACCCCACCCTCTTCGCCAACCCAGACTGCATGCTGACCAACTCCAACGCCTACGGCGTCACCATCTCCGAGCATGTGATTATGGTCACGCTGATGCTGCTGCGGAGAATGCCGGAATATGAGCAGTTTCTCCAACGGCGCAGCTGGCCCAGCCCGCTGCCCATCCGCTCGATTCGGGACGGCTCGTTCACCCTGTTGGGCACTGGCAACATTGGCTCCCATGTGGCGGAACGTCTGCGGGGCATGGGCGCGGCCCGGATTCTGGGTCTCAGTCGTTCCGGGCGGCCGGTCCCCGGCTTTGACGAGGTACTGCCCATCTCCCGGCTGGACGAGGCGCTGCCGGAGGCCCATGTGCTGATCCTGTCCCTGCCCAGCACACCGGAGACCGTGAATCTCCTGAGCCGGGACCGCATCGCCCTGCTCCCCAGGGATGCCTGCGTCATCAACGTGGGCCGGGGCACTGCCCTGGACCAGGACGCCCTGGCGGAGGCTCTAAATGAAGGACGCCTCGCAGGAGCAGCCCTGGATGTAATGGTCCCTGAACCTCTGCCGGAAGACCATCCCCTGTGGCAGACCCGGAACCTGATTCTCACCCCTCATATCTCCGGTAACATGTCTCTGGGCTATACCTGTGATCTCAACGTAGACCTCTTTTGCCAAGACCTTGCAAACTACGCCGCTGGCCGGCCTCTCCAAAGCCTGGTGGACCGGTCGAGAGGGTACTGAGGCGGATTTCTGCCTAGAGCGATCCCATGCAGTTTTGAAGGCGGTATGCATTCGCATACCGCCTCTCATCGAAACTCCCGGGGACTCATGTGGAAGGTGCCGCGGAAGGCCCGCAGGAAGGTGGAATACTCCTCAAATCCGGCCTGCTCCGCCGCCTTCATCACCGGCACGCCGGCGCGGATCAGCTCCCCGGCCCGCAGCAGCCGCTTCTGGCTGATGTACTGGTGGACCGTGTAGCCGGTGACGGCCTTGAACCGGTGCATCAGATAGTACCGGCTGATGAAAAACCGCTTGGAGAGGGACTCCACCGTCAGCTCCTCTCCCAGATGGTCCAGAATGTACCGGAGCACCTCCTCCATCTTGGGGTCCACCCGGTAGCTGTCCCGCTCCTCCTGGGCGGTGCGGGAGCGCAGCACATCCCGGTTCACGTCGATCAGCATCTGCTGGCAGAGGGTATCCGCCATGCGGGCGGCGCCGAAGCTCCGGTCCCGCAGGGCCTCCTCCAGCTGCTGGATGCGCTGCATATAGTGGAGCCGCCGCTCTGCGTCGAAGCGCAGCAGGTGGAACCCCCGCTCCCGGGTGGTGTCGAAGCAGGTGTCCAGCGCCTCGCCGGGGTCGCTGCGCCGCTCCAGCCACTCCCGTCCCAGCCAGATCACCACCCGCTCATAGGGCTCCGCCGGGTCGATGATGGGCCGGTGGATCAGGTCGTGTCCCACCAGCAGCAGGTCCCAGGGCTGAAGGAAGTAGGTGACGCCCTCCACCACATAGGTGACCTTTCCCCCCAGGAGAAGGATCAGCTTGTCAAAGGCGTGGTAGTGATAGTCCACCTTCTGGGCCCGGCTGTCCTTCAGGTGGAACAGCCGGAAGTCCTCCTTTAGATAGCCCCGCTTGTTGATCTCCTTCCGGTCCGGCATCTCCCGCCTCCTTTTCCGCCCGCCGGAGCATCCGCCGGGTCACTCTTCGGCCGTGGAACCGGGCGCCGCGCCCGATGAGGCAGGGCCCGTTTTGCAGGTATTCTACCACACATAGCCGATTTTCACAACAGGCACAGGAAAAGACGCCCCCAATTTGGCGGCCGGGGCTTCATCTGCCGATTGTGTTTTTCTCCCGGATTTGCTATACTGAAAAAAATACCCAACGCTGAGGAGGGACCCCCATGAGCCGTGCCGATGCGCTCTTTCTGCAAAACTGCCGGGACATTCTGGACCACGGGGTCTGGGACACAGACCTGCCCGTCCGTCCCCATTGGGAGGACGGTACTCCCGCCCACACTGTGAAAAAATTCGGGATCGTCAACCGCTATGACCTTCAGGAGGAGTTCCCCATCCTGACCCTCCGCCGGACCTACTGGAAGACCGCGGTGGACGAACTGCTGTGGATCTGGCAGAAGAAGTCCAACAACATCCACGACCTGAACGGCCACATCTGGGATGAGTGGGCGGATCCGGACGGCTCCATCGGCAAGGCCTATGGCTATCAGCTCTCCATCAAGCACCAGTATCCCGAAGGGGAGATGGACCAGGTGGACCGGGTGCTGTACGACCTGAAGCACAACCCCGCCTCCCGCCGCATCCTGACGAACATCTACACGTTCGAGGATCTGCACGAGATGGCGCTGTATCCGTGCGCATATTCGATGACCTTCAACGTCTCGGGCAACACCCTCAACGCCATCCTCAACCAGCGCAGTCAGGATATGCTCGCGGCGAACAACTGGAACGTCGTGCAGTACGCCGTGCTCGTGCATATGTTTGCGCAGGTGTCCGGGCTGCAGGTGGGCGAGCTGGTGCACGTCATCGCTGACGCGCACATCTATGACCGCCACGTGCCGGTCATCGAGCAGATCATCCGGAACGAACCCAAGGCCGCGCCGAAGTTTCTCATCGACCCGTCCGTCAACGATTTTTACGCCTTCACCCGCGACAGCTTCCAGGTCGAGGGCTACGAATACAGCGAGTTCACGGGGAAGATCCCCATCGCGGTGTAAGGAGGGCCTGCCATGGATGCAATCGTTGCCGTCTATGCCGACTGGGGCATCGGTGCCAAGGGCACACAGCCGCTCGTGATCCCCGCCGACCGCCGCCGCTTCCGGGAGCTGACGATGGGCGCCGCCGTGATCGTCGGGCGGCGCACGCTGGAGGATTTTCCGGGCGGAAAGCCGCTGCCCGGCCGCGAAAACTTTGTGCTCTCGCGCCGGAACATCACGATCGAGGGCGCGCAGGTGGTGCACGACCCGGACGAGGCCGTGGCTGCCGCCGCGCAGCACGCGCGCTGCTTCGTCATCGGCGGAGACAGCGTGTTCCGGCAGATGTTCCCCCACATGACGCGCGTATACGTCACAAAAATCGACGCTGCGCCCCACTCGGACGTGTTTTTCCCGGATCTGGACGCAGACCCCGCATGGCGCTGCGTATCTGCCGAGCCGCGCGCCGAGCACGACGGCGTGGGCTATCAGTTTTGCGTGTACGAAAAAACCGAAGCATAAAGATCCGCCGCTTTCCGGAGTCGGAAAGCGGCGGATCTTTTCTGCGCTCACCCGGCGAGTACCGCGAGCGAGAGCGCGTTGATGCACATGTGGAAAAACACCGGCGGCCAGATCGAGCGCGTCTGCTCATAGCAGAACGTGAGCGCGGCCGACACCGGCACATACGCCAGCGCCGAGAGCAGCAGCTTCGGATCCTGATACACGAGCACATACTGCCAGACATGGTAGAGCGAGAAGAGCGCGATCGACGCGGCATAGGCCCAAAAGCGGCTCTTCGGCCGGATCGTGCCGAAGACCACGCCGCGAAACAGGCACTCCTCTACGAGCGGCGCCATGAGCACCGCGACGGCGATCATGCGCTTGTAGTCCACTTTGGCAAGGCCGGTCACGGCGTCGTTGTTCGGCACGGGCAGCTCGCCGATGAGCCCCGTGCCGAGCTGCAGCACGAGAGAGAGCAGCACGTCGATGCCGTAGGCGGCGAGCATCATGCCGATGCAGCGCAGGATGCTGCCGGCCATCGTGTCATAGCTGCGGTGCAAAAAGCGCCACATGACGGCGAGCGTGAACACGAGGCCGATGAGGTAATACAGAACGTTGCACGTCACGTCCGACGGCAGCTCGCCGAGCACCGCCATGAGCAGTGCGCCGATCGTCAGCGGCAGCACGGCCACGTGGATGGGAAAATAGACCCAGCCCGCGATGCGCGCGCCGCGCGGCATGGGATCGCTCCACTCTGCTTTGGCTCTGCGCATATCAGCCCCTCGCTTTCTGCTGCAGCTCAAAGAGCAGGCGCATGGCCTCGAGCGGCGTGATGGTGTTGAGGTCGATGGCGCGCAGCTGTTCGGCGATGACGTCTCCGGCGGCGTCGCCGAGCGTCATCTGCGCATCGTCCTGCGCCGGATGCGCGGGGGCGGCGGGCTGCGCCGCGCCGGACTCCAGCTCGCGCAGGTAGGTCTTGGCCTTCGTGATGATCGTGTCCGGCACGCCGGCGAGCTTTGCGACCTCGATGCCGTAGCTGTCGTCGGCCGCGCCCGCGACGATCTTGCGCAGGAACAGCAGCGTGCCGCCCTGCTTTTTGGCCGTGATGTTGTAGTTGCGCACGCCGGGCAGCGTCTGCTCGAGCGCGGTCAGCTCATGGTAGTGCGTGGCGAACATGGTCTTGGCGCCGAGGCGGCGGGGGTCTGCGCAGTATTCGAGCACCGCGCGCGCGATGGCCATGCCGTCATACGTCGACGTGCCGCGGCCGATCTCATCCAAAATGAGCAGGCTCTGCGCCGTGGCATGGCGGAGGATGTTGGCCATCTCACTCATCTCGACCATGAACGTGCTCTGTCCGGCGGCAAGGTCGTCAGACGCGCCGATGCGCGTGAACACGCGGTCGACCACGCCGATGACGGCGCTTTTCGCCGGGACGAACGAGCCCATCTGCGCCATGAGCACGATGAGCGCGGTCTGGCGCATATAGGTGGATTTGCCGGCCATGTTCGGTCCGGTCACGATGGCGACGCGGTCGCCGGCATCGTTGAGAAACGTATCGTTCGGGACAAAGAGGCTGTCCTTCTGCGCCTGCTCGACGACGGGGTGACGCCCCTCGCGGATGTCGAGCGTGCGCGACAGGTCCACCTCGGGGCAGACATAGTTGTTTTTCACAGCGGTCTCGGCCAGCGAGCACAGCGCGTCGAGCCGCGCCACGGCATCCGCCGCCGCCTGCACGCGCGCGACCTCGTCGGCAACGAGCTGGCGCACCTCGTTGAAGAGCTGGTATTCCAGCTCCGCGATGCGCTCGCGCGCCGTCAGGAGCGTGTTCTCGAGCTCCTTGAGCTCGTGCGTGAAATACCGCTCGCTCGACACCAGCGTCTGCTTGCGGATATAGTCCTCCGGCAGCTCGGTGATGCCCGCGCTGTTGGGAATGTCGATGTAATAGCCGAAAACCTTGTTGTAGCCGACCTTGAGCTTCTTTGCGCCCGTGCGCTCACGCTCGCGCTGCTCGAGTTCGGCAACGGTCTGCGCGCCGTGATCGCGCACGTTGCGCAGGCGGTCGACCTCCTCGCTGTAGCCGGTGCGGAGGATACCGCCCTCGCGCACGGAAAACGGCGGCTCGTCACAGATCGCGCGGTCGATGCGCGCGCAGAGGTCAGCGAGCGTGTCCATCTGCGCGATGTCGCGCAGCGCCGCGTCTCCGGCGGCGTGGCCGCAGGTATCGTTGATGCGCTTGAAGCTGTTTACGTCGATGAGCGCTACGCCCTCCATGCCCTCGAGGTGGGTGCGGTAGGTCTCGAAATAGCGGCGCGAATAGATGCCCGTCATCGGGTCGAGGAACAGCTGCATATCCTCGCCGCGCGTGCGGTCGAGCAGGAAGCGCGAGCCGTTCGCGTCGATCCAGCGGCCCTCGTTGAGCCGCGAGATCATCTCGAGCACGCAGGGCGTGCCGTTGACCGAAACATACTTCGCGATGACGAAATACATCTCGTTCCGGGTAAATTCGAGCTTGTTGAGCGTGGTGCGCTCGGCGAACGCCCGGGTGGAGATGCAGTTGGCGCAGCCGCTGTCGCTGTCCCAGAACGCGGTGCAGCGCTCGCCCGTGCGGTGCAGCGAGCCGTTCGCGTCGATCTCGAGCACGGCATTGGCCGACGGGTCGACCAGACGGACGATGTCAAAGACGGCGCCGAGGCGCCGGATCTCGTCGGCGAGCGACGGCCCGTTCGCCGTGCTCCTGTCCGCGCAGCCGAGGGGCGCGCGGCTGTCCTGCTCCTTCTGCATGTCGGTCATGCAGCCGATCACGCCGACATAGCTGCCGGGCGAGAGCGGCGACCAGAGCGTGTGCATCCGGATGCTGTGCCAGTGCTGCTCGCCCTCGACCGGCAGGAGCAGGCTGATGGAAAGCTCGTTGTTCTCGGGCGTCGTGGCCTTGAGGGCGCACCGGAGCCGCTCGAGGTCGGCCGGCCGGAGCAGGCGCATACTGTCCGGGTTGTCCGCGTCCAGGATCGTCCGGCTCTTCCGCCACGGGCGGCTCCAGTCGACCACGGTGATCGACCGGGAGAGCGTATCGTACTCGAACTGCACGCCGCCGCAGCAGGACGCGAAAAAGGTCAGCATTTCCCGGGCGTGGTTCAGCTCACGCTGGGCGCGGTCGCTGCGCGGCAACTCGTTCTTTTTCAGCAGCTCGGAGGAAAGGCGCTGCGCGTTCTTCTTCATGCTCCGCTCGGCCGCGAGCCGCGGCAGCGAGCTCTTGAGGCGCGCGCTGATCTCCTGAAGGCAGTCGAGCAGCATCGGATTGAACGCGCCGCACTCCCCGTTGAGGATCATGGTGACGGCGGTTTCGTGGCTGTACGCCTTTTTGTAGCAGCGGTCGCTCGTCAGCGCGTCATATACGTCCGCCAGCGCGACCACCTGCGCCGAAATCGGGATCTGTTCGCCGAGCAGGCCATCCGGGTAGCCGCCGCCGTCCCAGCGCTCGTGATGCCAGCGGCAGATCTCGATAGCGGCCTTGAGCAGCGGCTCCTCGCGGTACGGCGTCAGCCCCTCGAGCATGGACGCGCCGATGGCGGGATGGGTGCGGATGATGTTGAATTCCTCGGGCGTCAGTGCGCCCGCCTTGTTCAGAATGTTCTCGGGGATGCTGATCTTGCCGATGTCGTGCAGGGCGGACGCGGTGGTGATGAGGCGGATCTTGTCCTCGGTCAGACCGTATACATCGGTCTTTTCGGTCAGCTTGCGCAGCAGCATTTCGGTCACGGTCTGCACCTGAAGCACATGCTGTGCGCTCTCGCTGTTGCGGAACTCGACGATATGACTGAGGATGCCGATCATGACATGGCTGTCCTTCTCGTTCTGATAGATCTGGTCGGAGACCATGCCCATCAGCCGCTTCTGGTTGGCGTAGAGCGTGAGCGTGTTCTTGACGCGGCGCTGGACGATGAACGCGTCGAAGGGACGGCGGATGTAGTCGGAAACGCCGAGGCCGTAGCAGCGCTCGATGGACTCGTGGTCGTCGGCGGCGGAGATCATGACGACCGGGATCTCGTCGATCCAGCGGAACTGGTTCATGTACTCGAGCACGGTAAAGCCGTCCACCTTCGGCATATTGATGTCGAGCAGCATCAGGTCGATGTTCATATCCTGCCGGAGCATGCGCAGCGCCTGCGCGCCGTCCTCTGCTTCTGTATATTTGTATCCCTCGCCCAGAATGGCCTTGAGTATTTCTCGGTTCATCTCCGAGTCGTCAACGATCAGGATTTTCTGTCGGTTCATAGTCGTTCGACCGCAGCCGGGTCGCGGTCCCTCCCCTGTCGGATTTTGTCACATATTCACTATTTTATTATACTACCAAAACAATGCAGAATAAAGGAAAATTTCCAGCATCAGCGACCAATATTATTGTACCGCCGGGCGAAATCGTGTATACTAAATGATAACATGCGGTATTTTCGGCCGCAGGGAAAGAGAGACAAAAGGAGACACGGCGATCTATGATACCATACAAACGGCTTCGGCGCGCATCGGCGCTTTTTGCGGCGCTCTCGGCGCTCCTGCTGTCCGGCTGCGCCCCGTCCGCGGCGTCCGACAGCACGCTCCCGACGCTCACCGTCGGCAGCGACACCTATCCGCCCTATGTCTACATGGACAATAACGGCGACATCACCGGTCTGGACGTCGAGATCGCGGAGGAGGCGTTCCGCCGCATGGGCGGCTTCGACGAGGGTTATTTTATGTATGTGGAGGACGCGGATATCACCCGCAAGGCGCAGGAATACGGCAAGGTGATGTACGTGCCCGAGGCGCATGTCTATCATGCCTGGCACCGGGACACAAAGAAAAAGTGGAAGAATTTCTGGATGCAGATCCGCTCGATGCTCCGTTACTGGCGCAAATGGGGTTTCCGAATGGTTTGAGGGGCGGGTGTTTTCCCGGGAAAACACGGGGAAGCCTGCATTGCTTTACGCATGCAGGTGTACAGCAGAGAAAAAAGAAAAGCAAAGGAGCAGGAACAATGAAGGGAATCATACTGGCCGGGGGCGCCGGCACGCGGTTGTATCCGCTGACGATGGTCACCTCGAAGCAGCTTTTGCCGGTGTACGACAAGCCGATGATCTATTATCCGCTGTCCACGCTGATGCTGGCGGGCATTCAGGATATCCTGATCATCTCAACACCGGAGGACACGCCCCGTTTTGAATCGCTTCTGGGCGACGGAAGCCAGTTCGGCGTGAAGTTGTCGTACAAGGTGCAGCCTTCGCCGGACGGCCTGGCGCAGGCGTTCATTCTGGGGGATGCATTCATCGGGGACGAGCCATGCGCCATGGTGCTGGGCGACAACATTTTTTACGGCAACGGCTTTTCCAGGCTGCTGCGCGCGGCGGTGGAAAACGCCGAAAACGGACGCGCTACGGTGTTCGGCTATTATGTGAACGATCCCGAGCGCTTCGGCATCGTGGAATTTGACGAAAACGGCAAGGTCGTTTCCGTGGAGGAAAAGCCCGCGCAGCCAAAATCCAATTACGCGATCACGGGCCTGTATTTCTACGACAAACGCGTGGTTCAGATGGCGAAGGAGGTAAGGCCCTCGGCCCGCGGCGAGCTGGAGATCACGACGCTCAACGAGATGTACCTGAAAAAGGGCGATCTGGACGTGCAGCTTTTGGGCCGCGGCTTTGCCTGGCTGGACACCGGCACGATGGACAGCCTTGTGGACGCGGCGGATTTTGTGCGCATGGTGGAGAAGCGCCAGGGCATCAAGATCTCTGCGCCCGAGGAGATCGCCTACAAAAACGGCTGGATCACAAAGGATAAGCTGATGGAAAGCGCCCGGCGCTACGGCAAAAGCCCCTACGGCGAGCACCTGAAGCGAGTGGCTGAGGGGCGGCTGCAGTATTGAGGCACCCTTCGGGCCGAATGAAGTGCAAAACAGAAAAAGAGGAAAATATTATGAAAATACTCATCACAGGTGCGAACGGGCAGCTTGGGACAGAGCTGCGCCGGTGCATTGCCGCGGGAAAAACGGAGCTGGGGCCCCTGCCCGCAAAGCTGCAGCGCGCCACCGTGCTTGCCACGGACGTGGACACGCTGGACATCACAAACCGCCACGAGGTGGCTGCCTATGTGCGCCATCACGCGCCGGACGCCATCATTTCCTGCGCGGCGTTCACCAATGTGGACGGCTGCGAAACAAACCGGGAGGCGGCCTTTGCGGTGAATGCCTTGGGTGCGCGCAACCTGGCCATGGCCGCGGAGGAGATCGGCGCAAAGCTGGTGCATGTCTCCACGGACTATGTGTTCAGCGGCGACGCGGCGCAGCCCGTCTGGGAATACGACCTGCCCGCGCCGCGCTCGGTCTACGGCAAAACAAAGCTGCTGGGCGAGCAGTATGTACAGCAGTTCT
>ERZ773242.3599-NODE-3599-length-10883-cov-3.041374_pt1 | contig 10883 bp, 9 predicted proteins | sample MGYA00511077_ERZ773242 | MGnify/ENA primary metagenome ERZ773242 (study PRJEB29015, sample SAMEA2737754) | human gut metagenome | biome: human gut; feature: human-associated habitat; material: faeces | place: China | collected 2012 ... | reverse complement strand
ATCTATTCTGCTCCAGCTTTTTCTTCCATCCGCCGATGAAAGTTTTTTATTTTAGCTTTGATGAAGCGGCGGAAAGGCAGTAGGTACAACGGGATTTTATTTTATGCAGATATTGATTTTTCATACACACTGTGCTATTATATCAAAGCAACGCAGGTGTAGTTCAATGGCAGAATGTCAGCTTCCCAAGCTGAACACGGGGGTTCGATTCCCCTCACCTGCTCCACACTCCCGGATGCTTGTGCGTTCGGGAGTTTTATTATATTCCGACAAAAAGACCCGTCTGGGATAACCGGACGGGTCGATTTTTTTGTTTTATTACACGAGAAGCATACGGTCGTTATCGAGCTCTTTGCCCGCGTTCTCTTTGAACTTATTGAGCAGATCCTGAACAGTGAGCTTTGACCGTTCCTCCCCTTCGGCGTCGAAAATTATGTTTCCGCCGTGCATCATTATCGTGCGGTTCCCGAGTTCGAGAGCCGACTGCATATTGTGCGTTATCATAAGGCAGGTGAGATTATTCTCGCTGACGATGCTCTTTGTGAGCGTGAGAACTTTTTCAGCCGTTGCGGGGTCGAGCGCCGCTGTGTGCTCATCGAGAAGCAGGAGCTTCGGCGGATTGAAAGTTGCCATCATGAGCGTCAGAGCCTGTCTCTGACCGCCGGAGAGCAGACCGACCGGCTGACTCATTCTGTCCTCAAGCCCCATCTCGAGCAGGGCGAGCTTATCTCTGAAAAGCTTCTTATCGCCCTTCGAGACTCGGCTCAGCCAACCGCCGTGACCTGCGGCAAGGGCTAAATTTTCTTCTATCGTCATGCCGGGCGCGGTGCCGCGCATCGGATCCTGAAAAAGTCTGCCGATGCTCTTGGCGCGCTTATGCTCGGGCATGAGAGTGATATCTTTTCCGTCGAGCGAGATGCTGCCGGAATCGGTTATAAAGCTGCCGGCGATGGCATTGAAAAGTGTTGACTTGCCCGCGCCGTTCGCGCCGATGACCGTTATAAAATCACCCTCGGCGACGCTCAGGGAAAGATCGTCTATCGCCTTTTTGGCATTCGCCGTGCCGGGATTGAAAGTTTTCGAGATGTGTGATATTTCAAGCATCTGCTTTCCTCCTTCCCGAACGGGTCTGAATTCTGCGCTTTAAAAGCGGGAGCTGTTTTTTGAAATAGGGTGTTGCTATCGCCGCGATAACTATAACGGACGAGACAAATTTGAGCATGAACGCCGGCATATCAAAGCGCAGAGCGATTGTATAAATAAGCCTGAATATGAACGCGCCGAGCACCATGCCGAATATCCTCAGCGGCATCTTCTTTCTGCCGAGGAACACGCCGCCGATAAGCAGGGACGCGAGGGCAATGGTCACCATTCCGGTTCCGATATCGATGTTGACCGATCTCTGCGACTGGGCGAGCAGGCAGCCCGACAGCGCGGTGAACGAGTTCGCGACGCAGAGTCCGATTATTGTAGTAAACGCCGGATTGACGGACGAGGAGCGAACCATATCGGGGTTATCGCCCGTCGCTCTTATTGCGAGTCCGAGGCGGGTTTTCAGGAAAAGTCCGAGTATAACAGCGACCGCCGCGACGGCGATTATCGCCACGAAGAGCTTTGACTGTCTCGCCACGGGAGTTCCCTTGACGAGCGCCGCCATCTTGGTGAACACAGTGTCCGTTTTATTCATATTGAGTATCGACGAGCCGCTCATGACAGCGATATTTATTGAATAGAGTCCCGTATTTACGATTATTCCGGCGAGTAGGCTGTTGATGCCCATTTTCGTCTGGAGTATCGCCGTTATAAAGCCCGAGGCTATTCCCGCCGCCATTGCCGCGGCTATCGACAGATACGGATGACCCGCTATTGCGACTACCGCGCCGACCGTTGCGCCGAGCGTAAAGCAGCCGTCGGTCGAAAGATCGCAGACATTGAGCATCGAATAGCTCAGGAACAGTGCAAGCACCGTGAGCGAGGTTATAAGTCCCAGCTCGAGCGCCGACTGGCCGAGTGAAAATATCGAATCCAAAGACATTGTGTTTCCTCTTTCCTGCTTTATTGAGCCGCCCGGGAAGCAGTGCTCCCCGGGGACTGATTGAATCTTATTTTACATCGTCGAAGCTCTCGGCGGTGGTGATGCTCTTGACTTCGGTGCATTTGGGAGCGAAGAGCTTCGAGACTTCGTCGAAGTTATAGCCGAGCTTTGCGCAGATTTCGGTGTTTATTGTTGCGGTGCCGTTATCGAACATGAGAACGGGGGTGGTTGCGGGGTCTTTGCCGTTTATCATGATATCGATTATCATATTTGCGGTCTCAACGCCGAGCTTTGCATAATCAACGCCGTAGCCGAGGAAAGCTCCGTTGAGGGCGAAGGAATCAGCGCCTGTGTAGTGCGGAATCTTTGCGTCTGCGAAAATCTCATATATGGAGAGTTCGGACTTCATTATGGTGTTGTCGGTGGGAGTGAACACTGCCTGAACGCCGTCGGAAACAAGTGCCTTTGCGGCGAGGGTGACTTCGTCAACGGTGGTGCCGGTGCGCTCGATAACTTCAACGCCCTTGGCCTCGAGATACGCCTTCGCGTCGGCTATCGGCTTAGTCGAAGAATCCTGACCGACATCGTAGAGCAGACCGACCTTCTTTATATCGGGGTCCTTGAGAAGTATGAGGTCCATTATGGCGTTGGTGTTGAGATAATCGGAGGTTCCGGTAATCTGGCCGCCGGGTGCGTCAAGAGAATCAACGAGCTTTGCGCCGATAGGATCGCTGACTGCGGAGAACACGACCGGGATATCGCTGTTCTCGGTCTCGACCGCAGCCTGCATGGCGATTGCGACCGGGGTCGCGACGCCGACCATAAGATCGACCTTGTCAACGATGAAGTTCGAGATTATCTGGTTCATAACAACGGAGTCGCCGTTGCAGTTGTCATATTTGACTTCGATCTCGACGCCCTTTTCGGCGGCGACGGAGGCGAGCTGCTTTTTGATGTTATCGACTATCTGATTGAGCGATGCGTCATCGACATAGTTGCAGATGCCGACGGTGTATTTCTTCTTTGTATCTCCGTCCTTTTTGCCGCAGGCGGCGAAGCAGGTAACTGTGAGCATAAGTGCGAGTACAAGTGCGATTATCTTTTTCATTGTATTTCTTCCTTTCGGTAATTGATAAAAATTTTTGAGCTAAACTAAGAATCGAAAATATCACAGGCGCGGCATGCGCCAAAGTTTACTCAACAAAAACATAACTATCTCCTCCGAAATAAAAAAACTCCTGTCCCTGCAATAATGCTGGGACAGGAGATATTATCATCCTGCGGTGCCACCCGGCTTGACGCTTTTGCGTCCGCTTAGTGCGTACTGACATACGCTGACTTTTCTTCACGGAGAGTCCTGCTCCGGCGCACATACTTAAAGGATAACCTTTGTTCCGATTGCCCTTAGAAGTCCATTCAGGTTTCTTTCATTCTGCCGCAATCCCACCGCCTGCGGCTCTCTTCGAGATGAGGGAGAAATCTTACTTACCCTTCTTCAACGGTTTACTGAATTGTAACACTCTGCGCTTTTGTTGTCAACACATTTTTTCACTTTTGTTTCAAGAACCAGTTTTCTTGTAGGTTATGGACGCGAAATCCGACAAAATTCACAAAATCCGCCGTCCGCTTGCTAAATGGTATGCCGCGAAGAGTGCCTGTGTGACCAAAAAGGCGAATAGACAATATATTAAATATGGGATGTCTTTGCGCGCCCGCAAAACGGACGCCCTGCAAATTTTACCCAACGGAGGCCTTTTATGAACAACGAAGATATAGTCTCGCTCATGGAGCGATACAAGAGAGAACTGCTCGAATTTGAAAAGCGCAACACGGCACCGGTATCCGCGCAGGAAAAGGCGGAACCTGAGCCCGTATCGGCGCAGCAGGAAAGCCAAGCCGAACAGGTTTCGGCGCAAGTGCAGGAAGATGCAGAGCCTGTAAACGCGCCGGCGGCAGAGCCCGCAAAGGCGGTTTCGGCAAAGGCGGAGGAAAACGAAGCGGTGAGCGCCGCGGCGACAGTTACAATTCAGCGGCAGACCGACGCTCAGAGGGAGAGTCAGATGCAGTTTGACGACGGCGCGGACACGGACAAATCCCAGTTCACACCCGAGCGCACGCAGGCAGCAGGGCGCGTAGACATCCCCCAGCCGCGCACGATATTCGTCGACCCGCAGACGCTCAAAAACAAAAATCTCACCTTGACGAACACCCAGTCCGCGATGCAGAGGTTCGACGAATTCAAGGGCGAGTGCAACAAGCGCGGCATCCTGCGCGTTGAGACCTACGGCTCGAACGGGCTCTATCCCGTCGGCAACAGCCGAGTGATAGTATACAAAGAGATAGACGGCGAAAAATATTATATATATGATTCGCACACCGATTCGAGCGGCATACTCGACAATCTCCAGCTGCCCGCTCCCGACAAATCCCTGTCGGAGACAGAGCAGGGCTTGTGCGGGCTCGCGCCGTATGCGACATACGATATATTCGTCAGCCACCTGGGATTCATCAGCACATATCTTGAAAACGTTCCGATCTTCGACTCCACCGTTTCAATACAGTCGGTCGAAATGCTGCCGACGGTCAGCGGTGAGCAGAATCCGAACGTGATAAACGAATCGGTCTGAGGAGTGATACTATGGCAGCAGATACTCCCGTTATCCCCCAGACAATAACAGTCCACCTCGGCAGACCGAATGCGGAGGCGAGGAATGTCACTGTGCCGTTTACGGATTATCTCAAAAATGTCGCATCGAGCGAGATATATCCGACATGGCCGGACAACGCGATACGCGCCAACATATATGCGCAGGCGTCGTTCGCGCTCAACCGCATATATACAGAGCACTACCGCAGCCGCGGCTACGACTTCGACATCACGAACTCGACCGCATACGACCAGGCATATATTGAGGGGCGCAGCGTGTTTTCAAACGTCGCGAAGATAGTCGACGAGCTTTTCAACAACTATGTTACAAAGGGCGACCAGGTTCAGCCCTATTTCACACAGTACTGCTCCGGGCGCGAGGTCACCTGCGACGGGCTCTCGCAGTGGGGCACGGTCACGCTCGCGAATCAGGGCTATACGCCATACCGCATACTTCAATATTACTACGGGAACGACGTCAATATAAAGACGGCGCCCGTCAAGAATATCCGCGAATCATATCCCGGCAGGGCTCTGCGCCTCGGCGACATATCGGAGGATGTCAGGATAATCCAGCGCCAGCTCAACCGCATCGCGCGAAACTATCCCGCCATTCCGCGCATTCCCTCCCCCAACGGAATATTCGACACGGCGACGCGCGAATCGATCAGAAAGTTCCAGAGCCTATTCAACCTCACCGTTGACGGCATCGTCGGCAAGGCGACATGGTATAAAATAAAGCAGCTCTATGCCGGAATACTGAGACTCGGCGAGCTATACAGCGAAGGACTGAAGCTGACGGACGTCGAGCGGCAGTTCAAGACTGTCATAAAACGCGGCGACAGAGGGCAGGATGTGAGCACGATACAGTATTTCTTGAACTTTATCGGCAACTTCACAAACAACATCCAGCCCCCGGCCGTGGACGGCATTTTCGGCCAGGGCACATACAACAGCGTTGTGCAGTTTCAGCGGCAATACGGCCTTGCGCCGGACGGCATTGTCGGGCGCGACACATGGAACAAGCTGCAGGCTGTATATAATGATATCCTGCGAACCTTCCCCGGCGAATTTTCAATCTATGATCAATATGCGCGTTTTGCATATCCCGGCTACAATCTGCTCCGCGGCAGCACTGGCAGTGCAGTGAGAAATCTTCAGGAATATCTCCAGGTTCTCGCGCGCGGCGTCGAGAGCGTGCCGTATGTTGCGGCGGACGGCATTTTTGGCCCTCAGACAGAGGCGGCGGTCAAGGCGGCTCGGCGATATTTCGGGCTGACTCCGAACGGCGTTGTCGGTCCGCTGCTCTGGTACGCGATAGCGGAATACTATTATTACAACGTATAATCCCGACAAAAACGGAGATGATATACGGCGTGAAACAATTGCCGTATATCATCTTTTTCTTTTTAAGGGCGGGATATTCATATGGAAAAGCATACTTTTTCGGGGAACTACGAAGCCGACATTGCATCGCTCAATCTGCGGCTGCGCGTGAGCGAGAGCTTTGACCTCGTCAGCCGTCAGATAATGATCGGCAGCCACCGCGCCATGCTGTGGTTCATCGACGGATTTATAAAAGACGGGCTGATGGAAAAAATCATGAGCTTCATGATGAACGCGGACGAGAAGAAGCTTAAAACTGTCTGCACAACGCGCGAATTTGCCGACGCGTTCGTGCCCTATGTCGAGACCGAGGTCGTAAACGACTTCGACAGGTTCGAGACTTTTCTCTTCTCCGGCGCATTGGGCATGATAGTTGACGGATTCAAAGAAGCTATAATTATAGATGTGCGGACTTATCCCGCGCGAAGCGTGGACGAGCCTGAAAACGACAAAGTGCTTCGAGGCTCGCACGACGGCTTTGTCGAGACGCTGATATTCAACACCGCGCTCATACGCCGCAGGGTCAGGGACACGAAGCTCACGATGTATTTGACGCAAGTGGGAACGAGGTCGAAAACAGATATTGTGCTCTGTTATCTTGAGGGCACGGCCGACCCCAAGGAGGTCGAAAAGATAAAGAAAAAGCTGAATTCCATAGACATAAACGCGCTGACCATGGGGCACGAGAGCCTTGCGGAATGTCTTATACCAAAGCAGAGGTTCAATCCCTTTCCGAAGGTGCGTTACACCGAGCGCCCGGACAGCGCGGCGGCGAGCATATATGAGGGCAGTCTGCTGATAATCACAGACACCTCGCCCTCGGTTATGATAATCCCGACGGGCCTGTTCGACTTTTTGCAGGACACGAACGATTTCTATTTCCCGAGCCTTATCGGAAGCTATCTGAGAATCGTCAGGATGATAGTTTTCCTGCTCGCTCTGCTTTTAACGCCCGTGTGGTTTCTGCTGATTCAAAATCCAGAATATATCCCGCCGTGGCTCGACTTCATAAAGATAGAGCACCCGACGAGCGTGCCCGTCATAATGCAGCTGCTGATAATCGAGATAGTCATAGACGCATTAAAGCTGGCGTCGCTCAACACTCCGAATGCGCTGAGCAACTCGTTCAGCGTCATAGGTGCGCTCGTGCTCGGCGAATTTGCCATTGCCGCGAAGTGGTTCACGGCGGAGGTCGTGCTCTATATGGCGTTCGTCGCGATAACGAACTTCGCCCAGCCGAGCTATGAGCTCGGGTATGCGTTTAAACTCTGCCGCATGATGATACTGATACTGACGGCAATATTCAACCTCTGGGGCTTCATTGCGGGGCTTGTGATAACCGCTCTGTTGATCTCGTTCAATAAGACCGTCAGCGGGCGCTGCTATCTCTATCCCCTCATTCCGTTTAACGGCAGGGCACTGACATCGCTTCTGCTGCGAAAGCCGATAACCAAAAGCAAAAACTGACAAAAATCGTTCCTCTAAAAATAATATCCGCGCATATTGCAATGGGCTCGCTCTTTTGATATAATTATATCGAATCGAAGCAATTTCGCTTCGGTCAATATATCAAAGGAGGAGCCTGTTTTGCCGGAATACACAATGCTTATATTATGGATAGCGCTGCTCATAGCGTTCATCGTTGTTGAAGCCGCGACCGTCCAGCTTGTCACGATCTGGTTCGCCGTTGGTGCGGCGGCGGCTCTGATATCGGAGCTTTGCTCGGCGCCCGTCTGGCTTCAGTGGGTGATTTTCGCGGCAGTGTCGCTCGTCGCGCTTGCGGTGACCCGTCCGCTCGTCAAGAAATTTTCAAAAAAGCGCGTTCAGCCGACCAACGCTGACAGATACATAGGTCTCGAGGGAATAGTCGAGGAGACTGTTGACAACACCGAGGGCACCGGTATAGTGAAGGTCGAGGGCTCGACCTGGACGGCAAGATCGTCCGACGGCAGCCGCATTGAAAAAGGTTCAAATATCACCGTTGACAGAATCGACGGCGTTAAACTTATGGTTTCAAAACACTAAAGGAGGATTATTATGGGACCTGTAGCAATCGGAGTAATCATCGGCATAATCGTGCTCGTGCTCGTTATTGTCGTGCTCAACATCAAGATAGTGCCGCAGTCCAAGGCCTATGTCATCGAGCGCCTCGGCGCATATTCGACCACATGGCAGACCGGCATCCACTTCAAGATACCTTTCGTTGAGAAAGTATCGAAGACCGTCTCCCTCAAGGAGCAGGTTGTGGATTTCCCGCCCCAGCCCGTTATCACAAAAGATAACGTCACGATGCAGATAGACACGGTCGTTTTCTTCCAGATAACCGACCCGAAGCTCTATGCATACGGCGTGGAGCGTCCGATATCCGCTATCGAAAATCTCTCGGCAACAACGCTGAGAAACATCATCGGCGAAATGGAGCTTGACCACACGCTGACTTCGCGCGATGTCATCAACGCAAAAATCAGAGTTATCCTCGACGAAGCCACCGACGCATGGGGCATCAAGGTAAACCGCGTTGAGCTCAAGAACATTCTTCCCCCGCCCGAGATTCAGGACGCGATGGAGAAGCAGATGAAGGCAGAGCGTCAGCGCCGTGAGGCAATCCTGCGCGCAGAGGGAGAAAAGGCGAGCAAGATCCTCGTTGCAGAGGGTCAGAAAGAGAGCCAGATCCTCGCCGCAGAGGGCGACAAGCAGGCCGCCATTCTTCACGCAGAGGCTGTCAAGGAAGCGAAGATTCGCGAGGCAGAGGGTGAGGCGCAGGCTATCGTCGCCGTTCAGGAGGCTCAGGCGAAGGCTATCGCCCTTATAAACGAAGCCGCCCCGAAGGACGGTTATCTGACGATAAAGAGCCTTGAAGCATTCGCAAAGGCTGCGGACGGCAAGGCGACGAAGCTCATCATTCCGAGCGAGCTCCAGTCCCTCGCGGGACTCGCGGCGAGCGCAAAGGAGATTTTCTCCGCCGACGCCGCAGCGGACGCAGAGCAGAAATAAGTTTATAAAAAGCGCAGAGAGTCGGTAAAACGGCTCTCTGCTTTTTCTTTTAATAAAATAAAAAAGAGCCGCCGAAGCAGGCAGCTCAAAAAATTTTTCTTGTCTTTTCGTGTTTATATTACCACAAAAACGCCGATTTGTCAAGTCTTGTAATCCCCTGCCCCGTGTAGTATTAAGTATACGGAGGTGTTTTGAAATGAACAACATGACTGCACTGGTGAGCTGTTTTGCGCGGTATTACCACACGAAAACTGACGAAGCAAAGATCTTTGACGACCCGCTCGCGGGAGAGATTCTGAGTGAAAGTGAAAAGAACGCGATAGCGGAAAACATGAAAAACGGCATCGCATTTTTTGACCCGAATTACAGTGGCGGCGACCCGCTCGGGCGCGTTATGAACGGCTTCATCGCGCCGAGTGTAATCGCGCGCTCCGCGTTTTGCAAGCGGCATATGGAAAACGAGATAAGACTCGGTGCGCGGCAATATGTCATCGCCGCCGCGGGCTACGACACATCGGGATATAAAATCGACAGAGATATCAAAGTATTCGAGCTCGACCGCCCCGAGATGATTGAAGACAAGGTAAGACGCATTGACGAAGCTGGAATCGACCGCGAAAATATCAGCTATGTCGGCTGCGACCTCGGCAAGGGTTTTATCCCCGCTCTGCTAAATGCGGGATATGACCCTAAGGAGAGGACATTTTTCAGCCTACTCGGCATAAGCTTTTATCTGACCCAAGACGAGTTCGCACGCTGTATTAAAACTCTGTTTGAAAATTCGGCGAGCGAAAGCGCGCTCGTGTTCGATTTCCCGAATGACCGGGACTGCATCCGGGAGCAGAAGAACAGGCTGCTTGCCGGCGGCGCGGGCGAAGAGATGAAAGCGCGATACTCACACACGGATATCGAGCGCATCGCGGGAGAAGCGGGCGCGCTCATCTATGAGCTTGCGGACAACGGCGATATTGACCGCGATTTCTTCAAGGCGCACAACGAAATGAAAAATGCAGAACCGATACTCGCCCCCGAGGGAGTCAGCTATTGCCTGATGGTCAAAAAGGACGGGCAGTATTGATAAAAAAGTATTGATAAAGCGCGTTTTTTTGTTGCGTAATAAGCCGGAATGTGATAATATATTGTCGATGAAATATTCAATTCTTTGTTGGAGGCAATTATATGGATCAAAGATTACAGCCCTTATTCACTCCGTGGAAGATCGGCAACTGCGAGATCAAGAACCGCATCGTGCTCACGAGCATGGGCGGCACCGACCTCTTCGGATGGATGGAGAAGAACCACTTCGATAAAGACGGCGCACGCTTTATCATGGAAGTCGCGAAGAACAACGCGGGTCTTGTTCTCCCCGGATGTCAGCCGGTCTACAACCCCATGTTCGGCCAGTGGCTCCACAAGAACAAGAAGATGTATGCCGACCTCAAAAAGTGGACTCCCGAGCTCCACAAGACTGGCGCGAAGCTCTTCGTTCAGCTGACCGCAGGCTTCGGCCGCTCCTTCACCATCAGCGAAATGATGGAGAAGCTCTACACCAACCCCGCGCTGAGAGTCCTCAGCAAGCCCTTCATGGATCTCGACAAGATCACGGCTTCCGCGAGCCCCTCGCCCAACCGCTGGTCTGATAAAGTTCCCTCGAGAGAGATGACCAAGGCTGAAATCAAGGAGTTTGTCAATGCGTTCGCAGAGAGCGCAAAGATGCTCAAGGACGCAGGCGTTGACGGCGTTGAGGTTCACGCAGTCCACGAGGGCTATCTGCTCGACCAGTTCACCCTTAAATATGTCAACAAGCGCACCGACGAATAC
>ERZ773242.3595-NODE-3595-length-10892-cov-5.827628_pt1 | contig 10892 bp, 10 predicted proteins | sample MGYA00511077_ERZ773242 | MGnify/ENA primary metagenome ERZ773242 (study PRJEB29015, sample SAMEA2737754) | human gut metagenome | biome: human gut; feature: human-associated habitat; material: faeces | place: China | collected 2012 ... | reverse complement strand
ATGAAAATCTGCATGGATGAGGTCTCGTTCAAACTGATATAATCCTCATGGTTTACTTAAAATTTTATACCCTTGTGCAAGAAGGAGCGTACGGAAATCGCAACCGGCTACGCCGTGCGTCGCGCATAGCCGGTTGCGTGGGGCGCGTTTAGCGCATCAACATGCGCAGCAGCTTGATCTTGTCGCCGAACGGGGGGTTGCGGATGGGCATCTCGATCCAGGTGCCCTTCTTCAGCGTCGACTTGTAGTGCGTGAAGCAGTCGAAGCCCACCTTGCCGTGGTAGGCGCCCATGCCGGAGTTGCCCACGCCGCCGAAGCCCATGTGGTTGTTCGCCAGGTGGATGACCACGTCGTTGACGGTGGCGCCTCCGAACGGCAGCTCGCGGATCACACGCTCGCGCGGACATATGAGTGCCTTGCCGTGGGAAACTTCCGCGAGGACAGCGGCACCGTCGACGCGCCCATCGGACGCCACCCGACCGACCGCAAGAAGATGGCCGTCACGCAGAAAAACAGCCGCCGAGCCGTCACGCACTGGGAGGTCATCGCCCGCTATCCGGGCGTGACGCACCTGCGCTGCCGTCTGGAGACGGGGCGCACGCACCAGATCCGCGTCCACCTCGCGCACATCGGGCACCCGATCCTCGGCGACACCGTCTACGGCAATAAAAAGCCCGTCCCCGGCCTGACGGGGCAGTGCCTGCACGCGACGGGGCTGCGCTTTATCCACCCCCGCACGGGGCAGCCTGTAGAGCTGACCTGCCCGCGGCCGGAGGAGTTTGAGCGGATGCTGGAGAAGCTGCGGCATAGGGCGTAAGTGTATAAGTGAAACAGAGCAGCATCGGCGGTGCTGCTCTGTTTTTTGCACACTTTTGCCGCTGTTGGCAAAAAGTATGTCGCCGAAGGCTCGTGGTGCTACTCGCCTTACCTCTGGATCAGCTGATACCCCTCCCGGTGCAGGGCATCAAAAAGCTCGTCAACATGGGCGCGGTTGCGCGTTTCGACCAGCAGGTGCACCACCGTCGAGCCGAGGTCGGCCTTCAGACTGCTGCGCTCGTGGCTGACCTCGAGGACATTCGCCCCCAGCTCCGACACGATCCCCAGCAGCCCCGCGAGGGCACGCGGCCGGTCGGGCAGCACCGTGGAAAAGCCCACCGTGCGCCCCTCACGCGCAAGACCGCGCGTGATGATCCGCTCGAGCATTGTCACGTCGAGGTTGCCGCCGGAGAGCAGCGCGCAGACGGTCTTGCCCCGCAGATCCAGCTCCCCGTACATCGCCACGGCTACGCCGACCGCGCCCGCGCCCTCGACCATGAGCTTCTGCCGCTCGAGCACGGTGAGAATCGCGCTGGCGATCTCCGCCTCGCCAACGGTCACAACCTCGTCAACGGCTTCGCGGCAGATGGCGAACGTCTTTTCGCCGGGCGTCTTAACCTGAATGCCGTCGGCGACCGTGTGCACCTCCGGAAGCGTCAGGATATGCCCCGCGCGGAGGGAGTCGGCCATGCTCGCCGCCCCGGCGGCCTGCACGCCGATGATGCGGCAGGCGGGTTTCAGCTGCCGCAGGGCGCTCGCGACACCCGCGATCAGCCCTCCGCCGCCGATCGGGACGAGGACAACATCCACATCCGGCAGCTGCTCGGCGATCTCGAGCCCGATTGTCCCCTGTCCCGCCATGACGCGCTCGTCGTCGAAGGGGTGGATAAATGTCAGCCCCTGCTCGTCCCGCAGACGCACCGCCTCGGCGTGCGCGTCGTCGTATACACCCGGCACGAGCACGACGTTCGCGCCGTAGCTGCGCGTGGCCTCGATCTTCGACAGCGGCGCGCCCGCGGGGATGCAGATCGTCGCGGGGATGCCCATGTCGCGCGCGGCGAAGGCGACGCCCTGCGCGTGGTTCCCCGCGGAGCAGGCGATGACGCCGCGCGCCTTCTCCTCGTCGGTGAGCGTGGAGAGCTTGTAGTACGCCCCGCGCAGCTTGAACGCGCCCGTCTTCTGCAGGCAGTCGGCCTTGAGGTAGAAGCGGCAGTCCGGCACGAAGCCCTTCGCCGGGATCATCGGCGTCAGGTTGATGACGGGGGAGAGGACGCATCGCGCGTCCCGGAGCAGTTCCATCGAGATCATAGGCGGCCTCCTTGTGTTTTTCACGCGCACATTTTGTGTATATTTTGTTTTCGTGTTGTGTACAGCTCGAGCATAGCGCGTTTTTCAGCCGCTGTCAATCAAAAAAAGCGGACGGACGGAAAAATTTTCCGTCCGTCCGCTTTGCAGTTTCTTTTCGATATGGCCGCGTTATTTCCGGCACGTCCGCCCGATCAGGCAGCACGCCAGAAACGCCGCGAGATCGACGAGCACGACCGTCGCGCCGACAGGGGTGCTCAACAGGTACGAGCCCGTCAGCCCCACGCAGAAGCAGACGACCGAGAGGATCCCCGCCGTGATGACCACGCCGCGGAAGCTCTTGCGCACGCGCATCGCAGAGAGCGCGGGGAAGATAATCAGGCTCGAGATGAGCATCGCGCCCATCATGCGCATACCCAGCACGATCGTGAGCGCCGTCAGCACGGAGAGCACCGTGTTGTAGTGTCCGACCTTCACGCCCGTCGCGCGTGAGAAGCTCTCGTCGAACGTGATGGCGAACAGCCGGTGGTAAAACATCACGAACAGTACCAGCACCGCAATCGACAGCCCCACGCTCAGCGCAACATCCGCCCGGTCCATCGCGAGGATTGAGCCGAACATATAGCTGTCGACGTCCGTGGTCATGCCGGTGGTCAGGCTCGTGACGATGATGCCGAGTGCGAGCGCCGAGGCCGAGGTGACGGCGATGGCGGCGTCTGCGCCGATGCGGCTGTTTTCCGTCAGGCGCAGCAGCCCCAGCGCGGCCAGAATGACAACCGGGATCGAAACCGGCAGCGGCGACCACCCGCACGCAAGCGCGATGGCCAGCGCGCCGAACGAGACGTGGCTCAGCCCGTCGCCGATCATCGAATACCGCTTGAGCACCAGCGGCACACCCAGCAGCGCCGCGCACAGCGAGACAAGGACGCCCACGACGAAGGCGCGGACGATGAATGGGTAGGTAAACATCTCCAGCAGCAGGCTCATGCCGTCTCACCTCCGAATCGCTTGCCGTAGGGCGAAGCGAGATATTCCGCCACGCTCCCGCTGAACCACTGGCCCTGTCCCGCGTGGAGAATGCGCGTAGCATAGCGCAGGGCGCTGCGGATGTCGTGGGTCACCATGACGATGGCGATGCCCTCGGTCTTGTTGAGGTAGGCGAGCGTGCGGTACAGGTCCTGCGCGGCGGCCGGGTCGAGCCCCGTGACCGGCTCGTCGAGGATCAGCAGCTCCCCCGCCGCGCACAGGGCGCGCGCGAGCAGCACGCGCTGCTGCTGCCCGCCGGAGAGCTCGCGGTAGCAGCGGTCCTTCAACTCGAGAATCCCGAGCTTACCGAGATTCATGAGCGCCCGCGACTTCTCGGCGGGGGTATAGAAGAAGCGGCGGCCGCGCGCGCTCAGAAAGCCCGAGAGCACGACCTCGCTCACCGTCGCGGGGAAGTCCTTCTGCGCGCGCGTCTGCTGCGGCAGATAGCCGATGGCGCCGCTGCGCAGGGACGGGTCGAGCTCGATGCTGCCCCGCAGGGGCTTGATCAGTCCCAGCAGGCTCTTGAGCAGCGTCGACTTGCCCGAGCCGTTTTCGCCGACGATGCAGAGGTATTCGCCGCTGCGGATCTCCAGATTCAGGTGCTCCCAGACGGCGCGCCCCTCATAGCCCAGCGAGACGTCCCGGCAGGCGAGTAATGTTTTCTGTTCCATCAGGATAGTCCCTCCTTCAAGGCTTCCACGTTTTTCTGCATCAGGCTCAGGTACGTCTCGCCGCGGTCGAAGTCCGCGCGGCTGACCGTCTGGCACGAGTAGAAGGTGCGCACCTGCGCGCCCGTCGTCTCGGCGATGGCATCCGCGATTTTCTGACTGCTCAGCTCGATCGTATAGACGACGGGGATCTGTTCGTTCTCTACGCGGTCGATGAGATATTTGAGCGTTGCGAGCGACGGCTCCGTGTCCCCGGCGCAGCCGTGGAACGCCGCGCGGTAGTTCAGCCCGTAGGTGCGGCAGAAGTAGAGCAGTGGGAACCGGTCGCCGAAAACGAGCAGATTCCTCTGCCCGTTCGCGGCAACCTCGCGGAAGGATGCGTCAAGCGCCTGCAGCTGCGCGAGGTACTGCGTGAGCCTCGCCTGATAGTCCGCCGCGTGCGCCGGATCGGCGGCGCAGAGCGTGTCGGCGATGGCGCGGCAGAGCGTCTGCGCCTGCACGGGCGAGGTCCAGATGTGCTCGTCGTAGGAGATTTCGTCGCTGTCGTCCTCGTCATGGTCGTGGTCGTGACCGCTCTGCTGCATCCCCTCGGTGAACTCCTCCTCCAGCGCGTCGGCGTAGTCCATCATGCGCAGAACGTGGGGAATCTTCTCCCCGGCGGCGCCAAGGATGTTCTCCACCCACACCTCGCTCTCGCCGCCGTTGTAGACGAACACGTCCGCCTCACTCACACGGATTACGTCGAGCGGCGTCGGCTCGAAGCTGTGCGTCTCCCGCCCGGCGGGAACCAGCAGCGAGACGTCCACGTCCTCGCCACCGATCTGACGCACAAAGTCATAGTACGGAAAGAGCGAGCAGACGACTCGCAGCCGCCCGTCCGCGCTTTCCTGCGGTCGCTGCGAGCAGCCGCTGAGCGAGAGCGCTGCAAGCAGCAAAAGCGCCAGAAAAAGCGCCGTGATGCGTTGTTTCATGACTGCTGCGCCTCCCGGCACTTGGCGCAAAGGCCGTAAAACAGCGTGCGGCGCGGGTTGATGGCAAAGCCGTGCTCTGTGAGCAGGTGGTCATAGAGCTGCGAGAGATGGCCGCAGTCCATGTGGAAAATCGCCCCGCAGCCCTCGCACTTGAGCAGGAAGCACGCGTTCTTGTCCGCGTGGCTGCAGTACTGGTAGCAGGCGCCCTCATCCGTCACGAGCTTGTGGACAAGCCCCTGGCGGCTGAGCTTTTCGAGCTGGCGGTACACCGTGGTCAGGCCAATGGACTGCCCCTCCCGGTGCAGCTCCTCCGTCAGCTCCGCCGCCGTCGCGCAGCCGCCGCCGAAGCGCTCGATGCAGGCGAGCACCGCCTGCTGCTGGCGCGTCATATAGGTCATGGATGTCACTCCTCCGAATTTGAAATTGAAATTCATTTTCAGATTATAGCTGATTTTCGGAATTTGTCAAGCAAAAAGATAGCCCGGTGCCGCCGTATGTGGTAAAATAAAGGCAAATCACATCGGGAGGGACGCACCATGCAGCATGAAATCACCAGCCGCGCGCCGCTGCTCGACGCGGCGGGCAATCTCCGCGAGGCGGGCTACGCCAAGCGGCTCCTGCCGGTCTATGACCGCGCCGCCATCCGCGCCGGGGCCGCGCGCATCAAGGAGTGGGACTACTACCTCGTCGCGAACGACCACTACGCTGTCGCCCTGACGATCGACGACAACGGGTACATGGGGCTCGACTCCATCTCGTTTCTGCACTTCGACGAGCGCTGGGAAAAGACGAAAAGTCCCATGCGCGCCTTCCCCACGGGGCGCACAGGGCTGCCCGCCTCGTCTGCCGCGGGCGACACGGTCATCAACCGGAAGCACTACGCCCTCTCCTTCCGCCACGAGGAGGGCGCGCGTGTGCTGACGTTCCACATGGAGGACTTTCTGGACGGGCTCCCCGTCTCCGGGCGCATCCGCCTGACGGACGAGCCGGAGGAGTCGATGGTCATCTGCACGCCGTTTGAAAAGCCGGGGCACTTCTACTATAACCAAAAAATCAACTGTATGCGCGCGAGCGGCTCGGTGCTCGTCAGTGGGCGGGAGTACGTTTTCGACCCGGCGGACTCCTTCGGCGTGCTTGACTGGGGGCGCGGCGTCTGGACGTATCACAACACCTGGTACTGGGGCAGCGCCTCCGGGCAGGTGGACGGTATCCCGTTCGGCTGGAACATCGGCTATGGCTTCGGCAACACCTCCGCCGCGAGTGAGAACATGCTATTCTACAGTGGCCGGGCGCACAAGCTCAGTCAGGTGCAGTTCCACATCCCCATGCGGGACGGGCGCGAGGACTATCTCCGCCCGTGGACGTTCACGTCGGACGACGGGCGGTTTGAGATGGACTTCGTGCCGATTCTCGACCGCGCCGCCTGCACGGATGTGAAGCTGATCAAGTCCGACCAGCATCAGGTGTTCGGCCGCTTCACGGGGACGGCGGTTCTCGACGACGGCACAGCGGTGCGGGTGAAGGATTTCCTCGGGTTTGCGGAGAAGGTGGAGAATAAGTGGTGATATACGGCAGACCGGAGAAACCCTCTCCGGTCTGCTTTTGCGTTTGGCGAGGGAGTGGTGGTTGAATCGGTTGGTCCATGTCTCCGACGGGGTACTTTTTGCCGCTGCTGGTAAAAAGTATCTCGCCGAAGGCATCCCCGCCCCCAAAACAAAATGAGCGCCGGAGACACTGTCTCCGGCGCTCATGGCTCACATATTCCGAATATCGTTCAGCAGATCATCCAGCGAGATGTCGCCGAGATCCGCTAGCGTGTCATCGGGGGACGGTTCCGCGTGCATCTCCTCCGTCTGCTCCGGCTGAACGGACGGCTCTTCCGCCGCAGGCTCCTCCTGCGCGGCGGACGCTTCCGTCGGTGCCGCTTCTACCGGCTGCGGGACCGGCTCGTTCTCCGCGGACGGCTCCTCTTCGACGGGCTGCGGCCCGTCCTCCGGCTGCGGCTCGTCAGGGTGCGTCTCGTCGGACGCAGACGGCTCGTCCGCGGGCGGGATGACGCCGATGGCATCGGACGTCTGCTCCAGCTGGCGCAGGGCCTTGCGGCGGCCGCGCCTGCGCCCGATCAGGTGCCCCAGCAGGAACAGGAGCAGCAGAAGCAGCACCATCGCCGCCGCGGCCACGGCATAGAGCGGCACCGTCCAGCCGCCAAACGGCAGCACAAACGGTGCGCACAGGCTCGCCCACAGCGCGGAGAGCGCCGAGGCATCCTCCTGCGCGGGCTGGTCGGGTTCGACGGCGTCCGTCGGGACGATGATCTGCGGCAGCGTCCCGGCGTAGGCGGGCATGCGCCAGACATGCACCGTGTAGGTCATGACGGTCACGCCGTCCTCGGCGGTGCAGGTGACGGTGAGGACATTTTCGCCCTCGTCGAGCGCGGCGTCCGCGCCGGTGACCTGCACGGCCTTCCCGTCGCGGGCGGTGCCGCTGAGGGTAATGTGCTCCGTCTCATGGGGGACGTAGAGGACATAGTCCGTCACGTCCGAGGTGAAGGCCGGGCTGATCTCCCCGTAGCTCGCGGTGAGCGCGGAGAGCGCCGCGTCGGTCGATGCGGTGTAGTTCGGGTCCGGCTGGCGGATGACGGAGATGGTATAGCGCTTCACGGCGCCGCTCGGCGCGGTGACGGTGATGGTCACGGTGTTCGCCCCGACGGAGAGGTCGTTGCCGGAGGTGGAGACCTTCGCACCGCCGTCCTCCGCCGAAGCGGACAGGCGCAGACTCGTCACATCATAGGGTACGGTCACGCTGTATTGGGTCGTCCCGGCGGAAAACGTCGGGGAGAGCTCTGCGTTGGCGCAGGAAAGGGACGCGAGGTTCGCGTTGGCGGACAGCGGCGCGGAGACGGACGCGCTCCAGCGGGCGGAGCCTGCGTCAACGGTCACGGCGTTGCCGTCGCTGCTGCGGATATAGGAGACGGAGACGTCACTCACCGCGGCAGAAAGGCTGCTCCCTGCGGAAGCGCCGCTCTTGACGCGGAAGGTGAAGGCCATCACCTGCTTTGAGCCGTTGATGGGATTGCTCTGCTCGCTGTCATAGCCGACGATGCGGCTGCCGTTCATCTTGACCGTCCAGCTGCTGCCGAGGAGGGACTTTGATCCCTCCAGACTGAGCTGGCTGCTGTCATAGGAGAGGTCGGCCTCGAAGCCGAGAATATCGCCGCCGCTGATGCTGAACGTCACAGTGACGGTATTGCCCGCGCGCACGCTGCCTGCGCCGCTGAGGCCGCAGCTTGCGGCCTCAGCCCGCTGCGGCACGAGGGTCAGGAGCACCGCGAGCGCTGCGAGCAGGGAGAAAATCTGCTTTTTCCAAAATTTCATGGGGTACCTGCTTTCTCGTCAGTTGGGTTTGACGCTGCTGCGCCCGAGCAGCGCGGCGGTCATCTGTACCATGTCGCTGATATCGATGCGGCCGTCGCCGTTGACGTCCGCCGCCTGTGCTGCGGCGTCGCTGAGTGTCACGCGGTTGAGCAGACTGCCCTGCAGCTGCACGACATCGCTGATATCCAAGCGGCCGTCGCCGTTGAGGTCGCCCGTGACAACCATCGTCAAGGTCTGCACGACCTCGCCCCCGCGCGTATACTCCACGGTCATGCCCGTTCCGGCAAGGCCGGTGGCCGGGGCGCTGCCCTTGTGGATGGTGATGCCGGAGGAGGGCGTGAGCCCGCTCTGCACCTCCGCCGTCGTGGTGCCGAGCGGGATGCGGCGCAGCCAGCCGTCGCGGATGACATAGGCCGAGGTGATGATCTGATCCGGCTCGCCGACGATCTCGTGCGCCTCATACGCCGCGGTGAAGGAGACGTTGTCGGAGATGGTCATGCCCGCGCTGTAGCCGCTCCAGCCGGTGAAGACATAGTAATACGTGCCGTCGGACGGGCGGGACGGGGTCTGGTCTGGTGCGGGGATCTCCTCCCCGGCGGCCAGGCGGCCGGAGGAGACGGCGGTGCCGTCGTAGTTATAGAACACATAGCTGTATTCGCGGGAATAGTGCGCGTAGAGCGTGTGGTCACCGGCAGTGACGATGTCCGCCCCGTCGATGCGGCTGCCGCCCTCGGGCGCGGTATACCAGCCGTCAAATGTCCAGCCGTCCTTCGCCGCGGTGGGAAGGTCGCCGTAGCACTGACCGGCATAGACGGCGCGCTTGGCCTCGCCGCAGGTACCGCCGCAGGGATCGAACGTGACAGTGAAGCCGTCGCCGGAGACGTAGAAAGGAGACTCCAAACGGAACGTGCCGTCGGTCGGTGCGCCGCTCTCGGCGGTGATGACGAGGGTATAGCCGCCCGCGCGCAGACGGCTGAAGGCGACGGAGTTGTCAAGGCTCGAGAGATCGAAGCTCTTGCTGCCGGGGGAAGCGGCGGCCGGGGTGATGGCGTCGCCGCCCGCAGCGTTCAGGATTCTGACCTCCACGCGGGAGATGGGGTACGAGCAGCGCAGCGTCCCGCGGAAGGGGTAGGACGACGCACCCTCGGTCAGGCCGCTGGCATAGGTCGGGTAGCTCGCGCCGGCGAGCGACCAGCCGCCCGCGGCGAGCGCGACCTGCCACTGGTAGGCACTCTGCGCGGTCTGGAGCCTGCCGCCCGCGGCATAGCTCGAAGCCGCGAGATACTGCCCCGTGGCGCGGTTCTGGATGGAGAAGCCGCTGTTATAGCACGCGAGGCGCCACATCTGGCTCTCTGACGCGGCGGGCTTTTCCATCGTGACACTGCCGTCACTCGCAGCTGCGAGCCGCAGGCCGCTGTCGCGGCAGGTGATGGCATAGTAGCCGCTCGCGTAATATGTCAGCTGGAAGCGCTGGGCATCGCTGTCGGCCACGCCGTTGAGCGAGACGGACGTACTGCCCGCGACGGCGCTGAGGTTCGTGTTGGAGGAGGGCTGGATGCGATAGACGCCCTCGTCGATGACGGCATCGGCATAGCCGTACTGCGCGAGCATGGCCTGCGCCTTGGCGGGCTCGTTGACGCGCAGGCGCAGGTAGACGCCGAGCTGCACCTCGCCCGAGCAGCCCGTGTAGTACGCCAGTGCCTGTCCGCTGACGCCGTAGCGCTCGGCGGTCGTGCCGCTCATGGTGGTGGCGGCGTCCGTCGTCAGGCGGCCGCTCTCGGCGTAAATCGCGTCGATCAGCTCGGCCTCGGGCTGGTTTTTAAAGCCGCCCAGCGCCGCGAAGGCGCGCGTGACAACGCTGTAGGCCCCGCCCGTCCCGTGCTGCGCCGCGCGCGACCAGAGGACGTTGCGCAGGGCGATGCTGTAATCGTCCGCGGAGAAGCCGGGGACGTTTGCCTCCAGCTTCGCGACGATCGGCTCATAGTAGCTCAGGCGGACATAGTTGCGCTGGACGCGCAGAAAGCCCGCGCTGTCCTCGTTGTTGAGCGCGCGCCACGTGTTGTCGAAATTCGTGCCGTAGCCCGCACCGCCGCTGTAGTATGCGTCCTGCAGGCGCTCGCCCACGGAGCGGTAATATGTATCGTCCTGCTGCAGGCACCACTCGAAAAACGCCTTGGGCGTGTCATAGCGGCTGGCAAACTGATAGGCGCCGTAGGACTTTCCGCCGAGGTCGCCCGTCCCGGACGAAACCATGCCCGGGCTGCTCGCCTCGAACTGGGCGCTGAGCGTGCCGAGCAGGGATTCCTCCTGATCGTCCGCCGCCGTCGCCCCGGCAAACAGGAACACCAGGCCCGGCAGCAGCACCGTGACCGCCAGAAGGCAGCACAGCGCGATGGAATAGGCCCGTTTTCTGGATTTCATCGTATCACCCCATCTGATAGATCTCTCTCAAACGCTTCCCGGTTTTCCGGGAATACACATACTGATAGATAGTATCAGTATAGCACGCGAAACAGGCGGATGTCTACCGGTTTTTGGAAGATTGTGCCGTTAAAAGCAAATTCCTGTAAAAAAACTCGCAGAGTTTGCGCCGCCGCAGCGGTGCGAATCCTTTGAAATCCGTTTTTTGCGGCGGCGTGTACGTCGCAAAAAGCACTTTGCGTGGGCCTCGGCCCAGAGGAACTGGCCTCGGCAGACCCGACGGTTGATGTCGGGCCAGAGTGTGTTTTGCC
>ERZ773242.3585-NODE-3585-length-10908-cov-4.688473_pt1 | contig 10908 bp, 5 predicted proteins | sample MGYA00511077_ERZ773242 | MGnify/ENA primary metagenome ERZ773242 (study PRJEB29015, sample SAMEA2737754) | human gut metagenome | biome: human gut; feature: human-associated habitat; material: faeces | place: China | collected 2012 ... | reverse complement strand
GAAATCCCGGAGGAAACGAGCGCCCGCGCGACGACGGGCATCGGAGAACTTGACCGCGTGCTCGGCGGGGGCGTGGTGGAAGGTTCGCTGATGCTGGTCGGCGGCGATCCGGGCATCGGCAAATCGACACTGCTGCTGCAAGCCTCCGAACATTTGGCGCAGAATGGCGCGCGCGTGCTGTATATTTCCGGCGAGGAATCCGTGCGGCAGATCAAGATGCGCGCGCGGCGGCTGGGCGTGACGAGCGACAATCTGCTCATCCTCAGCGAAAATGCGATGGACGCGGCTGAGCGCCGCTGGGAGGAAATCGCGCCGGATTACATGATCATCGACTCGATTCAGACGATGTATACCGGAGATCAGTCAACCTCTCCGGGCAGCATTTCCCAGGTGAAGGAATGCACCATGGCCCTGATGCAGTTGGCTAAGGGGCGTGGAATCACCGTTTTTGTCATTGGCCATGTCAATAAAGAGGGAAACCTGGCAGGTCCCAAGGTTCTGGAACACATGGTGGACTGTGTCCTCTATTTTGAAGGGGACCGCCATATGTCTTACCGCATTCTCCGGGCCGCCAAAAACCGTTATGGCGCCACCAATGAGATTGGTGTATTTGAGATGGATGACACAGGGCTGCGGGAGGTGCCGAACCCCTCCCAGATGTTACTGGAAGGACGGCTAACCGAAGAGCCCGGCACCTGTGTCACCTGCGTGATGGAGGGGGCAAGGCCGGTGCTGGCGGAGATTCAGGCGCTGGCGGTGTCGTCTCCGGCGGGCAACCCCCGCCGCACCAGCAACGGCTTTGACTACAACCGCTTCGCCATGCTGCTGGCGGTGCTGGAGAAGCGGGGCGGCCTGAAGGTCTCCGCCTGCGACGCGTACCTGAACATCATCGGCGGCTTGAGCCTGGACGAGCCCGCCGCGGATCTGGCGGCGGTGATCGCCCTGGCCTCCAGCTATCTGGACAGGTCTGTGCCACATGATTTGGTAGCGATTGGGGAGGTGGGGCTGACTGGAGAGCTCCGCATGGTCAGCCAGTTGGAACAGCGGATTTCTGAGGCACGTCGGCTAGGATTTAAACGATGTTTGGTTCCGGTCCATCGGACGCTTCCGGAATTTCCAGGCCTGCAGCTAATCCCGGTTCGGAATATCGGTGAGGCGATCCGAGCCGTGCTCCGTCCCTCGGGATAAAATGGACACAGGCGCCGCCAAGCGCGGGCATGCCGGCAGCTGCAGCGCTGTCTAGTGTACATAAGCCTTCAGACTGGTAAACACATTCACTGGTACATGGAATCAAGCTCATACGAACACCATCCGTTCCTGTTGATCTTGCAATTAGCTTGACCCGGATTCACGATTTTATGATTTACAGTAGAAAGGGGGTTTGTGGATATCTTATTACAATTGAGCAAAATAAAAATTTTGTTCAATGTGATGGGGGGGAAAAATATATTTTGATTGAAAATCCCAACATTCCACACTACAGCCATGACAGATTACCGGTACGACGCACCACAGATTTTGCGGGACTTTCTATCCTATCATGAAACCATTAAGGCACACTCCAAGCGTACAGTTGATGAATATTATCTGGACTTGCGTAATTTCTTTCGTTATATGAAGCAAATCCGGAACCCACAGCTCGCTCAAAAATCCTTAGATGAAATTGATATATTAGATGTCGATTTGGATTTTATCGCATCCGTCACGCTGACCGACGTCTATGGTTATATGACTTATCTGAGCCGGGACCGCATACAGCACCAGAACAGCCCTAGATCAGAGTATGGATTGAACGCAGCATCCCGCACGCGAAAAATTGCTACAATTCGCTCTTTTTACAATTATTTGACGAATAAGATGCATCTACTTCGTGAAAATCCTGTCAAAGATATGGATTCTCCGAAATTGAAGAAAACCCTGCCCAAATACCTGACCTTGGACGAGAGCATCCAGCTCTTGGACTCCGTGGACGGCAAAAATCAGGAGCGGGATTACTGTATCCTGACGTTGTTCCTCAACTGCGGGCTGCGGATCAGCGAACTGGTGGGTCTGAACCTCTCCGACATCCAGGAAGATGCCCTGCGGGTTCTTGGCAAGGGCAACAAGGTCCGGATCATCTACCTGAACGACGCCTGCCAGGACGCCATCGCCAAATATCTGGCAGTGCGGCGGCCCATCACCGGCCGGGACGCAAACGCCCTCTTCCTCTCCTCTCAGAACGAGCGGATCAGCCGCTCCACGGTCCACGCCATGGTGAAAAAGCGGCTGGGTCAGGCGGGCATCGACCCGGCGGAGTACAGCTCCCACAAGCTGCGGCACACCGCCGCCACGCTGATGCTGCAGAACGGCGTGGACGTCCGGGCCGTCCAGGAGGTGCTGGGCCACGACCATTTGAACACCACGGAAATCTACACCCACATCGACAACGAATCCCTGCGGATAGCTGCAAAGGCAAATCCCTTGTCACACGTGAAAAAATCAAGGAAAAAGCAAAAGGAAACCGGCTGAGAGGCGCTCCCTCCCAGCCGGTTTTCCCTGTTCATTTTGCGCAAACGATTGCCTAAGGCCGGATGGTGCCCAGTACGTGCAGAAACCGGATGTCCTGGAACGTGTAGGTGGACAGAGGCCGGTTGTCGGCGTCGTAGCTGTGGGCGGCGATCAGTACCGTCTCCAGGGTGATGGGCGCCGTCACCCGCACCACCACCGGCGTATGCTGGAACTCCTGGCCGTTGAAGCTCAGCTGCACCAGGTCCCCGGGCTGCAGGTCCTCCAGGGCGCAGGGCTGGGCCACCGGCCCTACGGAGGGCGCCTGCCTGGTCATGAAATTCCAGAAATAGGGCACCCCGGTCCAGGAGGGGGACTTCTGGTTGGCGTCGATGTAGTACCAGCCGAAATCCGGGGTGAAGTTCATCACACCGCTGCCGGCGAACACACACTGAGACGCGAAGTTGGTGCAGTCTCCCCCCACGTTCTCGTAGTCGTAAAAGGCCGGGTTCCGGCCATAGGCCCACTGGTGGGCATACAGCACGGCGGCACTGCGGTCGTAGTCTGCAAAAAAGCGCATGGGCTCCCCTCCTCTTCCCGCCATTGTATGCGAAAGAGGGACGTTTGGTCAGTTGGGAGTTCGGAATTCATGTGTTCTGCTGCAGGCGGAACAATTGGAATGGGTCCGGCTTTGCCGGACCCAGAAATTGCTCATTCCGCATGATTCCTCATTCCTAATTCGCTCCGATAGCGATCCGCCTGGTCCAGCAGCTCTCCGGCGCTTGCCAGCAGGGCCTCTGTCACGTGGCTGCCGCCGGTGATCCGGGCCAGCTCCGCCTTCCGCTGCTCCCGGTCCAGCAGCACCACACGGGTATAGGTGCGGCCGTCTCGCTCCCCCTTCTCCACGGAGAAGGAGACATCGTCCACGGCGTGCACGGCGTTTTCGCCGCTGCCGTAAACCTTGGTCAGGTGTTCGATCCGCATCAGTTCCATAAATTGTCCTCCCGGTGATTTTCTGGTTTTCAGTATAGCAGATTCCGGTGACAGGTGGGTGACAGACAGATAACAGTTTTGTCATCCGCAGCGCAAAACAGGCGCGCCGGTCGGCGCGCCTGTTTTGCGTTCTTCGTTTACGCCTTTTTCTTCCGGTCCAGAATCAGCGCCGTGAACACGGCGGTGAGCGGGACGGCGAGGATGACACCGATACTGCTGGCGATGCTGCTGACGGCCTCCGTCGCGAGATAGGCCGAGCTGATGAGCTGGTGCGGATCCAGCCCCAGCGAGTACAGATAGATAATCAGCGTCAGGCCGCTGCCAAGGAAGGCGAGGATGAGCGTGTTTGTCATCGTGCCGACCATGTCGCGCCCGATGTTCATGCCCGATCGCACCAGATCCTTCCAGCCGCGCTCCGGCGCGACGGCATGCACCTCCGAGAGGGCGGAGGAGATGCTCATCGCCACGTCCATCACCGCGCCGAGCGCGCTGATGACCACGCCCGCCACGAGCAGGCCGCGCAGGCCGATGGGCGTCCCCGTCTGGCGCAGCTGCAGCAGCGGCTCCACGTCCGACAGGCGCAGCCCGTCCACCTGCAGCAGCGCCTGCGCCGCAAGGCCGAAGACCATCGCCAGCGCCACGCCCGCGAGCGTACCGACCATGGCGCAGACCGTCTTGCGCCGGAAGCCGCCGAGGATCGTCAGCGTCACAACCGTGATATACGCGCACACCAGCAGCGTTGTCAGCAGCGTCGGCGCGCCCTTCATCAGCAGCGGAATGAGGATCCAGAACAGGCACGCGAGCGTCACCGCAAGCCCCACGAGCGACTTTGCGCCGACCTTCCCGCCGACGAGCACCGTCGCGAGCAGGAACAGCCCCACGATCACAATCAGCGGCAGCGTGCGGTTATACTCGAACACCGTCGCCGTGTGCATGCCTCCGCTGTAGGTCGAGATGATGAGCGTGACGCCCTGCCCCTCCTTCAGCGTGCCGCCGTAGAGCGGGCCGACGTAGTTATAGACCTGCAGCGTCTCGCCCGCGTACTGGCCGGTCTTCACATCGACGAGCAGGAGCTGCTCGCCGCGCGCCGCGCCGTCCGAGGTGGGGTCGGTCACGGTGTTGTCGGCGAGAATCTGCGTGATGACGCCGTTTTCATACTCGGCGTATTCCTCTGGCTCGCTGTTGCCCGACGCCGCCGGGACTGCAATCAGCCGCGCCGCGATGAACACTGCGACGGCCGCCGCCAGCACCAGACACGTCATCCGGTACTCCCGCCACCACGCGCGCCCGGACGGGTGCGTTTTCTTCCCCTTCATTTACGCATCGCTCCGTTTCTCCGAATTTTAGTTTCAGCATAGCAAGTTCCTCTCTCGCTGTCAAGCACAGGGCAATTTTTACGAAAATTATGCCAAAGGTTTTTGTGAATTTTACAGAATTTTCAATTCCGGGATAGTCTTTACTAAACCGCTATGGTACAATAATTAGACCGATGATGCCGGTTTGCGCACCCCCTGCTCTTTTGCCCCTCCCCGCCGCGAAGCCCCGCGGCTCGGCCGGATCGCCGGGAAATCAAACAGGAGGTTCTATGATGAAAAGAAGAACAGGCCGCCGGATTCTGTCCGTGCTGCTGGCGCTGGTCATGATGCTCTCGCTTCTGCCCGCGTCGGTTTTTGCATCGGATACGGTCACGGCGAGAAAAATCAGCTCGGCTGACCAGCTCACAAGCGGCCAGTATGTGCTGGTGAATGAGGCGGGCTATGCCCCCACCGTCTTGGACGGCGGCTGGGTCACGCCCACGGCCGTCACCGCCAGCGGCAACACCGTTGAGGTCGCCCCCTCCCTGCTGTGGACGATCACCGTCACGGACGGCGGCGTCACCCTGACCGACAGCAAGGGGCAGATCATCGCCCCCAAGGGCGGCGACGCCAACGGCATCAAGTCCGGGAGCTACACCTGGACGGCCGCATGTTCCGGCGGCACCTTTACCTTCGCCGGCCAGAACACTGATACAGTGACGTTCTCCGGCAACAGCACGCCCACAAGCGGCGAGAACCGCTTCCGTGCCTATAAGAACAGCACAGTCACCGGCAAGTACAGCAGCTCGTATCCCTGCCACTTCACCCTCTATAAGTACGACGCCGCGCCCGCACCCGATCCCACGCCCGACACGCTCCGCCTGACGCAGGTTTCGGAGCTGAAGGACGGCATGGAGGTCGTGTTCTACTACCCCGAAGGCAAAACCGCCATCTCCGGCACGGCTGACGGCAAAAAGCTCGCCGCAGCCGAGACGGCCCAGACCACGGGCGGTCTGACCGTCGCGAAGGATGCGGGCACCGTGTTCACCGTCTCCGTGGACGCCAACGGCAGCTACACCTTCCTGCAGGGCGGCAAGTATCTGACCGCCGGCGCGACCGGCAACAGCCTGTCCCTCGCGGACGCCCCCTCGGATTACAGTCTCTGGACGCTGGAGGCCACGGACGGCGGCTTCTTCATCCGCAGCGTCAACGCCCAGTATAGCGGCAATGCCCAGTATGTAGAGTTCTACAACGGCTTCACCGTCTACGGCATGAACGCCAACAAGAAAAATATCTACACCTTCCAGCTTTTCACCCCCGCGCAGGGCAAGACCGATCCGGTCACAGGCCTTTCCGACGGTGACGAGATCGCCATCTACAACGACGCCAGCGGCAATGCCATCGGCAGTGAGGCCTCCGGCAGCCGCATGAAGGCCGTGGCTTCGACGCTCGACGGCGACCTGCTCCGCCAGAGCGACGGCATGGCCGTGTTCACCGTGCAGATCGACGACAGCGGCGCGCTCTCCTTCCTCTGCGGCGGCAAGTATCTGACCGCCGGCGAGACCGGCAGCAGCCTGTTCCTCGCGGCTGCCGCTTCGGATTACAGTCTCTGGACCGCTGAGAAAAACGGCGACGCGTTCTATCTGAAAAGCGTGAACGCCAGCTACAGCGGCAAGGCCCAGTATCTCGAGTATTACACCACCTTCACCACCTATGGGCTCGGCTCCGGCGGCAAGAACTTCGCCATGACCTTCCGCAAGCTCGCACCCGCGTCCTCCGAGGGCGGTCTGCCGGCACCCGGCGCGCAGGTCGTGCTCTATAATCAGAACGCCGCGGGCGTGCTGGCCGCGCAGAACGACACGCTCTCGATCAACATGGCGGCTGCGACCGTCGCGGACGGCAGGGCCACTCCCGCCAACGGCGCCGTGATCTTCACCGTGGAGAAAAACGGCGAGTATTACCGCTTCAAGAACGAGAGCTACGGCTATCTCTGCTCGAACGGCACCGGCAACAACGCCTTCTACAGCAAGGACTTCTCCGAGGACGGCGTGACAGCGGATGACGCCGACTGGCTCGTCCGCTCCTGCAGCGGCGGCGTGGGCGGCTATGAGATGGAGAGCCGCACCGCCAAGTATAACGGCAAGTACAGCCAGTGGCTTGAGTACTACGCCGACAGCTTCAAGACCTACTCCATGTATAACGTCACCGACTACACCATCTATTCCTTCTACTTCTACGGTGTGGCCGACGGCGTCAACGTCACGCGCGGCATCGTCAACGCCCCGTCCGTCGACTTCGGTACGGTCTATACCGCCTACGTCGGGCAGGACTACACGCTGACCTTCACCATCGACGCCCCCTTCGGCGTGGCCGGTGACGTGACCGTCACCCTCGGCGGCAAGACGCTCCCCGCCACGCTCAGCGCCGGGACGTACAGCGTCACCATCCCCGCCGCCGACATCTCCGGCGACAAGCTGACCGTCTCCGTCTCCGCGAAGGATGCCGAGGGCGTCGCCATCGCCGGTACGGTCGAGATTCCCGTGCTCGACGAGCCGGTCATCTCCGACCTGGCCCCCGCCGCGAACGCCCAGACGGGCGATAACAAGCGCCCGGAGATCTCCGCCGCCATCACCAACGAGGGCAGCGGCGCCACGGTCACCATGACCGTGAACGGTGAGACCGTCTCCGCCGTCTGCGGCGGCGGCCGCATCACCTACACCCCTGCGGCCGACATGGACGACGGCCGCGTGAGCGTGACCGTCACCGTCACCCGCGCCGACGGCAAGTCCGCCTCCAAGACGTGGAGCTTCACCGTGGGCGAGTCGCAGTATCAGCTCTACTTCGGCCAGCTGCACTCCCACACCACCTATTCCGACGGCTCCGGTACGCTCGACAGCGCTCTGGACTATATCAGGAGCCTGCCCGCGAGCGCGAACGTCCAGTTCGTGGCCTTCACCGACCACTCCAACTACTTCGACTCCACCTCCGCCGCCAACCCCGAGGGCGCGCTCTATGACATGAGCCTCGCCTCCGCATCCAGCCAGAAGCTCTGGAGCGAGTATAAGGACAAGGTCGCCGCCTTCAACGCCAGCCAGTCCGACGTCGTCGCCATCGGCGGCTTCGAGATGACGTGGTCCGGCGGCCCCGGCCACATCAACACCTTCAACACCCCCGGCATCGTCTCCCGCAACAATGCCACGCTCAACAACAAGACCGACTACGCCGGCATGAAGGCGTACTACGCCCTGCTCGACCAGGCTGAGGGTGCCGATTCCATCAGCCAGTTCAACCACCCCGGCACCACGTTCGGCACGTTCGGCGACTTCTCGTTCTGGGATCCCGTCACAGACACGCGCATCGCCATGGTCGAGGTCGGCAACGGTGAGGGCCAGATCGGCGCGGGCGGCTATTACCCGAGCTACGAGTACTACATCATGGCCCTCGACAAGGGCTGGCATGTCGCCCCGACGAACAACCAGGACAACCACAAGGGCAAGTGGGGCAACGCCAACGACGCCCGCGACGTCATCCTGACCGATGACTTCTCCGAGCAAGGGATCTATGAGGCCATCCGTGCCATGCGCATGTACGCCACTGAGGACAAGAACCTCGCCGTGAGCTACACCGTCAACGGTGAGCAGATGGGCAGCAGCATCACCGTCGTCCCCGATCAGCTGACGTTCGACGTCACGGTCTATGACCCCGACAAGAGCGACTCCATCTCCAAGGTCGAGCTCGTCGCGAACTCCGGCAAGGTCGTCTACACGTGGGACGACCCCGCCCAGTTGGCCGCCGGTGCGCTCACCGCAACGCTCAGCCCCGACTACAGCTACTACTTCGTCCGAGTCACCGAGGGTGACGGCGACCTCGCCGTCACGTCCCCCGTCTGGGTCGGCGAGAGCCTGAAGCTCGGCATCTCCTCCCTCACCTGCGCCACGGCGACACCCGTCACCGGCGAGGAGCTGGAGCTGACGACCACGCTCTTCAACAGCGAGGCCGCCGACGCGGCGGTCAAGTCCCTGACCTACACCATCGGCTCCCAGGTCATCGGCACCGACATGACCGGCTACACCATCGGCAAGAGCAGCACGCTCGACGTCTCCTTCCGCTATACCCCGACCGAGGCGAAGGTCACAACCGTCACCGTCACCGCCGTGGTGGTGCTCGACGGCAAGGAATACACCTTCACCAAGACGATCGACCTCGACGTGCTCAACGCCGACGAGCTGGTCTATATCGGCATCGACGGCTCCCACCACAACGAGTATGTGGCCGGCAACTATAAGGACAGCATGGGCAACTTCGGCAATCTCGCCGCGCTCTACAGTGTGCGCACCGTGCAGCTGAACACCTCCGACGAGCTCATCGCCGCCTGCTCCAACCCCAAGTTCAAGGCCATCGTCCTCACCGCGCCCTCCCGCCGCGACGGCACGGCGCTGCGCAGCCCCTATGACAACTATACAGACAGCGAGATCGCGGCCGTCAACGCCTTCAACCTCGCGGGCGGCACGGTCATCCTCGCGGGCTGGTCCGACTACTACGAGAGCTATGCCTCCTTCCCTGCCGAAGATCACATGGCCGCCCAGCAGAACCGCATCCTCTCCGCGCTCGGCTCCAGCCTGCGCATCAGCGATGACGGCACGCTCGACGATGTACTCAACGGCGGACAGAACCCGCGCCTGTACTTCAGCACCTATAACCTCGACCACCCGCTCCTGAGCGGCATCGAGTATGACCCTGTGAACCCGAACGACAAGCTCTACACCGAGCGCTTCAGCCAGTACGGCGGTGCGTCGATCTACGCCGTGGACGCGGACGGCAACCCCGTCTCCACCCTGCCCTCGACCGTCTCCCCGATGGTCTACGGCCACGCCACGACCTACTCCAAGGATCAGGACAGTGACGGTCTCGGCGGCGCGAACACGCCGAAGTACGCGGTGGCGGACGGCGATAACCGCCTGCTCGTCATGGCGACGGAGCAGCTCGACGGACGCGGCATGATCGTCGTCTCCGGCGCGGCCTTCCTCTCGAACTTCGAGGTGCAGGTCAAGGCATCCAACGACAGTTCTGACAACGACACTGAAAAGAACTACTCCAACTACCGCATCTGCGAGAACCTCGTCCAGCAGCTCAATCCCGTGAAGATCACCCCGATCTCCGAGGTGCAGAAGCAGACCGAGGACGGCTACAAGTACACGATCGAGGGCGTCGTCACCTCGAACGCCTCCGGCTATGACAAGGATACCGCCTTCTTCGACTGCATCTATGTTCAGGACAGCACCGGCGGCATCAACTGCTTCCCCGTCGCCGGGAACTTCAAGATCGGCGACCGCGTCCGCGTGAGCGGCACGACCGACTTCTATCAGGGTGAGCTGGAGCTGCAGGTCACCTCCATCACGAAGATCGGCGAGGGCGAGCCCGTCGTCCCGACGGAGGTCACCGCCGCGCAGGTGAACGACGGCTCCGTCCTCGGCAGTCTCATCACCCTCCGCGGCTTCGTCGAGAGCTTCGAGCTTGAAAACGGCCTTGTTCAGACCATCATGGTCCGCGACAAGGACGGCAATGTCGCCCGCGTCTTCATCGACGGCTACATCACCACCGCCGAGGATGTGAAGAACCTCGCCGTCGGCTGCGAGATCACCGTGACGGGTCTTGCGTCCTATGACAACACCTTCAACGCGCCCGACGGCCCGTTCCCGCGCATCCGCATCCGCGACCGCGCCGATGTGGTCTGCACCGAGCACACGCATGATTACGGCGAGTGGACGGTCACCGATCCCGCGACGTGCACGGTGCCCGGCGTCGAGAGCAGCACCTGCGCCTGCGGCGACGTGCTGACGCGCGAGATCCCGGCGCTCGGCCACACGGACGCCGATAACGACGGCAAGTGCGACGTCTGCGGCGCGTCCGTCGACGGCAATACCCCCGGCGGCACGACCGATCCCGGCGATAAGCCCGGTACCGGTGAACCCGGCAAGCCCGGCACCGCGACCGGCGATACCTCCGGCTTCACGCTGTGGCTGGCGCTGCTGAGCGTCTCCGCCCTCGCGGGCGCCGCCCTCCTGCGCGGCAAGAAGCGCAGAGCCTGAGCACAGTGCGTAAAACCGCATAGCTAAGCTGAACCCCGCCCCGGCCA
>ERZ773242.3582-NODE-3582-length-10912-cov-3.106844_pt1 | contig 10912 bp, 11 predicted proteins | sample MGYA00511077_ERZ773242 | MGnify/ENA primary metagenome ERZ773242 (study PRJEB29015, sample SAMEA2737754) | human gut metagenome | biome: human gut; feature: human-associated habitat; material: faeces | place: China | collected 2012 ... | reverse complement strand
CGCTGTAAAAGAACGAGCGCTCGGTCATGCCGAAATACATGGCGAAGATGCGCGTATCGCCCTTTGAGACGGTTATCCGAATATGCTTGCCGTTGCCGACGGGAGAAAAGCCCTCTATCTTCATGCCGTAAAGTCCGAAGACCGGTTGGGGGTTGCCCGCGCCGAACGGTTCGAGGGACGAGACGGCGTCAAGAATATCCAAAGATATATGCGCGGGATTGATTTTGAGATCTATATTCTGAACCGGAAACGGCATCTCGGTATTAAGCGAGTATTCCGTTATCTCCGAGCGCAGCTGTTCGATATCCTTCGCCATGAGCGAAAGTCCCGCCGCCTGAGTGTGACCGCCGAAATGGGTCAGCAGATGCTTTGAGTTTTTTATCGCATCATAGAGCGAGAAGCCCTCGATGCTGCGTCCCGAGCCGCGCGCCGTGCCGTCCTCTGTATTGCGCGAAATTATTATGCACGGTTTTGAATATTTTTCCTGAATCCTCGCGGCGACAATGCCGATAACGCCGTTGTGCCAATCGTCGCCGTCAACGACAATGACGGGGGCATAGCGTATCTCCGGATGCTCAAACAGCTTCTGTTCGACCTCGGCGAAAATTTCGCTTTCAATCGCCTGGCGCGTTCTGTTCGCCTCGTTTATCTCCTGCGCAAGCCCGTTTGCGGTCTCGGGGTCGTCGCTGAGCAGAAGCTCGAGCGCGCGGTTGGCGGAGCCCATTCTGCCCGCCGCATTGATGCGCGGCGAAATCGTAAACGCCACGGAAGTTGCGTTGACATATTTATTACCCGCTCCCGCGACATCGAGAAGTTCGTTTATTCCGGCGCGCGAGCGGTTGTTGATACTGCGGAGTCCCGCCTTGACTATCGCGCGGTTTTCGCCGGTAAGATTGACAACATCGCTTATAGTACCTATTGCGGCGAGGTCTGCGAAGTCTTCGATAACGGCTGTATCGTCCTCAAGCTCCATGGCACAAGCCAGCTTGAACGCGACGCCCGCTCCGCACAGCTCCTTAAACGGGCTGGTGCAATCGGCGCGCTGAAGATCGACTATCGCCTCGGCGCGGGGCAGAACATCGGGAACCTTATGATGGTCGGTTATAACGACCTCCATGCCGAGCTCGTATGCGCGCTCTGTCGCGTCGGCGGCGCTGACTCCGTTATCGACGGTAACTATCAGCTGAGTACCCATATCTTTGAGCTTTTCGACCGCGCCGACGCTCAGACCGTAGCCCTCGGTCAGCCTGTCCGGGATATACCACAGGACATTCGCGCCCTTTGACTCAAGATATGTATATAGAAGAGCGGTAGAGGTGACGCCGTCGGCATCGAAATCGCCGAATATCGCGATGCACTCGAAATTATCTATCGCGCGATTTATGCGCTCGACCGCCTTGTCCATATCCGGCAGGGCGAACGGATCGAGAGTAAAGAACGGGTTCGGGTCGAAGAAATCTTCTATCTCTTCGTTGTCGCGAAGTCCGCGTATAACGGCAAGCAGCGCGGCGATAGGATTGAGGCTGTGTTCCTCGGCTATCTGAGCCGCGAGATCCTTGTCATATGAAGCTGCAAGCCATCTTTTACGCATAGGGTTACCATTCCTTTCGATAATACTTAATTATACCATGTATATAGCGGTTTTATCAAGAGTTTCGGCAGAAAGTTCGGCTTTTCGGCACGGGGCATAAAAAGAGCAGGCCGGCTGACCGGTCTGCTCCGTGGATCGATATTTGTTGTTTTATGCTTTTGCCGCCGCAGACTTTCTCGCGGTCAAAATAAGATTCAGCGCAGCTATGAGCGTGAAAGCGATGAGCACGGAATAGAAAACGCTGTAATCGCTCATGATATATCTCAGCCCATAAAACGCGGTAAGCGGCGAAACGACAACCGACACCACCGCGCCGGAAATGATGCCTTTCACGGCGAGCAATCCGACTGTTGAAGCAATCGCCGAGAATGCGGCGTAGCACGCCGAGACAACAGCGAACGCACGATTCTTCGCGACAACGGGCAGGACAAAGAGGCACGCGCAGAAGACGAGGGAGAAAACGAAGCCCAAGACGGACGGGGTATCGCCCCAAATCATGTTCTGAATGTTCAACGCAGTTGCAAGGACAAACGCGGCTGCGGTCGATACGATGCAAATAACTGTTTTTTTCATTTCAGTCACCTCCGGGTGAAATGAATTAGTTAGTATGTTGTTACTTACTAATCCTACATTTAGAATATGCAGGAAATATATAAGACAACATAACATTTTAAGAAACTTTCATACATCTAAGTTTCACTTTATACATTAATTTGGCATATATTTATTTAAATTATTTATGCCGGCACCAAATACCAATGTTGATGAATTCTGCCATTATCAGACCATAGATCAACCGAAGCTCCATTACTTGTAGATTCTGATCCAACTTCTATAACCTTTTGGTAATTAGTAGCATATGTTGTTATTTTGTAAGAACCATCTGAATTTGGTACTATTCTAAATCTTTGAGAATTTAAATATCCAGAGGAAGGTTTCGCCCAAATTTGAATTTTGGTTCCATTTTCCGTGGAGTTATTTTCCACCTCTATTGGTGCCGAGGTCGCATTTTGCGGAACAAACGAATAAAAGTTTCCTGAAGCCGTATAAACCATTTTGAACTTTTGATTAGTCCTATTTGCATAGTCCCACTGCTGAATAGCCGTACCATTAGCGGAACTTGGTCCACGCACGTCTAATACCTTTCCGGAATTTCTGTTAACTATATAAATTATTTTACCGCTATGCGACCATTTAGTCATATAATCTTCTGACTGCTTTTTTGGAGTAACTGTCGCTAAAGCATGATGGCTCTTATAGGCAGATCCCATTCTTGAAATATTCCAATAGGTATCATTTCCGAATATACGAAAACCGTAATATTCGTAGCAATACTCAACAACACCATCACAACGGATTTTAGTAATATCACTTGGCAGTACCCATGTACTATCAGTTACTTTATAATCAATTTGCTGGATCGGCGTATATAGAATGTTTTCATCAATCAGGCTCTTTCCCATTGCCTTTATTAAGTCTCTTTTGGCAGAAGTAGGCACGCCTGATTTGGGATAGTAGAAGCCCTTAAAAGTATTGCCATTAATAAACGAACCCCAAGACCCACTCTGCACAGTACTCTTTGACTGTGCCGCATGTGTAACCGGTTTTTCCTTTTTGGGGTGAGCACCGTCCATTAATCCACCGTGCCATGTAGTTCCTAGGAATGCTCCGTCTCGATAAACTGCATATCCTTCAAATCCTTCCGCCGCATACGAACATATGGTTAATGCAAAAAGTAACATGCAGGCAAAAACAAATGTTAATTGCAAATGTATAAATCTGCGTTTCATAATAATCTCCTTTCAACATCAATTCATAAAACATCTCATTAACTCAAAAGAATTTAAGACTTTCTTTCGTTCCATTTTTCATTGGCAGAGATTACATCTTGAGAAAGGACAGAACTAATATCATACTCTTTTTCAGAATTATTGACAGCTACCTTTAAAGCTTCAACAGTTTTATCAACTGGATAAATTTCCATAGCTTTTATAGCCATTTTCATATCAAAATCAGTTGGTTTATCATTGAGTGTGTCAATAATTACCTGATAATTCTGATCTACGCAAAAAACTTTATAAGAATTTTCAATGGCGTTATTGTCAATTATTTTATAAAGTGCATTATTATAGTGCATAGATGACATTGAAAAGACAATTGTATTTTTAAGAGATTCGTTTCCTTGGGCATCGGCATCCTTAAAAATATCCATACAATAGTCGACCCACTGATCTTTTTCCAACTCATCTTCACTTTCCGCAAGCTGTGATGAGATAACTTTTATTGCGATTCTTAATTTATCATTTTGTTCTTCAGTTCTCATCAGTTTTTCAGCAATCGGTCTTGCCCTCTTGGGATCATCCATATTCAATTTTTTCAGAGCCTGAAAAGCCAACTGATCATCGTTTTGAAATATTACTGTTTCAAGTAAATCTGCAGATTTATCATCTGTATCCAATGACCAAATAACATTTTGACGCAACAAACTATTTTCGTTTTCATCCGAAACAATAGACCTCAGCCTCAACATATCCTCTTCACTAAGCTCTTTATCAGCATAGCTTAAAAGCTGAGTGCAAATAATTCTTAGATTATTACTATTATTTTTATCAGCAACAAGGTCTATCATTTCACTATTTGTTATTTCACCAGTCTTTTCAGCCAAAGCCGCCGCGTAAAGTAGTAAATCCGTCAAATCTGCATTATTGTTACTGAGAGTATTTACTTCATTACACAATTCGGAAAATGTTTTTCTTGAAAGCTTTGCGGATATCTCATCTTCTGACAAATTATTATATTTATCTCTATCAATATCAAATGGCGATGTGGCAAATGTGATTGTCATAAGCGAACCACAAATAACAAGTAAACTTATGCAAATATATAACCATCGATGTTTTTTAAAATTGCTTTTCATAATTTTCTCCTTATTCATAAAAACGTCAACACGACAAACACATCTTTTTAAACCAATAACAATAATAAGAATGTGTGATTCGTGTTATAAAATACTTTAAAAATACCACATTTTGAAATATTGTTATCTCCCGACGAAAAAATTTTTCGTCGGGCTCAACTGTCTCCGTTCTTATACCTATGGATATTCATGTTGTTCATAATTATCCTCCGGATAAATACTTTTTTACTAAAAATCAATACAAAAATTGGTTAAATCGTCCGAAAAATTCTTTCTTACAATGACATATTATTACATTCAAACAAAATTGTCAACCTATTTTACAAATAATTTTTTCATAGGACACAAAACAGACATAAACGTATAATTGCAGAAAATCGTCGAAAGCAAAACTTCCGCAGAACACAAATAACATTCTGCGGAAGTTCGGGTTTGTTTATTTTTCAGATATCCTGCTTCTCAAACAGGACGGCTGAACGCTTATAGGCGGCGAAGGTCAGCGCAAGCCAAATCACAACGCCGAGCGCGAGGGTGACGAGCTTTGCCGCCAAAAACTGCGGGTCGGGCGTATCAAGCTTGTTTTTAAAGAGCGGCAATGCGTGGCAGAGCACTATTTCAACGCCGATAAAGACGAACACGGCGACACTGCCGAGCGCGAACGGCACGCCGATGCGCTTGACATTTTTATAATAAGCCGGGAAAAATATAATATTGAACACGCCGAATATCATAAAGAAGAACGCGAAGAGCGTGATGTTTACATCGAGGTCGGCGGCGTTGACGGGGGGCATAATTTTAGCGCGCAGGAAAGCTATCGGCACACAGACCGCTATCTCGAGCAGTTCGAGCAGGCTCACGGAGATTATGCGGGCGAGCACTGTTTTGTGCTTTTCGACGGGCAGCATCATAGTGAAAAACACATCGTTATTCTCTCTGCCGAACTGGCACATGAAGAACACGCCGAGACAGGTATAGAACATAATAACGAGATATGGGTAGTTCGGAATAAAGAGCATGAATGCGAGCGGAATAAACAGGATATTCGTCGGATGAAGGACGAGCTTCAGTTCTTTGTTGAGCAGTTCTTTCATTTTGTCTCCCCCTCCCTCTCGATATGAACCATTATATCCTCAAGCCCGGCGGGTGCGGATTCGACGCCTGCGGGCAGTTCGGAATTTCTGGCAAGCGCGCTCATGCCGTCTTTTTCGCGGCGCGCGCCGATGAGCTCGATATTTTTGGGTGCGTTATCAGCAGAAAACTGAACTACACTGTATTTTTGGAGCAGAGTGCAAAGAGGTTCATTCTCCGCGATGCGTCCCTGCTTGAGATAGATTATGTTATCGGCGCAGCGGTCGAGGTCGCTCGTGATATGAGTCGAGCAGAAAACGGTCTTGCCCTCGTCCTGCGAAAGGCTGATAAAAATATCAAGAATCTCATCGCGTGAGACGGGGTCGAGTCCGCTCGTCGGCTCGTCGAGGATAAGCAGATCCGCCGAATGAGAGAGCGCGAGGGCGAGCGAAAATTTGACTTTCATGCCGGCAGAGAGCTCGGATATGCGTTTGCTTTCATCAAGAGAGAAAAGCTGCATATATTTTCTGTAGAGCGAGTCGTCCCACTCGGGATAAAAGCGCGAAGTGACTGCCGCGACGGTGCCGAGGCGCTTTTGCGGATAGTAATTCACGCCGCCGAGCACGACGCCCAATCTGCTCTTGATTTTCATCTCATTTTCGGCGAAAGGGATTGAAAAGAAACGGATATCGCCCGCATCGGGATGGACGAAGCCGAGCAGGGATTTTATAGTCGTCGTCTTTCCCGCGCCGTTTCTGCCGATGAATCCGGTTATCTTACCCTCTTCGAGCGCGAAGCTGACATCGAGGGAGAATCCGGCATAATTTTTCTTCAATCCGGCAACTTCGAGAGCGTTCATTCCTCCGCCTCCTCGGGCGCGCGGCGCTGAGCCTCAAACAGAGCGTCAGCAAAATTCATATAGACATCGTTCTGGACTATCGCGATGCCCTGATTTTTGTCGGCGAGCATCAGAAGCGTGTCCCCGGGGTTTATATCGAATATATCGCGCACGCTCTTTGGGATTACTATCTGACCCTTTTCGCCGACCTTCACGGTAGCGATAAATTTGCCCTCCGGCATCTTCATATCGGTCACTCACCTTTCTGAAATTCAAGTGATATTTGTTATACTTTTCCTACCAGTTATACTTATATCACTTCTTCACCGCTTTGTAAAGAGTTTTTCGCCCAAAACGGTGTAAATATTTTTTGATTTTTGTACTTCGGTGCAATAATATTTTTGTTTTAACGGTACCGCAGGACAAAAATTAAATAAATTTTAGAAAATGCACTCTCAGATATTGATTTATTGTTTTTATTGTGATAATCTTACGATAGAGCAATAATTTATGCACAAGATACAAAAACGACACGAAAGGGTGGAAATTTATGAGTAAAAAAGCAAATCCTTATGAAAACTTTCTGAACGTGCTCGACAGCGCTGCTGCGCTTGACGGCATCGATCAGAACGACTATGCGGCGTTCCGTTATCCGGAGCAGGAGCTGAAGGTCAACTTCCCCGTGCGCATGGATAACGGCGAGCTGAAAATGTTCACAGGCTACCGCATCCAGCACTCGAGCACTCGCGGTCCGTGCAAGGGCGGCATAAGATTTCATCCTAATGTAGATATGGACGAAGTCCGCGCGCTCGCCGCATGGATGACCTTCAAATGCGCAGTTGCCAACATCCCCTACGGCGGCGCAAAGGGCGGCATAACCTGCGACCCGTTGCAGATGTCCAAGGGCGAGCTTGAGAGAATGACCAGACGCTACGCAGCAATGATAGCGCCTATCATCGGCCCCCACAAGGACATTCCCGCTCCCGATGTCAACACCAACGCCGAAGTCATGGGCTGGGTCATGGATACATATTCGATGAAATACGGCTATCCTATCCCCGGCGTCGTCACCGGCAAGGCGTTTGAAATCGGCGGTTCGCTCGGCAGACCCGAGGCGACCGGACGCGGCGTCATGCTCTGCTGCCGCGCGCTGACCGAGAAGCTCGGACTTGACATAAAAGACTGCACATTCGCCGTTCAGGGCTTCGGCAACGTCGGCTCGACCGCTGCTTACCTCATAGCCGACCTCGGCGCAAAGGTAGTCGCAGTCAGCGACCACACCGCAGCGTTCTACTGCGCAGACGGTCTCGATGTTCACGATATGCTCGACTATGCAGCCGGCAACGGCCGCGTGCTCCAGGGCTACAAGGCTGACGGCGTGACCGAGATAGCGAAAGAGGATCTCCTCTACACCGATGCCGACTTCCTTATCCCCGCAGCGCTCGAAGGTCAGATCACTGCCGACAACGCCGACAGAGTAAAGGCGAAGTACATCGTCGAGGGCGCAAACGGTCCGACAAGCTACGAGGCGGATCAGATACTCAACGCCAAGGGCAAGATAGTTGTTCCCGACATTCTCGCAAACGCGGGCGGCGTTATCGTCTCCTACTTTGAGTGGGTGCAGAACCTGCAGTCCCTCTCCTGGTCGCTTGAAGAGGTCAACAACAAGCTTGCAGATATCCTCCTCAAGGCATTCGACGAGGTCTACGGACTGACCGAGGAGCGCGGATATCCGATGAGAACCTCCGCTTACATCATCGCACTTCGCAGACTTGTCAAGACCAAGAAGATCAGAGGCATTTTCCCGTAAGCTATACAATAATAAATATGAGCCGTGTCGAAAGATGCGGCTCTTTTCATTTTGACAACAGTTTAAATAAAAATGTTGTAATCCGGAAGATTTTAGTGTATAATTTTCGTGACAAAGAAAAAGCAGAATCGGGGGCTCTGGTCAAACGGTCACTCCCCCTCATATAAAACAGAAGGAGTTTATTCAATGGATAAGTATCTCATTATCAACGCAGACGATTTCGGAATGTGCAGAGCGGCAAACCTCGCCGTTATGGATCTGCTCAAGTCCGGCTCGATCACCTCTTCGACTATCATGGCTCCCTGCCCGTGGGCATATGAGGCATGCCAGTTCGCAAAGAAGAATCCGCAGTTCGCCATCGGCGTGCATCTGACCTTCACGAGCGAGTGGGCTACATACCGCTGGTCGCCCGTCGGCACGAGCAACACCGACAGTCTGCGCGATGAGCTCGGCTTCATGCATCCCGAAAGCATCGACGTTGAGAAGAACGCCGACATAAAAGAAGTTGCGGCTGAGATCCACGCTCAGATAAACCGCCTCAAGGCTCTCGGTCTCACCCCCTCTCACCTTGACAACCACATGGGCTCGCTCTACGGCATCGAGACAGGCCGTTTCGAGCTGCTTCAGCTCGTGCTCAGCATCGCCGGCGAATACGGTCTTCCGTTCCGCTTCCCCGGCACCTTCACCGACGCTCAGATGAGCAACACCATGCTCGACATAAAAATCGACAAGGAGCAGATCATGGGTCTCGTCGGTCAGCTCAACGCCTATGCGCACAGCGTCGGCGTAGCAAATCCCGACTTCCTGCTTCCCGGCGAGTGGACAGGTCCGCAGAACGACAGCTATGACAACTACCGCGACTATATCTACGAGCTCTACAAGACCTTCCCCGAGGGCGTGACCGAGACTTATATTCATCCCGCGCTCGAGTGCGACGAGCTCAAGGGCATCACAAATTCCTGGCACCGCAGAGTCTGGGAATACAAGCTCTTCTCTGACCCCAAGACGAAGCAGCACATCGACAGCCTGGGCATCAAGCTCATCAACTATCGCGATCTCGCCGAGATGAAGAAATAAAAAAATTCAGAGCAGTTCCTTTTGGGACTGCTCTTTGCTTATCGATAAATCCGGTTTTTGGGGGCTTCATAGGATTCAGAATCTATGCCTCTCTTGTGCAAACGAGGCAGCGCGAAGCGCCGGAGGGATTGTTTTGAACAAGCTGCATTTTTTAAAATTGCAGGTATTTTGAACTTTCACGCGGCAACCCCTCAGTCGCGGCTTTGCCGTGACAGCTCCCCTTACACAGTGGAGCCTTGAGACCGTGCAATGACGGACTTTTTCAACAGACTCAGAGCAGTTCATTTCGGGACTGCCCTTTCTATATGCACACGAAAAAACAGCACCGCCGACACGGTGCTGTAATTTTACTATTCACTTTTCTGCATTCAGACGATCGGGTTTTCTTTCTGACATTTATATTATTTCCGATCTATATAAAACGGTAAGCGTAAATTATCTGTTCTTCTGCTGCGCCGAACTACCGTTGATGCGACGCAATTCGGACATCTTACGGTTGTTATCGTTTTCGTCTGAAATGCCGCGGCCGTTGCCGCTCGATACACCCATCACCTTTCAGCGTTCAAGTCCGCCTGACGAAAAGCTCCGAGTACAGAAAAATTTCTGATATTCTGCTCTGCTGAGCTTTCAGATAAGCTGTGACGGGCGGTCGGAGTACTGATTTTCGCTTTCGCTGTACATCGGACTCGCCTCCAATCATTTTTTGAGTGTACCCCTCAGGTACAGCGCCGACCCGGCGCCGGGAGCCTTCTCCCTCTTTGCATCTTCATTATAGCTCATGTTTTGGATAAAGTCAACATATTTTTTCAACATTTCTAATATTTTATATTAAGTTAGCTTTACAGACACAAGATGTGAGCCCCGCGTCACAACGCCCATCATCAAAGACGAAAATACCAAAAAGTTTTCGGGCAATTTGTTTTCGTCTTCCCTTTTTCTATTGACTATTGGGCGCAATACGGGTAAAATAAATACATAAAAATAAATTGTATCGGCTCGCGCGCATTATACGGTGCGCCGCCGTATGAGAGGTTATTATTATGGCAAAGGATTATAATCCCGACATCGTCAGCGTTGTTGACGAGGAAGGCAAGGAGCACATTTTTGAAGAGCTCGACCGCATCGAGACAGACCGCGGATGCTATGTCGCGCTGCTGCCCGTATATGACGACAGCGAAGAAGTTCTCGAAGGCGAGGACGAGGTCCTCCCCCTCAAGGTCATTGAGGAGGACGGCGAAACATATCTGACAATGATCGAGGACGACGATGAATTTGAAGAAGTCTATCAGGCTTTTGAAGAGCGTCTGAGCGATCTCTTCTTCGACGACGAGCGCACCGACTCGGAGAGCGAAGAGGACGGAGAATAAAATAAAGCCACCCTGCCCTGTGCGATAAATACGGTTCATATTAACCCAACACGTTTTAATCGGGAGCTTAGTCTCCGGCGGCGGATTGCAGACCTCCCGGCTTTTGCCGGAAGAAGGGAGCGCGAACCCGCCGGGCGGCACCCACCTGCTTTGGTATGCAGGTTACTATTGCCGTATCCGGCTCGGCGGGGCTTATTTTTTTGATTGTTTTTTATTATTTTATATAGCATATAAGCGGCCGCAA
>ERZ773242.3578-NODE-3578-length-10948-cov-5.378041_pt1 | contig 10948 bp, 9 predicted proteins | sample MGYA00511077_ERZ773242 | MGnify/ENA primary metagenome ERZ773242 (study PRJEB29015, sample SAMEA2737754) | human gut metagenome | biome: human gut; feature: human-associated habitat; material: faeces | place: China | collected 2012 ... | reverse complement strand
GGCCCCTCGCCGCCTACGGTATCGGGACGGACGCGGATTTCCTGCCGGAGCCGGGCGGCCCGGGGCTTATCATCGAAATAGATCATACAGAAGATACTTGAGGAGGATACAGGCAATGGCAAAGAGCAATATGGATCAGGACATCCTGAAGGTCCTGCTGACCGAGGAGGAGATCAAGGCGCGCGTGGAGGAGCTGGGCAGCCAGCTCTATGACCGCTTCGCCGGGGAGGATCCCCTGTTCGTCGGCGTTTTGAACGGCTGCTTCATCTTTATGGCCGACCTCGTGCGCGCGGCGCAGCTGAAGAGCGAGCTGGAGTTCATCGGTCTGTCCTCCTATCAGGACGGGACGAAGTCCTCCGGCGTCGTGCAGATCACCCGCGACCTGCAGAGCGACATCACCGACCGCGACATCATCGTCGTCGAGGATATTCTCGACTCCGGCAATACCCTCGCCTTCCTGAAGGCCTACCTCATGACCAAGGGCGCGCGCTCCGTGACGATCGTCACCCTGCTCGACAAGCCCTCCCGCCGCGAAAAGGCCATCCATGCCGACTACGCGGGCTTCGTCGTGCCCGACGAGTTCGTGGTGGGCTACGGGCTGGACTATGCGCAGCAGTACCGCAACATGCCGTATATCGGCGTGCTCAAGCCCGAGGTATACAGCAAATAAAGCGTTTTTATGCCCCGCGCCCTTTCGCGCGGAGACACCGGAAAGGAGGAATCCGCATTGGATGAAAATCGCGGCTATCAGGGCAAGCGCCTGCAGCCGAAAAAGCGCGCCGCGAAGTTCTGGTCGGACTACGGTTATCTGCTGGTGACCGTGGCGGTGGTGTTTGTCCTGTTCAAGGTCGTTTTCCAGCTGGCCTATGTCCCCACCGGCTCGATGGAGACGACGGTGCCGTCAAAATCGCTGATGGTCTGCTGGCGTCTGCCGTATGTTGTGTCCGACCCGGTACCCGAGCGCGGCGAGGTCGTGACCTTCTGGAGCGACGAGATGGGCAAGCTCCTCGTCAAGCGCGTCATCGGCCTGCCGGGCGATGAGATTTCCTTCTCCGGCGGCTATGTCTATATCAACGGCGAACGTCTGGAGGAGGACTACCTGCCGCAGCAGGGGATTACCACCAGCGACGGCGTCTTTCAGGTTCCGGACGGATGCCTGTTCCTGCTCGGCGATAACCGCGCCGGCTCGTGGGACAGCCGCAGCTGGAGCCAGCCCTATATCCCCGTCAGCAAGCTGCAGGCCCGCGTGCTGGTCTGCGCGTCCGTGCTCAAGGACAACAGCTGGCGCGGCATCCGCACCATCCACTAACCGAGAGGAGGGAACCGTTTGAACGGAAAAAGAAAGTACGGCTTTTCCGGCATTTTTCTGGTCGTTCTGATGCTCCTGCTGCTGTATTACCTGTTTGCCGGCATGCGCAGCAGCGGCGACATCTCCTATGCCCAGCTGCGCCAGCTCTTTCAGCAGGAGCAGGTGCAGAGCTTTGTCATCCGCGACACACGCATCACCGCCGACTTAAAGGACGGCACGACCGCCACCTGCGACCTCTACAGCTTCGACCTGTTCTATGACGATCTCAACGAGCTCGTCGAGCAGCAGAGCGCGAGCGGCATCATCACCGACTATAACTACCACGCCGACCACTCGACAAACTGGCTGCAGCTGCTGCTGCCGTATGTGCTGGCGATTCTGGCGTTCATCCTGCTGATGAACCTCATGGCCCGCAACGCGGGCGGCGGGATGGACAGCAAGATGGCCCGCTTCGGCGAGGCCCGCGTCCAGACGCCCGGCGAGGGTGACAAAAAGACTACGTTCCGCGACGTCGCGGGCGCGGACGAGGAGAAGGAGGAGCTGCAGGAGATCGTGGAGTTCCTGCGCGATCCGGAGAAGTATCTCAGCCTCGGCGCGCACATCCCGAAGGGCGTCCTGCTCGTCGGCCCTCCCGGCACGGGCAAAACGCTGCTCGCGCGTGCCGTGGCCGGTGAGGCCGGGGTGAAGTTCCTCTCCATCTCCGGCTCCGACTTTGTGGAGATGTACGTCGGCGTCGGCGCGAGCCGCGTGCGCGACCTCTTCACGCAGGCCAAGCAGAACGCTCCTGCCATCATCTTCATCGACGAGATCGACGCCGTCGGCCGCCAGCGCGGCAGCGGCGTCGGCGGCGGCCACGACGAGCGCGAGCAGACGCTCAACCAACTGCTCGTCGAGATGGACGGCTTCTCCGCGAACGAGGGCGTTGTCGTCCTCGCCGCGACGAACCGCGTCGACATCCTCGACCCCGCGCTCCTGCGCCCTGGCCGCTTCGACAGGCAGGTCTATGTCGGCCTGCCCGATATCAAGGGCCGCGAGGAGATCCTCGCCATCCACGCGCGCAACAAGCCCCTCGCCGAGGACGTCGACCTCGCGCAGGTCGCCAGGAGCACGGCGGGCTTCGCCGGCGCGGATCTGGAGAACCTGCTCAACGAGGCAGCGCTGCTCGCCGGTCGGCGCGACCTGCCCGCGATCAACATGGCGCTGCTCAATGAGGCCGTCATCAAGGTCATCGCCGGGCCCGAGAAGCATAGCCGCGTCATTCCGGAGCATGAGCGCCGCCTGACGGCGTATCACGAGGCGGGCCACGCCGTCGTGATGCACGCTCTGCCCGACCACGACCCGGTCCACCAGATCACGATCGTCCCGCGCGGACAGGCGGGCGGCATGACCATCTCCCTGCCCGACGAGGACCGGTCGTACCTCTCCCGCTCGTACCTGCTCAGCCAGATTGTCTCGCTGCTGGGCGGCCGCGCGGCGGAGCAGCTGATCCTCGGCGATATCTCCACCGGCGCTTCGAACGACATCCAGCGCGCGACGTCCATGGCGCGCAAGATGGTCGGCACTTACGGCATGTCCGACCGGCTCGGCACCGTCGCCTTCGATGCCGGACACGACGAGGTGTTCATCGGCAAGTCGATGGCGCAGACGCGCCCGTATTCCGAGAAGACCGCCGCCGAGATCGACGAGGAGATCAGCCGCATCATCGGCGAGGCCTATGGCCGCTGCCTGGCGATTCTCGAGGAGAACCGCGCCCGGCTCGTGACCGTGGCGGAGTATCTGCTCGCGCACGAGACGATGAGCGCCGCAGACTTTGAGGCCGTGTTTACGGACAATGCGGAAAAAACGGAATAAAACCACACCCATAAACAAAAGACGTGCCCGGCGCAGGCCGGGCGCGTCTTTTCCTATCTTTCGCTAAGCACTGCGGGGCGCATTTTTTTGAGTGGTTGGTCAAAATCACGAAAACCCACTGTTTTCCGACGGGAGACACCGCGCGAACCGCCTGGAAAAGTTCGGAAACCGCGTCCACCGTCCGCGGCGAACCGTCCCCGGAGGGGAGGGCTCGCCGGAAGACTTCGGTGAAAAGCGGAAAAGTACCGGATTCTGCGATCTCGGAGGAGTTTTCTGTCAAAAATGTATGCCTGTTATACGGTGATAAAAAATTTGCCGCATCGCCTTGTTAAAGAATTGTCGCAATCTGTCCGCGATGTGCGGACAAAATGCATATGAGAAGCGAACAATACCCCGCTGCGCGGGCACATTTTCCGGGGGAAATTACGTCATATTTGCCGATTGTAATTCTGCACAAATTCCATTAAAATAACTCTATTGCATCACCGGACGGGCGCGGAGAGAACGCCCTCCGGGAATCTTGCGAGAATTTAGGAGGAAATTTGCATGAAAAAGTTTGTATCCCTGCTGCTGGCCATGCTGATGGTCCTGTCGCTGGTTGCCTGCGGCGGTGACGGCGGCCAGAGCAATACCAACAGCGGTGACAAGGTCATCAAGATCGGCGTGTTTGAGCCCCTGTCCGGCGACTCCGCCTCCGGCGGCAAGAAGGAAGTGCTCGGCATGCAGTACGCCAACTCCGAGACCCCCACGGTCGAGCTCAACGGCGAGACGTACAAGGTCGAGCTGGTTCTGTCCGACAACGGCTCTTCCACCGATAAGGCGCCTTCCGCCGCTTCCGACCTCGTGTCCAAGGGCGTTTCCCTCGTCCTCGGCACTTACGGCTCCGGCGCAGCCATGGCCGGCGGCCCCAAGTTCGGTGAGGCCGGCATCGCCGCCATCGGCGTGACATGCACGAACCCCAACGTCACCGCCGGCAACGACTACTACTTCCGCATCTGCTTCCTGGATAACTTCCAGTCCGCCGTCCTCTCGAACTTCGCCAAGGACAAGTTCGCGGCCAAGACCGCTTACTGCCTCGGCGAGAACGGCAACGAGTACGATCAGGGCCTGATCAGCTACTTCACCAAGGTCTTTGAGGCCGCGGGCGGCACCGTCATCACCGACTCCTTCCCCACGAACAACTCCGACTTCACCACCTATCTGAATAAGGCCAAGTCCTCCGGCGCGGACGTCATCTTCACCCCCGTCTCCATCGCCTACGCCACCCAGATCATCCAGCAGGCCAGCTCCCTCGGCATCGACATCCCCTTCATCGGCTCCGATACGCTCGATGACAACAAGGTGCTCGCAGCCGCGCAGGGCACGAACATCCAGCTGTATGTCTCCACCTTCTATCAGGAGGGCGGTTCCCCTGAGTTCGATAAGGGCATCAAGGATTACATCAACAACAACGCCAGCGCCAAGAGCGACAACGGCGGCGACGACACCATCTCCGCTGTGACCGCCATGGGCTACGACGCTTACTATGTCGCCCTCGAGGCGATCAAGGCCGCCGGCTCCCCCGACGCCGCCAAGATCAAGGCGGCTCTGCCCACCGTGACCTACACCGGCGTCTCCGGCTCCATTTCCTTTGACGCCATCGGTGACGCCGTCCGCGACACGGCCTTCATCAAGACCGCCGACACCGCCAACGGCGCGTGGGTGCTCGAGAAGGTGCAGACCGGCTCCGCCAGCTGAACTCCATAAGAACAAGAAAAGCTGCCACTTGGCGGGGGAGAAATCCCCCGCCAAGTGAACCCTTTTTTCGGGATTGGGTGTCCGGAAAAGGAACGCCGCGCGGCGCGCCTTTTCCAGGCATCCAGTTGACAAACACACGAGGGAGGAAATCCTGTGCAATTTATCATTTCCGTCCTGCTCTCCGGCATCGCCGTGGGCGGACAATATGCCCTCATCGCCATCGGCTACACGATGGTCTACGGCATCCTGCGCCTGATCAACTTCGCCCACGGCGACGTGTTCATGGTGGCTGGCCTGATGGGCATCTATTTCTCGGCGACCCTGCCGCTCTACATCGCCCTGCCGCTCGTGCTCGTCATGACGGTGGTGCTGGGCTTCCTGATTGAGCGCCTGGCCTATAAGCCGCTGCGCACCGCGCCGCGCATGTCCGTCATGATCTCCGCCATCGGCGTGAGCTACTTCCTGCAGAACACCGCAACCTACATCACCGGCGGCCAGCCCATGGTCTATCCGGAGATCTCCTGGCTGACGAAGACCGTTACCATCGCCGGTACGCCCACGAAGCTCGTCGTGCTCATCACGCCCGTGCTCGTGATCCTGCTGGTGCTCGGCCTGACGCAGCTCATCAACCACACGAAGGTCGGCATGGCCATGCGCGCCGTTTCCCGCGACTTCGAGACGGCCCAGCTCATGGGCATCAAGATCAACTCCGTCATCTCCGTGACGTTCATCATCGGCTCGGCGCTGGCGGCGATCGGCTCGATCCTGTACTTCACCTGCTACCCCGCCGTGAACCCCACCGCCGGTGCGCTGCCCGGCCTGAAGGCGTTCGTCGCCGCCGTGTTCGGCGGCATCGGCTCCGTCCCCGGCGCCGTGATCGGCGCGTTTATCATCGGCCTGTGCGAGAACCTCATCAAGAGCACGGAGTATACCGTGTTCTCCGACGCGTTCACCTTCGCGCTGCTGATCGTGATTCTGGTCTTCAAGCCCACGGGCCTGTTCGGCGAGAAGTCCACGGATAAGGTCTAAGGGGAGGTGCAAGTCAGATGCTGAAACAAAAACAGAGCAAAAAAGGCTCTTTGACCGCGCTTTTGTGCATCGCGGGTCTGCTGCTTCTGGTGATCCTGCTGGAGAACCTGAATCTGCTCCTGCCAAGCACCCCCGCGATCCTCCTGCCCACCAGTCAGCTCTTCACGGTGCTGAAAAAGGCCGCGGTGTATTCGCTCGTGGCCGTTTCGATGAACCTGCTCAACGGCTTCACGGGTCTGTTCTCCCTCGGTCAGGCGGGCTTCATGCTCCTCGGCGCGTATACCTACGGCATCCTCATGGTGCCCCTCGCGGCGAAGGATCAGGTCTATTACCTCTTCGGCGGCTCCGCCGTCAAGTTCTCTCTGCCGGATCTGTTCGGCGGGATCTTCGGCTCGGGCGGCTTTGGCGGCGCGGTGAGCCTTGTGCTCTCTGTCCTCGTCGCGCTGATCCTCGCGGGCTGCGTCGCGGCGCTGTTCGCGTGGCTGATCGGACTGCCCGTCCTGCGCCTGAAGAGCGACTACCTCGCCATCGCCACGCTCGGCTTCGCGGAGATCCTGCGCGCCATCTTCCAGTGGCAGAAGCTCGGCCCCGTCACGAACGGCGCGAACATGATCAAGAGCTTCCCCACGTTCACGGATTTCAACATCTCGGGCAAGAACGGCTCGGTGGTGCTGTATCTGTCCACGTTTGTCCCGTTCCTGATTGCGATTATCTGCATCGCGATCATTGTCCTGCTGATTAACTCGACCTACGGCCGCGCCTTCAAGGCCATCCGCGACGACGAGGTCGCCGCCGAGGCCATGGGCATCAACCTCGCCAAGCACAAGATGCTCTCGTTCGTCACGAGCTCGTTCTTCGCTGGAGTGGGCGGGGCGCTCTTTGCGATGTATGTCGCGAACGCACAGGCGAAGGTCTTTACCGCGACCATGACCTATGAGATCCTGCTGATCGTCGTCATCGGCGGCATCGGCTCCATCTCCGGCAGCTGCATCGCGACGTTCCTGTATGTCGCATGCTCCGAGTGGTGGCTCCGCTTCCTCGACAGCGAGACGTTCATCGGGAATTTCAAGCTCCCGCTGCTGCGCAGCGGCTTCCGTATGGTCGTGTTCTCCGTGGTCATCATGATCGTGGTGCTGTTCTTCCGCAAGGGCATCATGGGTGACCGGGAGCTGCCGGATCTCATCCGCGCCCGCCGCGCCAAGCGCGCCGCAAAAGCCGCGAAAAAGGAGGAAGCGTCCAAATGAGTGAGAAGAAAACGCTTCTGAAGGTGGAAAACGCCACCATGCAGTTCGGCGGCGTCGTCGCCGTCGACAACCTGAACCTCGAGGTGAACGAGGGCGAGATCGTCGCGCTCATCGGCCCGAACGGCGCCGGTAAGACGACGGCCTTCAACGTCATCACGGGCGTCTACGCGCCCTCGAACGGCCGCATCACCTTCGACGGCGAGTGCATCGTCCGCAACCACCCGACCGGCAAGATGAAAAAGCTCTATAAGGGCAAGCATCCCACGATGTATACCGCGCAGTTCGCGCCCGAGGAGATGCTTGACGACGCCTCGCTCGAGGTGTGGAAGGCCGAGCAGAAGGCGCGTGACGAGTTTGCCTTTACCGACCGCATCCTCGAGCCGACGCCCGATAAGATCACCGACCGCGGCATGGCCCGTACGTTCCAGAACATCCGCCTGTGGAAAACGCAGACGGTGTTCGACAACGTCCTCATCGCCAAGCACATGCGCCGTTCGAGCGGTTTCTTCTCCGCGACGTTCCGCGGCAACCGCAAGGAGGAGGCCAAACAGCGCGAGGAGGTGCTGGAGCTGCTGCGCATCGTCGGTCTGGAGGACGTGAAAGACGAGCTCGCGACCTCTCTGCCCTACGGCAAGCAGCGCCGTCTGGAGATTGCACGCGCCCTCGCGACGCAGCCGAAGCTGCTGCTTCTCGACGAGCCCGCCGCCGGCATGAACCCGCAGGAGACGATCGAGCTGACCGAGTTTATCGCGCAGATCCGCAAAGATTTCCACATGACGATCCTGCTCATCGAGCACCACATGGACCTCGTCATGGACATTTCCGACCGCATTTACGTTCTGGACTTCGGCGAGCTGATCGCACAGGGCGTTCCCGCCGAGATTCAGGCCAACGACCGCGTCATCGACGCATATCTGGGGGTGGCAGACGATGCTGAAAATTAAAGACCTGCATGTGTCCTACGGCGGCATCCGCGCCCTGCGCGGCGTGGACATCGAGGTGCCGGACGGCAAGATCGTCACCCTGATCGGCGCAAACGGCGCGGGCAAGTCCACCACCCTGCGCACGATCTCCGGTCTCGTCAAGGCCGACAGCGGCTCCATCACCTATAACGACACAGAGCTGCTCGGCATGCCCATCAACAAGATCCTCGAGCAGGGCATCGCGCAGGTGCCGGAGGGACGGCGCGTGTTCGCCGACCTCACGGTGCTGGAGAACCTGAAGATCGGCGCGTATCTGCGCAGCGACAAGAGCGGCATCGAGCAGGACGTCGAATGGATCTATTCGCTGTTCCCGCGCCTGAAGGAGCGCAGCTGGCAGTTCGCCGGGACGCTCTCCGGCGGCGAGCAGCAGATGCTCGCCGTGGGCCGCGCGCTCATGAGCCGCCCGAAGCTGCTGATGATGGACGAGCCGTCGCTCGGTCTTGCGCCGCTGGTCGTGCGCGATATTTTCTCCATCATTCAGGAGATCAACAAGCAGGGGGTGACCATTCTGCTCATCGAGCAGAATGCGAACATGGCGCTCAAGATCGCCGACGTCGGCTACGTGCTCGAGACCGGACGCATCACGCTGACAGGCAGCGGCAAGGAGCTGCTGAGCAACGACGCGGTGCGTGCGGCGTACCTCGGCGCATAAAATAGATACGGAAACCGAACGGGAGACCGCCTGTGGGCGGCCTTCCGTTTTTTCGGAACATTTCTTGACCATGCGCGTCGAATCCTGTACAATACCATTGAAACCATCGAAGGATCGAGAGGTGTACTATGAAAAAAATTCTTTCCGGAATTCTGGTGCTGTGCCTGTCGCTTGCGCTGCTGAGCGCATGTGACCGCGGCGGGCAGCCCGACAAGACGGTGACGGCTGGCGGCCTGACATTTGCCAAAAGCTACAGTGAGGTCTATTCCGCACTTACCGACGCGCAAAAGGCGATTGCCGAGCGCAACACGCTGCTCAACACCGGTGCGGACTCGTCCGAGCCCAACGGTGCAGGCGCTGCCGGTGAGGGCTCGGAGGGCACGTTCTACTCCGGCACGAACGTGCAGGTCGAGGGCGTAGACGAGGGCGACATCGTCAAGACGGACGGCAAGTATATCTACATTCTGCGCGGCAGCGAGATGATTGTCATGCAGGCCGACGGCAAGGATGTTACGGACGTGTCCAACGTCTTTGTCGGTCAGGACTGGGAGCAGACGACGACGGAGGACGGCCTGGCGCACACGCAGGAAAAACTGCCGACGGAGCTGTATCTGTCAGGCAGCCGTGCTGTCGTTGTCTCGGCCTATTCCGACTGGACGGATACAGGCAGCGCGGATGACACGGTGACCGGCTTCGGTCAGAATTACGTCGCAGTCGATATCTACGACGTGACCGACCCGACCGCGCCGACGCTTGTCAAGTCGTTCGGGCAGGACGGCTACAAGATCGCCTCGCGCATGATCGATGGCGTGCTCTACCTGTGCTCGTCGTATTACCCCGCGAACCCCGAAAAGGGTGATGAGACAACGTTTGCCCCCCGGCTGTACGATGGAGACGCGGCGACGGTCGTGCCCTGCGGCAGCATCGGCCTCATGCCGGACGGCAATTCGATGACCTATGCGGTCGCGGCGTCGTATGACATCGCCTCCGGCGAGCGGCTGTCGAGCCAGTCTGTGCTCGGCGGCGGCGACAATGTGTATATGAACAAGGATAATCTCTACCTGTGCGCGAGCATCTACGATGACGGTGCGGGCAAGACCTATAAGGACGGCAGCTATACCGTCACGGACTATACCTCAAGTGTGAACACGGTCGTAAACCGCTTCGCGATTGCGGACGGCAAGCTCACCTTTGCTGCCAACGGCGCGGTGCCCGGTGCGCTCAATAACCAGTTCTCGCTCGACGAGCGTGATGGCTATCTGCGTATGGCCACGACCGAGCAGACCTATTCCTACAGTGTCTACCGTGACGAGAAGCATGACTTTGAAAACACGAAGGCGGACGACGGCGGCATGCAGACGCGCAACGATGTCTATGTGCTCGATGACTCGCTCAAGACCGTCGGCAGCGTGACCGGCCTCGCGGAAGGAGAGCAGGTGTTCTCCGCACGCTTTGACGGCGATTACGGCTATCTGTGCACTTACCGCCAGACCGACCCGGTCTTTGCGGTCGATCTGACCGAGCCGACGAATCCGAAGGTCGTCGGTGAGCTCAAGCTCAGTGGCTACTCGGACTATCTGCACATCTGGTCGGACGGGCTGTTGTTCGGTCTCGGTATGGAGACGCAGTCGGTCGGCGCGAACACGACCGTGGACGGTATGAAGCTCGTCATGATCGACACGTCCGATCCCGCGAAGCTGCACGATCTGCACACGCAGGCCATTGACGCTGACTACAGCGAGGCGCTGAACAACCACAAGGCCATTCTGGTCGACAGCGGCAAGGACATCATCGCCTTCCCGGCGGAAAACAGCTATCTCGTCTATGGCTATTCGGCGGATGACGGCTTCACGCTGCGCAAGGAGATCTCCGTCTCGCAGTGGGACGGGAATAACCGCGGCCTCTATATCGGCGACTACTTCTATGTCGTCGGTTCGGATCAGATCAACGTGCTCGACCTGAACACGCTCGAGAATGTTGCGCAGGCGATCATCCCGCGCGGATGAAGAAATATTCGGCTTATACTTGCGGGCGGTGCGCTTCGGCGCACCGCCTGCTTCCGTTTCCCTAAAAGCCTCGCAGAGTTTCGCCGCCGGGCGGCGAAAGAAAATCCGATCATTTTCTCCGGCGACATGTGCGGCGG
>ERZ773242.3567-NODE-3567-length-10994-cov-5.734985_pt1 | contig 10994 bp, 7 predicted proteins | sample MGYA00511077_ERZ773242 | MGnify/ENA primary metagenome ERZ773242 (study PRJEB29015, sample SAMEA2737754) | human gut metagenome | biome: human gut; feature: human-associated habitat; material: faeces | place: China | collected 2012 ... | reverse complement strand
CGGCCTACGCCCTGCCCGCCGTGCAGGCGCTGCACCGCGCCGGCGTCATCAACGGCATGCCGGACGGCAGCTTCCAGCCGTACGCCACCGCGACACGCGAGCAGGCCTGCATCGTGCTGTGCGCGCTGTAACGCATCCCACAAGCCAGAATTTTGCCCATCCGGAGCGATCCGGATGGGCATTTTTCCTATCCTGCGCACACTCCCCTTGGATTCTCCCGGCGGCGGTGCGTAAAATCTCTCTGCATACACGCAGCGGAGGGAGACGCCATGGGAAACGATCTGCAGAAAAAATACGGTCTGCCGACGGCGATCGCGCTCGTCGTCGGCATCGTCATCGGCAGCGGCGTGTTTTTCAAAGCCGAGAAGATCCTCACCGCGACCGGCGGCAACGGCCGCGTGCTGCATCTTCTTTTGCGCGGCGGCCGTCGTGTCGCACGGCCGGGATGTACTCACCTACCTGAGCGTGTTCGCGGTCATCATGGCGCTGAGCATCCCGTTTTACCGGCCGGAGGCGAAAACGCAATGACCGCCGCTTTTTCATTGCCCGCGCGCCGCCGGTGTGGTATACTCACGGCAGACACCGAAACGAGGCGACGACATGGACATTCTCTATCAGGACAACAGCATCCTCGTGTGCATCAAGCCGGCAGGCGTGCTGTCCACGGACGAACCGGGCGGCGTGCCCGAGCTGGTGCGGCAGGCGCTCGGCGACCCGAAGGCCTGCGTGCGCACCGTGCACCGGCTCGACCGCGTGGTCAGCGGACTGATGGTACTCGCGCGCACCCCGGCGGCCGCGTCGAAGCTCTCGGCGCAGATCCGCGAGCACGACTTCGGCAAGACCTATCTCGCCGTCGTGCACGGAGAGCCGGACGCCCTGCAGGGCACGTACCGCGACCTGCTGCGGCGCGACCCGAACGAGCGTAAGACCTACGTCACGGATAAAATGGCCAAGGGCGTGCAGGAGGCCGTGCTCGACTATGACGTGCTCGGCACGCGCGCGGAGCTCTCGCTCGTGCGCATTTACCTGCAGACCGGGCGCACGCACCAGATCCGCTGCCAGTTTTCCGCACGCGGTCTGCCGCTCTGGGGCGACAAAAAGTACAGCACGCTGCCCGATGACGGGCCGATCGCACTCTGGTCGCACTGCCTGCACTTTGCCCATCCGGACACCGGCGAGGTGCTCTATTTCGAGCAGCAGCCGCCGGACATTTCCCCCTGGAGCCTGTTTGCAGACTAAGCACCCCGCGCCGCGGCGCGGGGCGTTTTTTGCGCAAGTGCGCGACAGTTTTCCGTCAAAGTGTCTTGCAATCGCCGGCTGCGCCCGGTATAATATGGGTATATCGCCGGCTTTGTGAGAAGGAAAACCATATGGATCTATGAGACAGGGGGGAAAACCATGAAAAAAACACGTCGATTTTTGTGCCTGCTGCTGACGCTCGTGCTGGCGCTGAGCCTGTGCGCCATCCCGGCCGCCGCGGCAGATACGCAGACCCGCTCGGACGACCCGGTCGTGTTCGTGCACGGCCTGTTCGGCTGGGGTCAGCGCGACAAAATTTTCAGCATCATGCCCTACTGGGGCATGACCACCGGCAGCCTGCCGGACTATCTGGCCACGCAGGGCTATGAGACCTACGCCGCCTCCGTCGGCCCGCTCTCGAGCGCGTGGGACCGCGCGTGCGAGCTGTACGCGCAGCTCGTCGGTGCGCGCACGGACTACGGCGTCAAGCACGCGCAGGACTTCGGCCACGAGCGCTACGGCATCGACTATGAGACGCCGCTGTTCGAAGGCTGGGGCACACAGCGCGCCGCGAACCTCGTCGGCCACAGCTTCGGCGGCGCGACGACGCGCCTGTTCCTCGAGATCCTTACCAACGGCTGCCCGGAGGAGGTCGCTGCGGCCAAAGCCGCCGGTGTGGCCCCGAGCCCGTTTTTCCTCGGCGGCAAGGGCAGCTGGGTCCACTCGCTGACCGCCATCGCCGCGCCGCACAACGGCACGACGTTCATTGAGGCCAACAGCAATTTCACAAAGCTCGCCGCCAACCTGGCCACAGGCGCCGCCAAGGCGCTGGGCCTGTCGTCGCTCAAGGGCGTGTACGACTTCCAGCTCGACCAGTTCGGCATCCGCAAGGACGACAACGAGACATTTGCCCAGGCGCTTGACCGCGTGCTGAGATCCGACTTTTTGTCGCACAACGACAACGCCTTCCTCGACCTGACGATCGACAAATCGCTCGAGATCAACAAGGGCATCGAGATCCAGCCGAACGTCTACTATTTCTCCTACGCGGGCGACCAGACCTCGGCCGATCCGCTCACCGGCAACCACTACCCCACCGTGTCGGCCATCCCGTCGAACGGTATGTCCGCGCTGATGATGCCCGGCTCGATCAACATGGGCAAGTACTGCGACAAGTACACCGCCGGCGGCATCTACATCGACCGGAGCTGGCTGCCGAACGACGGCCTTGTCAACACCGTGTCCGCGCTCTACCCGACCACGACGGACAAAAACACCACCGAGTGCCTCAAGCGCGACGGTACGCAGGGCTGGATTAACTATGACGGCTATTCCGACATCACCTTCCGGCCCGGCATCTGGTACGTCATGCCTGTCACGCGCGCCGACCATATGCAGTTCGTCGGCGGCATCGCCAACAAGAGCGTCATCGAGACGCACCTGTTCTATCGAAACCTGATGGACGATATCTACGGCACCTACGGCTCCGGGCAGCCGGAGGAGCAGCCCTTCCCGTTCACGGACGTGGCGGCCGGCCGCTGGAGCTATTCGTATATCAGGCAGCTCTATGAAGCCGGCGTGATCGACGGCATGACCCCGACGACCTTCGTCCCGACCGGCGACGTCACGCGCGCCCAGTTCGTGAAGATGCTCGCCAGACTGCAGGGCGCGGACGTCTCCGAATACCGGAGTGCCGGGTTTGAGGACGTGCCGGCCGACGCATGGTATGCGCCCTACGTCAACTGGGCGGCTGCCAACGGCATCGTCTACGGCATTTCGAGCACCGAATTTGCGCCGAATGCCAATATTTCGCGCCAGGACATGGCCGTGATGCTCGACCGCTATGCGCAGCAGTTCGGCATCGTGCTCGGCACGGACAATGCGGCCGTGACGTTCACGGATGAAGCCGACATTGCCGCCTATGCACTGCCCGCCGTGCAGGCGCTGCAGCGTGCCGGCGTCATCAACGGCATGCCCGACGGCAGCTTCTGCCCGCGCGGTAGCGCGACCCGCGAGCAGGCGTGCGCCATGCTCTGCCGGCTCTGAAGGACAAAACAAGACAACAAAAGGACGCATCCGAATGGATGCGTCCTTCCGCTTGGATAACAGGAAGAGAAAGCAAAATCAGAAAGAGAAAGCAAAAAGCGCTGTCGGATCAGGGGTGCGGCTTGCCCTCGCGGTAGTTTTTCATGACGTCGCGGAACAGCTCGCCGCTGGTCGGCGGCGTCCAGATGATGGCGTTGGCGCCGGCGCGGATGGTGGCGCGGATGCTCTCGTCATCCGCGCCGCCGGTCGCAAGGATCGGGTAGTCCGGGAAACGCTCGCGGATCTCGGCCACGATCTCCGGCGTCTGCGCGCCGGCGGCCACGTTCAGGATCGCAGCGCCGTCCTCGATGCGGTGGCGGTAGTTCGTGTCGGAATTGGCCACCGTGACCACGACCGGCACATCGACACTGCTGCGGATGCGGTTGAGGATGCGTCCCGGCGTCGGTGCATTGACGACCACGCCGGTCGCGCCCTGCATCTCGGCGTACATGGCGAGGTTCACGACGCGCTTGCCCGTCGTCAGCCCGCCGCCGACACCGACGAACACCGGCAGGTCGCTCGCCATGAGCAGCGCCTGTGTGATGATCGGCTGCGGCGTGAAGGGATAGACCGCAAACACCGCGTCGGCATTGACGTTGCGGATGATGCTCAGGTCGGTCGAAAAGACCAGCGACTTGATGCGCTTGCCAAACACCATGATACCGCTGCACTCGTCGATCACGTCCGGCACACGCAGCGCAAACTGGCGCAGCGTGCCGTCGATCGGCGTGGGCATCTGCGGCGCGACGTGCACGTCGCCAGGCGTTGACACCTGACGGTCGTTTGCGGCGGGCGCATCTTCGCCGACGCCGCCGAGCTGCAGCGGCTCGCTGTCGAGCTGCTCGAAGTCCTCCGTCTCCGGAGCCTCGGCCATATCATAAATCAGATCACGGTTCTTGCTCATAAAATTACCTCCTTGCGGTTATGGGGGATATGTCTTGACTTTTGCAGGCGGTTGTGTTTTACTGTGGTCAGAAAAGTTACATCCGGCCCGTGGATAGAAACCAAAGTTTCGTTTTTGATTAACGTAACTTTGGTATAAACTATTTCTACCGGTTTGTCAAGTCCTTTTCCGAAAAAATTTTTTTGTTTCTGCAAGAACGGAGGGCGCATCATGGGCAAAGACATCGACGAGGCTGCGAGCGGCTTCGGCAACGTGTTCCGCGACCGGCTGACCTATCTGATGAACGGCAACAATGTCTACGGCAAGCCCGTCAACACGCAGGAGCTGGCAGATGAGATCGACATCAGCCGCCCCGCCGTGCGCAAATACATCAAGCCCAACGACCGCCGCGAGGTCACGGTGCCGTCGGCGCTGGTCGTGAGCCGCATCGCGCGGTTTTTCCACACGACGCCGAACTTCCTGCTCGGCTTTGACACCGAGATCGGCAGTGAGGACGCGCAGCGTGCCGGCGAGAGCGACGTGTATAACGCCCTCGGCCTCAGTCAGGAGGCCATCGACGGGCTGCACCGGCTGCGTGCGCAGGCCGTTACGGAGCCCAGGGCCGCCGAGCTGCTGCGGCTGCTCGACAAGCTCATCTGCAGCTACACGCACGAGACGGATAAGCTACTGTAAATACGGTTTTCGACACCCCCGACCGGGCATTTTCCGGCCGGGGGTGTTTCGACCCACAATATTAATAAGAATAACGGAAACAGTACGCCTGCACAGGTTGACCTGAACGCGAAAAAAGCGTATGATGTAGTGTAACTATCCTGTGAGAAAAAGAGGAAAAACTATGCAATCAATATCGCCGCAGGAGCGCCCTGCCCCGCGCTGGCTGGCCGGTGCACTCATCGGCCTGTGCACAGCGCAGCCGCTGCTGGATGTGCTGTCGTTCTGGACGCAGACTCTGGGCCGCGCAACGAGCATTTCGCTTGCACTGCGGATGCTTTTGCTGGCCGCCGCCGCTGTGCTCGCGTTCGTGCTCTCGGAGCGCAAACGCGCCTACCTGATCCTGTGCGGTGTGCTGGCGCTCTTCTGGGGGGCGCATGTGCTGGCCTGCCGCCGCGTGGGCTACGCCGCACCCATGTCCGATCTGATCAACTTCATCCGTGTTGCACAGCTTCCGGTCTATACCTTCGCCCTCATTACGCTCTTTCGGCGCACGCCGCACTTTCTGGACGTGCTGGAGGATGCCTGCACGATCAACCTGTACCTGATCGCGCTCATCACGCTCGTGTCCGTTGTGACCGGCACAAGCATGCCCACCTATGCGAAATTTCACATCGGCTGGAGCGGCTGGTTCTGGCTGCCCAATTCGCAGAGCGCCGTGCTCGGCGTGCTGACCGTGATCTCTCTGCTTGCGGCCGTTCGCCGCAAGAAGCTCACCGCCGCCGCGCTGCGCTGTGTGGTCGGCTTTGCGCTGCTGTTCGTACTGGGCACGCGGCTGGCCTATGCCGAGATCTTCGGCATTGCCGCCGGTGTGTGCGTGAGCATGGCGCTGACCCGTCAGTGGAACGCGCGCGCGCTGGCCGTCGTGCTTCTGTGTGCCGCTTTGTGCGGCGGGCTCTATCACCAGAGCCCCATGTACCGCAACCGGCAGGCTTATGCCGAGAGCGTGAGCGAGCAGCAGCAGTCGGCCGGTGAGTTGGGCGCCTCCGAGCAGGAGACGCGCGATGCGCTCTACCGCAAATACCAGCAGGTGGCAGTTGATCGCTTCGGTCTGGAAAAGGTGGAGCACGCATTTCACGACTCCATGGACGTGTCCGTTATCGGCGACATCCGCCTGACAAAGCTCGTCTACTGCCGCCTGCTCATGGCGGAGCTGCCGGTCACGAGCCGGCTGTTCGGCTTCGAGCTGGAGGCAACACGTTGCCAGGGCGCCATTTTTGACGCGGAAAACGATTTCCACGGTGTGTACTATCTCTACGGTCTGACCGGTCTGGTGCTGATGGCCGGCTTCCTGCTGTATTTCATCGGGCGCGCGCTCTGGCGCATGCTGCGCGAGCCCGGAAAAGCCTGCACGCTTCCGGTGTGCGCCTTTGGCATGGCAGCGGTGATCCTGATCGTCAACGCCTATTTTTCGGCCAGCGTTCTCCGGCGGCCGAACGCCTCGTTTTATCTCTCCGCCGCACTGGCCGCGCTCTACTGTCTGACGGTGCGTGCCGGTGCTGCGCCGCGCGAAGAAGGAGCATCCGCGTCATGAATCAGAATCAGAACAAGCGCACCCTGCGCACCATCGGGCTGGTCGTTGCAGTCACGCTGCTGACCAAGATCCTCGGCATCGTCCGCGAGGCGCTGCAGGCCGGCGTATTCGGCACGCAGACGGCCTTTGATCTCTATACGATCTCCTATAACTATACGATCTACATCTTCACGACCGTCGCCTACGCGCTGTGCATTGCGGCCGTGCCCGTGATCTCGCGCCACCTTGCCGAGGACCGGAACAAGGCCTTCGCCGTAGCCGGGAACCTGATCTGCGTGAGTGTGCTCGTGAGTGCGCTGGTCGTCGTGCTGCTCTCGGTGCTGATCCGCTTCGCCCCCGTCGGCCACTGGCTCGGCGTGAGCGACGCAGACCTGCCGACTCTGCGGACATATCTGCAGATCTGCCTGCTGACGCTGCCGCTGATTGTGGTCATCTACCTGCTGGTCGCCGTGTTCCAGTCCATGGAGCACTATACGCTGCAGGGCAGTCTGAGCCTGCCGTACAATCTGCTGCTGATCGTGTTTCTCGTGCTGTTTTCCAGCAGCGAGCGTGTGCTCGAATATGTGCTGGTCATCTGCTTTGCGTGGCTGCTGCAGTTTGCCATGACGGTTCCGTGTATCGTGCGCGAAAAATTCCGGCTCATCCCCGGGCTGCACTTCCGTGATCCCGATCTCAAGCTGTTTGCCCGCACCACGGTCGTCACGGTATTCACCACGTCCATCTTCCTGCTGTGCTATCTGGCAGACTCCAATACCGTGTCTGCATTCGGCAGCGGTGCCGTGAGCGCCGTGTATTACGCGGACAAGCTCTTCACGCCGGTCGCAACGACGCTTATCTACAGCATCAGCGTTGTGCTGTTCCCGAAATACAATCTGACCTATTCGCAGGTAAACGCGCAGGAGTACAAGCGCTATGTCGGCGGCACGGTAGAAAACACACTGTTTGTTATCCTGCCGTTCTCGGCGCTGTTTTCCGCCTTTGCCGTGCCGATCATCCACGTCCTGTTCGAGAGCGGCAACTTCAACACCGTCTCCACGCAGATGACCAGCAGCGTGTTCGCCATGTACGCACTGGGCATGGCGGGCTTCTGCGTGCTGGACCTGATCAACAAGGCATACTACACCATGCACAAGACGCTGACACCGCTGCTCATCAATGCCGTGGTGCTGGCGCTGAACATTGCGCTCAACCTCATGTTCCGGAGCGGTCAGAGCTGCGGCCTGATCGCACGGACGACCGCCGTGTCGCTGACCGTCGGCGGTGTCATTGCGCTCGTCTGCTTCTTCCGCGACACGCGCGGCAGTCTGCGCACCGGCAAGCTGCTCAAAAACCTCGCTGCCGCCGTGCTGACCGGCGCGGCGATGTGGGGCTGTGAGACGCTGCTGTACCGCCCGGGGCTGAGCAAGCTCCTGACCCTGCTGGAATTCTGCGCGCTCGGCCTTGTCGGCATCGGGCTGTACGCCGGCATCTGCTGGCTGCTGCGCGAGCGGGAGGCACTGCAGACGATCGTGCAAAAATTTAGAAAGCGTGCGTGATTATGAAACAATTTCTCCACTCTTACCGTCTATTTTTGATCGTGGCAGCGCTGTGCACGCTATCGGCCTTCTGGCTGCTCGGCGTCCGGATCGGTGTTGAGCAGACGCAGCGGCAGGTCGACGTGGTCGTCAGCTACGAGGACGTCTGTGCGCTCTCGGACGCATCCGGCATCCCGGTGCAGGACTGGCTGACGCAGCTGGCGGATGCCGGTGCGCGTGAGCTGCTGGTCACGCCGGAAGAGCTCGCCGACCCGGACATCGTGCGCGCCGCGCAGGATGCGGGGCTGGGCACGGCGCAGGCCGGCGGCCTTGCACAGGGCGGCACATACTTCTTTGCCGCGCGGTATGACACACTTGCCGCCGCCGGACAGACCGGTGTCGACACCGACACAGAGCCGCTGGCGCAGGCGCAGGTGCTCGACGCGCTGCGCGAGAGCGGCAGCACGCTCGTGCTCATTGAAGACAGGAACCAGACCGGCTGTGTCCTGCCGGATGGGTACACGCTCGACGGGTACACCGGCAGCATGGTCAAGGGCTTCTGGCTCAACCAGACGTTCCGCGCGCGCTACCAGACGCTTGGCTACAGCGGCGCAGAGGAGATCGTCAATATGCTCTACCGTGCCGTCGTGGACCGCGGCATGACCGTGCTGTGGCTCACGCCGCTGACGGACGCCGCGGGCGAGACCGTCGCGCAGCCGGAGGTGTACACACAGCTGCTGCAGGATCTGGCGCAGCGGATCGCGCCGGCCGGCTATCAGTACGGCGCCATCACCGGCATCCCGGCCAAAACGGTCAGCCCCGTGCTGCTGATGCTGTGCGGCATCGGTGTGTTCGCCGCAGCGATCGTGCTGCTGGGCATTTTCGTGTCCCTGCGTGCGCGCTGGCTGCGCGTGCTGCTGTTCGCGCTCGGCTGCGCGGAGAGCGTGGGCGGCGCGCTGCTTGCGCCGGCCCTGCAGAGCACGGCGCTTGCGCTGCTGGCATCCATCGTGTTCCCGTGTCTGGCCGTCGCAGTACTTGCAGCCATGCTGCGCGAAAGCGTGCAGACGCGTCCGGGCATCGGCCGCTACATCGGCATGACGGCGCTCGGCACAGCCATCACGTTCTGGGGCTGCTGCTACATCGGCGCGATCCTCAGCGGGTCGGAATATCTGCTCGTGCTGCGGCTGTTCCGCGGCGTGAAGCTCAGTCAGCTGGCCGTATACGCCGGCGGCATGCTGCTGCTGGCCATGGCGCTGCTGCACACACGCGGCTGCTCTGTGCGCGATGATCTGCGGACGCTGCGGCAGGAAAACAGCCGCCACTGGCGGCGAAAGCTGCTGTGCCTGCTGGTGATCCTCGCCGCCGTCGGCACGGTCTACATCCTGCGCACCGGCGACGGGATGCTGTCCGTCTCCGTCGGCGAGCAGCGCGCGCGCAACTGGCTGGAGCGTGTACTGCTGTTCCGGCCGCGCACAAAGGAATTTCTCATCGCCTACCCCGCCATCGCCGCGGCCTATTGCTGCGCCGCGCACCGCAGCCGCCTGACGGCGTGGCTGTTCGGCGTTTTCGGCGCGATCGGATTCGCCTCCGTCGCCAATACGTTCTGCCACATTCGCGCGCACTTTCTCGTTTCGCTGCTGCGTACCGGCCTCGGCCTCGTGCTCGGGCTCGTGCTCGGCATACTGATCCTGCTGATCCTGCGCGTCTTCTGGCCGGTCCCATCCGATGCCACTCAAACAAAGGAGTAACACATTCATGAGTCAAGAAACCCACGTCTCCGGCGCACTTGCGCGCCATCTGCCCACGTTTGTCATCATCCTCATGGCGATCCAGCCGCTGATGGACATTCTGTCCTTCTGGACGGACCGGCTCGGCATGAGCAACACCATCACGCTGCTGCTGCGCTTCGCCGTGTTCGCCGTTGTGTGCGTGCTCGGGTTTGTGACCTCGTCGCGCAAGAAGGTCTACGGCATCGCCGTCGCCGCCTGTGCCGTGCTGCTTATCGGGCACTGCATCTCCTGCTTCATCGTCGGCTACCAGCGCATCGTCTACGACCTGACCAACTTTGTGCGCGTCGTGCAGATGCCGCTGTTCGTGCTGTGCTTTATCTCCTTCCTGCGGGCGAACGACAAGTGCGGCCGTGCGTTTGAGACCGGCCTGCTGCTCGATTTCTGGATCATCACGGCCTCCGTCATCGTGAGCGTGCTCACGCACACCTCCTCGGCGACCTATCAGTCCACCAACGTGGGCATCCTCGGCTGGTACTCGTTCGGCAACGCGCAGAGCGCGATCATGAGCATACTTGCGCCCATCGTTATCCTGCTCTGCTACCGCCGCAGGCAGTTTCTGCTCTTCACGCTCACGAGCGTTGCGGCGCTCGGTCAGCTCTATCTCATGGGAACGCGTCTGGCGTTTTTCTCGATTGCCGTCGTCGCGCTCGGCGTACCGATCGTGCTGGTGCTGACCGGCAAGGCGCGCACCTCCAAGCGCTACATTGCCGTGCTGGTGCTCATCCTCGCCGTGTGCTGCGCGACCTACAAGCAGTCGCCCATGTACATCAACCAGAACCGTTACAATGAGGCCATGAGCTACAAGCAGAATGACGCCAACGTCATGATCAAGCGCGCCGAGGGCAACAAGGACGGCACATCCACCGTCACGCCCGAGGAGCGTTACCACGCCCTGTGCACGATCTATAATTTCTACTCGCCGAATATGTGCCGGCGCTTCGGCACGGCGCGCGTCATGTCCGCCTACGACTACTCCGCGCAGGTCACGGACATCACGGCGACCCGTCACCGCAAGATCGTCTTCTGCGAGATGCTGCTCGACGAGCAGCCGTTCACCTCCCGCCTGTTCGGTATGGAACTCGGCCGCATGGCCTTTGACGGCGAGATCTACGACGTGGAAAACGACTTCCACGGCATCTGTTTCCTGTACGGCTGGGTGGGGCTGGCCATGATGGTCGCCTTCATCGGCTATTTCCTGTACCTGATCGTCAAGTGCC
>ERZ773242.3551-NODE-3551-length-11039-cov-5.399126_pt1 | contig 11039 bp, 11 predicted proteins | sample MGYA00511077_ERZ773242 | MGnify/ENA primary metagenome ERZ773242 (study PRJEB29015, sample SAMEA2737754) | human gut metagenome | biome: human gut; feature: human-associated habitat; material: faeces | place: China | collected 2012 ... | reverse complement strand
AAACTCCTCCAGGATGGAAGCAAGTTCACGGAACTGCACGATGACGGTGTCCCGGCTCTCCAGAAATCTGTTTTTCCACGACAGATTCATCGTGGCCCGTCCCAGGTTCCGGTTCAGATGCAGGACATAATCATCCTTTCTCCGGCACGCCTCATTGAACAGCCGGGGCATGTCCTCCATGTCGATTTTCCCTTTCTGTTCAAATGCGCGGAGAAGATAGTAAAGATAATAGCTGTCCTCTCTTTTGCTGCCTGAGTACAGATTGCATCTCACACAGTCTCCGCAGACCGCTGCCGCCGCAGTCTGCATGGCTGCCAGACCGTCATCCTTTGTCAGCTGCCGTCCTCCCCCGATTTCGTCTGCAAACGCCTGAGCCAGGCCGCTCAGCGACATTGCCATATCCTTCAGGCGTCTGGCCGTATAGACATTGACATCCGCCATGTCTCTATGTAAACTCTTCTTTTTAAGCACAAAAATCCCTCCTAACCTGCGTGAAACCATTATATACAGGCCGGAGGGAAATATTTGTCAAATTAATTGGTGGAATACCGGAAATCGTACGACAGATAACCTCAGGTTTCGCCCGAATCCGCTTCTGTTATTCCTGTTTTTGCATCTTTACCGGCCTCTGCTCCGTATCAGTTCATGCCGTCTGAACTGCTACGCTACTTCTTTTCCGCCGGCTTAAGCAGAATCTCATCTTTATTGACAAGACCCAATTTTTCTTTGGCTACTTTCTCAATATATTGTTTCGTCTGGACATAGACACGGTACTGTTCCAGCTCCGCCGCTCTCTCCTCTTCCGCCTGGACCTGGGCCTTCAGATTTTCCTCCCTGATTTGATAATTCAGATCTTTCTTTTTCAGGTCAAGCCCTTTTAAGTGAACCGCTGTCGCCAGGCTCAGAACCACCAGAGTGATGCCGATCAGTGCCATGCGGTTATTCAGATTTTCTTTCTTTTTTCTTCTCATTCTTTTCTCTTCTTCTCTCTTTCCTTCTTTTATTTTCTTCTTTGTGTTATAAGCGATTACAAAATTCTCTTTCATTCGTCTAGTACATAAATCGTGTATAAAATAGAATGATAATGAAAAGGAATTTGTTGAAGTGTATCCTATGGGTATTACTGCTCACCGGCCAGAAAATCCGGAATGAACCCGGTGTCCGCCGCCTCGGCTTCCTGCGTGAAGCCTTCCAATTCGTTCAGATACATCCAGCTGAGCACTGCGTCGTATTCCTCATCGGTGACCCGGCGGTCGAAGGGGGCGGGAAGTCCGCCCATGGGCGTGTACTGGCGCATCAGGCTTACCAGCACCTCCCCGGGGGCGAAATTCTCCCCGATCCAGTCCAGCACCCGCAGAGAGTTCTCCACATTTCCGGGCAGGATCAGGTGGCGGATAATAACGCCCCGGGTGACCTTCTCCCCCTCCCAGCGCACCGCACCCACCTGCCGCACCATCTCCCGGATGGCGTCGGCGGCCACGGGAAAATAGTCCGCCGCCCCGGACAGCTGCCCCGCCAGACGGGCATCCGCGTATTTGAGGTCGGGGAGGTAAATATCGACGCACCCATCCAGCGCCCGCAGCGTCTCCACCTGTTCGTACCCGCCGCAGTTGTACACCACCGGCACGGGCAGTTTCGGCCGCAGCGCCGGGAGGATCGTGGGCAGAAAGTGGGTGGGGGTCACAAGATCGATGTTTTCCGCCCCTTGGGCAATGAGGTCTTCAAACAGCTGCCTGAGTCCGGCGGAGTCCGTGGCCTTCCCTACCGCGCCGCCGCTGATGGCGGCGTTCTGGCAGTAGCGGCACCGGAGCGCGCAGACGCCAAAGAAAACCGCGCCGCTTCCCCCAGCCCCCGCCAGCGCCGGTTCCTCCCATTTGTGGAGCATGGCTTTGGCCACGAGGGCGGTATCCGGGCAGCCGCAGAAGCCCCGCTGCCCCGCCGTTCTGTCCACGCCGCACCGCCGGGGGCAGAGATTGCAGTTTACATAATCCATACGCATCCCATCCTTTTGGGGTATCATATCAGTTTTTTCGCCTTTTCTCAACCCCGTACTTTACCGGCGGGGGAAAATGTGGTAAACTACAAAAAATAAACTGTCTGCGCCCCTCGCAAACAGCGATTTTGAAAGGCGAAATTATTATGGAAATCCGATTTGCCGAAACCCGGGACATTCCCGGTATGATTAACTTGCTGCTTGAGGTGGGGGAAGTCCACCACCGCATCCGTCCCGACCTGTTCCGGGCGGGCGCGCAGAAATATGACGAGCAGACCCTCGCCCGGATGCTCACCGATGACACCCGTCCCATTTTCGTGGCCGTCGAGGACGGGAAGGTGCTGGGCTACTGCTTCTGCATTTTGCAGGTTCGGAAAAACGACCCGGTGCTCTTAGACGACCACACACTGTACATCGACGACCTGTGCGTGGACGAAGCCTGCCGGGGCAAGCACGTGGGGCAGGCGCTGTACGACCACACCGTGGCCTACGCCCGGAGAATCGGCTGCCGCACGGTGACACTGAACGTATGGTGCGGCAATGACAGCGCCATGCACTTCTACGAAAAGCAGGGGCTGAAACCCCGGAACATCCACATGGAAACCGTTTTGTGAGGAATGCCATGCTAATCAAGAACCAGATTTACGAAGCCGAAATCACGGACTACACCGCCGAAGGACAGGGCGTCGCCCATATCGAGGGCTGCGCCGTGTTTATCCCCAACGCCGTCGCCGGGGAAAAGGTGCGCGTCCGGGTGGAGAAGGCGCAGAAAACTTGGGCGGCGGGAAAAATCGTGGAGATTCTGGAAAAGTCCCCCCACCGGGTCAACCGGGAGTGCGAGGTCGCCAAGCTCTGCGGCGGCTGCGATTTCTGGCACATGGACTACGCCGAGGAGACCCGGCTGAAAGCCGAACGAGTGAAAAACTGCTTAAACCGTATCGGCGGTGAAAATCTGGCGGAAGTCCCCATTCTCGCCGCTCCCGACTGCCACGGCTACCGCAACAAGGCGCAGTATCCGGTGGCGGTGAAAAAAGGGCGCGCCTACGCCGGATTCTACCGGGCTGGCACCCACGACGTGGTGGAAAACGCCCGCTGCCGCATTCTCCCGGAGGAGATCGACGCCGCGAAGGATGCGGTAATTGATTATGTAAACCAACACTGGGTCAGCGTCTACGACGAGACCACCGGCAAGGGGCTTCTGCGGCATATTTACGTCCGCCGGGGCGCGGTGTCCGGGCAGGTTCTGGTATGTCTCGCGGTGAACGGCGAAAAAATCCCCCGGCCGGAGGCGCTCGTCCAGCGGCTGAACGGGATCCCCGGCTTTACCACGCTGGTGCTGTCCGTGAACACGAAGCGGGGCAACGCCGTGCTGGGCGACCGCTTTCTCACCCTCCACGGCCCCGGCTATATCGAGGACACCCTCTGCGGCCTGAATTTCCGTCTGTCCCCCCGGTCATTTTATCAGGTGAACCACCATCAGGCGCAGCGGCTGTACCAGATGGCGATTTCTCAGGCGGAGATCACCAAGGCCGACACGGTGCTGGACCTGTACTGCGGCGTCGGCACCATCACGCTGGCCATGGCTGGCGCGGCGGGGAAGGTCATCGGCGTAGAGGTCGTCCCTCAGGCGGTAGCGGACGCCCGGGACAACGCGGTGCGGAACGGCATCACGAACGCGGAATTTTTCTGCGGCGACGCCGGTCAGGCGGCGCTGGAGCTGGAAAAAAGCGGCGTCAGGCCGGACGTGGTGGTCGTTGACCCGCCGAGAAAGGGCCTGAACGCGGACACCATCGAAGCCCTTCACCGCATGTCCCCCCGGCGCATCGTCTACGTCTCCTGTGACCCCGCAACGCTGGCGCGGGACGTGGCGCTGCTGAAAGAGCGGGGCTACACCCTGAAAACCGCCGCCGCGGCGGACTTGTTCCCGAGGTGCGCCCATGTGGAGACGGTTGTCTTGCTTTCCAAGGGTGAGGTCGACTCGAAAAAGATTCGGGTTGAGTTCTCTTTGGAAGATATGGATATGTCCGAATTTCAGGATGGGGCAACCTACACCCAGATCAAAGACTATGTGCTGGAGCATAGCGGGTTAAAGGTATCCAACCTGTATATCTCACAGATTAAGCGAAAATGTGGGATTGGGGTTGGTAAGAACTATAATCTGCCGAAGTCCGAGGATTCCAGACAGCCCCAGTGTCCACCGGAAAAAGAGAAAGCAATCCGAGAAGCATTCAAATATTTTGGGATGATCTAACATCCAGCAAAGTGGAGGTTTCTTATGGATAGGTTGATTTCTTGTGAGTTCAACATGGATAATGCCTGTGTGGAACTGAAATTCTTAGATGGCAGCATGATTGCCATTGATACCATCGCTGTTGTGAATGAGGTTGTGAAATACCTGATTTCCGGGGTTGAGCTGTTCCCGTGTGAGGAACAAAGGATGCAGAAGCGCTTTGCAAAGGTGGTTGCGTATAGGTTTCCCGCTCAGCAAAAGGTGCTCACGCAATTTGATGAATGCGGGGCGTCTGTCGGGACGGCGGCTCTTCTGGCGCGGGAATCCGAGTGGGAGGTGCGCTTATGAATCAGAAAACGGTTATTCTGTCCTGCAGTTCGCTGAAGGACTATGTCGAAGCGGCGCAGCGGGCGGTGGGGACGGCGTTTCCAGTGATCTACCTCAACCGCGTCTATCACCGCGACCCGCAGGAGATGCGGGAGCATGTTCTCGAGGAGCTTGGCCGTCTGCCGGAGGATGTCGGCACGGTATTGGTTTCGATGGGCTTTTGCGGCGGCTCGTGGGAGGACGTGGAGGTGCCCTGCCGCGTGGTGCTGCCGCGGATCGACGACTGCGTCTCCCTCCTGCTCCAGACCACGGACGAGCCCGTCAGCGATCTGAAGGAGCCGGGGCATCTCTATGTCCGCGAGAAGGATCCGCGGCGCGAGTCGTTTCACGCCATCTTCGACCGCCTGACCCGGGACGTAGGCGAGGAGACGAAGCGGCGCTATCACGCCGACTGGATGCGGCTCTACAGGAGGATCGACATCATGGACACCGGGCTCAACGACTGCCGCCGCCCGGACTACCGCGCGGTTGTGCAGGCCGACGCCGACTGGCTGGGTGCGTCGCTCGGCTATGTCCCCGGCGGCACGCACCTGCTGGAAAAGCTCTTCTCCGGCCGCTGGGACGGCCAGTTCCTCGTCCTCAAAAAGGGTACCCGCACAAATCGCGAACAGATTCTGATCTAAAATGGTACGGATTCCATGCGGAATCCGCACCCAAAGTCTCACAGAGTTCGCGGCCTAAAGGCCGCGAATAAACTGAAATCCGTTTTTTTGCGGCGGCGTGTACGTCGCAAAAAATACTCTGCGCGGAGAGAGTATATTTTTGTGTGCTGCACACGCAAAAATGCGCGGTTCGGAGCGATGAGCCAATAAGACAAAGAATCGGATTCCGAAAGGAATCCGATTCTTTGTCTTATTGCAAAAGCCCGCTCTGCGCCATCGAGACGAAATCGTCGTCGGCGACGATGATGTGGTCGGTGAGACGGATGCCCATCGTCGCGAGCGCGTCGCGCACCTGCAGGGTCATCTGCCGGTCGGACGCGGAGGGGAGGGCGATGCCGCTCGGATGGTTGTGCGCGAGCAGGACGCTCGACGCGCCGCTGAGCAGCGCGTGCTCCACGATCTGGCGCAGCGTGACGGCGGCCATGTTCACCCCGCCCTCGGAGAGACACCGGCAGCTGAGGAGCTTGCCCTTCCCGTCGAGACAGGCCTGATACAGAAGCTCCCGCCGCTCGTGGCGCAGCAGACGCATGAAATACCGCCCGCTCGCGTCCACGGAGTTGAGAATCGTCTCCTGCGGGGCGTGGCGGTGCGTGTACTGGCTGACCGCGGGCACAAGCGTCAGCAGCAGAGCTGCGCCCTCGCCGACGCCCGGCACCTTCATCAGCTCCTCGCGCGGGGCGAGGAGCACCCGCTCAAGCGAGCCGAAGCGGTCGAGCAGCGTGTGGGCCAGCTCATTCGTGTCGCGCCGCGGGATGGCGTAGTAGAGCAGCAGCTCCAGCACCTCGTGCTCCGCGAAGCTGTCCAGTCCGTGGCGGGCGAAGCGCTCCTTCATGCGCTGGCGGTGCCCGTCGTGCAGACCCATGCCGATCCCTCCTTCCGGTCCGTCGGATCCGGGCAGCGCTTTAGCGGAACAGGGTGTAGATGCCCATGGCACCCATGTAGATATAGAGGATGGCCATCAGAATCAGAATGACCTGCAGAATCTTGTAGGCGGTCGACTTTTTCTTATACTGGTAGTTGCGCATATAGGCGAGGAACGCGCAGGTCAGGCCGAGGAAGAGCGTTGTGATATAGCTGAGCGGGGCGTTGTTCTTCAGAACGCCGAGGCGCAGGATGAGCAGCACGACGATTACGACGATGTCGACGATCAGCGTGACCTTCATCCAGGTGGGGAGCTTGTTCAGCGTCGACTTCTCCTCGGCGGCCTTGTGGGCCTTCTCCGCGGCGCCGTTATAGCCGCCGTAGTTGGAATTCTTCTTCTTTGCGTGGATGTTCTTGTTCGGGTTGCCCTTCGCCTTGCGGATCTCCTCGTCGCGGTTTCCGTAGGGGTTGTTGGCGCTGTAAATCTGGCTGTTCTTTGCCATGGGTCTTACTCTCCTTCTGTTTCTTCTGTGATCGGTAATTGAGTCAGGTATCTTCTCAAGAGGTCAAACGCGTGGTGCGCGGCCATGACGCGGATGCGCCCGCGTCCGGTGCCGAGCTCCAGACGGCGCACCCAGGTATGCTCTCCGTCGGTCAGGGCGGCGTAGACCAGCCCCTCGGGGTGGCCGTCGTCGTCCGGCCCCGGCCCGGCCACGCCCGTGACGGACACGGCAAGGTCGCTCCCCGTCAGCGCGCGCACGCCCTCGGCCATCGCGCGGGCGACGGGCCCGGAGACAGCGGTGTACTGCGCGAGCAGCTCCTCCGGGACACCGAGCACGCCCGCCTTCACGGCGTTCGTATAGGACACGACGCCGCCGCGGAACACGGCCGACGCGCCGGAAAGATCCGTGATGCGCTTGGCGATCAGGCCGCCGGTGCAGCTCTCGGCCGCGGAAAACGTCAGCCCGCGCTCTTTCAGCAGCTGCAGCACGCGGCCCTCCAGCCCCGGCGCGTCCACGGCATAGAGCCAGTCGCCCAGCCGGGCGCGCACGTCCCAGAACAGCGAGGCCATCCGCTCCTCACAGTCCGCCTCACTCTCGCCCTTGGCAGTCAGGCGGAGCATGACCTCTCCGGTCTTGGCGTAGGGGGCGAGGGAGGGGTTCACGGCGTTATCCATGAGGTCGGCGAGCTTTTCCTGCACCTGCGGCTCGGTCAGGCCGAAGACGTGCAGGTCGTGCGAGACGATCGTCTCATCGCTCTTTGCGCGCAGCCACGGCAGCAGCTCGTGCTCGGCGAGGTGGCGGCACTCGTGCGGCACGCCCGGCAGCAGCACGGCCGTGACGCCGCCCGTCTCGAAGATGCAGCCCGGCGCCGTGCCGACGGGGTTGTGAAGCACCGTGCACCCGCGCGGAAGGTACGCCTGCTGCAGGTTGCACGCGGGCATCTCGCGGCGGAAAACGGTATCGAAATAGTGCCGGATTTCTTCCACGATCTCCGGGTGGAACTCCAGCCCCAGCCCGAAAGCCTCGCAGACAATCTGCTTCGTCATGTCGTCATACGTCGGGCCGAGCCCGCCGGTAAAGACGAGCAGGTTCGCGCGCCCGCGGGCGATGTCCACCACCTCGCGCAGACGCGCAGGGTTGTCGCCGACCGCGGTGTGGTACAGCACATCCACCCCGACAGAGGCCAGCATTTCCGATAAAAACTGCGCGTCGGTGTTGGCGACGTTGCCCAAGAGCAGCTCCGTCCCGACGGCGATGATTTCAACGCGGTAGGCGGTCATCGCGGCCACCTCAGTTCTGCGGGCGCAGCCGGATCATCTCGCGGTCCGCCATCGCGCGCCGGCACAGACCCTCCACGTCCAGTGCGCTCTCGATCTCGCGCACCTCGGCGACCTCGGGCTTCGTCTTGGGGTGGCGCGGGGTAAACACGGTGCAGCAGTCCTCATAGGGGAGGATGGACGTCTCAAACGTCCCGATGCGGCGGGAGATTTTGACGATCTCCTCCTTGTCAAGGCCGATGAGCGGGCGCAGGACGGGCATCGTCGTGACGTCCTCGCTCACGGCGAGGGCCTGCATGGTCTGGCTCGCGACCTGACCGAGGTTTTCGCCCGTCACAAGCGCGCGGCAGCGCAGCTCGAGCGCCAGCTCGTTTGCAAGGCGCATCATGAAGCGGCGCATGATGAGCGTGAAATACTCCTCCGGGCAATTGCGGCGGATCTCCTCCTGAATCTCGGTAAAGGGGATGATGAACACGCTCAGCCGTCCGCACCAGTCAGTCAGCTCCTGCGCAAGGCGCAGCACCTTTTCGCGCGCGAGGTCGCTTGTGTACGGCGGGGAGGCGAAGTGGATCATTTCGAGCTGGACACCGCGCTTGGCGATCATGTAGCTCGAAACCGGCGAGTCGATGCCGCCGGAGAGCAGGCTCACCGCGTGGCCGCCCATCCCGAGCGGCAGGCCGCCCGCGGCGCTCTCGGCGGGGGCATGGACATAGGCGGCGTCCTCGCGGATCTCGACATAGACCGTCAGCTCCGGGTGGTGGACGTCGACGCGCAGGTGCGGGAACGCGTCGTGCAGCTCGCCGCCGACCCACTGGCTGACCTGAATGGAGCCCATGGGGAAGCTCTTTTCGGCGCGCTTTGTCTCGACCTTGAAACTCTTTGCCGCGCGCAGCGCGTCCGCGAGATAGAGCTTCGCCGTCTCGAGAATCGCCTCTTTGCTCTTTTCGCAGGGCTGGGCGCGGGTGATGGCGATGATGCCGAACACCTTTTTGCACGCGTCATAGGCGCCCTCAAGGTCGCAGCTCTCCTCGCACGGCTCGACGTAGATCGTGCTTTGGCGTGAGTAGATCCGGAACTTGCCGAAGCGCTGCGTACGGCGGCGGATGTTCGACATGAGCTTCATTTCAAAGCTGCGGCGGTTGAGCCCCTTGAGCACAACCTCGCCCAGCTTACAGAGAATCATTTCCTGCATGTATTCTTACTCCTTTTATCTATCAACAGCTATTTCAGCAGACTGTTGCTGCGGTACTGGATCGCCTCGGCCAGGTGTGCGGGCCGGATCTGCTCGCTCGCGTCGAGGTCGGCGATGGTGCGCGCCATGCGCAGGATGCGGTCGTGGCTGCGTCCGGTCAGGCCCAGCCGCTCAAACGCGCCGCGCATGAGCTTCTCGCCCGCCTCGTCGAGCGCGCAGTACTGCCCGATCATCGGCGGCGTCATATAGGCGTTGCAGCTCACGCCCGTCCCCTCGAAGCGCTTTTGCTGGATGGCGCGTGCGGCGTTGACCCGCGCGCGGATCACGGCCGAGGACTCAGGCTTTTCCCTGCGGCGCATGGCGTCGTATTCGACGGAGGGAACGGTGATGTGCATGTCGATCCGGTCGAGCAGCGGGCCGGAGACGCGGTGCAGGTAGCTCTCCACCTGCTTTTCCGAGCAGGTGCAGCGCCGGTCGGGGTGGCCGTACCACCCGCAGCGGCAGGGGTTCATGGCGCAGATGAGCAGAAAGCGGCTCGGCAGCGTCAGGCTCCCCGAGGCGCGCGTGATCGTCACGACGCCGTCCTCGAGCGGCTGGCGCAGCGTCTCCATGGCGGACTTGTCGAACTCCGGCAGCTCGTCGAGAAACAGCACACCGTTGTGCGCGAGGGAGATCTCTCCCGGCCGCGGAATCGTCCCGCCGCCCGCGAGGGAGACGGGGGAGGCCGTGTGGTGCGGGCTGCGGAAGGGGCGCTGCGTCACGAGCGGGTGTTTCGGGTCGGTCAGACCCGCGACGGAGTAGATCTCCGTCGTCTGCAGCGACTCCTGCTCCGTCATGTCCGGCAGGATCGACGGCAGCCGCCGCGCGAGCATCGACTTGCCCGAGCCGGGCGAGCCGACGAGCAGCACGTTGTGCCCGCCCGCGGCGGCGATCTCAAGCGCCCGCTTGACGTTCTCCTGCCCCATGACGTCGGCGAAGTCGGGACCGGTACGGCTGTCCGCCTGCGGCGGCGTCCACGGCGCGGCGGGCGTGATCGACTCCTCGCCCGAGAGGTGGCACACCAGCTCGAGGACGTTTTTAACCGGGTAGACCGTGAGCCCGCCCGCGAGCGTCGCCTCGGCGGCGTTCTCCGCCGGGACATAGAGGGACTTCAGACCCAGCCGCCGCGCGCACAGCGCCATCGGCAGCACGCCCGTCACCGGGCGCAGCGCCCCCGTAAGGCTCAGCTCCCCGAGAAAGGCCGCGTCCTCCGGCAGGTGCCTGAGCTCCTCGGCCGCCGTCAGGATCCCCAGCAGGATCGGCAGGTCGTAGAGCGTGCCCTCCTTGCGCTGGCTGGCGGGGGCGAGGTTCACGGTGATGCGGCTGACCGGGAAGCGGGCGCCGCAGGCCTTGATGGCGGCGCGGACGCGCTCGCGCGATTCGCGCACGGCGGCATCGGGCAGGCCGACCACATCAAACGCGGGGAGCCCGCCGGAGAGAAAACACTCCACCGTCACCTCACTGCCGCGGATGCCGGTCAGGCCCAGAGAGCGGACTGTCACCACCATAGATAAGCACCTCCGTTCGGCGATAATCTTCCACTAATATGATATTACCACAAATTTCCCCTTCGCGAAACAGAATTATGAAAAAATTCACAAAAACTTGTGAGAAATTTTATGCGTGGTGATGAAAAGTTATTATAATCAATAAGTTGAACAAAAAACCCATTTACAGACGCCTTAGAGTGTGATATCATCAAGATCAGTCACAATTTCCGTTAAGAACGGATTCATGTAAGGAGGCACATTTATGGTTGTAAGAAAAATGAAATCCATGGATGGCAACAACGCCGCGGCGCATGTTTCATATGCGTTTTCCGAGGTTGCCGCTATCTACCCCATCACGCCGTCGTCCCCGATGGCCGACTTCGTCGACCAGTGGAGCGCCAACGG
>ERZ773242.3546-NODE-3546-length-11052-cov-3.444940_pt1 | contig 11052 bp, 9 predicted proteins | sample MGYA00511077_ERZ773242 | MGnify/ENA primary metagenome ERZ773242 (study PRJEB29015, sample SAMEA2737754) | human gut metagenome | biome: human gut; feature: human-associated habitat; material: faeces | place: China | collected 2012 ... | reverse complement strand
AATAGTAAGTAATTGAAAATAAAAAAACTCTCGCTACAAATATTTGTGACGAGAGTTTTTTATTAGTATACATTTAAACAAATGATTATAAAATGTCCAATATACTAAATTATAATTGTTCAATTTCTTCGATCGCAAGTCCTGTATATTTAATAATACTGTTAACAGGCACTCCGTCATTCTTCATTTGACGAGCGATATTATACTGTTCTTCTTTTCTTCCTTCTTTTCTCCCTTCTTTTATGCCTTTTTCAATCCCTTTTCTTGTCCCCTCCTCTAAAGCAATCCGGCACCTTTCTTCAGCCGCCCGACGTTCGTCTTCTTCCACAATCTGACTCACACTATAGCGGTCTACCGCTTTATCATAAGCGATACGATTCTCCTCCGACAGATTTGCTACTGCCGCCAATTTTGCCAAATGTTCAAACACCTGGTCTTTCAATGCATCAGGCATTCTGCTCCAATTACTCATGTTCTTCAATGCATAAATTAATTTATCATATAAAGTATTACAATCCGCCAATTCTTTTGTAAAATAGGGAAACTGCAAATAGATTTGGCGAAAATGGGGATTTACCACAGCTCCCGAATCCTTATCCGAGACAACCGTATCCGTACGGAACTTTTCCTCCAATCCCGCTTCCTTGAAATTCATTAAGAAAACACCATAAACAGTAGAAAGTTGATAACGTTTTCCATAAGGAACAAATTCTTCTTTCACCAACATTCCATTTTCATCCCGATTCTCGGGTATCGGAATATGTTTGGGAAGAGGATTCTCTATCTGACGGCTCACGGCACGGCAAACATAATAAAGTGTACGGTCCAGAAAATGGCTATGCCAACGATTCTGCATTTCCACAATTATAAATTCACCGCTATCAGTACGACAATATAGATCATAAATAATTCCCTTGTCATGAACATTATCCGCACGATCCTCCTTATCCAGAAAAACAAGGTCCTCAATATGATGCTCTCCGGCAAGCAATTCATTCAGTAGAATTATAAGAAGCTCCTTACTGGCAGGCTGACCGAAAATTATCTTAAACCCTATATCTGTAAAAGGATTGACGTATCTAGACATATTACATAACTTTTGTATATGACAAAAATAGCACATATATTTGGATATCCATACATTGGGAGACTTTATTTTTCCGAAATACCTCCTGTTAGTATATAAACCAACATCGATTAAAATTAAAAAGAAGCCTAAAAGTCCCTTTATCTAACTTTTAGGCTTCACACTATTGTTTAAATATCTTCATTATAACTATTCAGCAGTATTATCAGGACAACGCACTCCTTCTACAAACCTAAGATTTCCCCAACCAGCAAAAGTAGCATTGTATCCATTACCAGTAAGATCGGTTACAACCTTAGCATTATCCTCAGCAGGTTCATTGAATCTCCAATAAGCAACCAACCCATCAGTTAAAGGATCCACCCAACATACGTTATTCTTCAAATCAGCAGCTGAACGGGCGACAGCCCATACACGTGCCTCGCTGACATACCCATTCATATAACGGTCATCAGCAGCTGATTGTCCAATATAGAATGCAGCATTTGCATCCTGCCCGTAAGCGTAGGTTAAATCAACAGTACCTCGTGTATCCGGAAGTTCTCCTTGTAATTCGCCATTAACATAAATAAACTTTTTACCTTGTGAACCATCATAAACACAAGCTAAGTGCACCCACTTATCATTAGGCAAAACATCTCTGGAATCGATAGCTGGACTTCCACCACTCAATTGCAGCTTCCAACCCTCTGTATTACTGCCTGCCGTACGTAAACAGAAGTTCTCTTCCAATCCCATAACAGAGAAGCACCATTTTCCACTTGTAGGTATCATCTTCTTAAAAGCGTCCCCGAGCTTCAAACGTTACATTTGTCAATGCCGCGGTATTATATTTTGATTCTTTCCTAAAATCAACCTTAAAATATTCCCTACTATTAGACAAATCAGCCGCTTGTGTTATGATAACTTGATTAATAACGATGTATATAGTACGCGAGCCTTCTATGACAGAAAGATTCTTATCAGACACTCCCACAATACTTACCGGGAGCACATAAGTCGTACCCTCTTTCAATAGTTCGCGACTGATAATACTTAAACGTACACCTTCTGAAGAAATGCTTTTTCCATTTTCAATTATCAAGCTTGTATTTTCCAACTTATAAGATTTTTCAGGAAGTAATTCATAATTCTTCTTATACTCCTTATTAAACGATTCTACCAATTCCGGAGTAGACTTCATCATTACTTCCACATTATTCTCTATTGCATTAGATGAAGCAACCTTAATACCAATCACTGCCGGTAAATCATCAATCGTCAAATTAGCAACCGGAGATAATTTATCTGCTCCTACAATATACACTCCTTCATAATATTCCTGACTTTTCTGGCAAGACATCATTAAAAAGGAGAACAGAGTCAATAGTGCATATTTTATATTCTGTTTCATTTTTTTCAAATATTAATGTTCATTCATTATTCTGATAGCCTCACGTGTCCATTTGTAATTAGGATTAGAGCGGTAGTCATTTTCCATGTGATATGTACCACAACCTCCTTTACGAGTAGCCAATTTACCTTCATACATAGGAAGAAAACGTGCCATACCTTCCAGTGACGGTACTGTACCTCCCTCTCTTAAAGTATGCAAAACCCCTCCATTCACATATTTTCCACCTTCAAATGTCTCTGCAAAGATATACTGTTCTGGTTTCCAACCATTCCGAGCAGCATTATCAAAGCGACTCTGTAAATCAGAATACGATGGAGAATTATATGACTGCACAACACCATAATTAAAGTACTCAGCCAGTCCTTGTTTCAAATGATAAGGCACACCATCGATAATCAACAAGTTACGAGTTCCGGATTTTGGACCAATATACTTACCCAATGCTTTTACAAAAATTTCCATATTGTCCATATAGTCAGGCCACATAGATGAAGGTCCAACCAAAGGGCCATTGAACGGAACTCCCGGGAATTCTTGATATCCAGGCTCATAATCAAGGTCAATACCTTGATAACCATACTTATACATTGTATCAACTAATGCCTTGGCATATTCTTCTATTCCCTCCGAAGTTGCAATTTCATGATTCTCTCCAGACATAAATTCATCAGGAATTTTGTGAGCGAAGATCGTATATGTCACCCGAGTTCCTTTCACATCCTGCACATAACGCAAATCTTCTATTTGAGCCGGACTTAAATTCTTATAATCACCCCATATAGAAATAATATCCACACTATCAGGTACACTGCTCAAGAAGTTTATCATATCAGCAGAGTTAGCTGTCCATCCGCCAAACCAGCCAAAAAAGACTTCATGATCATTCCTAGCTTTATATGCTCTCAAATTTTCCCAATATTCTTCAGACATATTATCAGGAACTACTATATCCAAAGCTTCTATATCCGTATTGCACGATATAATCCCCGTGCCAATCATCACAGAAACAATTATATACATTAATAATTTCTTCATATCGTTTATTATAAATAATACTTATTACTATTTGTCTGCTAAATCCCACCATAAACGAGTTGCTCCGGTATCCGGACCGTTCAATAGTTTTATAGCCTTTTCTACTTCATCCTTATTCCCCAGATATTCAGAATAAGGGAAAGGAACACGGCGGATCTGTATAGAAGTACTAATAACACCGCCACTTTCGTTATTGACAATCTCATATATTTTAGGATATCCTGTACGACGGAATTCGCTCCATGCTTCCTGTCCTAATGGATACATTGCAATCCATTTCTGGGTAATAATCTGTTCTAACTGTTTTTTTGTACTGTTCGTATTCCAAACAACCGTAATATCAGATGGCGCAGGCGCGGAAGGGCTAGCCTTAAATCCAGGATATCTTGCCGGGACTTTAGTACTGACCAGATAATTTTCCACATTTTTGACTCCATGCTGTTCAAAAGAAGCACGTATTCCAGATTTATAAAGAGCCTCCGGAGTACCTTTCATATCCCATTGCTTTAAGGCTCCTTCCGCCCGTAAAAAGAAAACTTCAGCCGCAGTCATCCAGATGTAAGGTGTTCCTTGTTGTATATTAGGTTTAGACAATCCCTCGTCACCTTTAAAAATATCTCCATTCTTATGTCCATTACGCAACCCTCGATAATTGCCATTAGAAGACAACGCAAAAAACACAGCTCTACGAGGATCCTCAAAACCATTCAAATAAGCATCCATAGTGGCACCCATTACATCCTCTTCGTAACCTTCGGCACTACTAATACTGTGAATAGGATTGTTATAGGTAAACGAAAGGTTAGAATTGGACTGCATTGTCGGATTGTTGTCATTACTTTCAATCACCCCATACGGATGAGCAACTGCTGCTTCAGCTATTTTCTGAGCATCCTCATAAACAGCACTTATACGCATCGCCAAACGTAATTTCAGAGAATTTGCAAAACGAATCCAATTCGGGATATTACTATTAAAAATCAGGTCAAATTTAACAAGGGCTTTAGAACTCGGATTAGCCTGATCAAATTTAACCAAGATATCAATGGCATGATCAAGTTCCTTAAAGAATGATTCATAGATAGCCTGTTGTGAATCATAAGGGACGGGATTTGTCAATCCAAATTTCAAGTAGGGTAATGGACCATACATATCCGTAGCTTTATGCATAGCTTCCACCTTTACAATTTCACCAACAGCAAAAAGAATACACAATAGAGTTCACGTAGATTTACTTTCTGACGCAGAATATTCCAAGAAGACAAAAATTCCACAAACGCACTTTTAAAAGGAGCATCCTTCCATTCATCAGAAATAGCGTAAGTAGTACCATTTGCTCCCCCTCCCCAGTTCTGCGTTCCTGCAAAATATCCAGAATACATATTACCAAAAAGGTCCTCCGAGCGCTGAAACAAGTTAACATCTTCAGGAACTACCCTACGCTGCATCGTCGTGAGATAACTACCCCATAAATTGTCTTTGTCTAATTCTTCTTCCTGAATTTTATCAGGATCCAGATTAATCGTATCAGACATACAGCTTCCTAACAAAAAACAGGAAATAAGCATCAGGAAACAAATATGTGAGATATTATAGATTTTGTTTTTCATTTTCTTCTTTTTAAAAAATTAAAATCAAAAGTTAACTTTTACACCAAAACCGAAACTACGCAAACTAGGAGGCATAAAATAATCGAAACCTTGATAATAAGTCCCTGTATTAGCCGTAAGTTCCGGATCGAATGGAGCTTTATTGTAGAACATCAACAGGTTATGTCCCGTCAAAGAAAGAGAAATATTTAACTTTTCTCCAAACCATTTTGATGGAAGCATATATGATAATGACATTTCACGTAAACGAACATTGGTTGCACTATATACATAATGTGCCAGCAAACCGGTCTTACCTGAAGCAACAGTTCCATAATACTGTTCCGCATCCAGTTTTCCTTTATTCACCACTACACCTTTATTATCACGTGCATCTGCTGTTTGCTGAGACACTCCAAACTGATCCATCAGAGCCTGTGTAGCCGAGATAACTTCACCGCCAACACGTGCGTCAATCAAGAAATCAAGTTCCAGCCCCTTCCAAGAAAAGCTGTTTCTAAAACCTAAATTATATTTTGGAGCCGCAGAACCTACTTTGATGAAAGTATTTTCTTCTGCCGACACGCCCCCATTAGTAATAAGAATGTTTCCATGCAAGTCCTGTTTCAGTTTAGTCGCATAAATGTCAGACATACTACCACCTTCTTTCAAAATCATTCTATATGAATCAGCAGTGGCCACAGAAAACTCTGTCGGTGACTTTACGGTCATACCCGTAGTACGGTCGGTTACATATTCAGGAAGTAATTCTTTAATCTCATTACGGTTCATTGAATAAATCAAGTTTGAATTCCACTGTACAGGTCCCAGATCTTGATTAAAACCAACACTCAATTCAATACCCCAGTTATTTACCTTACCGGCATTTTCATAAGCAAAAGCATACCCTGTACTAGGCGGTAGCTCATATTTAAACAATTGGTTATAAGTATTTGAATTATAATATGTTGCTGCGATATTCAATTTATTTTGGAACAAGCGCAGGTCCATACCGAACTCGAATGCCTTGGTCATCTCCGGTTTTAAATGACTGGCAGGCGTAAAATTGGCACTTGTTGCATTACCATTCTCCAATGCTACCGTAGCATAAGGAAGGTATGCGCTTGGAGGATTACCAACTTGTGCATATGATCCACGAATCTTCCAGAAAGAAATGATTTTTTCCGGCAAAGGAAGTATTTCTGACAATATGACTGAAAGACCAGCTGAAGGATAACATACATATTCTTTAGATGTACCTACCAATGTAGAAAACCAGTCTATACGTCCTGTGACATCTGCATAAAGAAAGTTCCGATAACCGATTTCAGCTTTACCATAGATGGACTGTGTCTGGGTATGTAATTCGGATTTGTTATAATTACTTTCCGTAGAAGGTATATTACTCGGGTGAAAGAAATTAGGCACCCCTACTAAATTGCCTTCAAACGTATCCGATTTATATTTCTCATCATAAAAGCTCCCTCCCAAATTTACCAACAGATGATAATTTTCACCGAACTTCTTATCTACATTCACTAAGAAATCAAGATAAGTTGAAGTATTCTTATCTTCTTGATTCATATAATTTCCTTGAGATTTTGCGAATAACCCATCTGTAGATGCATACAGTTTACGTTCGAAATCAGTATAAGCATTATCAATACGGGCACGTCCGATAATATTAAGCCAATTGGTTATATTCCATTTCATTGACAATGAAATGATATAACGATCTCTGTCGGTATTGAACATATTACGGTTGATAATCCAATACGGATTTTGCATACCCAATCCCTGATTACCATAAGGCCAATATTGAGTCTTGAAATTTCTGTCGGCATCATATCTTTCATAAACAGCATATTTATTTATATCGTCACTTGGTGGAAACAAATAAATTGGTACCAAAGGATTATAATACATACCCTGCCCATTACTGTTCTGATTATTCTGTTTAATATAGAATAATCCCATATCCATACTCAAAACATTCTTCACAATATCCCAAGAATTACGGAATGTAAAGTTGTAACGGTTGTATTTATTATTGTCAATAATACCCTCTGAGTTTACAGCTCCAAAAGATATATGAGTCTGATTAGTTTCCGTTCCGGTCGATACGGCAATAGAATTCATCGTATTGAAACCTGTCTGGAAGAAGTCCAATGGGTTATATGTAGAAGGTTTCTCCAATTTATCTCCCCAACTCTTGAATTCACCTTCCTTACGTCCGTATGTATTCTGAAATTCCGGAGTAACGAAAGGTCTTGAGAAACTAGTGCTGTTAGAGTAACTTATTCTAGGCTTTCCAATTGCACCTTTTTTGGTTGTAATCAATATCACACCGTTAGCTCCTCTGTTACCATACAAAGCCGCTGCAGAAGCTCCAGTCAAAACTGACATACTTTCTATATCTTCCGGATTGATATTAGATATACCGTCACCATCAGCTACTTCAACAGACTCATAAAAATTATCGGATTGTTTGGTCCTTAACCCCTGCATTGGAATACCATCCAAAACATATAATGCATTATTTTCACCAAACAAAGATTTCGTTCCACGCATGACAACACGGGAAGAACCACCGGTTCCCGATGAACTCTGATTGATAGTCACACCTGCAATCTTACCGGAAAGACTATTTACAAAGTTAGCATCTTTCACTTTTGTAATACCGGCTGCTTTTATTTCCTGCACATTGTACGTCAAAGCCTTAGCTTCTCTCTTGATACCCAATGCAGTTACTACCACCTCGTCCAGAGCTTGCGCATCTTCACTCAACACAATATCCAACGGGGTCGCATTTTTTACCGTTACCGACTGAGCTGCATAACCAACATACGAGAATTCAAGAATATCTCCAACGGAAACATTCAAAGAAAATCTCCCGTCCAAATCAGTCACCGTACCGTTAGAAGTACCTTTCACCAATACACTGACACCAATTAACGGCTCTCCCAAGGCATCTTTTACCGTACCTTTTATCTGAATAGCCTTAGCAGTCTGGTTAACTTTATTTGATTTAGACAATATTATTTGTTTATCAATCACAGTATACGATATATCCGTTCCTTTGAATATATCATCCAGAATATCAGTAATTTTTCCGGATTTACTTCTTACAGACACAATACGACTCTTTTGAATCGTCTCATCATTATAGAGGAATACGTAGTCAGAAGTCTCCTCGATTTTGTTCAGTACCTGTTCTACAGATACATTACTCATAGAAATGGCAATACGCATTCGTTGGGCGTAGCTATTTTCAGCAGAAAGCTGTAATACCACTAGGAAAAGTAGTGTAAGACTGATCCTCATAATTAAAGGAAGTTTTAGATTTAAAGCATATTTAGAACATAATGCAATAAATGAATGATTTTTTTTCATACATTTGCGGCTAACTAAAGTTTATTACTAAATGAACTATGGTTTGATTCCGGTTAGTGTTTGCAAGACCCCATACCGTGAATCTGTTTTCTGAGGAAGACAGTTGTTGGTAGCAACTTTCTTCCTTTTTTCATCTTTAATGCGTGTATCTCATAGGCTATTCTATTTTTAAAGGTTACTACTAATACAAATCCACTATAATTTTTTTCTTTGTAAACGTATCGTCAGCTTGTTGCTGAGATTCTTCAATTTTCCATTTCATTTTTGCAGATTTAGCCAAATAATCCAATATCTGCGACAAAGTCTCATCCCGGAAAGTAGCCCGATATCTATATTCTTTTTCACACCTATTATTATATTGAATATCCACATTGAAATGTCGTTCCAATCTCTTGAAGATTTCCTCTAACGGCGTATTTCTAAAAACTAACTTTCCATCTTTCCAAGCTATCTTTCCATAAACATCTACTTTATTCTTTACCGATTTCTGACTCTGTTTATCGTAAAGCAATTGTTCTCCGGGAGTCAAAACTATTGTTTCCCGATTGGGGGTTATCACATTTACTTTACCTTTCTCCAACACTGTTTCTATATAATCGTCATTTTCATAAGCGTTTACATTGAATCTTGTACCATAAACATAGACACTCAATCCATTCCGGGTATTTACATAAAAAGGACGTTCTTGATCTGCCTGTATCTCAAAATAGGCCTCCCCTTTCAGTTCTACACTCCGATTATCTTTTTTGAAGACCGTAGGATAACGTAAAGTCGTACCAGCATTCAGCCACACCACAGAACCATCCGGAAGCTCATAACGTATCACCGAACCGGTAGCAGCCGTAATTTCGGCATACTTTACTTCTTCTTCCGCTCCATCAAAATATAAATATCCCAGAACCAAAGATGTCATTAAAAGAGGAATAGCCAATAATGCCGCATATCGCATCAACTGACTATAAACAGTCTTTTTTCTTTCTATCTTATTTATATCAAATTTCGCTTTATGATAGGCCGCCAATGTATCGATGGACTCCATTTCTCTAATATCATCTCCCAATGCCTGTGCTTTGCGAAACAATGATTCCGGATTCATATTTTCCATATTTTCTTTTAAAATCTTTATCTGTTAATTGCAATTACATTTATAATACAATCAAAGCTTCCCAAAAGGGACAGGAAAAACGGATTTTTTTTATTTTATTTCCAAATTTCTCATCAAAAGAATAAAAAAAGAAACAAAAAAATTAAGGTTTAGCGATTATCTTATTATATATTTGCAGCAAAATGAAAAACAACAGAATCTCAAAATAATGAAAATATCCTTTCAAAAACAGCCTAAAGAACAGACCTTCAAGCAACTTTATGAAGAGTTTTATGCTCCATTCGTCCTATATGCAAAAAAATTTATTGATGATAAAGAGACACGGGAAGATATTGTTTCTGATGTATTTACTTCACTATGGGATAAAATAGATTCTTTTGATTTTCAATCGGACACGGCATTGGGATATATCAAAATGTGTGTAAAAAACAGCTGCCTGAATTATCTGAAACATCAAGAGTATGAATGGAACTATGCAGAAGTTGTTCAAAAGAAAGCTCCCATTTACGAAGTGGAGCCGGACAGCGTATATACCCTTGACGAATTATACAGAATGCTGTACGAAACACTGAATAAACTCCCGGAAAGTTATCGCACGGTATTTATAAAAAGTTTCTATGAAGGAAAGACCCATGCGGAAATTGCGGAAGAAATGAATCTTAGCGTAAAGTCCATCAATCGGTACAAACAAAAAACAATGGAGCTTATGCGAAATGAATTGAAAGATTATCTGCCCTTATTTCTGCTATTATTTGCAAAAATCTAATTCCTCATTGTTGTCCACCCCTACAACTTACACATTTTTCCTGTCTCAAATGCCCTTCACCTTTTCGCTGAAACGCTTTATCTATCAATGTTTGCGGGTGAGGAGCAGCTCTTTCACCTTCTCCTCACCCATACAATCCGATAATATACTAACTCTCTATGCTTCTATTGTAGTAGAACTTACTTTTCAATCCAACTAAACTTACTTTTGTTACAACCTAACTTGCTTTCTACTACAAACAATCTATAAACGAAGGTTCCGTTTTTATAAATGAAGGCTTCGTTTATATAAACTAAACCTTTGTTTTCACAAACGAAGCCTTTGTTTATAGAACACATCTAATGAAATGCAACTTTGTCTATACTAACAAGGAGTTTCTCTAATAAGGCAAACGAAGTTATCCATTAGTCTTCCAGAAGTCTATTGCCAATACAATAGACTAAAGCGACCGCATATTTGATTCGGATTCAAGGAAGGTGAAACAGCAGGTGAAAAGATTGCCCTTCACCCGCTAATTCCGATAACCAGGTCGATACAGAGAAAAGGTGAAGGTCTTTTTTATTTCATTCATCCTTGTGAGCATAACAATATCCACAGGAAAGTCTTTTCCCAAATACAAATTTCCGGCTTCATTTGTCCCATTTACACAAATAAAAACTATCTTTGCGTTTCAGAATCCCG
>ERZ773242.3545-NODE-3545-length-11053-cov-7.310784_pt1 | contig 11053 bp, 6 predicted proteins | sample MGYA00511077_ERZ773242 | MGnify/ENA primary metagenome ERZ773242 (study PRJEB29015, sample SAMEA2737754) | human gut metagenome | biome: human gut; feature: human-associated habitat; material: faeces | place: China | collected 2012 ... | reverse complement strand
TAATACCATGCACCTCGTAACCTTTTTCCAGCAGAAACTCTGCCAGGTAAGAACCATCTTGTCCGGTTACACCGGTGATGAGTGCAATTTTATTTTTGTCCATAAATAACCTCACTTATAAAAAATAATTATTAGTGTAAATTGATTCTAATATCTTTGTACGTTCTGATAACTCAAAATCCTTAACTACTGCCAAATATGCATCCTCTGCAACTTTTCTACGTACATCTACATTATCAAAAATATATTTTATATTCTTAGCAAGATCTTTAGCATCATCATTGTTAAAAAGAAAACCTGAAGTTTTGTTAATAAGATATGCATTAGCATCAATATTCGAACACAAAACCGGTACTTTTGATGCCATTGCCTCAAGTATAGCTAATGGCATTCCTTCCCATTTTGAAGGCAATAAAAACAAGTCATATTTAAAAATAATTTCTTCTACAGACGAGCACCATCCTAATAAACGGACTCTTTTTTCAAGACCACGTTTTGCTATTTGACTTTCTAAGTCTGATCTTAGTGGGCCATCACCAACAAAATCCACATAATAATGGTCACCCAATATTTTTAACGCATTTATAATTAATAGTGGGTTTTTTTGCTCACATAAGCGTCCAATCATGACCATCTTAAATTTCTTTTGCTCATTTATTTCACTTTTTGATTCGATTCCAATATATCGCTTTTGAAACTTCTTTATATCAACAGCATTGTTTAAGAGAGTCACTTTGGTCCAAGGAGCAGAAGAAAAATATTTTCTGGCTATTTTCTCATCATTCTCATTCATTACGATAATCACTGATGAACATAATGAAGCAAAGTATTCCATTAAAAAATATATAAGCTTTACAACTCTATTTGATGTTGAAGGAAACGCAAATCCATGCACCGTATGGATTATTTGTTTTGTGCCCGCGAGTTTTGCTGCTAATCGCCCGAGAAAACCACTTTTTGAGGAATGCGTATGAATAATATCGAATTTTTCTTGCTTGATAAATTTATATAATTTTATTAATGAATAAAAGTCTTTTAGAGGTGAAATTTCTCTGACTAAGGTTTCTATTACATAAGTTTTTACTCCAATACGATCCGCTTCTTGAGTAAAATCGCCTTCTTTGGAGCAAACCATATACTGTGAGTAATGATTACTCAACGTTTTCATTTCATCTAAAGAAACTCTTTGGGCTCCGCTAATTTTACTACTAAGATGTATATGCAATATTTTAATCATTAGATCTAATTCCTGAAAATGCACATTCGAAGTGATTAACTTACAATTATATAATGGTAAACTAGCTGCACCAATATGAAATAAACACGCTACCGCCCCTGGCTTTACAGCTACCAGAGCACTGCATGCATACCTACGATGTGACGAGCGTTACCCACTCGCGCAAAACCCGAAAAATTCAAACGCTAATTGTCTTACCAATCCGCTCTGGAAACAAGGAAAATCCTGGAAAACTTTGACTAAAATCCTATTGCTAACTCGTTGTTATTCTGATTATTTATATAAAACAACGGCAGGAATATTCGCAACAAATTACTTTCGCCACGAATCCTCACTGCCGTTATAATTTTCTTATCAACCGTTACATCCGGTCAGATTTTCATTATTCGCTTAACAGCTTCTCAATGCCTTTACGGAACTTCGCCCCTTCTTTCAGGTTGCGCAGTCCATACTTCACAAACGCCTGCATATAGCCCATTTTTTTACCGCAGTCGTAGCTGTCACCAGTCATCAGCATTGCATCAACGGACTGTTTTTTCGCCAGTTCGGCAATAGCATCAGTCAGCTGAATACGTCCCCATGCACCAGGCTGAGTGCGCTCCAGTTCCGGCCAAATATCGGCAGAAAGCACATAACGACCTACGGCCATGATGTCTGAGTCCAGCGTCTGCGGCTGATCCGGTTTTTCGATAAATTCAACAATGCGGCTGACTTTGCCTTCACGGTCCAGCGGCTCTTTGGTCTGGATGACAGAGTATTCAGAGAGGTCACCCGGCATACGTTTTGCCAGCACCTGGCTGCGGCCCGTTTCATTGAAGCGCGCAATCATGGCAGCAAGGTTGTAGCGCAGCGGGTCGGCGCTGGCATCATCGATAACAACGTCCGGCAGCACCACGACAAATGGGTTGTCGCCAATGGCGGGGCGTGCACACAAAATGGAGTGGCCCAAACCTAAAGGTTCACCCTGACGCACGTTCATAATGGTCACGCCCGGCGGACAGATAGATTGTACTTCCGCCAGCAGTTGACGCTTCACGCGCTGTTCCAGGAGAGATTCTAATTCATAAGAGGTGTCGAAGTGGTTTTCGACTGCGTTCTTGGACGCGTGAGTTACCAGGAGGATTTCTTTGATCCCTGCAGCCACAATCTCGTCAACAATGTACTGAATCATTGGCTTGTCGACGATCGGTAGCATCTCTTTGGGAATCGCCTTAGTGGCAGGCAACATATGCATCCCAAGACCTGCTACCGGTATAACTGCTTTTAAATTCGTCATTCTTTTCCTACCTCTAAGTGGCTGATAGTGCGTAAATTATTGCCATAGGTTAGCCAAACGTTATGGCTATATACCAAAGCTTAGTTCCGCATAACTTTGCTTAAACCTTAGGATAACACTACACACCATCAGCATCTGGGTTACTCGGATTACTCGGAATTCCGCATACTGATAATTTAATCAGTACCTCTTTCCGAATAATCGTAGTCCAACCTGGTCCTTTTTTCTCTGACTCGTCTGCATTACTCAGAAACAAACGTTATGTCGTCTTTTTTGGCATGAACGAATTCATACTGCAGAGTTCGATCCAGACCTTGCGACAGCGTATACGGTGCCACAAAACCTGAAGAATGCACTTTCGTTGCGTCAAACTGTGTTGTTGCGCAGAATTTTTTCACGCGCACAGAGCTGACAGCGTATTTTTTGCCCGTAATTTTGCTCAGGATATCAAAGCAATATCCACCCAACATTCCTAGTGGGTAAGGCAAGTGCATAGAAGGGATCTTTTTGTTCAGACTTTGTTCAACTTCAGCAACCAACTGGTTCATGTTCAGATCTGGCTTATCAACGTAATTATAAACCTCATAACCTGCGGCAACATTCTTCAGTTTGTACTTGATAAACTCAACAATGTTTCCAACATAAGCCATGGACTTATAGTTAGTCCCTGCGCCCACCATCATAAACTTGCCGCCAGCGATCTGTTTCAGCAAGTTATAGACGTTACCGCGGTTGCGTTCACCGAAGATAACGGTAGGACGGATGATGGTTAATGAACGTTCTGTTGGTGCTTTGTTATACCATTCACGCAGCACTTCCTCTGCCTGCCACTTACTTTTGCCGTAGTGGTTGAAAGGGTCGTGTGGATGGTTTTCGTCAGGGTTGTGTTTGTTCAAACCATAAACAGCAACGGAACTGGTAAAGATGATATTTTTAACGCCATTTTTTTCCATGGCCGCCAGCACATTGCGGGTGCCCTGAACGTTGACATCATAATAGAGAGAAGTAGGGCTGACGTCATCGCGGTGTTCCGCTGCCAGTAGTACAACAGTGTCAAAACCGGCTAACGCCTGGTCGAGTGCCTGTTGATCACGAACATCGCCAATCTGTGTGATTTCTGGATAAAAGTGGCTCTGCTGTTTGTCCAGGTTCTTGATATTAAAGTCAGCAATTGCCGTTTCAAGTAGTCGGGTTCCTACGAATCCGGAAGCTCCTATGAGCAAAACGTTATCGTTCATAAATCACTTTAGTCTGGTTGTTACGAAAGAAACACAAGATAAAGATGAGTACCTTCCCTGAGTAGTCAATGCTGCCCAGCCCCAGCTTTAACAGTTAGTGTGAGGATTATAATCTTTTAGAACATTATATCCAGTAAGTTTATGAATGGTCGCAAATCTACTCCCTCCGTTCCGGCAATCTAAAGTTAATCTTTTCCACATTAACAATATGGTGATTAATCCTGTCGATATCGACGGAGCTTTGCCCTCTTTCATTCACCGCATGAACATTTGCAAGAGACAGCAGTGTTTCTTTTTTCGCCATAAAGACGCCGCGAACGTCTTTGCGCATGTCGAAGTTCATGCTCAATGCTGGTCCAACTGAGGATTCCTGCATCACATTGATATTTCGCATAAAAAGGTGTTGCGGTTTATTGTGTAGCTCAAGCGACGCACGCTTCATCTCAATGTTAGTCAGTGCCACAAAGGAGACAGCATTCCCGGCGGAGATTTGGATGCCGCGCAATTTATAAGCAAGGTGGGTATTATCCAGCTGAATATTATTCACTCGGAAATTTTGTGGTATCGAGAGATATTTGCCTTTAATTACCCCATAGCCGATTAACATCCCGGCGCTATTAATCATTTCAATATTATCAATCACGAAATTGTCACAACCGTAAATAGCGACTGTGGCGTTATCAATACCTGCTTTCTTACTGAAATCCGGCGTGATATTGCGGGCTTTGATATTACGAATAACAAAATGTTTACCATTTTCAACATGGATCAACTGCCGACAATCCGATCCCGTGATATTCGCCACGACAAAGTTTTTCACTGCCTGGTCTTCCGGGTAGTTATTATCATAAGTACTCCCCGCAAGGCCTATGCCGATTCCCCAGTTGATTTTGCCGTTGGTACAGTTGATGCGCTCGATGACATGGTCAGAGATCAAAATATCACTGTCGTTAATTGCCACGTTCCATTCAATGGCGTCGCCCTGTAAATCACTGAACTTACAGTTGGTGATGTTGGCACCGATAATCTGGTTATGAAATCCCTGGCGTAAGATGGCGTAATTAGCGTGGCTGACAGTGAGGTTATCGATGGTCAGGTTGCGCATGACCCGTTTGTTTTTGCCACCAATATAAATCTGCGTTACCGGGCCAAAGCCGCTCATCGCCAGCCCTTTGATGGTGCAGTCAGAGCCGCGCACATCCAAGGTGATGTTATGCATACTGCCGCCCTCCTCCCCTGTCACCTGGCTGCCATCCTGTAAGACAAATCGCCCTCTGCCGTTGCCGCGCAGGCTTCCAAGGATGTGTAACGTTTTGCCAGAAGGAATGAAGATGCCGGTGTTGATATTGTCACAAACCAATCCGGCAGGCACGACGACCGTATGCCCTTCGCTGAAGGCTTGTTTAAATGAGGCGATCCAGTCGTGAGGGTTGTAGTCGTTAATGTTAACGCTTTGCCGGGCAGGAAGTGCACGGGCGAAAGGTGTATGGAGGAAGGCAAGCGCGGAGCTTGCCGTCAGGAAGGTGCGTCGGGAGAGTTTTTTAAATGGCATACGTTCTCCTCTATAAAGCCTGCAGCAAGCTGGCGAGTTCTCGATTAATCACCTGCTGGTTAAAATCGTGTTCGACTTTTTCGCGTGCACGTTTGACGACCGGAGCCAGTTCGTCGGTGTCCAGTTGGCTAAATGCCGCCAGGCGTTGCGCCAGTGCGCGAGCATCGTTCTCAGGCACCAGCCAGCCGGATTTATCGGCCTCCACCAGTTCCGGTATTCCGCTATGTAGAGTAGAAACAACCGGAATGCCGACCGCCATCGCTTCCATCAGCGCCACCGGAATGCCTTCCATATCGCCGTCCGCACCTGTAACCGATGGCAAGAGGAAGACATCCGCATCGTCGAGCATCGCTTTCACTTCATGGCTCGGTTTAAAGCCCGGCATCTCCACCACATCTTCCAGTTGATATTGTTCGATGAGCGTGCGCAGGCGTCGTTCCCACGGGCCAATGCCGAGGATGCGATAGCGAAATGCCACGCCCTGCTCTTTCAACTGACGGCAGGCTTCGATCGCCACATGCAGGCCTTTTTTCTCGGTTAAGCGTGCGACGGAAATGATTTCCAGCGGCGTTGCGGGCGGTTTCACCGGACGCGGGCTAAAACGCGTCATGTCCACGCCCATACGCGATACGGCAATTTTTTCCCTCGGGCAGCCCATTTTTTGCAGCCTTCCGGCCCACAAATCGCTTATCGGTAACATCAGGTCGCCACGGCGAAACAGTTGTTGATATTCGGGAGTGTAGTGGTTGAGCACTTCCCGACTGGAGATATCAATACCGTGGAAGATAGTGGCAATTTTGCCGCGAATGACACCCAGTTCGCGTAGTTTTGCTGCGGTTACCCCCGCAGGGCCAAAATGAGCGATAAAGACATCGGCATAAAATGGTGTTGCGACCTGGCCGCAAATGGCAGACAAAATCAGGTTCCGCGACTCGGCACCATAGCGTTTGAGGTTGAGCGCCTGCCAGGTATTTTTACGATGAATGCCGCGCAAGGTCTGACTGGCTCGGTGGCGCAGTTTCGCCACTTTGCCCGTAGGTTCGTCCTGTAACCAGCGGGTTCTGGCGGCAAGGTTGTATTTCGTCCATGCCGCGTGGGTGTTTTGTGTGTCGCCTTTTTGCAGCGCGACAATCTCCACCTCAAAGCCCATATCAATAAACGCAGTGATTTGGTTGAGGACGAAGGTTTCCGACGACAGCGGAAATTTCAATAAGAAGAAGCCGACCTTCATTTCACCTCCCCGATGCGTTCCAGTACGGACTGCACCATCTGCATTCCTGTCTGACGCTCACGACTGACGGCTTCACTAAGTCGCGCATTCAGCGCCGGAAGCTGGCCTAAGGTATCCGCAACCATCGCTTGCAGGCTGCCGTCTAATAAATGACGAATATCAATTGCCATCTCTGGCAGCCCCAGTTGTTGCATAATCCCGGCGGATTTATGTTCGTAGTTGATGGCAATTGCCGGAGTAGCAAAATTCATCGAGATAATGGCGGAGTGCAGGCGCGTACCGACGGTGAGTTCACAGGCACTGAGAATTTTGCCCATTTCCAGATCGTTGAGTTCATCCATCACTACGTGATAACGGGCAGGATCGCTGATGTGCTGGCGCAGGTTGAGCGCCACCATGCGGTCGTCTTTGTTATAGCTGTCGATGCCCGTACAGGTGGAGAGCGCAATCACCTGATACCCTTCGTCGAGAATGCGATTGACCACCCCGGCAAAGGCTTTTTCATACGCTTGCTGAGTGGTGCCGAGGCGTTTGTCGAACGGTGCCAGTTCGCGCAGGGTAATTGCCACCGTTTTCTGTTGTGCGGCAACGTCCAGCCAGTGTTGGACGGCATAGCTGGCGGTGAAGTCTTCGGTGTGGTGATCGACCAGCCACGCGGTATCGACGCCATGTTCCACTTTTGCGGTGGTGATATTGCTGTGTTTCATCAGATCAAGGCTGACCGATTCGCGCAGGATCAGCGCGTCGCAGTGACCAAAAACGTAGTTCGCCAGTTGGTTAAATTGCTCATCCTGGAAGGGGCCGACGCTGTGACCAATCATAAACAGCGGCTTTTTCGCCATAAATGTGCAAAGCGCGTGTTCAAACTGCGGCACGCCGTAGAGATCGACAAAAAACGATCCGCCGACCTGGATAATGGCGTCGTAACCTGACAGCAGGCGCACGAAGTCGGTGAATCCCTGGGCGATGGCGATATTGCGCAGCTTGCCAGTGTCGGTGACGCGTGAGAGCAATACCTGGTGCTGATAGCGGCGACGGAGGACTTTTTTAACGCGCCCGACAACGCCCGCCGCGCTGTTGTGTTGTTTCATTTGAAGGAACAGCGGATCACCCATTACCGGGCGGTTGAGCAGCCAGGAAGAACTGACCGGATAGCGGCTCATCACGTCCACTTCGGCGTGTGGATTGAGGATGTTGATGGCATCAAGTAAGCCGCGCAGGATGGCGCTGTCGCCGCGGTTGCCGCAAGTGTGGTTGCCCAGAATAAGTAATTTCATTTTTTCCTCATAAATTTGATGCCAGGTGAGGCTGCGTTTGTTTTGTTCGTTGCCGCTTTTTGCCTGATGCGACGCTGACGCGTCTTATCAGGCCTACAGGTCCCGAGCACAGAACCGTAGGATGGATAAGGCGTTTTACGCTGCACCCGGCAACCGTTGTCGGAACCGAAAACAACAACTCACCCCGCCCGTAAAAGCATTTTCATTTTTTCGCTGCGACAAAACTGACGCTTTACTTCCACCACCAGCGGATGGCGCGACAGCACAATCATCACCACAAACGCCAGCACACCCGTGGCTATTTGCACCGCCAGCAGCATCCCCAGCGCCAGTTGCCCTTTCAGCACAATGCCCAGCGCATAACTAACCACCAGCGTCGGCAGCGAGAGGTAAAACGGCAGCCACAAACTCAGGATGTACTGGCGATAACTGGAACCAAGAACCGGTTTAATCATCACGAAGTAACTCAGAATGGTGTTGATAATCTGCACCAGCAGGAAACCGAGCGTGACGCCGATTGCGCCCGCCATCTGACCACCAATAACAATCGCCGGAATAAACAGAAAGGTTTTGAATACGTTGAATTTAAAGCTGATGTCGACCCGCGCTTTCGCCATCAGCAGCGAACCAATCGGGTTACCCACGGAGCGCAGCAGACCCACAATACACAGCAATTGCAGCACCGGAATAATGCTGTTCCACTTTTCGCCGAATACCAGCGGTACGAAGTTATTCGACACCACCATCAGCCCCAGCAGCGCCGGAAAGTTGATAATCCCCACCACCGACAGCAGTTTGTAGAAGTTAATACGCAGCTTTTCGGTGTCGTCCTGAATTTTGGCAAACGCCGGAAACAACACACGGGTGATGATTGGGTTCAGCTTCATCGGTGGCACAACGGCCACGTTGTACGCCAGGTTGTACCCCCCTGCCACGCTCGCGCCGAGAATACGCGCCAGCACCAGCGTTGAAAGGTTGGTGTTGAGATAGTTGATGATGCTGTCCGCCGTCAGCCAGGCACCAAAGCGTAAGTTCGGCGCAACTGACGCCAGCGAGAAATGCAGACCGGGGCGATAAATTTTTCGACCAAAGTAGCCAAACAGCAGCGTTCTCACCGCACTATTGACCAGATAACCGAGGATCGCGGTCATCGCCAGCGGCCAGAAATGGGCGCTAACCACCGTAAAAGTGAAGCCCGCCAGCACCGCGCTGGTTTCGATCATGCCGATTTTGTTGAACTCCAGCTCCTTCTGCATCAACGCGCGGAACTGTTGCCCGTGGGGGATCACCACAAACGCCAGCGACAATGTTTTAATCAACGGTGCCAGGTCCGGGTTATTCAGCACGTCGCCGATGAGATCACTCAACAAAAACACCGCCACGCACACCACGATCCCCAGCCCGACGTTCAGCCAGTACAACGTGGTGAGTTCAAGGTGACTGATTTCTTTTCGCTGAATAATCGAGTTAGCGATACCGAAGTCAGAAAGCGTATCTGCCAGCGCGATGATCACCAGCGACACGGTAAGCAAACCGAACTGGTGGTTGTCGATAATCCGCGCCAGCACGGTCATCTGTACCAGCCCGAGGCCGATGATGATCACCGTAGCAATCGCCGACCACTTCGCGCCGCTGATGGTTTTTTCACGTAAGCTCATATCAATATGCCGCTTTGTTAACGAAGCCTTTGAATACCGTCAGGAAAACGATTTTGATATCGAACCAGACGCTCCATTCGCGGATGTACTCAAGGTCGAACTCGACGCGTTTTTCCATTTTCTCCAGCGTGTCGGTTTCGCCGCGCCAGCCATTAATCTGCGCCCAGCCGGTAATGCCCGGTTTCACTTTGTGGCGCAGCATGTAGCCTTCAATGAGCTGGCGATACTGTTCGTTATGCGCTACTGCGTGCGGACGTGGACCGACAATCGACATCCCCCCGGTCAGCACATTGATAAACTGCGGCAGTTCATCCAGCGAGGTGCGGCGCAGAAAGTTCCCCACTTTGGTGACGCGCGGATCGTTCTGCGTCGCCTGAGTCACCACTTTGTCGTTCTCCATCACTTTCATGGAACGGAACTTCCACACTTTGATCGGCTTGCCATCCATGCCATAGCGAGTCTGGCGGAAAATAACCGGCCCAGGTGAACTGAGTTTCACCGCCAGCGCAATACAGCACAGCACCGGGGAGATCAGCAGCAAGATCAGCGTCGCCAGCACAATGTCTTCCGCACGTTTTAGCAGGCGGTTAACCCCGGAAAGCGGCGTGTCATACAGCGGCACCACCGGAACGCCGTTCATCTCTTCGAGACGTGAATGGAGAATGTTGAAGGTAAAGACATCGGGGATCAGCAGCACCGAACAGGTGGTGTCCGCCAGTTGATGGACCAGTTTTTTCACTCGCGCGCCGTCGCACATTTGCATCGCGATATAGACGTTATGAATCTTACCCGCTTTAGCATCCTCGACCAGCTGTTGCAGGTTACCCGCCCAGTCGTTAGAAACGCCGCCCGGTTTCGGGTCGTGGTAAACCCCCACCACTTCAAACCCTAACCACGGCTGATTACGGAAGCTCTCCATCAGCATTTGTCCGGCGGCTAAATCCCCCGCTACGGCGACCATGCGCTTGTTATAGCCATGATTACGCAGCCAGCCCGCCCCAATACGAATACATGAACGGCAAACCACCAGTCCGATGCTGGTCAGCCCATACCACGCCAGCCAGATTTTCAGTTGCGTGTCGAAATCATTGTTGAACGCCACCAGTCCGGCGCTGAAAATCACGCTTAACGTCCAGTTTTGTAGCAACAGAGCAAATTCTGTCGCTGCCCGAACACCGCGCCATGAGCGATAAAAATCGGTGATGCCGCCCAGCATCTGGAACACCACCAGCGTAATCAGTGCCACCAACAGGTGCATGTAGAGGAATGACAGGCCGCTCACTTCGCAAACCAGCCATAGTCCGGCAAACATGATGGTGATATCTGAAAAGCGTTGCACCATAGAGATTAACGATGCATTGGTTTTCGCTCGCTCGCGCTTTTTTAGATTTGTCATCGTTGTTCCTGTTATTAGCCCCTTACCCGCAGTGGGGTAAGGGAAGATCCGACATTACTCGTTCAGCAACGTCAGCAGAGTTCGCGTTCGCGCTTCCATCAGCGGCACATCACCGCGCGATTCCACATTCAACCGCACCACCGGTTCGGTGTTGGAGGAGCGCAGGTTAAAACGCCAGTCGGCAAAGG
>ERZ773242.3538-NODE-3538-length-11067-cov-3.145387_pt1 | contig 11067 bp, 8 predicted proteins | sample MGYA00511077_ERZ773242 | MGnify/ENA primary metagenome ERZ773242 (study PRJEB29015, sample SAMEA2737754) | human gut metagenome | biome: human gut; feature: human-associated habitat; material: faeces | place: China | collected 2012 ... | reverse complement strand
GGCACAGAATATTTCGCTCCGCACAGCGATTTATAAACAGCAGCAGTTTGAACCGGCGCGGAACGGAAGTCTGACAAACTATCTGACGGGAATTGCGGAGCAGAGCAGTTCGATCATCAATCAGCTGAAAAATAATGGAGCCTACGGTGCAGTGGATGAATCCCGGTCGATCATGGATGCATATCTGAAGAACGGCACAAAACGTGTGATCCCGGGCTTTGGCGATACGAGAGATGATTTTGATTATCTATATTTCATGACTCCGAAAGCATTTGAAAATCTGAATATGGATAAAGAAAAATGTGTGACATATACATACACCTATAAATGGACAACTTCCAGCGGAACAGCGCGGGAAGATTCCCATATTTTCTTTGTGAACTGGGTGAAAAAACAGAGCTGATCGGACGTCATATCGAAAGAAGGGGCGAACAAAAGATGACATTACAGGAAACAATCGGACAGATCCATCCGCTTTCGAAAGAGGCGATGGATCGTGCCAAGGCTCACTGGGACGGCATTGCAAAGCCGCTCCACAGCCTCGGAAAGCTGGAGGACGTGCTCATCCAGATTGCCGGAATCACCGGAAAAGAGAAGATTTCGATTGAAAAAAGAGCACTTCTGACGTTCTGTGCGGACAATGGCGTTGTGGAAGAAAACGTGACGCAGAGCGGTCAGGAAGTGACAGCGACAGTTGCGGAAAATTTTCTGCAGGAGAAGGCGACAGCAGCCATTCTCTGCCGCGGCGCGCATGCGGATCTGTTTCCGATTGATATCGGAATGGCGCGCGATACGAAGGTTCCGCGGTATAAAGTTGCGTATGGAACAAAAAATATGGCAAAAGGTCCGGCGATGACAAGGGAAGAGGCCGTTCGTGCGCTTGAAACAGGAATCGCCGTGGCGGAAGAAAAAATTGCGGCGGCTATCAGCTGATGGCAACCGGTGAGATGGGCATTGGAAATACGACGACGAGCAGTGCAATGGCAGCCGTTTTCCTGAATCAGCCGGTTCCGGAACTGACGGGACGGGGCGCCGGGCTTTCGAGTGAAGGTCTTGCGCGGAAAATTGCAGCGATTGAAAAAGCAATTGCCATCAATCAGCCGGATCCGTCCGATCCCATCGATGTGCTGGCAAAGGTCGGCGGTTTTGACATTGCCGGCATGGCGGGTGTCTTTCTTGCAGGGGCTGCACATGGCGTTCCGGTTGTGATGGACGGCTTTATTTCCTGTGTGGCAGCGCTTCTTGCTGCACGGATTGCACCGTTTGCAAAGGACTATATGATCGCTTCGCACGTATCGAAGGAGCCGGCGGCGCATCTGCTGCTTGCAGAGCTTGGAAAAGAAGCCTTCCTGCACTGCGATATGTGTCTGGGCGAGGGAACGGGCGCCATCATGCTTTTCCCGATTCTGGATCAGGCAAATGCCGTATACCGCGGCATGGCGACATTTGACGAGGCACAGATCGAAACGTATGTGCCGCTGACTTAAAAAAGGCAGGTGAAACGATGATACATCTGGTTACAGGCGGCAGCGGCAGCGGAAAAACAAGGTTTTTTGTAAAGCCTAATTTAATGCAGCTTCATTCTTCCTACGTCTTGACCGACCCAAAAGGCACCGTCTTAATCGAGTGCGGAAAGCTCTTGCAGCGCGGCGGCTACAAGATAAAAGTGCTGAATACGATAAACTTCAAGAAATCCATGCGATATAACCCCTTTGTGTATATCCGCAGCGAAAAGGACGTGTTAAAGGTTGTCAATACCCTTATTGTCAATACCAAAGGCGAGGGAGAAAAAAGCGCGGAAGATTTTTGGGTGAAAGCCGAGAGATTATTATATTGCGCGTTGATCGGCTACATTTGGTATGAAGCCCCCGCCGAGGAAATGAACTTTACAACGCTGCTTGAACTTATCAATGCAAGCGAAGCACGCGAGGACGACGAGGAATACCAAAGCCCCGTTGATCTGCTCTTTGCCGATTTAGAAGAACGCAGCCCCGACCATTTCGCGGTGAAGCAATATAAAAAATACAAATTGGCGGCGGGCAAAACGGCAAAGTCAATCCTTATTTCTTGCGGTGCGCGTCTTGCCCCTTTTGATATAGAGGAACTCCGGGAACTCATGTCCTATGATGAATTGGAACTTGATACATTGGGCGACAGGAAAACCGCGCTTTTCCTCATAATGAGCGATACCGACGACACCTTTAATTTTGTTATCGCTATTCTGCAATCGCAGCTTTTCAATTTGCTTTGTGATAAAGCGGACGACGAATACAACGGCAAATTGCCTATTCATGTCCGGTTTTTGCTTGATGAATTTGCCAACATCGGGCAGATACCCCGCTTTGATAAGCTGATTGCGACCATACGCAGTAGGGAAATGTCCGCTTCTATCATTCTGCAATCGCAGAGCCAGCTAAAAGCCATTTACAAGGACGCGGCAGAAATCATACTTGATAATGCCGACAGCACCTTGTTTTTGGGAGGACGTGGGAAAAATGCAAAGGATATTTCGGATAACTTGGGACGGGAAACAATCGACAGTTTCAATACTTCCGAAAATCGCGGCACGCAGGTTTCTCATGGACTTACTTATCAAAAATTAGGAAAGGAGTTGATGACACAGGACGAAATAGCAGTTATGGACGGTGGGAAATGTATTTTGCAGCTACGCGGTGTGCGTCCCTTTTTAAGCGACAAATACGACATCACGAAACACCCGAACTACAAATACCTTTCCGACTTCGACAAAAGAAACGCTTTTGACGTGGAACGGTATATGTCTACCCGTCCGGCAATCGTAAAGCCCGATGAAGCCTTTGACATATACGAAATAGATTTGTCCGACGAGGACGCAGCCGCCGAGGAATAACGGCGGCATTTTCATTTTCAACAACTTTTTTTGAGCCGCACAGCGGCAGAAAGCGAGGTTTATATGGAGTTTTTCAACAGCGCAGTTGGTGTATTGCAGACTTTGGTTATCGCGCTTGGCGCAGGTCTTGGCATTTGGGGTGCCATTAACCTCATGGAGGGTTACGGCAACGACAATCCGGGCGCAAAGAGCCAGGGCATGAAGCAGCTTATGGCTGGGGGCGGCGTGGCTCTGATCGGCATTACTCTGGTGCCGCTGCTGTCCGGCCTGTTCTCTGCATGACAACCGGCGCCCGCCTCCTTGGAGGTGGGCGCAATCCTATTTTCAAGGAAGGAGAAAACACTATGAAGCACTTTCGGAGCGTCGTATCGCTCCTGATGGTATTCGTGCTGTGCTTTGGAATGATTCCCTGCGCTTTTGCGGATGAAATCACCACACCGACAGCGCCACAGTCTGGCGAGGGTTCTGCTTCTGAAGCTGTCCCCCCTAATACAGACCAAACGCCACCGCCCGAAGAATCCGCAGCCCCGCCGGAAGAATCCACAGAACCACCATCCGAGGAGGCAACAGAGCCTATGGAGGAAGAACCTACTGATGAGACAACACTTCCGGAAGAATTGGACGATTTAGATTCAGACGACCGTCTCCTGGGTGCCGAAGCCTACGCCTCTACGCAAAAAAGTATCATGCTGTTCGACTTTGCGGACAACGGCGACTACACTACCCGGCTGAACTACCAGGTGTCTTGCACTTATAAACCCAACGGAAGCGGCACGACCCGGACGGCCTATGTCAAGAACATGGGCTGGCACTTTGCGAGGTACGGCGGTGTTGCCCATGCGGATGAGCCGCTGTACTGCATTGAGCCTTGGCGCAATTATGCGGCTAGCACCAGCGGCAATTCCGTGGACCAGGATGTAACATTAAATGGAAGCGGCAGTTCCACCGGCAGCAATGTCTGGTATTCCCTGCCCTCTGCCCGGCGGGAAGCCATTGGCCTGATTCTTCTCTACAGCAATCAGCAGTGGAATCATTCTATCAGCGTCACCACCACAAAGAAGGACAGTAACCCCAATGTTCCCCTGCGGGTAGCAACGCAAATCCTGATCTATGAAATCGTCTGCGGCCTGCGTGACCCCAGCAGCTTTAACCGGAACAGCTATAACGAGTGCGGCACCGCTGGCGACGTGTTCTATAACGCGGCCGCTACTTCGGTGTCCGGGTTCACTTCCTGCTACAACAGTTTGGTTTCCGCAATTCAGTCCGCGAAGAAGATTCCCAGCTTTTGCGGCAGTTCCAGTAGCAGCGCACCCACGATTCAGCTCTCCGGGGATACCGGAAGTGCATATGATTCCAACGGAGTCCTGCCCAATTTCAGCTTTTCCAATGGGAACGGAGCCAGTTTTTCCAAGAGCGGCAATACCCTGAACATTACAAGAACCGGGGATATTTCTGAATCCACGGTGTTCACCGCAACCCGGTATCTGCCCTCGGCTTCCAATTCCAGCTACAACATCTGGTATATGTCTGGTTCCAGTTATCAGACGACCATCTCTCTGTATAACGCCGGAAGCAACGGGTTAAACGCTTATTTCAAGATCAAGGCACCCTCCCTTGGGAATATCAGCCTGACGAAAACCACGGAGGATGGTACAAACCTTTCTGGCTGGAAATTTGGCATTTATTCTGATTCTGCCTGCACCAAACTGGTATCTGGGCCGTACACTACCAATTCCAGCGGCAAGCTGTCTGTAACGGGGCTAAATGCCGGGACCTATTATGTCAAAGAATTGGGCAATACGGATTCCAGCATAGATGCCTTGTACAGTTGCGCCAGCACCAATCCCCAGCGGGTCACAATTGCCTCTGGACAGACGGCTTCTGTGAGCTTTTACAACAAGCGCAACACCGGAAGCGTCCAGCTAGTGAAGAAAACCAATACGGGTGAAAATCTGGGTGGCTGGAAGATTGGACTGTACACGGATGCTGCCTGCACCAACTCTGTTTCCGGCTCTCCATTCACCACCGGGGCAGATGGCACAGTAACGGTTTCTGGCTTGCAGAAAGGAACCTATTACGCCAAAGAGATTTCCACGGACGATCCCTATTGGGAATTTGACACCGCCGTGAAGTCTGTAACGGTTGCCATTAGCAAGACCGCAGAAGTCACCTTCACCAACACCCACTATGGGCGCATCGAAATCCGCAAGACCACCAACACCGGCAATCAGCTTGGTGGTTGGACATTCCGGGTGAGAGATTCCAATGGCAATTCCTACGGAGACTTCACCACCGATGAAAACGGATATGCCTGCACCCAAAATCTTCCGTTAGGGTGGTACACAGTTGCGGAGTTGCCCACGGAGGATAATTATTGGCTCACAGAGCTGGGTTTCCATGATGTGACCGTGAAAGCCGGTGAAACCACCGTGGACACTTGGCTCAATAAGGAGCAGGGACTGGTCTGGTTCTACAAAAAGACCAACACCGGGCAGTCCGTGGAAGGCTGGCATATCACTGTCTATTCGGACGAAGCCTGCACCCAGAAGGTTGGCACTCTTATCACCAATGCAGACGGTAAGGCGGGCTATTACCTTGACCCCGGCACCTACTGGGCGAAGGAAACCGGCGACGAGCATGGACGATTTGAGGACGAATACTGGATGGTAGATGAAACGATCCACAAGTTTGAAATCCAGCCCCATGAGGATGTGTCTATCACCTTTACCAATGTCCAGTATGGCAGGCTGAAAATTTCCAAAACCATGGAGGGCGGCGGTTCTGTGGAGGGCTGGCAGTTCAAGATTACAGATGCCGAAGGAAAGGTTCTGGACGGCTCTCCCTTCGCCAGCAACAAGGACGGTATTATCCTGACCGGGAACCTGCTGCCTGGACAGTACACGGTAGAAGAACTGCTTCCCGAAAACAGTCTTTACCAATGCATCAGTGAAAATCCACAGACCGTTACCGTAAAACAGGGTGAGATCGCCGAAGCATCTTTCGTCAATGCTTTGCGCACCGGCAAGGTGACTGTGGAGAAGATCGACATTAGCGGCGCTCATCTGGCGGGGGCAACATTTCGGCTGGAATGGAGTGAGGACGGTTATCTCTGGCATCCCGTGACCTACTCCGAAACCATTGTCCGGGGCGGCTGCTCCAATCCCGATGTAACGGACGGGAGCCTGACCACCGGGACGGACGGACTGCTGGAATGGGACAACCTCTATCCGGGACTACAGTACCGCCTGACGGAAACCAAAGCACCGGAGGGCTACAAACTTCTGGACAAAGCTGCCTATGAAGGTGCGCTGCCTGCGGACGATCTTGCGCTTTCGGTTCGTGTCACCAACACCCGCACCTTTACCATGCCCGACACAGGAGGTAATACCGCTATGATTTTCCGTATCCTCAGTATGATCTCTGGCACTGTATGTCTTGCCATGCTGATTTACAGCAAGAAAAGGCTGGTGTAAGCCATGAATACTGCCCATCATGCCAGGGATCAGCCCTGGCTTTTTTATTCCACCTATGTCACAAAATTATGTAAACTATCTTGCCATTTTAACTATGAAAGGAAAATGCGAAATGAAAAACCTTACCAAAGTGCTATCCCTCTTTCTGGTGCTGACCATGTTGCTGTGTTTCCCTGTCGCTGTCTCCGCCGCCGAGTTGGAGGATGCAACCATCGACGAATCCAAGACCGGCTCTCTGACCATCTACAAGTACGACCTTACGGGCGCTGAAAAAGACAGCGTGTGGGATTCCAGCTATGTATCCACTGGCGTTTATGACGAAGCCGGGGTAAACAATGTCCTGGGCGGCAGCACTTCCTCCACTCTGGGCAACGGCGAAACCGGCTACGGATATGCCATTAAGGGTGTCGAGTTTACTTATGCAAAGGTAGCTGATATTTTCCAGTACGGCGAAACCGAATCCACCGACGGTCATGTGGAAATCCTGTACGCCGTGGACAAGGCCAAGGGTGCGGACTTTCTGAAAGCTCTGGGTCTGGCAGAGGGCAAGAACCGCTATGAAAATGCGGATGCTCTGGATGAAACCAAGTATTTCTACCAGTCCGATGTGCTGATCTCCGCCCTGTCCTCCGGCCTGACTGCCAACGCCACCACCGTGAAGAACACCATGGAGCGTTATGCTGCCACCAACGGTACAGCCATGCCCCTGACGGATTCCTACGGCAAGGCCAAAGCTGAAAACCTGCCTCTGGGTCTGTATCTGGTTGCAGAAACCAAAGTCCCTGAAATGGTCGTTTCCACCACCGACCCTTTCCTGGTATCCGTCCCCATGACCTCCGTCAACGGCACCAACGCCAATGACGGCGGCACCCGCTGGATCTACGACATTACCCTGTACCCCAAAAACCTGACCGGCATCCCCTCTCTGGAAAAGACTCTGCGGGAGAGCAAGAACGACACCGGCAAGAACGATGCTTACGCCCACACCGGCACCGCCTCCGCTGGGGACACCATTGACTACCAGATCATTTCCACCCTGCCCAGTATTACCTCCGAGGCAACCTACCTGTCCTGCTACACCTTTATTGACACTCTGTCTGCCGGTCTGACCTACACCAAGGGGGATGTAACCTTAGAAATCTTCTCCGATGCCGCCTGCAAGAATCCTGTGACCGGCTGGAAAGAAGCAGACGGCTATTTCACCGTTTCCTATAACGATACCAAGGACGGCAAGACCGCTATGACCGTGGAAATGACCGCCAAGGGTCTGGCAGAAATCAACAAGTCCAAGACCGTCTATGCCGATGCCGGCATGGTCAACTCCGGCTTCTCCGACTGCACCGTGCGCCTGACCTACACCGCTAAGGTAGACAGCGATAACTCTCTGGTGGTGGGCGACAAAGGCAACGATAACAAGGTGGTGCTGACTTGGAAGCGCAGCTCCCAGAATTACTACGATACTCTGGTGGATGACTGCCATGTGTTCAGCTACGGCATTGACCTGACCAAGCTGTTCTCTGACGGCAAGGGCGATTTCTCCAAGGTGGAATTCCTGATACAGAACAAAACCGATAATTACTTTGTAAAGGCTCAGCTGAATGAGGGCGAAGGCGTATACTATGTGACCGGACATACCGAAAACAAGGCAGATGCCACCCACTTTGTTCCCGTGAAAACCGGGGATACCAAGGGCAGAATCCTGATTAAGGGTCTGGAGGATGATACCTATTCCATGACCGAGGTTCGCACGGACAGTGGCTATGTACTGCTGAAACAGGATATTGAGGTGGTGATCTCCCAGAAGGAAAGCGCCGACAGCTGCACCGTCTACGCATCCGACACGCTGGGGCTGATTCAGAACGATCCCCGGTACGCCCAGATCATTCAGAGTGATGCCAATCTGAAGAATATCCCCCAGAAGCATCTGGAACACAAGCTGCGGACCGCTTCCGCTACCGTCAGCGGCAAGAAGGTCAACATGGTGGAGGACAACGGCAGCACCAACGCCGAGGCTCCTTTGACCGTGGTCAACACCCGTGGTTTCGACCTGCCCAAGACCGGCGATAACGGAACTATGATGTTTACTGTGGTCGGAATTCTGCTGATGGCTGGCGCTGTATCCGTTATTGCGCTGGTCAGCCGGAAGAAGCGCTCTGTCTAATTTTATCTGCCCCGGAGGTTCATTCCTCCGGGGCATTTTCAAAGGAGGGTTCCATACGAAGCAAAAGCGTATCACAATCGCCCTAGCGGTCATGGCGTTCCTGCTGGCGCTGGGGCTGACCTTGTATCCTGTAATCAGTAATTATGTAAACCAAAAGTACGCATCCCAGATTCAAACCACCTATCAGGAGGTTATGAAGCAGATTGACGATTCCGCACTGCGGGAAGCGAAAGAACAGGCGGATATTTACAATCGTTCCCTAATTCCCGGCGCAGCGGAAGCTTACAGCCAGGAGGGCTTACTGGCAGCATCTGCCGACTATGACAGCCAGCTCAATCTCGCTGGGAATGGCATCATGGGCTATGTGGAGATTCCCAAAATCCGCGTAAATCTGCCCATATACCACGGAACGGAAAATGATTCTCTGGAACGGGGAATCGGGCATCTGCTGGGCAGCTCCCTCCCGGTGGGCGGCGAAAGCACCCACAGCATTCTCTCTGGGCACAGCGGCATGGCAAGCCAGAAGATGTTCACCGATTTGGAGCAGCTCACCGCCGGTGATGTGTTCTATCTTCATGTTCTGGATGAAACCCTGGCGTATCAGGTGGTGGAGATCAACACCGTGCTGCCCTACGACACCAGCCTGCTGGGGATCGCCCCAGGTGAGGATTTGTGTACTCTCGTCACCTGTACCCCCTATGGGGTGAACACCCACCGGCTGCTGGTGCGTGGTTCCCGGATTCCCTACGAGGAAGCGGAGCAGATTATGGAAGAAACTGCCAGTGAGGAAGCAGCGGCATCGACATGGGAGGAAAAGTATTTGCAGGGCGTTATTCTGGGCATTGCCGCAGCTCTGGTTCTGATCCTGGTCATCGCCATTGGCGCACAGATTTACCAGAGCATTGCTGGCAGTAGCGGAGGGAATAGCCATGCGAAGCAGTAAACTCCGGGCCTTTCTCATTGCCCTGATGCTGCTGGTGTTCGCTGCTGGTCTTGCCTTTCTCCTGTACCCCAGCCTTTGGGGTGCCGCGGCAGACCAAAAAATCTCCCTGAACGCACAGGGCTTTCTGAATCGGGATGCAACCGAACCGACCATCCCCGAAGTGATTGTCACCATTGATTCCCTAACGGAGCAGGAGGAAACCAGAGATTACCCAGAACTGTGGGCGGACATGGTTCGCTACAACGAAACCATCTACACCCAGGGGCAGGCAGGACTGTCCTGTGAGTATGACTATCAGAAACCCAGCTTTCGGCTTTCAGACTATGGTCTTGGGGATGAAGTGTTCGGGGTAATCTCCATTCCTGCCATGGAGCTGGAAATGCCCATCTATCTTGGGGCAACGGAGCAGCACATGGCGAATGGAGCCGCTCACCTCAGCCAAACCAGCCTTCCCATCGGCGGGGAAAACACCAACTGCGTCATTGCCGGACACCGGGGCTACAACGGTGCCAGCTACTTTCGCTACATCGACAAGCTGAACGTCGGTGACCTGGTTTCCGTAACCAATCTATGGGAAACGCTGACCTATCGGGTCTGTGAAATCAAAATCATCGACCCCCACGATGTAACGGAAATTCTGATTCAGCCGGAACGGGAGCTACTGACCCTGCTGACCTGCCACCCCTACGCTTCCGGGGGAAAGCAGCGGTATGTGGTTTACTGTGAGCGTGTGGAATCCTCCCCAGTCTCAATTCCCTGATAGATCGGAGGTAACACAATGGATTTTATCTGGAACAGCATAACGGACTGGCTGAAGGAAGTGCTTGTCAGCGGTATCGTCAGCAACCTGTCCGGAATGTTCGATTCCACCAATGAGCAGATCGGCCAGATCGCCGGTCAGGTTGGTCTGACGCCCCAGGCGTGGAACAGCGGTATCTTCAACATGATTCAGAACCTTTCCAATAATGTGATTCTCCCCCTGGCCGGAGCGATTCTGGCAGTCGTCATGACCCATCCAAAGAAACTTGCGCTTCCAATAAGAAACATAATGACGGCACTGGTGACAGCCGCATTGCTCATAGCCTTAATAAAACGTTTCCAGGTAAGTTCTCTGTAAACAAAGATTCCAACAATTAGAGCATAAACAGATGCAACCACTGCTGATTCTGTAGGCGTAAAAATCCCTCCATAAATACCTCCCAGAATGATTACAGGGGTAAGCAATGCCGGAATCGGTTATAGTACGACCTTGCGTTTGTTAACACTAAGAATTTCTCGCCTGGGTGCATAGCCCTTTTTTACGATAATCAATAAGGAACAGAGACAGTAAACCAATGTCACTAATATACCTGGAACAATAATAGCAAGGAAAAGCCCACCTACTGAAGTATCTGTAAGCGTACCATACAAAATCAGTGTAATAGACGGAGGAATCATCAGCCCTAAAGTCCCCCCTACACCAATCATTGCAGCAGCATAATTCGGATCATACTCCCCGTCTTTCGTCATCTCAGGGTATAAAATCCCCCCAATCGCTGCCGATGTAGCTAAAGCTGAACCTGAAATTGCACCAAAAAATGCACAGCAGATGAAATTAATAAATGAAAGGCTCCCCCTGATT
>ERZ773242.3531-NODE-3531-length-11080-cov-3.072562_pt1 | contig 11080 bp, 8 predicted proteins | sample MGYA00511077_ERZ773242 | MGnify/ENA primary metagenome ERZ773242 (study PRJEB29015, sample SAMEA2737754) | human gut metagenome | biome: human gut; feature: human-associated habitat; material: faeces | place: China | collected 2012 ... | reverse complement strand
CAAGGTCATATATACGGCGAGATTTGCCAGAACCCTGTCGTCTCTGTATTCTGCAGGTATCCCTATAGTTACGGCACTGGGAATAGCCAGGGAGACCATCGGCAACAGGTATATAGAGAAGCAGTTCGACAATGTTATCGCTATGGTAAGGGCAGGTGCCAACCTGAGTGACGCCATAAACAGTGTTGACGGTTTCGTGAAGAAGCTTACTTCATCAATACTTGTGGGTGAGGAGACCGGTTCCTTAGATACCATGCTTAAGTCAACGGCGGACCAGATGTCCTATGATTCTGAGATAGCTATGAACAAGCTGGTTGCAATGGTGGAGCCTGCCATGATAGTAGTTATGGCAGTTACAGTTGGATTTATCATGATAGCTATTATCCAGCCGATCTACGGTTCATACCAGGCAATAGCCAATAGTTATCAGTAAGGCGGTGAGAGACAAATGAGTACAGTAGTATATTTATCAAATCAGAGTATACAGATTATAACCGGTACAAGGGGAAGCAAGAAGATAACAATAAATGACTGCTGCATCCTGGACGCACCGGAGGGCAGTATCATAAACGGTACGGTGACGGATATTAATTCTCTCGCTGACTGCCTTAAGGAATTCTGGCAGGCCAATTCTTTAAATGCAAATGATGTGTATCTGGTAGTAAACAGTAACAAGATAATAAGTAAGAACCTTGATGTTCCTGCAATGTCAGAGAGAAAGGAGCGGGATTTCATCAGAAGGGAATTCGCCGATATAGAAGCAGGAACAGAGCGAGTGTACGGAAGCATAAGCTTCAAGCCGGACAGCAAGATGACCATTGTTCCAATGAACAAGCTGTATGTGGAGAGTGCCACCAAGGAATTCGTGGAGACATATATTGAACTGTTCAAGCTGGCAGGTATAGGCCTTAAGGGAATGTATTCCGGCGAGGGTGCACTGATATCCCTGACGGCATCAACTATAGCCACCACAAGAAAGACGTTTGTCATGGAGGTCGCCGACAACATGAACCTTACCACCATACTCTGGGTAAATGGCAGGTTCTATTACTATAACAGTACCAGATGCTTCAGCGTTCCGGGAACCGAGAGCTATGCCCTTGATGTGGGCAAATCCGTCAGCCAGATCATCCAGTTCATGCAGGCAAATCAGATCGAGTATGAGCTGGATGAGATAGTTCTTGCAGGTATAAGCTCTGGAAATGTTCCATTATACAGAAATGCCATTGAGAGTCATGGAATAAATACGCCGGTGTCGGTATTTGCAGATACAAAGAGGATAAAATGCAACGGAAATTATGACATCCAGAGGACCATACAGGCAGTGTCGGGATTGGGCTGTGTCCAGAAGAGACAGAACTTCCTTGTATATTATTCAGGCATGCACAAGGCAAGGAAAGAAACTGACGCAGGAACCATGAAGAAGATTGGTGCAGTTGCTGCGGTTACGGCAGTTATGCTGCTTGGCTTTGGAGGGACATTTGCATATAAGGTGATGAGAAATAACAAGCTCACGGAGCTTAAGGATTATAATGAGTCACCGGCGGTCATAAGTCAGGCCAGCATGTACGATGCACTCCTTGCCAGAAATACATATATCTCCGGACAGTATTATGCCATCAACGAGATCTCGGACAATCTGGATACTTATCCATACTGTAGTGCAGAGGTAAGGAACATCATAGGCACATGTGCAAAGGGATATGCCGATGTTGATATTGAGTCCTTTAATTCCGATACAGGAGTTGTAACCATGGTTGCAAAGGCTGAAAATGTTGACCTTATAAACCAGTTCATTAAGCGTCTTACGGATGAAGATATATTTAACAACATAGATTATACCGGATATGCTTTTGAAGAGGACACGGAACTCTGGAACATACATGTTATGTGCATACTTTCGGAATCCGCAGGAAAGCAGGGAGGTGAAGCAGATGCAGACTAAGATGACAGAAAGAGACAAGAAACTGCTATTTGCCCTGGTAATCATAGTGATAGTGTTTGTTATCGGATATCTCGGCATATATCCGCTGGTCAAAAGTGTCAGGGAAATAAACAAGGAAATAGAGGAACAGGAGGCTCTTCAGTCTGAAAATGAGATTAAGCTTACTAATCTGACTATTATTCAGGTGGATAATGAAAAGATGGAAGAGGACATAATCGAGAAGCGTAAGGATTTCTATCCGGTGATGGCAGCGTCTGACATAGACAAGCTGCTGACAGGAAAGGCTCTTTCCTACAATCTTTATTCCTATGATCTTGATATAGATGTAAATGACACGGTGGTGAGTCTGGTGCCTTACCAGTATTCTGATAGGGGTGAAGATGATGACACCGATGCGTCTGAAGATGACCAGGAAGATGCAGTGGATGCGGTAGATTATTTGGACAATACATATTCAAGCGGTTCAAATTCAAGCGGATCAAGCTCAGGCGGATCAACGGATACGGGAGATGCTTCGTCAGACTCGGATGGTACAACTACGGATATGTCAGCGGTTGGAATATATGTGGCATATGTGAATATGCGTCTCGGAGGAAACAGGGCAGATCTTGAGAAATTTCTTGATGATATGGTAGCCAGCGGAGAGAAGGTACGAGTTGTATCATATTCCTGGACAGAGGGAAGACAGCTTGATTATAACAATGACGGAACCTACAATCTTGTTACCGAGAAGGTACTTGATATCAGCCTAGAGCTGTATATGAGCGATCCCGGGGATGAGGTAGAGGGAACTGAGTAGGGAAGATATTTGCAGAAAATAGGTTGATAAGTCAAGAAATAAAATGGCTTGTGGCGGAATGTGGATTGTAAGATCACGCATTTGCAGAAATTGTGTGAGAAGGGCGAAGATTTTGATATGGAGATGAACCGGAATATACGAATAGGCGAAGTTCTTGTGGAATTCGGCTATGTAAATGATTATCAGATAGCCCAGGCGATGGAGTACAAGCAGGCGAACAAGGGCGTTCGTCTCGGCGATGCACTCATACAGCTTGGATATATTACAGAAAAACAAATGCTTGAGGCTCTTGCCAAGAGACTTGGATATGGCGTGGCAAATGTCTCAGATCTGTCCATAGATGTTGACGCTGTGGAAATGGTTCCTGAGGCGCTGGCAGAGAAATATTGCATGCTTGGATATGGGGTAAAGGATGGAAGATATCTTATATTGGTAAATGATCCAATGAACTTCTATGGAATTGAAGATATCAGGCAGATCGTGGGAATGGATCTTCAGATATCCCTTTGCGAGGAGGCGCCTCTTGCCTCGGCGATCCAGTATTATTATTCTGAGGTGTCGGCGAGAAAGGCAGCGGTTAAGGCGTCCCAGAACAGTATCGAAGAGGAAAACATAGTAGATATAAATGTTGAGGATGGCGACGATGATACACCTATCATAAACCTTCTTAACAGTATTATTCTGAGAGCCTATAATTCAGGGGTTTCAGATATACACATTGAACCCTTTGAGCACCAGACCACTGTGCGAATGAGAGTTGATGGCGTCATTATGGAGTTCATGACCATACAGAAGAATATCCACAATTCCCTTATTGCCAGAGTTAAGATCCTTGCGGATCTGGATATTGCCGAGCGAAGGATACCCCAGGATGGACATTTCAGAACAAGTGTAGACGGAAATAATCTTAATATAAGAGTTTCGGTGGTGCCTACGGTATTTGGCGAGAAGGCAGTTCTGCGACTTCTTGCGGGAACAGGAAAGATTGATTATCCGGCGTCCTTTGGCATGAACGAGAAATCATTTGCACTGGTAAGCGAAATGTTAAATTCTCCAAGTGGAATTATCTACATAACAGGCCCCACAGGCTCAGGAAAATCCACAACTCTTTATATGATGCTTGAGTCCCTGTCAAAGAGGCAGGTGAACATATCAACCATCGAGGATCCTGTGGAGAAAAACCTTCCGAAGCTCAGCCAGATACAGGTAAATAATACCGCAGGACTTACATTTGAAGTAGGGCTTAGGGCATTGCTCAGGCAGGATCCGGACATAATAATGGTTGGTGAGACGAGAGATGCCGAAACAGCGGCTATCTCCGTAAGAGCCGCTATCACCGGACATCTGGTTCTGTCAACCCTTCACACAAATGATGCAGCTTCATCCATCGCCCGTCTTGAGGATATGGGCGTTGAGCCGTACATGATCGCAAGCTCGCTGGTGGGTATCGTGGCACAGCGACTGGTAAGAAAGGTATGTCCTTTCTGCGCGGTATCTGAGGAAATGACGTCAAAAGAAGAATACATAGCAGGAAGGAAGCTCCCGCATGTTATGCACGCCAAGGGCTGCAGGCAGTGCAATGAGTCCGGATACAAGGGACGAATATCAATTCATGAGATCCTTCCTATAGACAAGCAGATAAAGAAAATGGTAACAAATGGTGCCAGTGTTGAGGAAATAAAGACTTATGCCATAGATAACCTTGGCATGAAGACCTTGAAGCAGAGTGCTCTTGAGCTGGTAGAGCAGGGTGTTACTACTGTGGAGGAAATGGCGAAGGCAGCATATTATGATTAGAAGGTTTGTGGGTTATAAGATTTATGGGCTGAAGCTTTTCGATTTTAGCGGTGACGAAAACGGCAAGAAATCATAAGGAGCAAGAATGAAAATTCTGGTAAGTGCCTGCTTATTGGGCGAAAATTGCAAGTACAATGGCGGTAACAATTACAATAAAATAGTTTGTGAGCTGGCGAAGGAACACCAAATGTTCCCGGTGTGCCCGGAAGTCTTAGGTGGTCTGTCTACACCCCGTTGTCCATCGGAAATCGTAAATGGAGTTGTGATGAACAAAGAAGGTATAAACGTGGACAGAGAATTTCACTCCGGTGCAGAAAAAGCTCTTGCCATTGCGAAGGAAAATCAGGTTGATCTTGCAATATTGCAATCCCGTAGTCCCAGTTGTGGGGTGAAAGAGATTTACGATGGTACATTCTCCGGGACGAAGATTTCCGGACAGGGGATATTTGCCAGGATGTTGAGAGAAGAGGGTATCCGGACTGTCGATGTAGAGGACTTGGGAGAACAATTTTCTTCCATTACTATTATCCTGGAAGCAGATCACATTTGAAGCAGGAATTGTACAGGCTGGAGGGTATGTCTGCAAGAAAAACCATACGGAGGCAGGGTCTTCTGGTTCTATAAAATTTAAGAAATACCAATAATTATCATGGAGGGATTATATGAAGATTGATGGACTTATTTTAGACGCCAGGGCAAATAAATGCTCGGACATACATATATCTGTGGGTATGCCTCTTATGTACAGGGTAAATGGACGGCTTATGGAAATTCCTGTTCCTTATTCGGACGAAGACATTGAGGACATGCTGGTGGATATGATGGATGATAAGCAGCTTGCTGACATTAAAGCCGGCAAGGATGTGGATTTTGCTGTCCGCACGTCAGACGGCAACAGGCAGAGGGTAAATATATTCAGGCAGCAGGGCAGGCTTGCGGCAACTATAAGATTGTTAAACAGCACTATACCTGAATTGTCCATGCTGGGACTTCCGCCGGTTCTGAATACTCTGGCTGAGAAGCCGAGAGGACTGATACTGGTTACAGGGCCTACAGGATCAGGTAAGTCAACAACCCTGGCTTCAATGATAGATCATATCAATTCCACAAGACCGGATCACATCATCACCATTGAGGATCCTATCGAGTATACCTATGAGAAGAAAATGGCACTTATCCACCAGAGAGAAGTGGGCAGGGATGTGGAGAGCTTCGCTGCTGCATTAAGGAGTGCACTTCGTGAGGATCCCGACATAATCCTGGTGGGAGAAATGCGTGACTACGAGACCATATCGGCAGCCCTCACGGCGGCAGAAACCGGACATCTTGTAATGTCTACCCTCCATACCACAGGTGCAGCCCAGACCATAGACAGAATTATCGACGCCTGTCCCGGATATATACAGAACCAGATCAGAACCCAGCTTGCCAGCGTGTTAAATGGTGTGGTTACCCAGTGCCTTATGCCAAATGCAACAGGTACCGGCAGAGTTCCGGGAACCGAGATCCTTGTGGGAACAGACGCTGTGTCAAACCTTATAAGAGAGAACAAATGTCACCAGCTTTCAACCGCAATGCAGGCAGGTGCCAGAGTGGGTATGCATACCCTGAATACAGATCTGTGTCGTCTTGTAAGTGCAGGAAAGATCACCATGGATTCCGCAAGGAAGTATACAAATGATCTTAAGGATCTGGAGCAGTTTTTCTAATAAAAGGACTGAAGATCCATACTCTGTACACTGTATGAGTATATGGTAAAAATGACGATTTTTCAGAGCCCCAAATAGCGAAAACACAATAAATATCCGGCGAAAATTTCAAGAAATCAAAATGTTTTTTTCATGAAGAGCCGGTCACAAGACAGAAAATGAAGAAAAAATTTAATTTCACGTCGTTTTCTGCTGAAAAAATGTCATTTTCAGCTTTTAAAGCCAGCACAAAGTGAACATATATATTAAAATATGTCAATGATGCTTGTTGTGCAATATTCACAAATGAAATTGTGAAACATTTCACGACAAAGGAAAAATTTCTTGATTTTGCACGTCGAAATTGGTAGAATTACAGTGTACTTGATGAACGAAAGATACTATCCCGGAAGGGCAGGAACGATCCGGAATGAGACCGGAGACCGTGGCTGCTACGGTTATAGCGGCACAATAAGAGAAAAAATAATCACACACATCTAGGAGGAAATTATTATGAAGAGAATGAGGAAGGATAACAAAGGTTTTACACTTGTTGAGTTGATAGTTGTACTTGTAATTTTAGCAATTCTTGCAGCAATTCTTGTACCTGCATTACTTGGTTACATCGACAAGGCAAAAGAAAAGCAGATCGTATTAAATGCAAAGAGCTGCTACACAGCTGCGCAGGCCAAGTATTCAGAGCTTTATGCTAAGGATGCTACAACAGTTTCTCAGACGGATATGGACGAGATCTGGGCAATGGCAGATGTTAAGGATCTTGATACACTTGAAGTAGGAACAGCAAAAGCATTTGCATCAAAGGATCATGACTCATACACAGTAAGCTACATACATTACAAGGATAAGGATGGAGAGATCTGGTTATCAGATGGTTCATGGACGACAACAGAGCCGACAACAAAGCCAGCTAACGTACAGGCAATTACAAAGAGTAAATAAGGTTTTTGATTTTTAATTAGTCTCATTTTTCTCTTAAATCATATGGACAGTCACCGGGATGGATTATTTCGTCCGGTGGCTGTCTTTTGTTATGTAATGATGTCTATGACATCGTTACGTTGCAGCAACCCTTGCCGTAGGCAATTTCAATGGTTGCTGCTCGATGTTTTATCGTTGCTTTATCATCAGTGCGGCTAATATTAACTTTCTTATTGTAATCTGGCAAAAGCTAATATATAATTTAGTCTGATTGGGCTTTTGATTAATATTATTAAATTTATATTGGTACCGGATAGAAATTATTGAGCGGAGAATCATTAAGTGAGAGGTAGCATTGGGCGATACCATGATGTTCAATAGGAACGAGGAGACAAATATGAGGAAAATAGGATTTGACAATGAAAAATATCTGTCTATGCAGTCTGAGCATATCAGGGAGAGGATAGGACAGTTCGGCGACAAGCTGTATCTTGAGTTTGGCGGAAAGCTATTTGATGATTATCATGCGTCAAGAGTACTTCCGGGATTCGCCCCTGACAGTAAGCTTCAGATGCTTCTCCAGCTTGCAGATCAGGCAGAGATGATCATTTCCATTAATGCCGCAGATATAGATAAGAATAAGATAAGACACGATCTGGGTATAACCTACGATCAGGACGTAATAAGACTTATAGGTGTGTACCGGGAGAAGGGGCTTTACGTGAGCAGCGTTGTTATTACAAGATACGCAGGCCAGAAGTCCGCAGACGCATTCCAGAAGAAGCTGGAAAATATCGGTATAAAGGTGTACCACCACTATTCAATAGAAGGCTATCCTAACAACGTAGCCACAATAGTCAGTGATGAGGGCTATGGCAAGAATGATTATGTGGAGACCACAAGACCACTGGTTATCGTTACTGCACCGGGACCCGGAAGCGGTAAGATGGCAACCTGTCTGTCACAGCTCTACCATGAGAACAAGCGTGGAGTTAAGGCAGGATATGCCAAGTTCGAGACCTTCCCAATATGGAATATTCCCCTTAAGCACCCTGTAAATCTCGCCTATGAGGCAGCTACAGCAGACCTTAATGATGTGAATATGATCGATCCCTTCCATCTTGAGGCGTATGGAGAGACAACAGTTAATTACAACAGAGATGTGGAGATATATCCTGTACTTGCTGCAATGTTTGAGGCTATATACGGTTCGTGCCCATATGCGTCGCCTACAGATATGGGTGTAAATATGGCAGGAAACTGTATCGTTGATGACGAGGCGTGCCAGGAGGCTTCAAGACAGGAGATCATCAGAAGATACTATCAGTCATTGAACAGAATGGTCCTTGATGAGGCAACAAAGGATGAGGTATATAAGCAGGAGCTTCTTATGAAGCAGGCTAAGATCACTGTGAATGACAGAAAGGTTGTGCCTGTTGCCATGGCTCTGGCTGAGGAGACCGGTGCGGCGGCAGCGGCTCTTGAGCTTGAGGACGGCAGGATAATCACTGGCTCAACAAGTGACCTGCTTGGACCTGCGTCAGCCGTACTGCTTAACGCCATAAAGGTTCTCGGAGATATAGACAAGAGTATACATCTTATTTCCAGAAATTATATTGAACCGATACAGCGTCTTAAGACAAACTATCTTGGAAGCAAAAATCCAAGACTTCATACAGATGAGGTGCTTATTGCCCTTTCAATGTGTGCTGTATCAGATCCAAAGGCAAAGCTTGCCCTTGAACAGCTTCCGAAGCTTGCAGGCTGCCAGCTTCATACGACAGCAATGCTTTCATCTGTTGATATGAACACCTTCAACAAGCTGGGTATACAGTTCACAAATGAAGCCGTGTACGAGAAGCGTGACGAGTAGATCAGACTTGGAATGATCATCATAAAAAAGAGATATATCAGAATATAAAAAAGACCATGGAGTGGATAGTATCTGCAATATGTATCGGGAATTTTGTATACATATCGGGAAGAAATCTGTTTCATGGTCTTTTAAATTTTCTCTTGTTAAAATCCCAATAAAAGTTTATACTATAATTTAGTGCAATTTAAAGCGTTGAAGTGACGTAACTACAAAGCAGAAAATCATTTGCAGAATGAAGAGGATAAACACCTGACATGATAAAAATATGCTCAGATGTCTGGGATGATCTTTCAAAGAAATTGGATAATTGATACTATGCGGGATTAACCGGTCAATAAAGAAATAAAGAGAAGGAGTTTTAGAAATGCCAATCACACAATATTTAGAGAGAAATGCCAGGGAGTATGGGGATGATGTTGCTCTGGTAGAGATAAATCCTGATGTTCAGGAAACAAGAAGGGTAACATGGAGAGAGTATGAGCTTATTGAGTCAAACCCAACTTGCTGTTACAGAAGAGAGATCACATGGAGCGTCTTTAATGAGAAGGCCAACAGATTTGCAAATTTACTGGTTGCAAGGGGCATACAGAAGGGGGACAAGGTAGGAATACTTATGATGAACTCCCTTGAGTGGCTTCCGATATACTTCGGTATACTTAAGACAGGAGCACTGGCAGTGCCGTTTAACTTCAGATATGACGCAGAGGAGATAAAGTATTGCGTAGAACTTGCTGACGTTGATGTTCTGGTATTCGGACCGGAATTTATAGGTCGTATAGAGACAGTTGTGGATGAGATCGCAGAGAAGAGGATATTGTTCTATGTGGGTGGAAACTGTCCTACATTTGCAGAGGATTATGATAAGCTGGCGTCAAACTGTTCAAGTATATTCGCAGACAGGGGAATAAAGGATACAGATGACGCGGCCATATACTTCTCATCAGGTACAACAGGATTCCCTAAGGCCATACTCCACAATCATGAGAGCCTTATGCATGCGGCACTGGTTGAGAGCAAGCACCACGGTCAGACAAAGGATGACGTGTTCCTGTGCATACCGCCACTTTACCATACAGGTGCCAAAATGCACTGGTTCGGAAGCCTTATAACAGGCGGCAAGGCAGTACTCCTTAAGGGCGTAAATGCCAAGACCATCCTCCAGACTGTAAGCGACGAGCAGTGTACCATCGTATGGCTTCTGGTGCCATGGGCTCAGGACATTCTGGTGGCTATCGAGAGAGGAGAGGTTAATCTCGCCGATTACAAGCTTGATCAGTGGAGACTTATGCACATAGGCGCACAGCCTGTTCCGCCGTCACTTATTGCACGCTGGAAAAAGGTTTTCCCTAACCACAAATATGACACTAACTATGGTCTTAGCGAATCTATAGGTCCGGGCTGTGTACACCTTGGTGTGGATAACATTGACAAGGTAGGCGCAATAGGCAAGGCAGGCTTTGGCTGGAAGGTCAAGATAGTTGATGATAAGGGCAACACTGTGAAGCGTGGCGAAGTGGGCGAGCTTTGCGTAAAAGGTCCCGGCGTTATGACCTGTTACTACAGGGATCCAAAGGCGACGGCTGAAACTCTCAAAGACGGCTGGCTTTTCACTGGCGACATGGCTCAGGAGGACGAGGACGGCTTTATTTACCTTGTTGACCGCAAAAAGGACGTTATTATAAGTGGTGGAGAAAATCTTTACCCTGTACAGATAGAAGACTTTTTGAGAAGTCATGACGCTATCAGGGACGTGGCAGTAATTGGTCTGCCTGACCAGCGTTTGGGCGAGATAGCGGCGGCAATAATCGAGCTAAAGCCTGACCACCCATGCACAGAGGAAGAGATAATGGCGTTCTGCCAGAAGCTTCCGAGATACAAGCGTCCGCACAAGATAATTTTTGCAGACATGCCGAGAAACCCGACGGGCAAGATAGAGAAGCCGAAGCTCAGGAAGATATACTGCGGAGAGAGCCTTGTGGCAAAGCAGAATCACGGATAAAAAGTAAAGAGGGGTAACAAAAATGGGACGAGAAGTA
>ERZ773242.3514-NODE-3514-length-11117-cov-2.327066_pt1 | contig 11117 bp, 7 predicted proteins | sample MGYA00511077_ERZ773242 | MGnify/ENA primary metagenome ERZ773242 (study PRJEB29015, sample SAMEA2737754) | human gut metagenome | biome: human gut; feature: human-associated habitat; material: faeces | place: China | collected 2012 ... | reverse complement strand
CAACATACAGCGGGAAGCACAGGAACATAAAGCCGAACTCAAACGGCTCGGTAACGCCGCAGATGAATGCACAGATGGCAGCGGACAGAACCAGACCGATAGCAGCCTTCTTGTTCTTCGCAGCCTTGATCATAGCAAGAGCCGCACCGGCAATACCGAACATCATGCAGGGGAAGAAGCCGGACATATACATGCCGAGGCTCCAGGTAACGCCGTTCTGACCGGTAATGTCGCCGGCCCAGTAGTGAGACAGGTCGCCCAGGCCGATGGTATCGAACCAGAATACGTTGTTGAGTGCGTGGTGCAGACCGGTCGGAATCAGCAGACGGTTAAGGAATGCATAGATGCCGGCGCCGATACCGTCCATGCCGATGATGCCTTCGCCAACAGCTACCAGAGCGCTGAAGATGACAGGCCATACGAACAGCAGGACAACGGATACCGCGATGGAAACCAGACCGGTTACGATGGCAACGCAGCGCTTGCCGCTGAAGAATGCCAGCCAGTCCGGGAGCTTCGCGTTTTTGAAGCGGTTATAGCAGCTTGCGCCGATGATACCGGCGATGATAGCGATAAATACGTTCTGGATCTTGTCAAATGCCAGCGTTTTTACCGGATCATCCGCGATTGCGGGCATCAGCGTGGTAACAACGCCGGTGCTCAGCAGGTTGGTCATCATCAGCCAGGATACCAGACCGGCCAGTGCCGAGGTACCCTCGCGGTCGTCGGATAGTCCGACTGCAACACCGATGACAAACAGCCATGCCATATTGTCAATCAGCGCGCCGCCTGCCTTTATCAACAGGAAGCCAATGTTATACAGTGCACCGCTCGTGGCCGCACCCGGCACGCCCATAACGCCCGGAGCGATCGCGTAGCCAAGACCCATCAGGATACCACAGATCGGCAGCGCAGCTACCGGCAGCATCAAAGCCTTGCCCAGCTTTTGCAGTTTTTTCATCATAAGAGTTTCCCCTCCTTATTTTGTGGACCGCCGAAGCGGCCGATTGTGTTGACGGATGGGAGAGCCGAACTCCGTTTCCGTCCCCCTATTTCATCGCCGTTCACACCCAGCGAAATGAAATCCTTACAAATTACTCTCGAGGAACGCCTGCATTGCAGCTGCAGCGGTCTCCTCGTCCGCGCCCTCGATGGTGAGCTTTACGGTATCGCCGCACTTGACGCCCAGACCCATCACGCCCATGATACGCTTGGCATCGACTTCCTTTTTCGGAGAGGCGATCATGATTTTCGAGGCAAACTTGCCTGCCTCCTTGACCAGCAGTCCCGCCGGTCGAGCGTGGATGCCCAGTGCATCCTTGATGGTATATTCAATGGTTTTCATGAAAGAATACTCCCTTTCCGTTACTTTTTCTTCAGTGTCAGCAGTGCATCACCTGCGGCGACCGCGCCGCTCGCGGCGGGCTCCACGGTGAACGCATCCGGGTTGCAAACGAGGATGGGCGTTACGATCTGATAGCCCTCAGCCTTGATGGCCGCCGGATCGAACTCGATGAGGACATCGCCTTTTTTGACCTGCTGGCCTGCCTTGCAGCACGCCTTGTAGTGCTTTCCCTCAAGCTGTACGGTGTCGATGCCGACGTGAATGAGCAGCTCCGCGCCGTCCGCCGTCGTCATGGAAACGGCGTGGCCGGTCTCAAACATCACATCCACCGTGCCGTCCGCCGGAGCAACGATGCGTCCTTCGGCCGGCTCGATCGCAATGCCCGGACCGAGAATGCCCTGTGCGAACGTGGGATCGGGTACGTCCTCCAGTGCTACCACCTTGCCGGCAACCGGCGCCGTTATCTCGATGCCGCTGTCGCCGCCAAACAGATTTTTCAGTTTACCAAACATTTTGCTCACAACCTTTTTGTTTAGGCAATACCGCATGATTGAATAAGAGTGATTTGTGCGTAAATTGTGCGGTGTTGCCTTAAGTATGCCTGTTTTGTCCGAAAACATACAGAAAATAAAAAGAACCAAACTTCTGCGCAGATACAACTTGCTCTTTGATAGCAACTTCTGCGAGAAATCTGGTTTTGCCCGCCGAAGCGGTAACAATCCATTTCAAACGGATACTGTTTACTTGTTAATTGCAGTATAACAAACTTTTCTCGCCTTGGCAAGAGCAACCTGTCGAATTAGTTGCCAAATTTTCGCGTTGTTTTTCTGCACTTTGCACAAAAAGCAAGTCCGCACTGCTTGTGCAGTACGGACTCCGTGATTACTTTTTATCATCAATGTGCTCCATCACACGGGCGATGTGAATGGTGAGATACAGCAGCTCATTCTGTCCGGAGTGGAAATTTTTCTCCCTCTGGACGTACACGCGAATCTTGTCCGCACAGGCATACGCCTTCGGGTACTTGAACCGCACCACATCGAGCAGATCGCTGTCCTCATCGCCGTAGCCTTCTCCGCTGACGATACGCCGTGCGTAGAACTTGAGGTGCGTGACAAACCGGTAGTAATTGAGCGATTCATCATCCGGACGGAAACCGTATTCATCGTAAACGATGCGGAAAACCGCCTGCAGCAGATAGGTCATGTCGTAAATATCGCGGATTTCACCACCGAGCTGTGCATTGACAAAGTGCAGCGCGATAAACGCTGCCTCATCATCCGTAAACTCCACGCCGGTCTCCTCCTTGACGATCTCATTCGCCTTGAGACCCACGCGGAATTCGTCCTTGTACAGCTGGCGGATGTCCCACAGCAGCGGATTGGGCAGTATGATGCCATCCTTGTAGCGGTTGATGGCCGCCGAGATATGATCGGGCAGCGTAACGTAAATGCTGTCCGACAGCTCCTTGCCGAGCGCGATCTTCGCATGGTTGATAATGCGTTCGCTCATCAGGAAATGCGGCAGCGGAATGCTTGTTATCAGCTGCTGGAACCGGTCGGAAAGCTGATCCGAGTGCAGCGTGAACCGCTTTTCCACCTTGTCCGGCGGTGCTTCGTCACCTGCGCGGCGGCCAAAGCCCAGACCACGCCCCATAAGCACAGTCTCCGCACCGTTTTCATCCAGCGCGACCACAACATTGTTGTTGAGTACCTTTTCTATTTTCACGTCCGCGCCTCCTGACCCGCACCGCAGCACGCATCAAACGCTTCACGCGCCGCACGGACTGCATTTTCGTCGCACTGCCACAAACTGAATTCGCTCAGTCCGGGCAGCCCCATCGGCACATTTTCGCGCCGGAACTGCATTCTGCTGTTTTCCACCCGCTTTGCGGAAAGATGGAAGGCATTCGCGCCTGTTTTCGGCTGCAAATCGCGGATAACATCGGCGTTTACACCTGCACCGACCAGAATCTGCACGCGCTCCCCTGCTTTTTCGACCAGCTCGCGCAGCAGCGGTGCGCCGTCTGCGCAGCGAGCCTGCTGCCCCGAGGTGAGGATTGTGTCCACGCCGAGCTTCTTTGCCGTGCGCAGCGCCTCGTGCGCGTCGCGGCAAACGTCAAACGCGCGGTGGAGCGTGACCCCGCAGCCGTCGCCGCAGGCCATGAGCGCACTCATGCGCTCGGCATCGAGCGTACCGTCCGGATTCAGCATGCCGATGACGATGCCGTCCGCACCCAGACCGGCAAAGCGCGATGCCTGACGGCAGAGCAATTCAAACTCGTCCTCATCATACAGAAAATCGCCTGCGCGCGGACGCAGCAGCACACGGACGGGAATATCGACCCGTTCGCGTACCATGCAGAACAGATCCTCGTCCGGCGAAAGTCCGCCGAGCGGCAGCGCGGAGCACAGTTCAATGCGGTCCGCCCCTCCCCTTGCTGCGTTTACCGCAGAGCCGACGCTGTCTGCGCAGACTTCGAGCAGTCCAGCCATGCGCATCATCCCTTTCCTTCTCTTTTTCTTACATATTTGATTAAGTATAGCACTCCGCAGCGGTACGGTCAATGAATTTTTCTCTAAGAAAGCGGTAAATCTGTAAATTCTACTTGCAACCTATCGGAAATTTGATACAATAGATTTGTGCCGTCTGTCCCTGCAGGGACGGCGGAAAAAAGATCGGACGGGGGACGCTCCCCGGACCGGGGAGGAGACATGAAAACCTATGAGCAAGGTGGAGCAGTATATCACGAGCATCCCGGACTACCCGAAGGCCGGCATCATCTTCCGTGATATCAAGCATGTACTCAAGGACGCGGACGGACTGCGGCTGGCGGTAGATGAGATGACGGCGAAGATCGGGGATACGGAATTCGATGCGATCGTCGGACTGGAGTCGAGGGGCTTCCTGTTCGGTATGCCGATGGCATACAATCTGCACAAGGCCTTTATTCCGGTCCGCAAGAGCGGCAAGCTGCCGCGCGCGACCTCGCGCATCGCGTATGACCTCGAATACGGCTCTGCGGAGATCGAGGTGCACCGCGAGGACATCACGCCGGGTATGCGCGTTGTCATCGTAGACGACCTCATCGCAACGGGCGGTACGCTCGAGGCGGCGGTACATCTGGTGGAGCAGCTGGGCGCGAAGGTCGTCAAGATCGTCTGCCTGCTCGAGCTGAAGGGTCTGCACGGCCGCGACCGCCTGACGTCCTGCCCGACCGAGGCCGTCGTATCCTACGAAGGGAAATAAATCCGTAATCAAGGCGAAAGCCTAAAATTAAAGGGGGAAAAACGATGTTTGAACGCATATTCAAGCTATCGGAACACAAAACCACTGTAAAGACCGAAGTCATGGCCGGTATCACCACCTTCATGACCATGGCGTACATCCTCGCCGTCAACCCGAGCGTGCTCGGCTCGACCGGCATGGACACCACCGCGGTCCTGCTCGCAACGGCTCTGGCGTCCTGCCTCGGCACGCTGTGCATGGCGTTCATGGCGAACCTGCCGTTCGCACTGTCCGCCGGCATGGGCCTCAACGCCTTCATGGCCTACACCGTTGTCGCGGGCTACGGCTACTCGTGGCAGGTCGCGCTGCTCGCGGTATTCATCGAGGGCCTGATCTTTATCGTCCTGTCGCTGACCAATGTCCGCGAGGCGATCTTCAACGCCATCCCGCTGACGCTCAAGAAGGGCGTTTCGGTCGGCATCGGCCTGTTCATCGCGTTCATCGGCCTGCAGAACTCCGGCCTGTGCGTAGACTCCGCAACGCTGGTCGGCATCATCAGCTTCCCGGAGAATTTCCACACCGCAGGCATCTGCGCGCTGCTGACGCTGATCGGCCTGTTCTTCACCGCAGTATTCTACACCCGCAAGATGAAGGGCGCCATCCTGTACGGCATTCTGCTGACCTGGATCCTCGGCATGCTCTGCCAGGTGACCGGCCTTTACGTTCCGACGCCGGACGCAGGCTTCTATTCCCTGTTCCCGAGCTGGGGCATGACCGACTTCTCCAGACTGGGTCTGACCTTCGGCCAGTGCTTCAACGTGGATTTCAGCGCAGTCGGCATCGTAAACTTCATCGTTGTCATCTTCTCGTTCCTGTTCGTTGATATTTTCGATACTCTGGGCACGCTGATCGGTGTTGCCACCAAGGCGAAGATGCTCGATAAGGACGGCAAGCTGCCGGGCATCAAGCCCGCTCTGCTGGCAGACTCGATTGCAACCTCCGCAGGTGCAATTCTGGGTACTTCCACCACCACCACCTTTGTTGAGTCCGCATCCGGCGTAGCAGTCGGCGGCCGCACCGGCCTGACCGCTCTGGTTACCGGCATCCTGTTCCTTGTATCCACGCTGTTTGCACCGATCTTCACCGCCATCCCGTCCTTCGCAACCGCTCCGGCGCTGATCATGGTCGGCTTCCTGATGGTCGGCACGGTTACCGAGATCAACTTCGATCTGGATAACCTCACCGAGTCCATCCCGGCATACCTCGCCATCATCGCGATGCCGCTGTTCTACAGCATCTCCGAGGGCATCTCTCTGGGCGTTATCTCCTACGTTCTGCTGAATGTTGCAGCCGGCAAGGGCAAGAAGGTTGCTCCGCTGATGTACGTTCTGGCAGTACTGTTCGTACTCAAGTATATCTTCCTCTAATTCAGAAATCGTAAAGATTGCAGAAGGCTGCCGAAGCGAGCTTCGGCAGCCTTTTTGTATGGCATGAAAATCATGGTAAATATCAGAGAAAATAAGCGAAAACAGCGGGGATTGCAGTTGAACGGTGTCGATACTTGACAGAAAACGTAGGAGTTGGTAAAATATAAAACGACTAAATTGGGACAGTATACCTGTTTATCTTGTATCCAAAGGGAAGGAGGCAGCAAATATGACACAGCAGCGCAAAAAGTGCGGAAAAGGCGGCTTTACTCTTGTAGAGCTGGTGGTTACGCTGGTCATTCTGAGCATTCTGTTTGCCATCGCTGTACCGAGCCTTCTGGGGTATATCCATCTGTCGCAGTTCCGAAAGAATGAATCGTACGCTAAGACCATGTATCTGTCGGCAGAATCTGAGCTGACCTACCTTCGTACCGGCGGTGAATGGGAGTCATTCTGCAGCAAGGTGAAGAAGGAAGGCGTGCTGAATCAGTCGTTTGATGAGTCGGATGAGGACCGGAAAAAGCTGGTCGGCCGTATTTACGGCATTCGTCTGGATGCAGGCGAATACGCAGAAGGCGAGCTGTCGGGTGACGGTGCGCTCGTTGGTGCGCTTCTTTCGCAGGATACCTACGATAAAAGTGTGCTGAATGCTGCAATCTGCATCGAAATCGACGTGGAAAGCGGTCAGGTGTATTCGGTTTTCTATGGCACAAACTGCAAGGGACTGTACTACGGATCGAATGAGGACAGCAAACCGGCGGATATGTCCGGCAGCTGGCTGGATATTGATTACAGCAAGCGCGACCGCGATACGCGCCGGGAAGAACGGCTGGGCTATTACTCGGTTCAGGATGCAGTCAATGCTGTCAGTCTGGATGCGACCAAGCTGAAGATCACCTCGATCAATCTGGTGAACGGTGAAACTCTGTCGCTGAACTGGTCGAGCAATGTGAAGGATCAGGATCTGGATAAGGTTTATTACGAGGTCAAGCTGTACAGCAGTGAGGATAAAGCGCAGCTTCTGTCGATCAATATTCCGGGCAGGGATTTGAAAACGGGTTCGCAGTCGGTTGCGGTTACGACCGAGGACAATGCGACGAAGGATTATATCTTCCCCGTGGAATACGACCGTTCCAACAAGCGGGCAACACTTGTGCTGGACGGTATGATGAATGCGAAGCTGTACGACCAGCTGGATAAGCTGTTCGCTGATAACAAAGCAGCCTTCCGGCAGAGCAGCGATACCAGCATCACGCGCTTCGGCGGCAAACTGGAAAACCCGCTGAATGTTTACGCAGCCGTGCAGGTATTTCCGGACCCGAACGCAGAAAACACCGGCGGTGAGGAGTATCAAAAGAGTGACGCTATCGAATCCAATAAGGCGAACACGCTTTTCGGTGACGGCACCCGGTCGAATAACAGCCGGTGCGAGATCGAAACCTTCCGTCATCTGTCCAATATCCGTTATATGGATACGGCGGCGGTATTTGCCGTTACCGCGCGTTCGCTGGACTGGACGAGCGACAGTGTAAAGGTTTACGGTACGGCAGCCCGCGGCGCGCTTTCGGTCTCCGCCGGTAAGGATATCGGCTTCCCGAGCATCCCTGCGCTGCGCAGCAATCAGACACTGGATGGCACAGGCGGTCTGCTGAACCGCATTGTCGGCGTGTTTACCGGCGGGAATGTCATCAGTAATCTCAAGCTGGATGAGACCTCGATTGCCGATGACGCAGAGTATCTTGGTCTGTTTCAAAAAAACGTAGGTACAATCCATGATCTGCGCCTGCTCAATCCGCAGGTGGAGATTGACTCGGGTAAGCTCAAGGGTGTCGGCGCAGTCTGCGGTTACAGCAACGGTTCTTTGAAGGGCGATACCGTGGACGGCACTGAAGCCAAGGTGGAAGCTGCGCTGACCTCGGCACAGGCGCAGGGCATCGGCGGTGTGGTCGGTGTGATTGAAGTCAGCGATTCTCAGTCAGTAATCAAGCTGTCTGCATCGGGTACTGTAACTGGTACGCTGCCGACCGACGGTACTGCGTGTGGTATCGGCGGTATTGCGGGCAGCCTGACAACAAACGGTGCCGCGGTCAAGACCCTGACCAACAGCGCCGCTGTAACGGGCAATCGCTCGGTTGGCGGCATTGCAGGCTATTTTTCCGGCAAGGATCAGGCCACGGGAAAAGATATGGCTGACTGCAAAAATGAGGGTCTGATTCTCAGCAGCACAGCCGCAGATGATCATTCGCTGGCAGGACATTATATCGGCGGTATTGTCGGCTACGCGCATAATGCGTCTCTTTCGGAATGCAGGAGCCGTGCCGGATATGCGGACGGCTACACCTATAAGCAGGAGGATAGAGACAAGCTGCGCGGCAGATATGTCGGCGGCATTGTCGGCTACGGCGAACAAAGTGTGCTGTATGACTGCGAGACCGAGGCAAACGGCTATGTTCTTGGCAGCGAGTATGTCGGCGGCATCATCGGTGCGCTGAATCAGTCTGATACGCAGACGGCACTGCTCAGTGAAAACGGCACCAGAACAACCGTTAACGCAAGCTATGTCATCGGCAATTCGTATGTCGGCGGCATCATCGGTGAGAATAAAGGCGGTTCGACGATCAAAAACTGCGTCAACACAGGTGTCGTTGCAGGATACAATGTATTTATCGGCGGTATTTGCGGTGCAAATGAGAACAATGCGGTCATCATAAACTGTGCAAGCTATGTTTCGGACACCAATAATGCGATCTACAGGCGTGTCACGGACTGGGGAGCCGTCGGCAGCTATGCGGGCGGTCTGACCGGCTACAACAGCGGCACGATCACCTTCAGCGACAAGGATAACGCAGTCTCCAACCGGAGTGTGGCGGGTATCGTTGTCGGCAGACACTATGTCGGCGGTCTGGTCGGCTATAACGACACGGACGGCACGATTGATATCAATTATACGCTCATCGGCGGCCGTGTTGCCGCAACCGGAGACTGCGTCGGCGGTCTGATCGGTCTGAATGCTTCGACAAAGCTGCTCGAGAAGAAGCTGACCATCAAGCCGAGCAGTGTGCAGGGACGGTACTATGTCGGCGGTGCGATCGGTGCAAATGTGGTCAACCCGGGAGAGAATGTCACGGTCAGCGGTCTCAAGGTCGATAACAGCCTTGGCACGGTTACTGCAGAGGCATTCTGCGGCGGTCTGATCGGCTATCAGCGCACCTACACGGAGAAAGACCGGGCAGGCGGAACGCTGTATGCACTTCTGCCGGGCATCGCGGCAAACAACAGCAATGTGCCGGGAACGGTCAAGGCATCTACCAATACGCATACCATCACCATCACAGCGGACGGCAACAGTGCAGACAGACTGTCTGCGGTTTCCAACAACATGACCATCCGCGCGTATGCGTATGCAGGCGGCATTATCGGCAGCTGTGAGCCGCAGACCCAAATGAAGGTGGAGCACTGCCTGAACGCAGGCGGCTTTGACCGTCCGGCAGATGACACCTTCCCGGACAGTAAGCTGAAAACCGGTGTGGATATGGTATCCTATCTGCAGGCGCAGAAGTACACGGATGCCGCGAAGGCACTCTCCGATGAGCTGGGCAGCAGCGAACTGCGTGTTTCCGTTATCGGCGGTGTGATCGGCGTCAACGGTGAGAATCAGGTGATAGATCACTGTGCCAGCAAGGGCACGATGAACGGTCTGAATGCCATGGGCGGCGTGGTCGGTCTGAACGAGGGCATCATCCGCGACTGCACGCTCTCCGGCAGCATGGGCAGTGCAACGCAGGATTATATCGGCGGTATCGCGGGTCTGAATGTCGGCAGCAGGACGGCGGGCACGATTGAAAACTGCACGACCGAGAAAAACTGCACCGTCACCGGACGGAACACGGTCGGCGGCATCGTCGGCTATAATCTCAGCGGCGGCAGGATACAGAACAATACCAGCAGCGCCAATGTCAGCGGTGCAGGCCGTGTCGGCGGTATTGCGGGCGAAAACGGCGGTGTGATCGTGCTTTCGAGCACACCGACAGAAAAGCGCCGTGTCAACGGCAGCGGCAGCGGTGTCGGCGGCGTGATCGGCGTGAATACCGCAACCGGCACGCTCAGTCCGGCAAGCGGCAGCGTGCAGGGCGATGTCATTGCTGCGGATAACAGGCTGACCGTGCGCGGCAGCAGTATGGTCGGCGGTATTGCCGGCATCAACCGCGGCACACTCGGCGGCACGAGCATCAACTGCCTGACCAATCAGGCGGCAGAGGTCCGCGCAGCGGCGGGCAGTGCCGGACATTCGCCGCCGCCTGCCGCGCTACACCAGGTTCGTGCCGCTCACCGCCGAGCAGGAAGGGGTGAAGAACGGCGCGCAGGAGGGCGCAAAGGCTGTTCTGCGGTACGCGAAGAATCTCGGTCAGGTGACCGCGAATGTCGGTGCGGCAGGCGGCATTGTCGGCATGAACAGCGCGAGCAGCACGGTCGAGAACTGTATCGGCAACGGCAGCGTCACCAGTAACGACGGCTATGCAGGCGGCGTTGCGAGCGAAAACTACGGTACGATCAGGAGCTGCAGCGTCGGCACGGATAACAGGGTAACGCTCATCACCCGCAACAAGACTGCGGCAGGCGCGATCTGTGCGGTAAACCATAAGGGCGGTGCGGTTCAGGGAGCGACACTCGGCGATCATATCACGATTTCCGGCAGTGCATTCATTCTGGGTGCTGTTGTCGGAGACAACAGCGGTACGGTCACTGCAACCGAGGTTTCGCAGCAGCCGACATACAGCGTTTCCGCAAGCACGCTGCAGGTCGGCGGTGCAGTCGGCATCAATCGAGCGGGCGGTACGGTCAGCAAGGTGAAGGTCACCTCGGATTTCGAGAAATTCACGAAGTATACCTATCTCGGCGGTGTAGTCGGCCAGAATAATGCAAGCGGCAAGGTAACCGAATGCACTTACTCCGGCACGATCGACGAAGGAAAGAGCGCGGTCGGCAACTGCTACGGCGGCATTGCCGGACTGAACGGCGGTCTGCTGCAGGGCAGCACCGTTTCCAGGCTGACACTGACGGCGGACGGTGTGTACACCGCAACCTCCACCAGCTCGGCGGCAGAGAAGGAACGCCTG
>ERZ773242.3513-NODE-3513-length-11117-cov-11.218044_pt1 | contig 11117 bp, 10 predicted proteins | sample MGYA00511077_ERZ773242 | MGnify/ENA primary metagenome ERZ773242 (study PRJEB29015, sample SAMEA2737754) | human gut metagenome | biome: human gut; feature: human-associated habitat; material: faeces | place: China | collected 2012 ... | reverse complement strand
ACCGAGTAGATCAGCAGACAGCAGGAAAAGCACTGTGGCATCTGCCATATCAAGAGGCAAGACAGCAGAATGTGTCGATTACTGTCGAAAATTACCGATTAATCTCGATTCATGAAATGCAGGAAAATGAAAAAGTCGCTGACATCTGGAAACGGACGAAAAATCAATGCGAAGTCAGTGACGTGCTCGTATTGAACAAGAATGGAGAAATCAGCTGCTACTATGTAGATGAGAACTATCCACAGTATCTGGCCGGATTTATTCGTATCAACACATCCGGTGCACTGATCACTATGGAAACTGAGAATTATCAGATTGATGGGAAAAAGGGGAACTGGATTGCAACAGACACCATCATTATTGATGGAAAACAGTTTTATTTGATGGAACATCAGGTATACCGAGATCAGGCCCAGGGTGTTATCCTGGATGCCTATGGAAAAATGGTTGTCGAAGAATGTAAGAAATTCGATGAAAAGACAAAACAAAAGATTCATGATTACATCCAACAGCAAGTACCGCTAAATCCGGTCGAACAGCTAAAACAAGATGGTAAAATCCGTCTGGAACATTACCAGAAATTCTACCAGAACGGCACTTATGAAAGAAGCAGAGAATCTGGTACCGAAGCCAATTATGATATGGTGGACGGTCTGGTGAATAATCAGAAGAAGAATCAGGAAAAGATATCTGATGTTCGCAACAACAAACAGACGTCCCGAAATCAACAGAATAATAAACCTAAGAAACGAAGGTCCGTAATCAAACGACTGCATCAGAAACAGATTGCCATTGCTCGCCGGTCCGGAAAGCCGATACCAAAGTACCTGGATCAGGAAATGGAAAGAAAGCGGGGGTAGAATATGCGAAGGTTAAAGTGTGAAAAAGAAACGATTATTCTGACCAATGAAGATGACGGATTCTATGATGTGTATACCTTCAATCAGAGCTTGCAGAAACGGTTACGGACTTTTGCTGAGAAGTATCCAGATGATTGCTGGTTGAAAGGATTTTCTGAGGATGGAAGTGAAACGTATATGATCAGAAAAGGACGGTTGTCATTGAATTTAAGACCACCCTATTCCAAGGATAGGATCCATAAAGCGACAGAACGAATTATTGAAGAACAGAAAGAACAATCAAAGGATTCATAGAACGCGATTTAAGAGAAAAAAGGCTCATGACCATGAGGAAAAATGAAAGCAAAATACGTTAGCCGATAAAGTGTATAGGCTCAAAAGGGAAAGTGCCCTTTTGGGCCTTATATTGTGCTTTTTTATAATCAACGCCACAATATATGCAGGGTTTTGTCTACAGTCTGAAACAGCCATCATTCTTTTAGATGGCTGTTTTTATAAGAGAAATAAATTTATTTTATATTATGATTAGTTCGGTATTCCTTTGGCCCCATACCATAGGCATTTTTAAATAGCTTTGCAAAATGGCCTGAATTGTGATAGCCAACCTTTGCGGCAATCGTAGCAATCCCATAATCAGAGTTTTTCAACAGGAATAGCGCCTGATTCAGTCGCATTTCTTTTAGATACTCATAGGGAGTAGTGCCGTAATACTTCCGAAAAGCAAGCTGATACCGGGCAGGGCTCATTCCTGCGATTTGCGCAAGTTCTTCCCCGGACGGATAAGCAGACAAATCCTTTTTCATATAGGTAACTGTTTTTTTCAGATCACGGATGTCCTTATAATCTAACTTGACAGAAATATGATTTTCCTTTTGCTCCATGCCCTTAATGACAAGGGAGAGTAATTCCAGAACTTTGCTTTCCAGATATAAGTGCAGCGTTTGTCCTACCGCCTGACAATCCCTGATCTGCTGAAAGACAAAGTTAAGCTCCGGCAGATTTGGATTTTTCAAAAGGTATTCCTTTGCCACTTTTGATTGTTCATAATCTTTTCCATAATGCACCCGGAAATAAGTATCAAAATACTTTCTTGTCAAAATGATTTTTGTAAATCTTACCGGCTTTCCTTTTTCGCAATAGACATAGGTGGTCTTTTGGGTGTTCACATAGCAGTAAATCCCTTTACCGACGGGCTGTGTTTTCCGTCTCCCGATTTTGAAAGAACTGCTGTCTGTTTCAAACTGGCTGATTTCCATATATTCTTCGGAAATAGTTGCGATTTTTTCAAAGGTTTCCTTTGGCGTGTAGTCTGCAATCAGAATCATAAGCAGGTCATTCTCAAAGCGTATCAACTGAAATGAGCCGCTTCCGTAGTCGGAAAGCATACGATAGTAGAGGGAATCCTCTCCTGATAATTCCTGTACTTTTGCAAAGTTCATATTTTCTGGAAGCTGTAACAAGTAGTCTGCAATCGAAAGAGCCATTTTTTCATTCCTCCTTTAGAGCTTCAATAAAAAAGTCACAATCCAATTTTTATTAGTCACGATTTTATAAAAAAATAAATTAAAAAACTCCAGAAAGCACCGAAAATACAGTGCTTTGAGTTGCTTTTAAAAATTAAATCCCCAAATAGTATAGCTGTTGATTTTTTTATTCTAATCTGTAAAATGAATTGTGTCAAGGTTAGTAATTTCTAACCTCAAAAAAAGAGAAAGGAGGTTCGTTTCTTATGGAACAAAAACGAACCGGATTATCCTATGTTTTTACCCTTGCGAGAGGGGAACGTGGAAAGCTGGGCGTGGGAATGTTGTTGGCTGTTCTTTGCTCGGCCTTATCGCTGATTCCTTATCTGGTGGTGTATCAGATATTGCTTCTGATTATCCAAAGTGAAGTGACGTTTGGCGCTATGGCTATGTGGGCCTGCATTGGAATTGCGGCAGCCATCGGGCAAGCCATCCTCATGTCTTTTGCGGGTATCTGCTCCCATGTGGCGGCGTTCAATACCATGCACAAAATCAAAGTAAAGGTGCTGGAACATATATCCAGATTCAACCTGGGCTTTTTTCAGGAACGCTCTCCCGGACAGATCAAGACAACGCTTTTTGACGATGTGGACAGAGTAGAACAATTTTTAGCGCACAGTACATTGGAACTGGCACAGGCGATTGTCGTTCCGCTTATGATGTTTATTTTCATGCTGCGGCTGCACTGGGTTATGGCCCTTGTTATGCTGATTCCTATGATTTTGGGAATTGCTGTTCCGATGATGATGGTTAAGAATTACCCGGATATGTCGGCGGAACTTGCAGAAGATACGGAAAAACTCAATGCTTCTGCCAATGAATTTATCACGGCCATGCCAGTCATCAAAATGTACCACTTGACAGCGGAAAAATTCGAGCAGTATCGGAACGCGCTTCACCTTTATACGACCTGTTGGAAAAAGATGTGCGTGTCCTCCTGCAATCCTCTGTCGATTGCCCTTGTAGTATTAGATTCCGCCATCCTCTTTACGCTGCCCTTTGGCGGCTGGCTATACTTAAAAGGCTCTCTGCCAGTAGCTTCTTACCTGTTGTTTATTTTGCTTACCATGTGCTTTTTCACTTCGTTCCTAAATCTGGTTACGATTGTTATGCAGTCGATGGAGCTTGGCAGTGGTTTGGACAATATCAAAAAGATTATGGATATGGACGAAATGAAAAGCGGAAGCAAGACCCTGAAAAAAGACGGCTGCTATGGAATTGATTTTGAGGATGTAACTTTCAATTATACCAGCGGAGGAAAAGACGCGCTCACTTCTGTAAACCTGCACTTGGAGCCGGGAACGGTCAACGCCTTTGTCGGACCGTCCGGGGCTGGAAAGACAACGGCGGTTCAGCTTCTTGGGCGCTATTGGGACACCACAGGCGGAACCATCAAAGTAGGTGGAGTACCAATTACTGACCTAAAAACGGAAAATCTGATGGATTTGACGGCTTTCGTCTTTCAGGATGTTTTTCTTCTGGAAGATACATTACTGGAAAATATCCGTATGGGAACCAATGCCAGCGAAGAAGAAGTACGGCAAGCAGCAAGGGCAGCACAGATTGACGATTTCATTATGAGCCTGCCGAAAGGCTATCAGACGCGGATTGGCGACGAGGGTGTAAAACTCTCTGGCGGCCAGCAGCAGCGGATTTCGATTGCAAGAGCAATTTTGAAAGATGCTCCTATCGTCGTTTTCGACGAGGCGACTTCCTACTCCGACATTGAGAATGAACATAAAATCCAGCTTGCCCTGCAAAATCTTCTGAAAGGAAAAACCACAATTATGATCGCCCACCGGCTCCATACTATCCGGGACGCAGATAAAATTGTTGTTTTTCAGGACGGTACTGTGGCCGAGCAGGGAACCCACCAGGAGTTGGTAAAAAAAGGCGGCGTATATGGCCGGATGTGGGAAATTTATACACAGGCCACTATCGGAAAGGAGGCGGTTTAAATGCTGCGTACCATTAGGAAGCTGCTTGGAGAAAAAAGCAACCAGATTAAGTTTCCGATCGCCTTAATGGGCGCGGACGCTGTTCTTAGTATCGTTTTATATGTTGTTCTCTATATGACAGTCATTCAGCTTTTAAGCAACACGCTTACGGCAGGTAAAATTGTTACCTATACGGCGATTTGCTTTATCAGTGTGATTGCCCGGTTGGTAATCTATCGGAGCGCCTATTATCTGTGCTTCGCAAGAGGCGCAGAAATGTGTGGGGAAATGCGGCTTGACCTTGCCAATCATTATCGCTCATTAAGTCTTGGCTATTTCAACCAGAACAGCAGCGGCTATCTTCTTGGAACACTGACAAAGGATTTAACCAATTTTGAACTTGTGATTACACATACACTCCCGTCCATTGTAAAGACCGTAGTAATGGCGGCTCTGGTGCTGATCGGAACATTCTTTATTAACTGGAAACTGGCACTTGCCGAATGTGTTGTGCTTCTAATTGCCATGCCGGTTCTCTCTTGGGGCAACCGTCTTGTGGAAAAATACGGGACACAGAAAAGGAATCTCACCGCAAAAATGATTTCGATTGTCTTAGAGTATGTCAAAGGAATGAAAGTTTTTAAATCCCATAACATGACAAGCTCCCATTTTTCCAGAATGACAGATACGCTGGACGCAATTCGCAAGACAAATGTAAAAGCAGAGGTAAAAATGGCGGCTCCCACCAGTATGTATTCGATTGTAGCCAATTTCCTGCTTCCTCTTGTTCTGTTGGTTGGCAGCTATCTGTTTCTTGGAGGTACGATTGCCCCCGATCAGCTTGTGGCTTTTATGCTGATGAGCCTTGCACTGTCTGCTCTGCTGATTGCTTTTGAACACTCTTATAATCTGTTGAAAGACCTGAACTTGGCGGCACACAATCTGGAACAGGCGTATGACACGAAGCCGCTTTCTTACAAGGAAGAAGATGTAAAGCTGTCGCATTTTGATATTGCCTTTGAACACGTCGATTTTTCCTATAATAAGCAGGCTGATGTTTTGACGGATATTAGCTTTTTTGCAAAGGAAAATAGCGTTACCGCCCTAATCGGACCGTCTGGCTCCGGGAAATCCACAGTTGCAAATCTGATTGCCCGGTTTTGGGATGTGTCAAAAGGAACTATCCGCATTGGCGGCAAGGATATAAAAGATTTAAACCCGGATGGGCTTCTGCACTATATCAGCGAGGTGTTTCAGGAAAATACGCTTCTGTCGGACACGATTTATAATAATATCAAGGCTGGCCGGGAGAACGCAACAGAGGAAGAAATCATAGAGGCAGCAAAGGCGGCACGTTGCCATGAATTTATCGAAAAGTTGCCGGAGGGGTATCAGACCCGGCTTTCCGAGGGTGGTAATACGCTTTCTGGCGGCGAAAAACAAAGAATTGCTATCGCAAGGGCCATTCTGAAAAATGCGCCTATTCTGCTTTTGGATGAATCGACGGCTTCCCTTGACGCGGATAACGAGGCAAAAATCAATCAGGCGTTAGACCGCTTGATGAAAGGAAAAACGGTATTTGTAATCGCCCACCGGCTGAATACCATTCAAAATGCAGACCAGATTATTTTGTTAAATCAAGGACGCATTGAAGAAATGGGAACCCATACGGAACTGCTTGCGAAAAAAGGCCATTACTATGAAATGGTTCAGGAGCAGGAAAAAGCAAAGAAATGGATTGTAAAGGGGGCATAAAGAAAGGCCGGTAAAGGAGGGGATACCGATGGGACTGCTTGACCTATTACTGGTTGCTGTTGGGTTATCAATGGACGCTTTCGCTGTTTCGGTCTGTAAAGGCTTGAATACCAAAAAGCACCCGGCAAAAGCAGGGCTTATCGCAGGAGTATATTTTGGCGGATTCCAGGCGCTTATGCCTACACTCGGATATATCTGCAGCGGAACAATTCGCCAGTATATTGAAGCGGTTTCTAAATATGTCGCACTGTTTCTTCTGTGCATAATCGGTATCAACATGATTCGTGAAAATCTAAAAGGTGAATGTAAAGGAACAAGCAGAGAATTAGGCTTTACCGTTATGATTCCGGCTGCGATTGCTACAAGCACTGACGCTTTCGCAGTCGGCATAACGCTGGCGGCCTTAAATGTAAAAATTCTTCCCTCGGCCGCACTGATAGGAACCACGACATTCTTAATTGCGTTTGTCGGCGTATGGATTGGACATTTTTTCGGAGATCGGTTAGGAAACCGGGCCGGAATATTAGGCGGTGTAATTTTAGTTTTAATCGGGGTACGGATTTTTATTATGGGCTGACAAAAAAAGATTGGAGGAATTGGAACGAATGAAAAAATTAAATGAATTGGGTGATGGCTCCTGCGGAACGATTGTCGCAATTACCGGGGATAGCCATTTTCAAAGCCGGATAACTTCTATCGGGCTTACCATAGGAAGCAGGATTGAAGTTATACAGAATCCTAAAAAGCAGCCGGTTCTTCTGTATAACAGAGATACAATGGTTGCGCTGAATAAGAATGAAGCAGAAAAAATCATGGTGGAGGTGAGGTAATAATGGCTGAAAAAACGATTGCCCTGCTGGGGCAGCCTAATTCTGGAAAATCAACTCTTTTTAACGGATTGACCGGTTCCCGTCAACACGTTGGAAATTGGCCTGGAAAAACTGTGGAGCGTAAAGATGGCTTCTTTTCCCATAATGGCATAACCTACAAAATCGTGGATTTGCCGGGTACATATAGCCTTTCTGCTAACTCCGATGAAGAAGTAGTAACGAGAAACTATATTTCCAGTGGAGAGGCCGACTTTGTATGTATTCTGGCCGACGCTTCACAGTTAAACAGAAGTCTATTTATGCTGGCTGATTATGCTGGAATCCATGTTCCTGTCGTATTGCTTTTAAATATGATGGATATAGCCGAGGGACAGGGAAAGAAAATCAATGTAGCGGGTTTGCAAAAATCCTTGGGGATTCCTGTTGTTCCTATGGTTGCGGCAGACAAAAAGCAATACCAGCCGTTCTTTAACCTGTTGGAAAATCTTGAAAAAAGAGCCTCTTTTCTAAATGCTGCAAAGTTGGAGCAGCTTTGCCAGAAAAATATTGGCGATGAATATTCTGCAATTTTAGAATTGCTCCCAAAGCAGGGAATTGAAATATACTCTGCCTCATGGCTGGCTGAAAAGCTGTTGGAACAAGATAAGCTCGCACTCTCTTTTGTTCAAGGGAAAACAGAACCGGGGATATTTGAAAAAATAAAGAGTTTAATCAGTCGTGTAAAAGATGGAAATTTGCGGACGGCAGATTGCAAATTTAAGTGGATTGACACACTGATTCAAGAAAATGTGACAAGCAGCAAAAAGAAAACCGGCCGTAGCCGGTTTGATAAAGCAGCCACTAGCAAACGGTGGGGAAAGCCTATTGCCATTGGTATGATTGTGCTGGGGCTGATCTGCTCCATGCTGATTGGTATGCCCCTTATGGAACTGGTAGGGGCGCTGATCTCCGGCATTTCAACGCCGCTGGCAAATTGGCTCCTTAGTGTTGGAGTTGCCTCTGTCATTGTATCGCTCTTGTGTAATGCTGTATTAACGGCTGTTACGTTTGCCTTGCAAATGGCTTGCTATGTATTTGGAATCAGTCTTGTTTTCGGATTTATGGAGGACATCGGGTATATGGCCCGTATCTCCTATGTGTTTGATAATACCATGACGAAACTTGGTTTGCAGGGGAAAGCGATTATGCCCTTTCTTGTTAGCTTCGGCTGCAATATAGGTGGTGTCACCGGCACAAGAGTTATTGATTCTTGGGGACAGCGTATTTTAACGATTGCCCTTTCTTGGGTAGTTCCCTGTGCTTCTACCTGGGGTGTAGTTGGTCTTATCAGCGGTACATTCTTTGGAGGAAAAGCCGTTTTTGTAATATTGTCCTTGTTTGCTGTGGCCTTTTTGCACATTTACATTACCTACAAAATTTTTGGACGTTCTTTAAACAAGGAAAATGACCGTACCGGCCTGATTATGGAATTACCACCATATCATAAGCCGCACTGGAAAACCCTGTTCGGCTCTGTATTCAACAAAATGGGAAGCGTTCTCAAACGGGCGCTTAGTATCATCATTTGCATTTCCGTAATATTCTGGCTTCTTTCTTATACGCCGGACGGAAATGTGACGAACAGCATTATTTATCGCATTGGAACTTTTATTGAGCCGGTAACAATGTTCTTTGGTTTGCCGTGGCAGTTGTTTATGGCCTTTGTTGCTTCTGCAATGGGAAAAGAATCAGCTCTCGGTGTTATGGCCTCCCTGTTCAATACGGCTGGTATTTGGGGAGCGATTGAGGGAACAAGCGCGGTAGATACAGCGGCGCTTAGTACAAACCTGCTGTCTACAATATCTCAGCCGGAAGCTCTGGCTTTCCTGTTTGCGTTTTTCTTCAATATGCCTTGTCTAATGGCATTGGCAGCGACCGCACAGGAAACTCATTCTATGAAATGGACAGTAAGGATTGCCCTCTACTATATCCTTTCTGCATTGATTTTGGCAACAATCGCATACCATGTTGGCTGTGTCATTTTCTAAAGGAGAGGAGATATTGTGCTGATTCAATTATTAGATTATCTGCAAAGCGGAAAAACATACAGTATTCAAGAATTGGCTGATCTTTTGCATAAAGATATGGACAGTGTGCGGGTAGAGCTTGAATATCTGGAAAATCAAGGCTATATACACAAAGTAACCAGTCAATCAAACTGTACTCAAAATTGCAAAGGGTGTCACGGCTGCGATCAGCCTGCGATAACTGTTGACACTTGGGAAGTGGTAAAGAGAGGATAAAGAGGAAAAAATTGAACTTTATGCGCCAGGTGAGGGGTATCTTGAAACAATTTTAATCCCTCAAAAGATAAAGAGAATGATTTGCTTTATAGATGCGATTCGTTATATAGAAGTATCTAAGCCGAGTGTATGTATAGCAATCAATGTTCTGAAAGAAGGAGGGAGTCTTACAAAAGATATAATGTTCATCTGGCGGAGGTCTTCCGTATTGAATACTGTATCAGTGACGAATCTTTCCTTAAACTAAAGAAATATCAAGAAAAATATTAAAACAGCAACGGAGATGATGCTGAGACAACTGGTAAAAGTAACAGATGCTTATCCTTTGACAGAGGCAGATATTGCTTTGATTACAACTGCTTCTTCACTTGAAGAAAAATGATGCTATAAAACAGATAAAAGACAGAATTACAGAAAGGTGAGATAAGGAATTATTCCAAGATCTCATCTTTCTGTTATAAGCAATTATTCTAATTCTGCTCCTAGTTCATGCATCCAGAAAGATGCCGCCTCATACTCCCTGGGTTCTGAGAGTACTGGTACGGTAAAGAGTTCAACCGGAACACCAAGTGTTGATGCGAAGAGTTTCATAAGATCCTCTTTCGGTGTTCGGACATCGCTTTCATACTGAGCAATCCGGACATCAGCACAGCTGTCGGGAAATCTAACAGCCATCCCAAGTTCTTTCTGGGTGAGATGATTTTTTTGTCTTAAGTGTTTTAATTTTCTTCCAAATGTAATCATATTATTATTCTCCTGTGCTTCCAAATGCCCCGGTTCCTCGTTCTTCACCGAGGTCCAGGACAAAGTCTGCGATCACGACCGGTGTAATCACCAGCTGACCGACACGTGTGTCTTTATGAATGGTCTGAGAAGATGTGCTTACGTTGCTGATAATGGCATGGATCTCACCACGGTAACCGGAGTCGATCGGTGGAAGTTCGCATACCAGTCCTTTTGCTGCCATGCTGCTTCGTGGAAAGACATATCCGGCAAATCCATCCGGGATGATGAGACCGAATCCAAGTGGAATTCTTGCAACCTCGCCTGGTTTTAATACGCAATCATAAGGCATGAATACATCCGCACCGGCATCATTTTCATGTGGTCGGAAGGGATGATGATCTGCTTTCAGACCAAAGTCAATCAGTTTAATCTTTATGGCTACTCACCTCCTTCCTGATGAGCAATGGATAATCAGTTTTTAAAATATCTGACGGCATCCAAAGTTTCGAAATAGGATTCTGGCAGGACATCTGTTTTTCCATACAGCTTCCTCTTTGACAGAATGGACCGGTTAGATCCGGTGCAAAAAGAATCGGGCTTAATTTGTACAATCTTTGCCAGATATAGAGCATCACGATCCTGGTTTCATCCGTATTTCTTCTGCAGGTTCTCTGGCCGATCATATGCTTCCACTGGTAAGGTGTTGCACTGATGATCAGTACGTTTCGAAGTCCCTGAGGTGTGGCATATCCGGCTGAATCATGATCAATGCCTAAGGCACAAAGCTCTGCATAATGATCCAGATCTGACTGACAGCTTTTCTTGTAAATATCCTGGATTTCTTTATCTGCTTTCATGATTTCATATGGAATAGCAAATGCAGCGTGACCGGAATAATTGCTGTACTGCAGAGATGCACTCATGTACTTTACTTCGTTCTGATGCCTTGTGATCTGTGCCAGGAAGCGTCTGCTTGCACCAACAACAGCCACGGTAATGACCATGAATTTCTGTACGGTTGGATGTGGAAGCCCCGCAATGTTTTCTACGGTCTTCTGACTGTAGGATTGATGGTAAAGGTCCATCAGATCTGCCATGCTCTGAATCGTATGACCGTGTTGTGTGAGCCTGGCAGCAAAGACCATATTTTGTTCTGCTTCCCGGATTCCATAGCAGTTTAAGATAGCTGTTTCAATGTGATCCA
>ERZ773242.3512-NODE-3512-length-11119-cov-4.041396_pt1 | contig 11119 bp, 10 predicted proteins | sample MGYA00511077_ERZ773242 | MGnify/ENA primary metagenome ERZ773242 (study PRJEB29015, sample SAMEA2737754) | human gut metagenome | biome: human gut; feature: human-associated habitat; material: faeces | place: China | collected 2012 ... | reverse complement strand
GGCTCGACCGTTATGAACTCCACGAAGGGCACCCGCGAGCGCCTGGGCCGCATCCACAGCTGCACGTCAGTCTGCACGGTGTAGCCGCAGCCGGGGTCTGCCATCCACTGCTCGGGGCGGCGGCTGGGCAGAGCACGCTGGCTGAGCATGCTCATGATCACGCCGCCGTGGGTCACACAAGCGGCCTCGGTCACGTCCATGCGGATCATATACTCAAACAGCTTGAGCAGGCTTTCGGCGCAGCGGGCGTGGAACTGCTCGGTGGGCTCAGCCCCCTCCGGCACAAAGCCGGAACCCGGGGTGATCCACTTTTTAAAGTCCTCGTCGTGCACCAGTTCCTTCACGGGCTTGTTCTCGAATTTGCCAAAACCCGCCTCCCGCAGATCGTGCACCGTAAAGGTGTGGGCCGCGTTGGGGAACAGGATGTTGGCCGTTTCCACCGCACGCAGCATGGGCGAGGAGAACACGGTGTCCACCTGGGGGTACTCAAAGCGTTCCTTCAGTTCGGCCAGCTGGGCACGGCCCTCGTCGCACAGCGGGATGTCGGTGCCGCTGCCGATGTACAGGCCCTGCAGGTTGCCGGCGGTCACGCCGTGACGGATGAGATGGAGCTTAAAGGTTTTCATGCAAAATACCTCGTATCGTTTGCAAAGATCCAAACCCCCGGAGCCGGTGCGCGGTGCACGGAAGATCAGTCGGCGTAGCGGTTGACCTCAACGGTGACGGGGAAAACGTTCATGTCGATGCGGCAGTTGCTGCGCACGGTCACGCTGGTGAGTGCATTGCAGTCCTTGAAGGCGCCGGTCTTGATGTAACCCACGCTCTCCGGGATGGTGATGTCGGACAGGGCGGTGCAGCCGTTGAAGGCGGCAGTCTCAATGTACTCCACGCCATCGGCCAGAGTCACGGTGGTCAGGTTGGTGCAGCCCTTGAAGGAGCTGCCGCCCACGGTGGTCACACCGGATTCCACGACCACAGCGGTGATCTGGTCGGCCTGATCCGCCCAGGGAGCGGGGGAGTTGCTGCTGTAGTCGGTCATACGGCCGGTGCCGCTGATGGTCAGGGTGCCGTCGGCCAGGGTCCAGGTCACGTTCTCGCCGCAGGAGTTGTCGCCGGCGGCAGCAGCGGATGCAGCGGTGGAAGCGGTACTGGAAGCAGCAGAAGATGCGCTGCTGCCGCAGCCGGTCAGGGCGATGCAGCTCACAGCCAGAACAGCGGCAGCGGCCAGGCTGCACAGACGGGTGATGGTGTTGCGTTTCATTTGGGTAATCCTCTTTCCTATTCCTATTTTTATAGCTTCCCTGCCCACCACAAAGCTGTGCGCCGGGCAAGGACAGGTGCCAAAACAGCATTATAGCACAAAACCAGGAAAGATGGAAGTTCCAATTTGGAATTTTTGCATTTTGCGCCGGGTGCCGTTTCTTTTGGCCGGAACGGGAACCATTTTCTGGCAGAAAAGCGCGTCCTCTGCCAAAAATATTCCCGCCCGGCATCTTTGTGCCCCGGGCGTCCGCCACAAAATGTATGCTGTTATACCTGTAGTTTAACATAGATGTAGTGTACCCGGCAAGGCCTTTGACAGAAATGACGAAATTTGATGAAAAATATCGTCACTTTTCTTGCTTTACATTTCGTTTTCCGTTGTGTATAATCAACCTGCTGTAAACCAAAAATCAAGGATGTTCCCCAACCCGGGGTCATTGAGGAGTCAGAGATCATGGAATTCAATCGTATCATCAAACTGCTGCGCAAGGAGCGCGGCATCACCCAGAAGCAGGCGGCGGAAGATCTGGGTGTTTCGCAGGCCCTGCTGTCCCACTACGAAAAAGGCATCCGCGAGTGCGGGCTGGACTTTGTGGTGCGCGTGGCCGACTATTATAATGTTTCCTGCGACTATCTGCTGGGCCGCAGCGCCGAGCGCAACGGTATGATGCTCTCGGCCGAGGACCTGCCCAACCCCGACAAGATGAAGGACAACATCTACCACGGCAGCGTGCTGCCCACCATGAACAAAAAGCTGATCTCCAACAGCCTGAACGTGCTGTATGCCAAGATCGGCCAGTGCCACAGCAAGGCCCTGACCACCGAGGTGAGTGCCTACCTGATGATGGCCGTGGCCAAGATGTTCCGCCTGCTGTACTCGGCCGAGCCCCACAACGCGTCCAGCATGTTCAGCATCGGTGCCCACCGCTGGCGCGGCTATTCCGACGCCGTGATGCGCATGTCCGAGGCCAATGTGGAAGCCCTGCTGGCCGGGGAGGACGTGAACGGCGGCGAAGGCGTGAAGGACCCCGCCTGCCTTGCCATGACCACCGAGAGCCTGACCCGCGAGTTCCCGCTGTACACCCCCAGCCTGCTGAATCTGGTCAAGACCAGCGAGACCCACGTCAAGGGCCTGACCCCCGAGGACTGAAATCCCGTCGTACTGGGGTGATATTCCTGTGAATTGTTCCCCAAAACTCTTGCATCTGTGCACCAAAAACGGTATAAACAGAGTAGAAGATTCTGGAAAGGACAACATTTCCACCGATCAAGAGGAGGACAATACCTATGTCGAACAAGATTTCCCGCCGTGCATTCCTGAAGTGTGCAGGTGTTTCCGCTGCAGCGGTCGGCTCTGCCAGCCTGCTGAGCGGCTGCAAGACCAATGGCAGCAACACCACCGTCAACGACGTGAAGGTGGGCGACACCGTCAAGAACTGGAACGGTCTGGGCGTACAGCTGTCCAGCGTGTTCCACCTGACCCAGGACCCCGCACAGCCCGGCTATGAGTATCTGGGCGTGCGCGTGACTGTGCTGAACCGCAGCAAGACCGAGACCTATACCATCGGTGCACAGGGCGTGGATGCCATCAACGCCGCTTACCCGGTGCCCCCTCTCAGCAACGTGGACGCCAACTTCCAGGCCATGGCCGCTGCTACCACCGACTTTGTTGCCACCTGCGACGGTCAGGGTGCTGCCATCAGTGCCACGGTGTCCCTGTACAACTCCAACTCCCAGAGCTTCTCCGACAGCGAGAGCCTGCCCCCGCAGGGCTCCGGCTACATCGTGCTGATGCTGATGGTGCCCAAGAATTGGAAGGAGCTGCAGGTGACCTACATGCCCACCTTTGCCCCGGACAAGACCCTGACCTTTACCATGAAGGCCGCCGATGTGATCCGCGGATAATTGCATTCGATTTCGTCCATTTTGTACGATATGCCCACAGAATGTTCACAATTATTTTATAAAAAGCATTGACTTTTGCGGTCATTTCGCCTATTGTATAAGTAACTTCCATTGGCATAAACTGTATAATTTTACATTCCAGGAGGAGGAACCAAATCATGTCTACCGTTTTCTCCCGCCGCTCGTTTCTGAAATACACCGCCGTGACCGCTGTGGCTGTGGCCGGTACCAGCCTGCTGGGCGGCTGCTCTGGTTCTGGCGCAGAAACTGCGATCCAGACCACCTATCCCAGTGATAATGTCGTGCTGAAGGTAAAGTCCACTCTGGAGACTTTGGAGTATGATCCCACCGACGGCTATGCGACCTTTACGATCCATATCGTCAACGGCCGCAAGAATCCCATCATCGTGAGCCCCAATCGTTTTGCAGTCAAGGCCTACGATAAGAACAACAACTGCATCGCAAATATCTTTGTGGGTTCTACCCAGGGCAGCCTCAACGCCGTCCTGGCCTCTGGCGACACCAACCCCATCAGCCGCGGTAAGGAGTGCACCTACACCGTTATTGCATCCGGTCTGCCTAAGATGACTGTGAATCCTGAGAATCCTGAGGATACCGAATGCCCCATCGCCTCCCTGCGTATCATCTACACCCCGGATACCGAGTACAACGAGTACACCGCAAACTGGATCATCTCCCCGGATACTGCGGTTCCTGCTCTGGGTTGACCTTACACCATATTTTGTTGATAAACGGAGGAACGTATCATGTCTTACACTTTTTCCCGGCGTGATTTCCTGAAGTATTCTGCCATGACCGCTGTGGCTGTGGCCGGTGCCGGCCTGCTGACGGGCTGTGAGATCCAGGACCCCAACAACCCTGTTATCAAAAAGCTGGGTTATGGCACGACCCTGGGCACCACCGGCGGCCTGCTGAAGAGCGTGAACACGGAGGGCACTGACGGTGTCTTTACCTTTACGGTGAAGAACAGCTCCGATGCTCCCCTTCGTATGACGCCCCCCATCGAGCTCTTCACGGTAGAGGTCCTGGATGCAAAGGGCAACCGCAAGTGGAACAACAATTTCAACCTGACCATCGAGGCTGTTCTGGGGGAGGACGGCAAGGTTCCTGAAATCCTCCCCGAGCTCCCGCCCCGGACTGTGGGTGAGTACAAGGTCCGTGTGCCTCTCTACGCATCTTCCGCTCCCGGCCCTGAGGACACCCTGGAGTTCACCTACACCCCTAACCCGGCCAAGTCTCCTGAACTCCGCATGACCTGGAAGATCCCCGGTGCAGACCTCGTCAAGTAATTCTCCAATCTTTACATTTCAGCCCGCACCCTTGGTGCGGGCTTTTTTGGCCCTTTTGTTGGGCAGTTCGTTGTAAAGTGTCTATCGTTTTTTAGTGATTTTGTGTCTTGTGCACAGTTCCGTTTTCCGGTACAATAAAAGAACAAGCAACGGACAAAGCGCAGCGGCAGAGCCACTTGCCGCCGCGCTGTTATATTTTGCGGCGGGTGCGCCCGCCCGGCTGAAAAGGAGTGCTGTCTGTTATGATCAACATGGTCAAGCTGCCCACCAAGAAAAGTGACCTGTTCCTGCGCGTTGCCAAGGGACATTTTGCCACCAGCCACAGCCACATCAACTATTACATCGACGTCACCACCCAGAAGTCCCGCTTGTCGGAGGCCAAGGCCGTGGCCAGAGAACTGGTAAGTGCCTACCAGCACAGCACCATCGTGGACACCGTGCTCTGTCTGGACGGCACCCAGGTCATCGGCACCTGTCTGGCCAATGAGCTGACCAAGGACGGCTTTGCCAACATGAACGCCCACCAGACCATCTATGTCATCACCCCGGAGTACACCACCGGCAGCCAGATCATCCTGCGCGACAATCTGGCCCCCATGGTCAAGGGCAAGCATGTGCTCATCCTGGCCGCTTCCATCACCACCGGCTACACCGTGCAGGCTGCTGTGGAGGCCGTGAACTACTACGGCGGCATGGTGGCAGGCCTTTCGGCCATTTTCGCCACCACCCACGAGTGCCTGGGCTACCCGGTCACCTCCATCTTCGACCCCGCCAGCCTGCCGGACTACGCCAGCTTTGACAGCCGTGACTGCCCTCTGTGCAAAGCAGGCCAGCACATCGACGCCCTGGTCAACAGCTTTGGCTATTCGGCCCTGTAAGGAGACCCCCAATACAAAAGCGTCTGCAGAAGCCTCTGCAGACGCTTTTTGTTTGCCCGGGGCACCGGGTCATTGTTTTTTGGGGAACACAAAGGGATTGCAACGGTATACCGCCACCAGATACAGGGCCATAAAGCACCAGATCACCGGCTCGCAGAGGATCACCGCATTGTAGGCAAAGTGCGGGATGAACACCAGCACGAACACCACCTTGCCCAGGAACTCGATGACACTGGAAAACAGCGGCAGCACCTTTTCGCCCAGGCTCTGCAGGGCGTAGCGGGTGGACAGCAGCACCCCCAGCACCGCATAGAAGGGAGAGGTCCAGCGCAGATAGCGTGCGCCGTTTTCCAGCACGAGGGCCTCCGACGAGCCGGACACCATGCGCACCAGCCACGCGGCGCTCACCTGCATCAGCAGCACCGTCACCACCATGACCACCAGCGAATACAGGTAGATCTCCCGCATGCCCTTGCGGATGCGCTCCGGCTGGCCTGCGCCGTAATTCTGGGAAACGAAGGTGGACGCCGCATTCGCCATGGCGATGAGCAGTTCATCGTTCTCCGCCCAGTCGTTTAATACATTCTGGATGGAAATGCGGTATTTCGGCACGGAATCCTTGATCTTGAGCGGACGGATGTACGCCTCGATGACCTTCTGACCGAAATCATCGAAATAGGACGAAAGCACCTCGCCGACGTCGTGCAGCTCGAGCTGCATCTGAAAATAGTGCTTTACGTTGTGATAGACCAGCCGGAGCAGGCGGATGAGCGCCTGCGTATTGTCGAAGGCCGTATAGACCGCCGCCATCTTCTCATAGGCAGAGCCGGTCTCGTCCGCGACCCGGAGCGCGGAATAGGTGCCGAACACATAGGAAAAGCCGCGCGCCGGCCTGTCATCGCGCAGCTCATGGAACAGCTCGAGCAGACGGCTGCTGTAGCCCGGAACCGTAATGTATTCCCGAAAATCTGTGCCGCGCTCCTTTTCAAACCAGCCCTTGCTGCCCAGCTTGCGGATGAGGAAACGGGCACGGCCGGAAATATCGCGCAGCTCATCCTCGTCGATGTCCTCGCCCTCGAAGGTAGCCTCGGCCAGCTGCTGCTCGAGACGGCTCCGCAGCATGGAATACAGCATGTCCTCGGGCAGCTTCAGCTTTTCGCGGTACGCCGTGTACAGCACATCGAGCGCATCCGCGTACAGCGCACGGTTCGGTGACGCCAGCGGCGAAAACAGCTCGTCCGGCACGGCTTCAAAAAATTTCATGTCCTCTATCCTCCTCTGCGGCGCAAAACAATGGATTCTGCACGCAAATTGCTTTTCTACACAAAAATATTATACAATTTTCGAGGAAAAATTACAATGATGAAATCCGTTCCCCGCGTATTGCGCCGCTGTCCGCCGCATGATAAGATAATGCTGCAACCCTCATGCAAGGAGAATCCTGTTTCATGGCACAAACAAAACACAAGGAAATGGACATGCTGCACGGCGGTCTGGCCGGAAAACTCATTCTTTTCGCGCTGCCGCTGGCGTTCAGCAGCATTCTGCAGCAGCTTTTCAACTCAGCAGATGTGGCCGTTGTCGGCCGGTTTGCGGGTGATACGGCGCTGGCGGCGGTCGGCAGCTGTGTGGCGCTCGTCGGTATTTTTGTCAACCTGATCGTCGGACTGTCGGTCGGTCCAAATGCCGTGCTCGCGCTGCTCATCGGGCAGAACAACCGCGAGGAGATCAACCGCACGCTGCACACTGTTATCACATTCGGCGCGGCGCTCGGCGTGGGACTGATGATTGTCGGCTGGCTGACGGCAAAGCCCATTCTCGTGCTGTCCGGCACGCCGGAAAGCGTGCTCGATCAGGCGCTGCTGTACATATTCATCTACTTTTTGAGCATCCCGTTCATGCTGGTGTACAACTTCGGCTCGGCCGTTCTGCGCAGCTACGGCGACAGCCGCCGCCCCATGTACTACCTGCTTATCTCCGGCACGGTGAATGTCATCCTCAACCTGTTTCTCGTCATTGCGCTGCAGCTTGGTGTGACCGGTGTAGCGATTGCGACCGTTATCTCCAATGTGCTGAGCGCAGGCATGGTGCTCACCCACCTTGCACGCCGGAATGACGATTTCGCGTTCCGGTTCCGGCGTATGCGCATTGAAAAAACGCCGCTCCTCCGCATTCTGCAGATCGGCATTCCCGCCGGTATTCAGGGTGCTATTTTCTCGGTATCCAACGTATTTATCCAGAGCGGCATCAACTCATTCGGTGAAAATGCCATCGCAGGTTCATCTCTCGCACTGAATTTCGAGTATTTCACCTACGATATTGCCAACGCCTTCGCGCAGGCGGCTGTCACCTTCACCAGCCAGAACTACGGCGCAGGTGACCTCAGACGCTGCAAAAAGATTTTCCGTTACTGCATGCTGTTCGGCGTGGTGTTTACCGAGATTCTCAGTGCGGTATTCATGATCTGGGACGACTTTTTTGTCAGCATTTACACCACGAGCAGCGCCGTCGCGGCGTTTGCCATCAGCCGCATGCGGCACGTCTGCTCGCTCGAGGGTCTCACCGCCACCTATGAGGTCGAAAGCGCGGCGCTCCGCGGCATGGGCAAGTCGCTCGAGCCTGCCATCTTCACCGTGCTCGGCACGGTCGTTTTCCGACTCATCTGGATGGCAACGATTTTCCGTCTCGTGCCCACGTTCGAGATGCTGATGGACGTTTACGTTGCCTCGTGGGTGTTCACCGGCGGAGCGCTGCTGATCGTCTATCTGCGGCATATGCGAAAGGTTTCGCACGCATAACTTCAGAAAACACGAAAACCGAGGTACACGCCCCCGGTTTTCATGCATTTGCTTCGCAAATAATACTATTTCATGCGCGTTGCCGCGCGGCAGCGTCAGCATCGCAAAAACGGACTTTATTGACCGACTGACCGCAGGTGTCCCTTCCTTTTCGCCCCAGCTGCGGGTGCGGCAAACCCGCGATAGATTATCGCATAATAAGATACACTGTATAGACAGCATACATTGCCACCATGGCGATACCCGGCACACGTCCGAGCTTGCCCTTGCGCGCCGGCAGATAAAATACCGCGCTGATGGCAATCAGGAACAGGCAGTCAACGATAGAGGTCGCCTGTACCGGAATCGGCGTGATAACCGACGAAACGCCGAGAATCAGGAAAATATTAAACAGGTTTGAGCCGATAACATTGCCCATTGCAATGTCGTTCTGTCCCTTGCGTGCAGCCACGATGGAAGTAACAAGCTCGGGCAGGCTGGTGCCCATGGCCACAATGGTCAGACCGATGAGCGTTTCACTCAGGCCGAACATACGCGCAATGCCGGTCGCGCCGTTTACGGCCAGCTGACCGCCGATCACGATGCACGCCAGACCGAGCAGGATATTCACCCAGATCATCGCAGCGGACATGGGTGCTTCCGCTTCCTCGGTCTCGGCTTCTGCAGCTGCGGCAGCAAGCTGCTCGCGGTTCTGCAGTGCGGTGCGAATCTGGTATGTCAGGATGAATGCGAATATAATCAGCAGTACAACGCCTTCCCAGCGGGCGATGGTCAGGTCGGGTGCGATGGCGCCCAGCAGCAGCACAGCCGCGAGAATGGACAGCGGCCAGTCACGGCGGAGCAGCGTTTTATCCATCACAAGCGGGCAGACAGCGGCGGACAGACCAGCCACCATCAGCAGATTAAAAATGTTCGAGCCGACAACATTGCCGACCGCAATCTCGTTTGCACCGCGCAGGGCCGCGGTGACACTGACCGCCAGCTCCGGCATGGATGTGCCGAACGCAACGATGGTCAGACCGATCAGCAACGGTGATACGCCCAGCTTGCGCGCCAGTGCGGATGCACCCGCAACAAATTTATCCGCACCCCAGATCATAAGTGCAAAGCCGATCACCAGAAATACAAATGACAGCATACAGTTTCCTCCTTTGTTTCCGGAAAATCTCGGGCAGCACCGCTCCTTCACGGCAATGCCCTTGTCCCCAACAGTGTACATGCTTACGAGGGAGTTTTCGCTCGATTTCCGGCTGCAGAGCACAAAAAAAGACTTTTACCGCATACTGCGGTAAAAGTCTTGCTGCTTACGGCTCGGTACGGATTGACTTTTCGTCAATCGGGCTTGTCGGCACCGACCACGCGCTCTCGCGTGAGCTACTCCCTTTTACAGTAACTATCATATGGGAAAAAAAGCGATTAGTCAAGCCGAACTTGTGGAAATGTACACAATCTTTACGGGACAACCCCTTATAGCAGTTCAGACAAATACTGCAACAAGTGCGCGCATACAGCACGCAAATAGCATCGTCAATTTCATTCGCCATGCGCCCAGCATGGCTTCATAAAATTTCCTTGCTCTTTGCGCGCTTTATACGCTACTTTTGCCGCATTATTTATCTAAACTGCTATAATTCACGAAAAAATCTTTACAAGTCCCTCGTGAACCTATATACTATAAGGTACTGAAATTTTGAACAATCTGAAAGTGAAGGAGCATTTTCATGCTGGAATTTGAGGAATACAAGGTCAAGCTGAACAACCTCAAGCCCGAGCTTGAGGAGCTGTACACCTCGCTCGGTCTGGAGCAGGCGAAGCGTGAGGTAGAGGAGCTGGAGATCAAGTCCTCTCAGCCGGGTTTCTGGGATAATCCGGAGGAGAGCCAGAAGATCGTCTCCCGCATGGGCTCGCTCAAGGGCAAGGTTGAAGCGTACAACAAGATGACCGAGCTGTGCGATGACCTGCTCACCATCTGCGAAATGGCGATCGAAGAAAACGACGAATCCATGCTCGAGGAGCTGGAAAGCGGCTACAAGGAGCTGGAAGACGGCATTGCCGAGCAGAAGCTGCGCACGCTGCTGACCGGCGAGTACGACAGCCACAACGCGCTCGTATCCTTCCACGCCGGTGCCGGCGGCACCGAGGCACAGGACTGGTGCGCGATGCTGTACCGCATGTACACCCGCTGGGCAGAGCGTCACGGCTTTACCTATAAGATCATGGACTACCAGGATGGCGATACCGCGGGTATCAAGTCCGCCGATATTCTCATTGAGGGCGAAAACGCCTACGGCTTCCTCAAGGGTGAAAACGGCGTACACCGTCTGGTCCGTATCTCTCCGTTTGATGCATCCGGCCGCCGTCAGACCTCGTTCTCGGCGGTAGAGGTCGTTCCGGATATTCCGGATACCTCCACGGACTTTGAGATCAAGCCGGATGATTACGAAATGCAGGTTTACCGTTCGTCCGGTGCAGGCGGTCAGCACATCAATAAGACCTCGTCTGCGGTTCGACTGATTCACAAGGCAACCGGCATTGTTGTAGCCTGCCAGACCGAGCGAAGCCAGCTGCAGAATAAGGAGAACTGTCTGCGCATGCTGCGTTCCAAGCTGGTTGAGATCAAGGAGCGCGAGCATCTTGAGAAAATCTCGGACATCAAGGGCGTTCAGCAGAAGATTGAATGGGGCAGCCAGATCCGCTCCTACGTTTTCATGCCGTATACGCTTGCCAAGGATACGCGTACCGGCTTTGAAAATGCCAATATCAACGCTGTAATGGATGGCGATATTGACGGTTTTATCAACGCATACCTGTCTGCACTCGCCACCGGCGTGTGGGAAGGCAGCAAGGGCGGTAATATGTAATTTACCGCACTTCGCGTTACCGCCGTACCCACGGCGGTGGGCACAAGGATGGACACCAAGGTTTCCACCCTTGTGAATCCCGTTTCCTTTATTCCTAATCTGGC
>ERZ773242.3508-NODE-3508-length-11133-cov-3.065084_pt1 | contig 11133 bp, 10 predicted proteins | sample MGYA00511077_ERZ773242 | MGnify/ENA primary metagenome ERZ773242 (study PRJEB29015, sample SAMEA2737754) | human gut metagenome | biome: human gut; feature: human-associated habitat; material: faeces | place: China | collected 2012 ... | reverse complement strand
ATATTGGTGGTGGCACCCGTTACAACTCCGACAGTCGTAAGGGAGCAGCGCTCGTGTGTATATACTTCATTCAATATATAACAGATTTGGAAAAGAGCCCTGTCGCAACTTGCGGCAGGGCTCTTTTCTTTTTCCTGTTCGACGTGCCGGAACAATTAAAAATAGATTATCAACAGTAAAAGCAAAGCATATGAAAAGTTATCAAGTCGACAAAGAGGGTTATTACGGAGAATTCGGTGGGGCCTACGTTCCTGAAATTCTTCATAAATGTGTGAAAGAGCTACAAGACACCTACCTCACGGTTCTAAACGATGAAAACTTCCGACAAGAATTCGACCAATTATTACGCGATTATGTAGGCCGTCCCTCCCCACTCTACCTTGCACGCTGCCTTTCAGAGAAATACGGATGCAAATTGTACCTGAAAAGGGAAGACTTAAACCATACCGGGGCACATAAAATCAACAATACGATCGGACAGATTTTATTGGCACGCCGCATGGGGAAAAACCGCATCATTGCCGAGACCGGGGCGGGACAACACGGGGTAGCTACCGCCACCGTCTGTGCGCTGATGAATATGGAATGCATCATTTACATGGGAAAGACAGATGTGGAACGGCAGCACGTCAATGTGGAAAAGATGAAAATGCTGGGAGCCACTGTCATTCCGGTGACATCGGGCAACATGACATTAAAGGATGCCACTAACGAGGCGATACGTGATTGGTGTTGCCATCCGTCGGACACCTATTATATCATCGGCTCGACTGTAGGGCCTCATCCCTATCCGGACATGGTGGCGCGGCTGCAATCGGTAATCAGCCAAGAGATAAAAAAGCAATTGGAAGAGAAAGAAGGCAGAAATTATCCCGATTATCTTATCGCCTGCGTAGGTGGGGGAAGCAATGCAGCGGGCACCATTTATCACTATCTGGATGACGAGCGGGTAAACATCATTCTGGCAGAAGCCGGTGGCAAAGGAGTAGAAACCGGTCAGACGGCAGCTACTATCCAGTTGGGGAAAACAGGAATCATCCATGGGGCACGCACGTTTGTCATTCAGAACGAGGACGGACAGATAGAAGAACCGTACTCCATCTCCGCCGGACTGGATTATCCGGGCATCGGGCCGATCCATGCCCACCTTGCCCAACAACATAGAGCCACCGTGTTGGCTGTAAACGATGACGAAGCCATAAAAGCCGCATTTGAACTGACCAAACTTGAAGGCATCATTCCGGCTCTCGAATCGGCTCACGCGCTGGGGGCTCTTGAGAAAATAAAATTCAGGCCGGAAGATGTAGTGGTGCTGACTGTATCGGGACGGGGGGATAAGGATATTGAAACGTATTTGTTCCAAGCGGAATCCGATCGTTGACGAACCGACAAGGGGACACGTTGACTCGAAATATTTAATAATCAATTTAAGAATAAAGATGAAAACATTTCATTATACAACCAATAGCAAACAATTACTCGGGGATCTGCATACCCCCGTCAGCATCTACCTGAAAGTCCGTGACCTGTATCCGCAATCGGCTCTGATGGAGAGTTCGGACTTCCACGCGGGAGAAAATTCAATGTCATACATCGCCCTTTGCCCACTGGCAAGCATCGGCATCAACAATGACATCGTTACAACCAGCTATCCTGACGGAACGCAAAAGGAGGAAGCCCTCGGCAAGAATCTCACTGCAGAAAAAGCCATAAACGACTTCATCTCATGCTTCCAAGTATCGGGCGAACACAAAAAGATATTCGGACTTTATGGCTATACCACCTTCAATGCCATAAAATATTTCGAACATATCCCCATCAAAGAAAGCCACGATGGAATGAATGACGCACCGGACATCCTATACATTATCTATAAATACATCATCGTCTTCAACCATTTCAAGAATGAAATGACCTTGGTCGAGATCCTGTCTGACAACGAAGAAAGCGGCATTCCCCCATTGGAGTCAGCAATCGAAAACCGCAATTATGCCTCCTATAACTTTTCCATCACCGGACCCATCACCAGCCCCATCAGCGATGAAGAACACAAGACAAATATCCGTAAAGGCATTTCCCACTGCCTGCGCGGTGATGTGTTCCAGATCGTACTGTCCCGAAGATTCATACAACCCTATGCCGGAGATGATTTCAAAGTATATCGCGCACTCCGAAGCATAAACCCTTCGCCCTATCTGTTTTATTTCGACTTCGGTGGATACCGCATCTTCGGCTCCTCACCGGAGACACATTGTAAAATTAAGAACCGGAATGCCTATATCGATCCGATTGCCGGCACTACACACCGAACCGGTGATACGGTAAAGGATAAAGAGTTGACCCAATCCCTTTTAGCCGACCCGAAGGAGAATGCCGAACATGTGATGCTGGTCGATCTTGCCCGGAACGACCTAAGCCGCAACTGCCATGATGTACAAGTCGTATTTTTTAAGGAACCACAGTATTACAGCCATGTCATACATCTTGTCAGCCGGGTAAGCGGCAGGCTCAACGATGACGCTGGTTCCATCAACAGCTTCATAGACACGTTTCCAGCCGGTACGCTGAGTGGTGCCCCCAAAGTGCGGGCAATGCAACTCATCAGTGAGATCGAACCCCACAACCGAGGGGCATACGGGGGATGCATCGGATTCATCGGATTGAACGGAGATTTGAATCAAGCCATTACCATTCGTACATTTGTAAGCCGGAACAATAAGTTATGGCTGCAAGCGGGTGGCGGCATTGTAGCTCATAGCCGGGAAGAACAGGAGTTGCAAGAAGTGAACAATAAGCTAGGAGCTTTGAAAAGAGCGATCGACCTGGCAGCGGAATTAAAGAACTGATTATAAGCCATAGAAACATAAACAATAATTTCCCAATGCAACCTAATTAGGGAAATTAGAACCTGTTTAAATTTTCCTCCAAAAGAAATCCTCCGATAAGGGCTGAGGAAAATTTAAAAAGGTTCAAAAATAAACGGATTATTAACAACAGATATTATAAAAAATAAGAACTTTGTCCACTGCCAATCAGTACTCCGTTCTTATTCCAACTAAATTCTGATATAAATTTGAAAATAGTATGATTTTGCTTTTAGATAACTACGACTCATTCACCTACAATTTACTGCATGCGGTAAAGGAACTGGGAAGAACCGATGTGGAAGTATTCCGCAATGACCAGATAACCCTTGACGAAGTAGATCGTTTCGATAAAATCATCCTTTCACCGGGACCGGGAATACCGAAAGAAGCCGGTTTGCTTCTGCCCATTATCAAACGCTATGCCCCTACAAAAGCCATCCTTGGGGTTTGTCTCGGGCATCAGGCAATCGGTGAAACATTCGGTGCAACGCTGGAAAACCTGACGGAAGTATACCACGGTGTGCAAACTCCGGTAAATATTATCAAGGAAGACATCGTGTTCCGGGGAATGGAAAATGAATTGCTGGTGGGACGTTACCATTCCTGGGTAGTAAGCCGGAAGGCTTTCCCCGAATGCCTTGAAATCACAGCGGAAAGCAAAGAGGGGCAGATCATGGCCTTGCGCCATAAGTCCTACAACGTTCACGGCATTCAGTTTCATCCCGAATCCGTATTGACACCACAAGGGAAATTAATCATCCAAAACTTTTTAAATACTTGAAGTCATGAAACAGATACTATATAAGCTCTTCGAACACCAGTATCTCGCCTGCGACGAAGCCCGTACCATCCTGCAAAACATTGCGCAAGGCAAATATAACGATTCGCAAGTAGCCTCGCTGATTACCGTTTTTCTGATGCGGAATATTTCGGTGGAAGAACTTTGCGGTTTCCGGGATGCTTTGCTTGAAATGTGCATTCCCGTCGATTTGAATGAATTTTCCCCTATCGACATCGTTGGTACGGGAGGAGATGGAAAAAACACTTTCAACATATCGACAGCCGCATGTTTTGTCGTGGCAGGTGCAGGCTTCCCGGTCGTTAAACACGGCAACTACGGGGCAACTTCCGTCAGTGGTGCCAGCAACGTAATGGAGCAGCATGGCGTACACTTCACCAGCGACACAGACCAATTACACCGTTCTCTGGAAAAGTGCAACATCGCCTATTTACATGCCCCGTTATTCAATCCGGCTCTGAAAGCGGTCGCCCCCATACGGCGTGCGTTAGCCGTACGAACCTTTTTCAATATGTTAGGGCCTTTGGTCAACCCGGCTCTTCCACGCTACCAATTATTGGGCGTTTACAATCTGCCGTTACTCCGGCTCTACACCTATACTTATCAGGCTAGCGACACGCCATTTGCAGTCGTTCACAGCCTAGACGGGTATGACGAAATCTCTCTAACCGATGATTTCAAAGTAGCCACCTCGGGGAATGAGAAAATATACAGCCCGGAAAGCTTAGGATTCGCCCGGAACAGAGAAGAAGAGTTAGACGGTGGAGCTACCCCCGAAGAGGCTGCAAAAATATTCGGCCATGTCATGGCAAACCAAGCAACCGATGCACAGAAAAATGTCGTTATCGTGAATGCGGCCTTTGCCATTCAGGTGATACACCCGGAAAAATCCATTGAGGAATGTATAGCCATCGCCCGCGAATCATTGGAAAGCGGTAAAGCACAGACCACTTTCAGAAAATTTATAGAATTAAATAAGGTAAACCGATGAAAGATATCTTATCCGAAATCATCACCAATAAACGATTGGAAATAGAACGGCAGAAACAAGCCGTCTCCCTCCGGCAATTGCAGGAAAGCATTCTGCACGCCCTCCCTGCACGCTCCATGCGACAGGCAGTAGCCTCTTCCCCCACGGGCATTATAGCCGAATTCAAAAGACGTTCTCCCTCCAAAGGATGGATAAAAGAAAATGCGATGCCGGAAGAGATTGTCCCATCCTACCAAGCAGCCGGTGCATCTGCCCTATCCATACTTACCGACGAGAAATATTTCGGAGGTACGCTGCGCGACATTCGTACGGTACGAACCTCCGTGGATACTCCGATTCTGAGGAAAGATTTCATCCTTGATGAGTACCAGCTTTACCAAGCCCGCATCGTAGGAGCAGATGCGGTGTTGCTCATCGCGGCAGCACTTGAAAGGGAAGTATGCCTTTCCCTCACCGAGAAAGCGCATGAACTAGGACTGGAAGTCCTGCTTGAGATCCACCGTGAGGAAGAACTATCCTATATGAACGAGCATGTCGATATGATAGGTATCAACAATCGCAATCTGGGAAGTTTCCATACGGAAGTTTCGAACTCATTCCGATTGGCAGAGAAATTACCCAAAGACAAACTTTGGATATCCGAGAGCGGTATCTCCGACCCGGAAACGGTAAACCGACTCCGAGCAGCCGGTTTCAGGGGATTCCTCATCGGAGAAACCTTCATGCGGGCGGAACACCCGGGCGAAATGCTGAAAGATTTTATAAACAGAATACACAAATGACAATCTTTTGAGAGCCTGTTTAAATTTATCCCCAGCTTTCTTTCGAGGAAAATTCAAACCGACTCTAAATCTTATAAAATATGATAAACAATAAATTAATTAAGGTGTGTGGCATGAAAGACGGACAGAACATTCATGAAACCGAACTTTTGGGCGTTGACATGATCGGTCTTATCTTTTACCCGGAATCGCCCCGGTATGTCCGTAAAAAGCCGGATTATCTGCCGAAACATGCTTTGCGAGTAGGTGTCTTTGTCAATGAGGACATAGAGAAAGTGAAAAAGTCAGCCGTCCGCTTCAAGCTGGATTTCATCCAGCTACACGGCAGTGAATCGCCCGAATATTGCCACTCCCTCCGGTCTGAAGGTCTGCAAGTCATTAAAGCGTTTTCCATCGCAAAAACAAGAGACCTGTTAAAGACGCATTTGTATGAGACATCGTGCCGCTATTTCCTGTTCGACACCCCCTGTACGCAATATGGCGGTTCCGGTAACACATTCGATTGGAACATCTTACACATATACAATGGCAAGACTCCTTTCCTGCTCAGTGGGGGGATCACTCCATTCAGTGCCCAGAGACTACAGGAATTTCACCATCCGCGTTTGGCTGGCTATGATTTGAACAGCCGTTTTGAACTCGAACCCGGAATGAAAAACATAGAACAGTTGCAGATGTTTATCAATGATCTTCATAAAAAACAAACGATATGAATCGGATTAACCAACTTTTCAAAAGCAGCAAGAAAGACTTGCTTTCCATCTATTTCTGTGCCGGTACTCCCGTTTTGGAGAATACCGTTTCCGTGATACGCAGCCTTGAACGGAACGGCGTAAATATGGTCGAGATCGGCATTCCTTTCAGCGACCCCATGGCGGATGGAGCCGTCATACAGAACGCAGCGACACAAGCACTTCGCAACGGAATGTCACTCAAACTCCTTTTTGAGCAACTCCGCGATGTCCGGCAGGAAATAAATATCCCCTTGATACTCATGGGGTATCTCAACCCGATCATGCAATTCGGATTTGAAACATTCTGTAAGCAATGCATGGAATGTGGTATTGACGGAGTAATTATTCCCGACCTCCCCTTCCGCGACTATCAGGCACATTACCGTCCCATTGCCGAACGTTTCGACATCAAAGTTATCATGCTGATCACTCCTGAGACCAGCGAAGAACGTATCCGCGAGATCGATGCAAACACGGACAGCTTTATTTATATGGTTTCTTCGGCAGCGACCACGGGTGCCCAACAAGATTTCGATGTGCAGAAACGTGCCTATTTCCAAAAAGTAAATGAGATGCAATTACGGAACCCATGCATGATCGGTTTCGGCATTTCAAACAAACAGACTTTCCAATCCGCCTGTGAAAATGCCCGGGGAGGGATTATCGGCAGCCGTTTTGTTTCACTTCTGGACGAAGAAAAAGATCCGGAAAAGGCGATCCTCCGCTTGCTGGACGCTATCAACTGACTTCCGGTTACGAATTACAAATTATCAGGGCTTGTCCATCCATCAAAAATTCGTATTATGTAATTTGTAATTCGTAATTATAATGCGTATCTTTGTCGCGAAATTAACAAAAAATCCACAGATATGTTAGCCAATTGCCCATCAGTGCTGTTAATATACACCGGTGGAACTATCGGAATGATAGAAAACCCGGAAACAGGTGCCTTAGAAAATTTTGACTTTGACCACCTGTTGAAACACGTCCCCGAACTCAAACGTTTCAATTACCGGATCTCCTCCTATCAGTTCGCTCCGCCTCTCGATTCGTCCGATATGGAACCACTTTATTGGGCAAAACTGGTAGAAATCATCTATCATAATTATGACAACTTCGATGGCTTTGTCATCTTGCATGGAACCGACACGATGGCTTATACTGCTTCGGCTTTGAGCTTCATGCTCGAGAATCTAAGCAAACCCGTCATCCTGACCGGTTCCCAGCTCCCCATCGGAACCCTACGCACTGACGGAAAAGAAAACCTGATCACCGCCATCGAAATTGCTGCGGCCAAGAACCCGGACGGCACACCTATTGTCCCCGAAGTCTGCATCTTCTTTGAAAATCATCTGATGCGAGGCAACCGCACCACCAAAATCAATGCAGAGAACTTCAATGCTTTCCGTTCGTTCAACTATCCTCCCTTGGCGAGCGTAGGAATACATATCAAATACGAACTGAATTTAATCCATAAGCCCGACCCGGCAAAGGCTTTGAAACCCCATTACTTATTCGATACCAATGTCGTCATACTGACCCTCTTCCCCGGCATTCAGGAGAGCATCGTAAACTCCCTGTTGCATGTAGAAGGTCTGAAAGCCGTGGTATTAAAAACATTCGGTTCGGGAAATGCCCCTCAGAAACCTTGGTTTATCAGGCAATTGAAAGAGGCCACCGAACGGGGCATCATCATTGTCAACATCACTCAATGTTCATCCGGTGCAGTGGAGATGGAGCGTTATGAAACCGGCATTCACTTATTAGAAGCAGGCGTGATCAGTGGTTACGACAGTACTCCGGAATGTGCATTGACCAAACTGATGTTCCTGTTAGGACATGGCTTGAGCAATGAGGAAATCAGACGCAAAATGAATTCCTGCCTGGTGGGGGAAATCACAAAGTCAGTCGATTGATATTTAATTCACTATATTTTTCATTCCTAGTAAATAGAGGGAAACATTAGCTTGAAAATATTTTTCATAGTCAGCGGTTATTTTATTATAAATAACAACTATATTTGCGCTATAAAATAAACTTGTCTTCCAGACAGTAGAATTTAACAAAACAAACAAATTGCAGTATCATGAAACTAAAATCCAGTCGGTTACTAGCCGTTTCACTCTGTGTCGGCGTAGCTATTTTAAGTAGTTGTGTCGATAACGAAAAAAATCTTTTCGATGCAGAACAAACGAAAGAGCTTTATCAGAATGCTTTTCCAGTAAAAGACATCGATCCTGACATGGATTGGAAAACTACCCGTAATGCACAGGTATCCATAGGGGTAAATGAAGATTGGGGAACGGATTACAAAATTCAGATATTCGATGCAAATCCGCTAAACAAATCCGGTCACGCAAAACTGCTTGCTGAAGGTTCTGCCAATCAGGAGACAAGATTTGAAACTACTTTAGACTGCCCGATGGCATTAAATAGCGTGTATGTACTACGCACAGACACCCAGAACCGCCATCTTTTGAAATATGTATCCATTGATAACAATCGGATTGAAGCTACTTTCGGCATACAATCCGCAGTCGCAAAAGCAAGTCCCGCTTCTGCGAACGGCATAGAAACTTATACACCTGAGAAATCAGAATCAGAAGTCATCGCACTGGCAGTGAATGCTCCTGAATTAACATCAAGCACTGTAATCAAAGCCGGTGAGATTTTTAAAATCCGGAAAGGAGAAACTTTCAATCATAGAATATATACGGACGGAATTTGGAGCGGGGCTAAAGCAACCGTTATCATTGAAGGGACATGGAACCCGCAAGAAAACCTGCAACAGATAGAAACCGGCATCGACGTTTACGTCACAAGTAGCGGAAAGATCATCGTTCCGAAAGATAAAGAGTTGAGACCAAACGGCAGAAGTCGCCTGATTGTCTTTGCAGGCGGGATCATTGAAGGCGAGGATAACAGTAAAATTTATTTTCCTACCGCTTCCAACGGTGAATACAACTATAATGCCGGAACAATAGAAGTAGACGAGATACATACGGATGGTTCAAACGGTGTATTTTATAACTGCGGAACGATGAAAATGAACAAGCTGAATTTCCAGAATATCGGAGCGCGCTTTATCAATCAAGGCAAACTTGAAATAGAAAAGACATCGGAACATGTTACGATAGAAAACGGATGTTACCTGAAAGTGGAAGCATTCAACGGGCATCTGAAATTAGGAATTTCCTGTGCGGCACTCATTGAAGAGTATAATCCTGAAAAACATTGGGGAAGAACCCTGACTATGGGAAAAAGCTCAATGCTTACGATCACCGGTAACACAGAACTATCCGGTGCAACGTTCACGGGACCTTCTGATGCATACAGCCTGATAAAGATAGAAGAAATCGAGTCCTTGGAAAGTTTCAAAAGTTCCGGTAATATCTATTACGAAATCAAAGAAATCGATGAGAACATCAGTACAGAATCATGGATGAGTCCTTTCTTTGACGCCCTAAAGAATTCAGAAGGAGTAATTGCCAAATATGGCGAATCTCCCCTGATCATTCCCGCAGGCGAGTGTACAGGCGAAGGCAATACCCCGAACACGGGCGGTGAAGATATTGAAACCAAGCCGATAAGCTATACCTATGCTTTTGAAGACAATTATCCTTTGGCGGGAGATTACGACTTCAATGATATCGTCATGAACGTATCTACCGAATATGACAGAGAAGAAAGTACAAATAAAATAAGAAAGATACGGTATAACATCACTCTGAACGCTGTTGGAGCCAGCAAGAAACTGGGAGCCGGACTACGATTGGCGGGCATCAGCAAAAATGCTGTCGAGCATGTCACATTCAGTGGGCACACTGCCATGCGTGAAACATTGGTGAATTCCATGTTCGATAATAATAACACGGAAAACGCAGGTAGTGAAATCGTTATCCCCCTGTTCGGTGATGCCCATCAGGTATATGGCTATGGCAATGACCGAAAGATGCTCAACACCGGGCAGAACAAAACCAATGAACTGTATACATTGGAAGTGATCATCACCCTTACTGACAAAAATCAAACAGAGCCGTTAATCACCAAAGACAATCTTGATTTTTTCATTGCCTATACTTTAGGCAATCAAAACAAGAGAACCGAAATCCACTTATACGAATTCAGGGATTACGGTGCGACAGCGAACGGAGACATCCATCAGCAAAATTTGGATGTTGCCGGACAATTCACATGGGCTATCAGCGTACCCGACTTTAAATATCCCATCGAAGGAATCAAGATAACCGAAGCTTATCCCCTATTTGAAAAATGGGCCCAAAATCATACCGACAACCTTGAATGGTATGAATATCCCACGGATAAAACGGATAAGAAATACATCTACGAATAATCGGATTTCCACTTAATGATATCTCTAAGAAGCCGGATTTTGCTAAAATCCGGCTTCTTTTTTGCATAAACAACCATCTTTACCGGAAAATAGATAAATAACTTCATCGTGAATAATATAAATAATAAAATATTCTTTATATTTGCACAAGCTGAAGCAGCGAGTGTAATTACTAACAGGATTATAAGCAAAGCAAACAGAGTAAAATTTCGAATAGAATGAATAGAAAAAAGATATTACTCATCGATGATAAAATAACAATTGGTAAAGTAGCAGCCATTTACCTGAGTAAAGATTATGACTTCGTTTACAAAGAAAATCCTATCCAAGCCATTGCGTGGCTATGTGAAGGTAACATACCCGATCTTATCATTTCAGATATACGTATGCCGGAGATGAGGGGCGACGAGTTCCTGTTGTATATGAAGAGTAACGAGTTATTCAAATCTATCCCCATCGTAATGTTATCCAGTGAAGAAAGTACGACAGAAAGAATCAGATTATTGGAAGAAGGAGCTGAAGATTATATTTTAAAACCTTTCAATCCGCTTGAACTGAAAGTCCGTATCAAAAAAATCATCGGTTAACCATCTTTATGTTACACCT
>ERZ773242.3503-NODE-3503-length-11145-cov-23.489991_pt1 | contig 11145 bp, 6 predicted proteins | sample MGYA00511077_ERZ773242 | MGnify/ENA primary metagenome ERZ773242 (study PRJEB29015, sample SAMEA2737754) | human gut metagenome | biome: human gut; feature: human-associated habitat; material: faeces | place: China | collected 2012 ... | reverse complement strand
CGTTAAAAAGCCTTGGAATCCACAAAGGATTCCTGCGGCTCTTTGCCTTAAATCCGTCTTGCGCTTGTGAAATATCCGTCATTTTCTTTGTTTTCAGATACACCTTAAGAAGCCGCACCAGATGTGGACTGTGCGGGGCCGCAGTGTGATGTTGAGAAAGGGGAGCAGCAGATGACCCGGATTGCGATTGTGGAGGACGAGGCGGCGGTGCGGGAACAGCTGGCGGGGTATGTGCAGCGGTACACCCGGCAGTACGGCACGCCGTTTGAGGTAACGGAGTTTGCGGATGGGATGGAGATTCTGGAAGATTACCGCCCGCAGTTCGACATCATCTTTCTGGATGTGGAGATGAAGCACCTGGACGGCATGGAGACCGCCCGCCGCATTCGGGAGCGGGACGGCGGGGTGCTGATCGTGTTCATTACCAACATGGCGCAGTATGCCATCCGCGGATATGCCGTTGGGGCGCTGGATTATGTGCTGAAACCGGTGCCTTACTTTGCGTTTTCGCAGCAGCTGCAAAAGGCGCTGGGACAGCTGAAAAAGCGGGAGCGGCATTATCTGGCTGTGGCGGTGGACGGCGGCATGCGGCGGCTGGACGCGGCGGAAATTTATTACCTGGAAAGCGAAGGCCACAAGGTGCATTTTTACACCGAAAAAGAAGATTTTGTGGTGCCGGGCACCCTGAAAAACTATGAGGAAAAGCTGGTGGGCCGGGCGTTTGCACGGTGCAACAGCGGGTATCTGGTCAATCTGGCGCAGGTTTCCGGCGTGCAGCAGGATATGGTGCAGGTTGGTCCGTATACGCTGCAGATCAGCCGCCCGCGGCGCAAGGCCTTTATGGCGGAGCTGGCGGATTATATTGGGGGTGCGGGACAGTGACGACATTGCCGGATATTCCCCGCCTGTACACCGCTTTGGCGGAAGTGCTGGCGGCGCTGCTGTATGCGCACAGGCTGCCGCCGCGGATGGACCAGCGCGTGATCTGGGGCGTGGAAGCCGGTTGGGCGGTGCTGCTGGGGGCGTTTTTGCAGGCCACGGGGGAAGTTCCGCTGGCGTGGTGGATCCCCTGCATGGCAATGGCGATTCTTTCCATGCTGCTGTTTTTGTGGGTCACACGCAGCATTACGCTGCTGGAAGCGGGCTATGTGTGCGCGCGGGCCTTTATTTTGGCGGAGCTGGCGGCCAGCGTGGAATGGCAGCTGCACTGCGTGCTGTGGCCGCAGCGCGGCGGGGCGGAGCCGCTTTCGCTGCTGCTGTTGGCGGCGGTGTACGGCGGCATTTTTACCGCCATGCTTTTTGTGGAAAACCGCCGCCCCGGCCCGGCCGGGAAGCTGAAAATAACGCCCGCAGGAACTTTTGTGGCGGTGGTCATGGCGCTGACCGCATTTGCCGTGAGCAATTTGAGCTTTGCCAACGGCAGCGAAGCCAACATGAACATGTTTTACATCCGCACGCTGGTGGACCTGGCCGGGGTGCTGATTTTGACGGTGCAGCACGAGCAGCTGCGCGAAGCCGCCCTGCACAGCGAGCTGGCGGAGCTGGACGGCGTTTTGCACCGCCAGTACGAGCAGTACAAGCAGAGCAAGGAGAACATCCGCCTGATCAACCGGCGCTACCACGAGCTGAAAATGCAGATTGCGGCCATCCGGGCGGAGCGGGACCACGCCAAGCAGGATGTGGCGCTGGCGGCCATGGAAAGCGGCATCCGCCAGTACGAGGCGGAGAACAAGACCGGCAACCCGGTGCTGGACACCCTGCTGACGGCCAAAAGCCTGTACTGCCAGCAGCACCACATCACGATGACCTGCGTGGCGGACGGGCATTTGCTGGATTTTTTGGAGACAGGGGAAATCTGCACGATTGTGGGCACGGCGCTGGACAACGCAACGGAGAGCATGGAAACCGAGCCCGACCACGAAAAGCGGCTGATCCGGGTGGCGGTGTACGCCCAGAACGGCTTTGTGATGCTGCGGTTTGAAAACTACTGCGCGCAGGAAGTGGAGCTGGGCGCGGACGGCCTGCCGCGCCGCAACACCCATGGCGGCAGCGACCTGCGCGGTGTGCGCGCCGCCGCCGAAAAGCGCGGCGGAACTATGACGCTGCACTGGGAGAATGAGTGGTTTACGCTGCGGGTGCTGCTGCCGCAGAAAAGCTGAATGGATGGCTGGGGGTCTAGGATAAGGCACCCGGCCATTTTTGGTGTTTGGGCGGGGTGCACAAAACAGGGTCGAGATGCTTTGTGAGAGATGCACAACAAAAAATGAAATGTTTTTGAAACTTTTGCAGAACATGCAACGGAAACAACAGTTTGTGCAAAAAATGAGCCGAAAGAAAATTGTTTTGGTACAATATCATCAATGAAAGCGGAAATCCCGTCAGCTGCCATCCGGAGGGCGGCACAATAAAAGGAGGAAAACAATGAACACCCTGCTTCTTACCCTGGCAAATATGGGCGTCAACCTGGACGACGTTGCCGATGTGGTCAATAACTGCATCCCGCAGCTCATCTTCTTTGGCGTTGTGGTTGCCGCCGCCATTATCGTACTGATCGCTATGGCGGTCAACAAGAAACTGGCCAAGCCCACCAAATTCATGGTGCGCGCCCAGTCCGGCCTGGCCGTGCTGCTGGCTTTCGGCATCATGCTCAACCTGGTTGCCTTTGGCCCTATGAGCACCATGCTCGACCTGGTCACCGGCAACGGCACTATCACCGAGGAATCCAGTGACGAGGCCAACGCCCTGTGCACCGAGATTGCCGAGGAAGGCATCGTCCTGCTGCAGAACGATGACAACGAACTGCCCCTCGCGTCCGGCAGCAACCTGAACGTCTTTGGCTGGGCTTCTGTCGGCCCTGTCTACGGCGGCACCGGCGCCGGCGCGATCTCTGCCGACCGTCCCACCGTCAGCCTGCTGGATGGCCTGCACAACGCGGGCATCAACACCAACACCGAGCTGAGCGATTTCTACACCGCTTACTGCGCCGAGCGCCCGGCGCTGGGTTACAGCAACCATAACTGGACCCTGCCCGAGCCCACCGCCGCCAGCTACACCCAGGAGCTGATCGACAACGCCAAGTCTTTCTCTGACACTGCGATGGTCGTCATCAGCCGCGTTGGTGGCGAAATGGCTGACCTGCCCACTAACATGGATGGACTCAACTACACTGAAAACTCTACCGAGTATAATGATTTCGAACCCGGCCAGCATTATCTTTCTCTGACCAAAACAGAAAAGAACATGATTGATATGGTCACCAAAAACTTTGCTAATGTTGTGCTGGTTTACAATGGTGCCAATACTTTGGAAATGGGCTTCGTGAATGATTACCCCCAGATCAAGAGCGTCATTTGGTGCCCCGGCACCGGTCAGACTGGCTTCAACGCTCTGGGCGAGATTGTTGCCGGTGAGGTCAACCCCTCCGGCCACTCTGCTGACACCTTTGTCTATGACCTGACCGCAGCTCCTTACTTCAACAACATCGGCGACTTTGCTTACACCAATGCGGATTCCGTTGGTTACACCGTTGCCAGCCAGGCTGGCGGTGATGCAAAGCTGGTTCCCCCGCACTTCGTCAACTATGTTGAGGGCATCTACGTTGGCTACAAGTTCTACGAGACTGCAGCTGCCGAGGGCCTGATCGACTATGACAAGACCGTGCAGTATCCCTTTGGCCACGGCCTGTCCTACACCACCTTTACCCAGAAAATCGACTCCATGACCGAGGCTGACGGCACCATCACTCTGGATGTCACCGTCACCAACACCGGCAGTGTGGCCGGTAAGGACGCCGTGCAGGTCTACTTCAACCCGCCGTACACCGATGGCGGCATTGAGAAGGCTTCCGCCAACCTCGTCACCTTCGGCAAGACCGACTCCATTGAGCCGGGCGCTTCCCAGACCTTGACCCTGACCTTCAACACCGAGGACATGGCCAGCTTTGACAGCAAGGACAAGGGCTGCTACGTGCTGGAAGAGGGCGACTATATCATCAGCATCAACGAGGATTCCCACACGGTGCTGGATTCCAAGACCTACAATGTCGCTTCCACCATCGTCTATGACGAGTCCAACCCCCGCAGCACCGATGCCGAGGCTGCTACCACCAAGTTCGACTTCGCTGACGACAAGCTCGTCACCCTGTCCCGTGCTGATCACTTCGCCAACTATGCCGAAGCTGTTGCTGCTCCCTCTGACTATACCATGTCTGAGGAAAGCATGAGCACCCTGTACAACGACCACAACTGGACCCCTGAGGACTTCAACGACCCCAACGATGAGATGCCCGTTACCGGTGCCAACAACGGCCTGAAGCTGGCTGACCTGCGCGGTGCTGACTACGACGACGAGCGTTGGGATACCCTGCTCGACCAGATGACCGTCACCGAGATGGACGACCTGATCGCACTGGGCGGCTACCAGACCAAGGCCGAGGCCAGCGTTGACAAGTACGCGACCATCGACTGCGACGGCCCCGCTGCCATCAACAACAACTTTACCGGCGTTTCTTCCATTGGCTTCCCGTCCGAGATCATCATCGCTTCCACCTTCAACACCGACCTGGCCCGCCGCTACGGCGAGAGCATCGGCCGCATGGCCAGCGAGATGAACGTCACCGGCTGGTACGCCCCCGCCATGAACGGCCACCGTTCCGCCTTTGACGGCCGTAACTTCGAATATTACTCTGAGGACAGCGTCCTCGCCGGTTACATCGGTGCCAGCTCCATTGCCGGTGCCCAGAGCTACGGCGTCTACGCTTACATGAAGCACTTTGCCCTGAACGACCAGCAGATCAACCAGAGCAAGCTGCTCTGCACCTGGGCTGACGAGCAGGCTATCCGCGAGATCTACCTGCGTCCCTTCGAGATCAGCGCCAAGGTGGGCGGCTGCAAGGCCGTCATGTCCAGCTGGAACTATATTGGCAACCAGTGGGCCGGTGCCTGCAATGCACTGCTGAACGGCGTGCTGCGCGGCGAGTGGGGCTTCCGCGGTATGGTCATCACCGACGGCTTCCACTTCACTGACTACATGGATTCAGATATTGCCATCCGCAACGGCTGCGACCTGATGCTGAAGAACTACGACGTTGCCACCAACCACCTGACCGATACCACCAGTGCTACCAGTGTTAAGGCTATGCGTCAGGCTTGCAAGAACATCATGTACACCGTGGTCAACTCCCGCGTTTACGACCCCGCCAACACTGTTTCCACCCCCATCTGGCGTACCGCTATGATCGTGGTCAACGTGCTGCTGGCTGTACTACTGGTCGTGCTGGAAGTTCTCACCTTCAAAAGCTACAAGAAGAAAAAGGCACAGTAAAGTGTAATTTGTAAGCTGTGCGGCTGCCCTGCGGTCCATCGCCGCCGACTTTGCGCGGTTGTGCGGTGGGCCGCAAGGCTGTTTTTAAGAAAAGGAACCACCTTATGCAAAAGAAACAACTGCAAGCTTTGACGCTTGAACAAAAATGTGCGCTGCTTTCGGGCGCTACTACCTTTGGGACCCGTGCACTGCCGAAAAATAATATCCCGTCCATCACCCTATCCGATGGCCCGAACGGTGTGCGCAAGCAGGCGGGCGCGGCGGACCACCTGGGGCTGAACCCCAGTGTTCCGGCCACCTGCTTCCCCACGGCAGCCACTGTGGCGTGCAGCTGGGACCCCGCCCTGGGCGAGGAGATCGGCCAGGCCATGGGCGAAGAAGCCGCCGCGCAGGAAGTTGCCGTGCTGCTGGGGCCGGGCCTGAACACCAAGCGCAGCCCCCTCTGCGGCCGCAACTTTGAGTATTTCTCCGAGGATCCGTATCTTTCCGGCAAAATGGCCGCGAGCTATGTACGGGGCATCCAGTCCAACGGTATTTCGGCCTGCCCCAAGCACTTTGCCGTCAACAGCCAGGAACTGCGCCGCATGGCGTCGGATTCTGTGGTGGATGAACGCACGCTGCGGGAGCTGTACCTGACCGGATTCGAGATCGTGGTCAAGGAAGCAAAGCCCAAGACCATCATGAGCAGCTATAACCTCATCAACGGAACTTACGCCAACGAGAACCGCCACCTGTTAATGGACATCCTGCGTGGGGAGTGGGGCTTTGACGGCGCTGTGGTAACGGACTGGGGCGGCAGCAATGACCATGCCCTGGGCGTGCAGAACGGCTCCACGCTGGAAATGCCCGCCCCCGGCGGGGACGCGGTGCGCGAGCTGATGCAGGCTGTGAAGAGCGGCAAAATTACCGAAGCGGATGTGGACGCCCGGCTGGATGAGCTGCTGACGCTGGTGTTTGATACCCATGCCGCCGTGCAGTCCCACAGCCGCACCTTTGATGCGGACGCTCACCACGCCCTGGCCCGCCGCGCCGCAGCCGAAAGCATTGTGCTGCTGAAAAACGAGAACGACCTGCTGCCGCTGGCCAAGGGCGCAAAAGTTGCCGTGATCGGCGACTTTGCCCAGACACCGCGGTACCAGGGCGCTGGCTCCAGCGCGGTCAACTCCATCAAGGTGGATACCTTTTTGGACTGCCTGAAAGAGAGCGGCCTGGCCAGCGTGGGCTTTGCCCCCGGCTTTGACCGCCAGGGCAAACCGGATGCCGCCAAACAGACCGAGGCTGTAGCCCTGGCCCAAAAGGCCGAAGTGGTGCTGCTCTGCCTGGGGCTGGATGAAATCAAGGAAAGTGAGGGTCTGGACCGTGGCGATATGCGCCTTGCGGACAACCAGATCGAACTGTTAAAGGCCGTGCAGCAGGCCAACCCCAACACCGTTGTGGTGCTCAGCGCAGGGGCTTCGCTGGAAACCCCGTGGCTTAAACACTGCCGTACCCTGGTGTATGGTGCGCTGGGCGGCCAGGCGGGGGCGGGCGCCATGCTGGATGTGCTGACCGGCAAAGTGAACCCCAGCGGCAAGCTGGCCGAAACCTGGGTCAACGCCTATGCGGATACCCCCGCCAAGGATAACTTTGCCGGGCCGGGCCGCATGGTGCAGTACCGCGAGGGGCTGTATGTCGGCTACCGCTATTACCAGACCGCCGGTGTGCCGGTGGCATTCCCCTTTGGCTATGGGTTAAGCTACACCAGCTTTGCCTACAGCAATTTGCAGGCCGCGTCCAATGGCGTGACCCTGACCGTAACCAACACCGGCAAGCGCGCCGGAGCAGAGATCGTGCAGCTGTATGTGGCAAAACCCGGGGCAGAAGTGTTCCGCCCCGCACAGGAGCTGAAAGGCTTTGCCAAGGTGCAGCTGCAGCCCGGCGAAAGCAAGACCGTGACCATCCCGCTGGACGACAAGGCATTCCGCTACTGGAACACCAAGACCGACAGCTGGGAAGTGGAAGGCGGCAGCTATGAGCTGCGGGTCGGCGCGTCCAGTACGGACATCCGCCTGACCGCCGTGGTGGAAGTGGCCGGTACCGGCGCACCCAACCCCTATGCGGGCAAGCATCTGCCGCACTATACCAGCGGCAAGGTGCAGAGCGTGCCGGATGACGAATGGGCCACCCTGCTGGGCCGCCCGGTGCAGCAGGAAAAAGTTAAAATTGACCGCAACATGACCCTGGGCGAGCTGAACCACAGCCGCAGCCCGCTGGGCTGGCTGATCTGGCTGGTGCTTACCGCACTGCTGAACGCCAGCTACAAGCGCGGCAAGACGGACCTGAATGCGCTGTTCCAGTACAACATGCCGCTGCGTGCCCTGGCCAAAATGACCAGCGGTGCCATCAGCATGGGCATGGTAGATGGCATTGTGATGGAATTACAGGGATTCTGGATCATCGGCCTTGTGCGGGTGATCATAGAAGCCGTGAAAAACCTGGCACTGAACGCACAGCTGGAACAGCGCCTGCGCAACAGCTGAGGAAAGAGAGGGGCTATTTATGCAGCTATGGAATAATTTTGCGGCAAAACACCCCGCCGCAGCCAAGTGGGTGCGCGAAGGCGGACTGTTTGTGATCGTATCCAACCTGGTTACGGTATTCAAATACCTGCTGCTGCAATTTTTGCCGGCGGCGTTCAGCAGCCTGCCGGTGGTGGATTTTGGCTGGCCGGGCATCCCGGTCACGCTGTTTGGCGAAACCTTCCAGTGGAACATCCTGGGGTATGATTCCGCCCATGGCGGTCTGCCGTACTTTTGCGCCTACATGGTTGCCATGGTGGTGGGAGAATGCATAAACTTTCCCATCCAGCGCAACTTTGTGTTCCGCAGCAAGGGCAACCTGGCCAAGCAGATCGCCTGGTATGTGGTGGCGTTCTGCTTGATCACCTGCATCGTCAACTCCATCAACTGCGTGTGGGTGGCGGTTGCGGGCCTGCTGGTGCCGGATTTCATCTACAACATTGGCACCACCGTGCTCAATGGCGGCATTTCCATGGTGATCTTCTTCTTTGTCAACAAGATCATCTTCCCAGAGGGCGCACAGGCAAAATAAAGCCCGGCAGGATCACTGGTGCTTTTCCCGGTACTCGAACAGGGCGGCGGCACGGTACAGGAAAAAGTCCTTTGGATGGTATAAAAATGTGATTGCCAGCAACGGCGAAGATCTGGACGGATAAAGAAGAATGCTGCCTTTCCCTGATGTGGAGAAAGACAGCATTTTTATTGCGTTTTTCGGAAAGAGGTGAGCAGCGGCCCCTACAAATGGGTAACGGCTGGTCATAAAATGGCGCTATTACATGGTGTGCTTTGTGAGAAAGCGCTGTAGTGTGATGATATAAAACGGATGGGTGCATGGTGTGCGCCCCTACGGAATTACAACAAAACACCCCCGCCCGTGCGGTAAATGAACTGCATAGGGCGGGGGCACCGTTATTTTACAAAGAAAACGCGCAGAGCGGTGTTGCCTTTACTGTTCCACGGCACCGGTGGGCAGCTGGGGAACAGCGGTCAGGATGCGCATGAACTCTTCGCCGGTGATGGTTTCTTTCTCGTACAGGTACTTGGCGATCTCGTCCAGCTTGCCGCGGTTTTCAATCAGCATCTGTTTGGCTTTTTCATGCTGCTGCTTGACGACTTCCACGACCTTATCGTCCACTGTGGCGGCTGTGCGCTCACTGCAGGCCAGGCTGGCATCGCCGCCCAGGTAGGCGTTGTTCACGGTTTCCAGGGCAACCATGTCAAAGTCGTCGGTCATGCCGTAGCGGGTAATCATGGCGCGGGCCATCTTGGTGGCCTGTTCGATATCGTTGGATGCGCCGGTGGTGATGGAGTTGAACACCACTTCTTCGGCGGCACGGCCACCGGTCATGGTGGCAATTTTGGCCAGGATCTCTTCCTTGGTCATCAGGGTGTGGTCGCCGTCCTCTACCTGCATGGTGAAACCCAGCGCGCCGGAAGTGCGCGGCACAATGGTGATTTTCTGCACGGGGGCGGAATGGCTCTGCAGGGCGGCAACCATGGCATGGCCGACTTCGTGGTAGGCCACGATGCACTTTTCTTTGTCGCTCAGGATCTTATTCTTTTTCTGGGCACCGGCCAGGATGGTATCCACGGCTTCCTGCAGGTCGTACTGGGTAACGGCCATGCGGTGGTGGCGCACAGCGCCCAGGGCGGCTTCGTTAATGATATTGGCCAGCTCGGCACCGGAAGCACCGGGAGTCATGCGGGCAACCACGGCAAAGTCACAGTCGGGGCCGATTTTGACCTTTTGAGCGTGCAGGCGCAGGATGCTTTCGCGGCCTTTCAGGTCGGGCAGCTCCACGGGCACACGACGGTCAAAACGGCCGGGGCGGGTCAAAGCGGGGTCAAGGGATTCAGGACGGTTGGTGGCGGCCAGAATGATAACACCCTTGGCGGCGTCAAACCCGTCCATTTCGGTCAGCAGCTGGTTCAGGGTCTGCTCGCGTTCATCGTTGCCGCCCATACCGGAAGCACCGTCACGCTTTTTGCCGATGGTATCGATCTCATCAATAAAGACAATGCAGGGGGCTTTTTCGTTGGCCTGTTTGAAGAGGTCACGCACCTTGGAAGCGCCCATGCCGACGAACATCTCGACAAATTCAGAACCCGCAATGGAGAAGAAGGGAACACCGGCTTCGCCGGCAACAGCGCGGGCCAGCAGGGTTTTACCGGTGCCCGGGGGGCCGACAAGCAGAACACCCTTGGGCATTTTGGCACCGATATCCTCGTAACGCTTGGGGTTATGCAGGAAGTCAACGATTTCCTGCAGGCTCTCTTTGGCTTCGTCCTCACCGGCAACATCGGCAAATTTGATGGACTTGCCATCCTCAACGACATACTGTTTGGCACCGGATTTGCCGCCGCCAAAAATCATGCTGTTGGCGCCGCCGGTCATTTCACCGACCCGCTTGCGCATCATGCGGTTGAACCAGACGATCAGGATGATCATGGGCAGCAGCGAGATGACCCAGCCCAGCAGGGTATCCACCCAAGTGGTCTGGTTGTACACCTTGCCAAAGGAAACGCCGGCGCTTTCCAACCGGTTGACCAGCTGCAGGTCCTGCGCAATGGAGTTGGTGCAGTAGGTGGTATCGTTTTTGTCCACAAAATAGATCTGCTGATCCTGAATTTCAACGGTGCTCAGTTCGCCGCCTTCGAGCATGTTCAGGAAGGTGCCGTAATCGACCTGTTTGACCTGGCCTTTCATCATGGCGGGGAAGGCCCAGAAATTGAGCAGCAGCAACACCACAAGGATCACGGCATATACAATGCCGGTCGTCTTTTTGGGGTCGCGCGGCTGTTGGGTTTCGTGCATAACAATTCCTCCAGTTGGGGGCGGTAATAGGGGCCCCCGATAGATTCTATCATGAAGAATAAAAATGAACTGCGGATGAACAAGGCATGAAATAGCTGGAAATTCCGGTAAACTTTGCGTGAACAAGGGCAGTTTGTGGGCAAAAACAGGAATGCAGACCGCGTAACGACAGGGAAAAGTGAAAAGAATCTGAACGGTTTTCCACAAATAGAGGGGCTTCTTGTGGAAAACAAAAACGCGCGGCGGGGAGATAGGATGTTGATGACAGTATACCATGGTTGCAGCTCAGTATGCGGGACGATGCAGGCATCGTCCTCTACAGATCGTTTACAGGTTTGCGGTGGATGGATTTACGTTTCTCTGCGGCGCGATGAGGGCATCGCGCCCTACAAATCTTTATGGCAATACCGCATAATTCTAAGTGCCGATACGGCGAGCGAGGTGCGGCAG
>ERZ773242.3502-NODE-3502-length-11148-cov-10.969620_pt1 | contig 11148 bp, 8 predicted proteins | sample MGYA00511077_ERZ773242 | MGnify/ENA primary metagenome ERZ773242 (study PRJEB29015, sample SAMEA2737754) | human gut metagenome | biome: human gut; feature: human-associated habitat; material: faeces | place: China | collected 2012 ... | reverse complement strand
CACACCGACCACTGCAGGGTAACAGGGCCTGCGGCTGCGGATGCAGCGGTGGAACCGGCAGTGGAGGAAGCAGCGGTGGAGCTTGCGGAAGAGCCGCCGCAGGCGCTCAGGGCAGCAGCAGCGCCGCAGGCAGCGGCAGCGGTAAGGAACGAACGACGAGAAATCTTTTTCATAAGTGTGTCCTCCTTCAGGGCAGTGTGTGTATTTCGTGCAGCGGCCTCCCCCGTGCCGGGGAGCCGCTCGCTTTTGTTGACACTAGGATACCGCACAAACGCAAAAACCGGAATGGAAAAATTCCGGGAAGAGTTGCAGTTTTTCTGTATCTTTTAAAAAAGATGCACTTTCTTACACTGGAGTCTGCACTTTCTTGTTCTCTTGCACAGTTTACATCCATGGCGAAAGAAAAAAGCGTATAAAGTACACAATTTTCATGAAAAAAGTCGTTGACAAACCGCGCCGGAATCAGTACTGTATAAAGGAAAGAATGCAAAATATTACCGGAAAGGAGGCTCCGCTATGAAGAGCAGCCATCGTTTCCCGCTGCGGCGGCAGATCGTGTGGGGGATGCGCTTTTTTACCATCCTTACCTCGCTGGCTGTGGGCGCAGCACTGTTCATCCTCTCCAACCAATATGTGCGCGCCAACTCCCTGCAGGCGGCAGAGTTCAACCTGCGGCTGGTGGCCACCTCCATCGAGACCAGTCTGAAAAGCGCCGATGCTCTTTTGAACTGGGCTTCCATCGACAGCACCGTGCGGCGGTACATTTCGCAGGAAAATATCAACGGCACCCAGACCATTGCCGCCTACGAAGCCGTGCAGGAAAAATACTATTCCAGCACCCTGTACAGCCATATCCTCCGCTTCTTTATTACCAATGAGAACGACCGGCATTTGCAGTTCGGCACGCTGAACTCCTCGGCGGCGCTCAACCGCACCAGCATGAATCAGTTTCTCACCAAGGGGTACGGGATGCAGTTCACCACCGACCCGCTGCTGCCCGGCAGTCCGGACTGCATCGCCCTCAGCCAGCCTGTCCGCTGCGGCAAGGGCACCTTGCACCGGGGCAGCACCTACCTTGCGCTGGACACCGCCATTATCACCGACCCAGCTGCGGGCTACAGCCTGACCGACGGCAGCGCGTTGTACTGGGAGATGGGCAGCCGCCTGTGGCAGATCGAAAACGGCAGCCTGACCGAGACCGAAAACCGCCTGCGGGAGGTGGACTACACCCTGCGCACCGGCAGCAATAACGGCGTGACAGAGCAGACCGCATGGCAGGGCAAGGTGCAACTGGACGGCCAGAAGTATTATATAGTCAAGGTAACACTGAACGGCCGCAGCGCGGCACTGGTACAGCTTTTGCCCGCAAATACCTTTTTGCTGCACTACGGCGTGTACCTGTGGCTGGTCGCCCTTGGCATTGCCATCATCTGGGGACTGAGCTTTTTGATGCAGCACTGGCTGGAGCGGGTCATCACCCGCCCGGTGGAGGCGCTGCAAAAGCGCATCGAGACCGTGGGCAGCGGCAACTTTGCCCCGGACCGCACGGTGGAGTGGAACAATGAGCTGGGCGACATCGGCCGGGGCATCAACCAGCTGGCAGAGAACGTGGATAGCCTGATGACCCGCCGTGTGGAGGACGAACGCCGCAAGCAGGAGCTGGAATACCGGATGCTGCAAAACGAGGTGAACCCGCACTTTATCTACAACACCCTCAACAGCATCCGCTGGATGGCCACCATCCAGCACGCGCCCGGCATTGCCGAGATGGTCACCGCCTTTGCGCGGCTGACTAAGAGCATCTCCAAAGGCACCCAGAGGCTGGTGCCTTTGCAGGAGGAGCTGGCATTGCTCAACGATTACTTTACCATTCAGCAGTACCGCTACGGCGGCGACTTGGAAATTGAGGTTTCCCGCATTGAAAGCGAGACCCTTTGCCGGGACTGCATGATTCCCCGGTTCACCTTGCAGCCGCTGGTGGAAAACGCCATCTTCCACGGGCTGGAGCCCAAGGGCGGCCACGGCAGCGTGCTGCTGGATATCTCCACCGACCCGGATACCGGGGACGTACTGCTGCGCATTACCGATGACGGCGTGGGCATGTCGCCGGAGCAGGTGGCGCACCTTCTGGACGAGCCCGCCGAGGGTGCCGAAAAGGCTGAAAAGTTCCGTCATGTCGGCCTGTGGAACGTGAACCGCCGCATCCGGTATTCCTTTGGCGAGGGTTACGGCCTGACCATTGAAAGCGAAGAGGACGTGGGCACCGAGGTCACCATCCGGCTGCCCTATCAGAAGAAAGGAGACAGCCATGCTGCGGATATTACTGGTGGATGATGAGCCGCTGGTGCTCATCGGCCTGCAGGGGATGCTGGAATGGGAAAAGCTGGGCTATACCGTCTGCGGCACCGCCCGCAACGGCAAGCTGGCGCTGGAACTCATTGAGCGGGAGAAGCCGGATATCGTCATTGCCGACGTAAAAATGCCGGTGATGGACGGGCTTACCCTTGCCCGCACCTGCCGGGAACGCAGCGCCCTGCCCGCCTTTATCATGCTGACCAGCTTTGAAGAATTTGATTACATCAAGCAGGCCATGGGTGCCGGGGTGGTGGATTATCTGGTCAAGCTGGACCTGACCCCCGAGAACCTGCAAACCGCCCTTGCCAAGGCCGCCGAAAAGGTAAAAAAGGAGCGTGCTTTGCTGGGCGAATTGTCGGCACAGGAAAATCTTGCCGAGAGTGTGCGCAGCTATCAGGAGCGTTTTTTCGTGCGGTTGTACGCCGGGCTGTTCCCGGACGAAGCCGCATTGGAGCAGCCTTTGCAGCACATGGAGCTGAACCTTGCAAGCGACGCCTACCTTGTAGCCAGCTGCGAGATCATCGCCAACACCGCCCTTACCCCCGCCCAGCAGCTGAAGCTGAGTTTTTCCTGCGGGCGGATGCTGGAAACCACCCTGCAAAACTACCTGCCCTGCTATGTGACCGGGGCGGATGCCATGCGCTGCAATGTGCTGTTCTGCCTGACCGATGCCCAGTGCCAGAACTACCGGACGGTGCTGCGCCCGCTGCTGGAACGTGCCAGCCAAATTCTATACAACTATTTCACGGTACGGCTGCTCTGGGCGGTAGGTCGCCCAACTGGCTCCCTGCTGGGGCTGGCGCGCCGCTGCCGGGAAAACGCCCATTTGCAGCCCCTGCTCACAGTGGAGCAGCCCATCCAGTTCGTGGAGGTCAACGAGGGCGACGCCACCGCCGGGAAGATGCAGGTAGTGGCACAGGTGCAGGAGTATATTAAGAATCACCTTTCGGAAAAACTGACGCTGGCAGATGTGGCGGCGGTGTTCAATTTTTCGCCCAACTACCTCAGCCAGCTGTTTGGCAAATACGGCGACAGCGGCTTTGTGGAGTACATTACCGAGACCCGCATCGCTGCGGCGAAAGAGATGCTGGAACAGGGCGATTTGAAAGTATACGAGATTGCTGAGAAACTGGGGTACGAGAGCGCTTTCTATTTTTCCAAGGTATTCAAAAAGGTTACGGGGCTCAGCCCGCGGGAATACCAGCAAAGTATTTAAAATCGGAGGCTTTTATGATACAGGAACAGCTTGCTCATCTGCCGGAATTTCTTCCCGGCTATCGGCCCTTCCCCCTTGCCCAGGAACGCACCGCATGGCAGGGGCTGCCCCTGCGGGCAAAGCAGCGCTTTTTGCAGGCGGGGGAAGCCGCGCTGCAAACGCCCATTGCGCCCCTGCCGCTCTCGCTCTGGCTGGATTTCACCCACACTGGGCGGCGCACGCCATGGGAGACGGCTTACTTCTCCCGCCGGGCGCGGCTGTGCGCGCTGGTAAGTGCCGAGTGTGTGGAGCACAAAGGGCGCTTTCTTGGCGCCATTGCAGATACCGTATGGGCGCTTTGCGAGGAAAGCGCATGGCAGCTGCCCGCCCACAACAGCTATGTGCGGGACACCCCGCAGCTGCCCCTGCCGGACACCACCCGCCCCATCGTAGATTTATTTGCCGCCGAGACCGGCGCACTGCTGGCGCTGACCCGGTACTTACTGCCCGATGAGCTGGATACTGCCGCGCCGGGCATCACGGCGCGGATGGAGCGGGAGCTGAACACCCGCATCCTGACGCCCTATTTTACAAGCCACTTCTGGTGGATGGGCAACGGCGAAGAGCCTATGTGCAATTGGACGAGCTGGTGCACCCAGAATGTGCTGCTCACGGTCTTTCTGCTGCCCACCACACAGCAGCAGCGGCAGGCTGCCGTCAAACAGGCAGCGTACAGCCTCGACTGCTTTTTGAAGGACTACGGCGCGGACGGCTGCTGCAACGAGGGTGCGCAGTATTACCGCCACGCCGGGCTGACCCTGTGGGGCTGCCTTGAAATTTTGTCCAGCATTGTGCCGGAGGCCTTCTCTCCCCTGTTCCATGAGCCTAAAATCAAAAACATTGCAGAGTACATCTGCAATGTCCATGTGGAAGGGCCTTACTACCTGAACTTTGGCGATTGCAGCCCCCTTGCCGGGCGGTGCGGTGCGCGGGAATACCGCTTTGGGCAGGCTGTGGGCAGCGATGCCCTGCAAGCCCTTGCGGCGGCAGACTTCCGCGCCGATGCCGACCCCGACCATTTGCAGAACCCGGACGGCAGCACCCATATCAACCTGTGGTACCGGCTGACCACCGCCTTTGCAGAAGATGAAATGATGGCGTACTCCGCAGCGCCCCGACACCATTTAACTGTGTGGTATCCCAGCGTGGGCGTCTATGCCGCGCGGCAGGGCAGCTGGGTGCTGGGTGCAAAGTTCGGCTCCAACGGCGACAGCCACAACCACAACGATACCGGCAGTATTACCGTGTACAAGGACGGCAGACCGTTTCTCATCGATATCGGGGTGGAGAGCTACACCCAAAAGACCTTCAGCCCCCAGCGGTATGAAATCTGGACCATGCAGAGCGCATGGCACAATCTGCCCACCTTTGACGGCGTGCAGCAGCTGCCCGGCGCGGAATACGTTGCACGGGAGGTGTGCACCGAGGAAAATAGCATCACCGGCGAACTGGCGGGCGCGTACCCGCCCATCCCGGGGCTTACCACCTACCGCCGCAGCGTATCTGTCAGCGAACAGGGCATCACCCTGCGGGACGAAACGGACTATCCCGGCACGGTGGAGCTGACCCTGCTCACCGAGCAACAGCCTGTCCCCGCTGCGGATGGCTTTGGGGTGGGCACACTGGGCGGCATCCGGTTCGACCCGGACGCTGTAACGGCTGCTGTTACGGCGGTGCCCATCACCGACCCGCGTCTGCGCACCGCATGGCCGGAAACGCTTTATAAGATCACCCTGCATTTCCAAAAAATGCTGAACCTCGAACTGTACTAAGGAGAACTGCCATGGAGACCATCAAGCTGAAAATTCTGGACGAAGCCGGCCACACCCTGATGACCTGTGACGCTGACACCGCCGTATCCCTTGTTTACACCAACGAATACCACCCCGGCGACCGGGTGGCACTGGAAATCGACCATCCCGGGCAGTACTGCGTTATCCAGTTCGAGGACACCATGCCCGAAGCCCTTGTGTATGTGGTCAAGCGGGAGATCAACTTCCACATTCCCTTCGGGGAGCAGGCCATCACCTACTCGCCCAAGAGCTTTGTGGGCAGCCGTCACGTCATCCGGGCGCGCCTTGCGCTGCCGGAGGAAATCGCCGCCCGGCGAAACTTGGCCTTCAACTGCTATGACGAGCACGGCGACACCGGTTTTTACCCCCACGCCAGCGCCAACGTGGAAACGCGCGGCGAGGCGGTGTTTGCCGCCCGCAACGCCATCGACGGCATTTTTGAGAACAGCGCCCACGGCGAGTATCCCTACCAGAGCTGGGGCATCAACCGCGACCCGGGCGCAGCCCTGACGCTGGATTTTGGCAGGGAAGTACTGCTGGATGAGCTGCGCATCACCGAGCGGGCAGATTTTCCCCACGACAACTACTGGGTCAAGGCCACGGTGGAATTTTCCGACGGCAGCAGGTTGGACATCCCGCTGGTGAAAAGCGCCAAGCCCCAGAGCGTGGCCTTTGAGCCCAAGCGGGTGCGCAGCCTTGTGCTGAAAGACCTCATTCAGGCCGAGGGGACTTCCCCCTTCCCCGCCCTGACCCAGATCGAAGCCTTTGGCACCGAGGTGAAGTAAAATGAGCATCTACAATGCCCTTTATGGGCGGGACGGCCACGGCGTAGGCCCAAACGAGCCGGAGAAAAAAGGCTTTGCACGCTTTTGCCAGATGGTCGGCCGCGACCTCGGCCAGCTGCTGGGCACGAACCTGATGGTCTGCGTGCTCTGCCTGCCCGCTGCGCTGGGGGTCTCGCTGGGCGTGACCCTGCTCTCCCTGCCGCTGACGGTGGTGTGCAGCGCAGTGACCGGCCTGCTGGTCGGCCCTGCCATGGTGCTGCTGGCAGACTGTGCCCTGCGCAGCTTGCAGAACGACCCCTCTCAGTGGCTGCCCCGGGCAAAGCAGACCCTAGCCGCCCATTGGAAAGCCGCCTGCGGCTTTGGCTGCATTGGCACGCTGGTGCTGGGGCTGCTGTGCTTTGTATCGGCCTTTGTGTTTGAAGCCGCCGCGCAGCAGGGGTATTACCCCGGGCTTGCCATTCTCGTTTTTCTGGCGCTGGATTTTCTGGTGCTGGCGGTTCTGGCTACGCTTTGCGCTGCCGTTCTGCCGCTGCAACTGCCCGCCCCGGACAGCCTGCTGCGCCGGGCGGGCAGGCTGCTGGCTGCCGCCCCGGCGCGCTGCGTCCTGGCAGGCGTTCTCATGCTGGCGGGCATCGGCGGCATGATCTTGCTGTTCCCGGTCAGCATCTTCTGGGCGGTGCTGTTCGGCTTCTGGCTGCCGGGGCTGGCAGCGATGCAGACCCTGTTCCCGGTTTTGCGGCAGGAATACGGCGTAGAGGTGCGCAGCATCCCGCGCCCGGCAGCGCCGGATAAGCCCCTGACCGCACAGGAGCAGAAAAAGCGCTCCCGCGCCAACTGGTGGTATTACAACTGGGGCATCGTGGCGGTGGCGGCAATGGTCATTGTGAGCGTAGCGTATGTGGCGCACGGTCTGCTGACCACCGTAGACCCGGACTATACCGTGGCGGTGGTCACGGCAGATGCTTTGCCGGACGAGGCCGTGCAGCGCCTGCAGACTGCGCTGGCAGACTATGCGGAGGATGCTAACGGGGACGGGGCGGTCATCGTGCAGATAAACAACTACACATGGAGCGCCGATGCCGCCCTGACCGACATGAACGGGCAGATGGCCGGTGCCACCCAGATGAACACCGACCTTGCTAGCGGCGAGAGCAAGATCTGGATCTTGGATGACCCGGAGGGCTTCGAACAGGCCTATGAGGCACTGAGCGAAAAGCTGGGCGCGGAATGGCAGACAAAGCTTATCCCGTGGCGCAGCCAGCCCGCCCTTTCCGGGCTGGAACTGGGCAGCTACAACACTGCCGCCGATGGCAGCCAGACTGTTGATATCCAGAGCCGCTTTGCCGGGTACAGCGTGGCAGTGTTTGATGCTTCAGATGCGTTGTGGCAGGCGCTCAATTCGTAAACAGAAACGACCGTCCGTTCTCTTTTTGTTTATGTGGTATTCTATACACAGAAAAATAGACGGAGGCATACCGCCATGAATCCCCATACCACGCTGAATCTTGCCAAGATTGCTCTGTGCGCGGTGGAAACCGTACTGAGGAATACTTCGCCCGGTGCAGAGGACTATCCCCCAGCCAGTTGAATAAAATAACAACGCTGCAAGTGCTTATCGTCAGGCTGTTACAGATGCAACAGCATAAAATGGACATTTCTTCAATAAAAAAGTCAAGTAGACTTCAATTTGAGCCAAATAGTAAGACTTCTTATGCTTTACCGTCATAAATTTTTCAAAATCATCTTGACGCACCTTGCGAAACATGATATTCTCTGTCACAAATCTCACTGATTTTGTGGATTGGTTTGAAACCATCCACAAGATGTGGTCGTGTTCATTTTGAACACTGCCTCGCCGTGGATCATCCCTAAAAGATCAACCGCCCCGCAACACACCCGATTCATTTTGCCGCCGATTCACTCGACAAAATCATCGCTGCGCTGCGTGGGCGGTATTTTTCTTTTTCACAAATAAAATCTTATGTGGTTGTTCAATCTTCTAAAATTTGTTTTTGGTTGTTCATTGTACAACTTCAAAGTGTTATCCTTATGCTTGAAAGAAGCAGGCTGTAGTGTCTGCACTGCGCCCGGCTTTCTTCATACTGTACCTTGAATCTTACATAAGCCGTCTGAACGAGATACTGCGCCATGACCTCACACTTTCCGTGAGTGAGCCGGACAACGCCGCTGCAAAACAGGGGCAGGAACTGCGTTCGGGGCAAACGGTGACCCCCTTACATGAGCAACACCACCTCTACTTATTTTTTGCGCCTTAACAATTCAGAAACATTTGTTGAAAATACGTTTTGAGCGCAGCGGTAGAGGGCAAGAACCGTCCCGTGGCCACAAATTTTCAATTCTTGAAAATTTCCTGTCCATCCGGGACTTCACTTCTTCAATGCGTCTGCATTTCCGAAGTGATCTTGTTGGGGCGTGCCTGCCCCAAACCCTGCTGACTAATTTTTTAATTATACTGGATTTTTATTTTCATTATGCTATATTAAAATGGTAGAGTTAACTATTTTGATTCATAGATGATATGAGGGACTACCATGGTCAAGCTTGTTAAAGGTCAAAACGATTTACTTTCACAATATCCTGCCTGCATCAATGAATGGGACTTCAACAAAAATCATCCACTCTCACCTGATGCTGTCGTAGCAGGCTCTTCAAAAAAAGTCTGGTGGATTTGTTGCAAAGGGCACTCTTACGAACAGAGCATAAATCTTCATGTTGGACGAGGTTATGGTTGCCCTTACTGTTCCCATAGAAAAGTGCTCACTGGTTATAATGACCACGAAACTCTTTTTCCAGACATCGCAACCGAATGGCATCCTTACAAAAATACAGAACTTAAACCTTCCAGCATAACAGCGTACAGCAAAAAGAAAGTTTGGTGGCTTTGTTCACGGGGACATTCCTATGAGCAAACTGTTGAACGGCGGACGCGACGTGGAAGTGCATGCTACTACTGCTCAGGGCATAAAGTGTTAAAAGGATTCAATGATTTAGCTTCGGTCAATCCCAGCCTTTCTGTCGAATGGCATCCATCTAAGAATGCTCCGCTGACACCGTATGAAGTAACTGCTGGAAGCGGAAAACGTGTATGGTGGCTTTGCCCTATCGGTCACGAATATCAAGCCACTATCCATGACCGCAATACAGATAACACACAATGCCCTATTTGCAATTTAAGAGTCCAAACCTCTTTCCCCGAGCAGGCTACCTTCTTTTACGTTCATAAGCTCTATTCCGACGCTATCAACAAATACAAACCCGCTTTTCTGGGTTCTATGGAGCTTGATATTTATATTCCCTCTATTCGTATCGGAATTGAGTTTGATGGTGCAAACTGACACCAATCGGATGAGCAGTATGAACGAGACATCCGCAAATATAAATTATGTCAAGAAAATCATGTGAAGCTCATCCGTATCAAAGAGAAGAATACCCGCAATTGGGTTGACAATGCGCAAACTGCTGATGTGGTTTATACCATTTCAAAGGTCAAAAAGACAGGCGAACTCGAAACCATCCTTAAAGTCATTCTCGATTCTATAGATGCTTCCTCCAATATGTGGACTCGAACAGATCCTCGACATATTCACAGTCAAATCGATGTAAATATCGAACGTGACCGCCCGCAGATCTTAGGATATTTGACAAGTATTGATAATTCCCTCGCAATTTTACGTCCAGACGTTGCCTCAAAATGGGACTATGTGAAGAATCAGGACTTAACTCCAGACATGTTTACCGTCAGTTCAAATGAAATCGTCTGGTGGAAATGTCCAGATTGTGGACGCGAATGGAAATGTAGCATTAACAGCATGACACGAAAAGGGCGCTTTGGGTGCGCTGAATGTTCAAAAAAACACCGTGGAAAAAGTTTTACACAAGGTGTAGTTAAAAAGGTTGGTTCACTCGCTGAAACCATGCCAGAACTTTCCAAAGAATGGCATCCCACAAAAAATGGCGATTTAACCCCAAATGATATAACCGCCGGAAAATTCAAACCTGTCTGGTGGCTTTGTCCGAAATGCGGTTACGAATGGCAAGCAAGTCCCAATAACAGAAAAAGAGGAATTGGTTGTCCTTGTTGTAGTGGACGAGTTCCTAAGACAGGCATAAATGATTTGGCCACCCTATATCCAGAGCTTCTTAACGAATGGGACTATGAGAGAAATACCGAATTAGACCCCCGAAAAGTCTTACCCAAAAGCGGAAAACACGCTTGGTGGGTTTGCTCTGTATGCGGAAATCATTGGGAATCTGAGATTCGAAGTCGTGTAAAAGGACATGGATGTCCACAATGTGGCAAACGCAGAAAGAAGTAAATGGGTATAATCTTCTATGAGTATCTGGGGCAATACACTTGTTGACGGTCACAATCGTTATGCTCTCCTCCAGAAGCATCCTGAGATTTATTTTTCCACCATGCCGCTCCCGTTTGAAAGCCGGGAAGAGGTTCTCGCTTGGATTTGCAAAAATCAGCTGGGGCGGCGCAATCTGACCCCGGAGCAGAAGTACTACCTGATGGGCAAACAGTACGAAGCCGAAAAAGCTGCGCACGGCGGTGACCGCAAAAGCAGCGATGCAAAATCAAGTTCGCTAAAAGCGAACTTGATCGACAGCAGCAAAACCTGCGACCGAATCGCAGAAGAAAACAGAGTGAGTAAGGACACCGTTATTCGTGCCTCGAAGTATATGAGAGGCGTGGAGATCGCAGAAGAACTGATGCCGGGTTTAAAGCAGAGCATCCTGTCCGGACAGACGAAAGTGTCCAAGGCGGATATGCACCGCCTTGCCAAGGTTGCCTGCTATGACCGCGCACAGACCTTGCAGGATATTTTACACCCGGAGCTGAAGGTGGAACCGAAGCCTGACGCTGACGGTGTGATCCGCGTTCCGGGCAAAGCGCCTGTCATGCCATTCCGAAAGTTTGAATCGGTTTACGACA
>ERZ773242.3499-NODE-3499-length-11155-cov-3.697207_pt1 | contig 11155 bp, 9 predicted proteins | sample MGYA00511077_ERZ773242 | MGnify/ENA primary metagenome ERZ773242 (study PRJEB29015, sample SAMEA2737754) | human gut metagenome | biome: human gut; feature: human-associated habitat; material: faeces | place: China | collected 2012 ... | reverse complement strand
CTGGTATCTTTTTTCGTGTTCTCATTCGGCTTGTCTGTAGTGGTTGTTGCTGCGGGGATCAAAGAAATCGTTCTGGTGACGCACTCTTCGAAGAATGCCGTTGAGAACCACTTCGACACCTCTTATGAACTCGAAGCGCTGCTTGAGCAGCGCGTTAAGCGTCAGCTTCTGGCAGAAGTTCAGTCTATCTGTCCTCCTGGCGTGACCATCATGAACGTGCGTCAGGCGCAGCCGCTGGGTCTGGGCCACTCAATCCTCTGCGCGCGCCCGGTGGTGGGTGATAACCCGTTCATCGTGGTTCTGCCGGACATCATTATTGATACCGCTTCCGCCGATCCGCTGCGTTACAACCTGGCGGCGATGGTGGCACGTTTCAATGAAACGGGTCGTAGTCAGGTGCTGGCGAAACGTATGAAGGGCGATCTCTCCGAGTATTCTGTTATCCAGACTAAAGAGCCACTGGAGACGGAAGGGCAGGTGAGCCGGATCGTTGAGTTTATCGAAAAACCCGATCAGCCGCAGACCCTGGACTCTGACCTGATGGCAGTCGGCCGTTATGTGCTGAATGCGGATATCTGGGCTGAGCTGGAAAAAACCGAGCCGGGCGCCTGGGATCGTATCCAGCTGACCGATGCGATTGCTGAGCTGGCGAAGAAGCAGTCTGTTGATGCGATGCTGATGACCGGCGACAGCTATGACTGCGGTAAGAAAATGGGGTATATGCAGGCGTTTGTGAACTATGGCCTGCGTAACCTGAAGGAAGGGGCGAAGTTCAGAAGCCGGATTGAGAAGTTGCTGGCTAACGACTGATAGTCCTGCCAAGGCCTGAACAACGGCAGTTACCATTTTGGGATGTTGAGACATTACCAAAGTGATAACTGCCGTTTTTTGTTATTAATTTTAATGATTACATACGGTTATCTGATTCAAATCTCAGCAGCTTTGTAGCGATTTGTGCTTGTTTCTCTGGTCGTTTAGGACGACAATTAACGCCTGTTTTTGTCTGTAACCAGACAAGCAAAATCATTAATCAAACATCGCTCAGTGCACTGGTAGCTGTTAAGCCAGGGGCGGTAGCGTGCCTGGCATTTACAATTGAATTTTAAACGAACAGTTGTGAACGAGACAGTTTCACGCAAATCTGCACTACGTGCGGGCGTAAATATCAGATTGAGCGGATAGGGGATGTCAATGAAAGTAATGGTGACGGGCGGGACCGGGTTTCTTGGAACTGCTTTAGTCCAGGCGTTGAAGTCATCAGGACACGAGGTGATATTAACAACGCGCAAGCAGGAGAACCCTGAACAGGGCATTTACAACCTGGGTGATATCTCAGCCAATACCAACTGGTTAAATCTCCTGCAAGGATGCGACACTGTCATTCATACCGCAGGAAGGGCGCATATCCTTAATGATAATGCACAGGACGCTTTAGCGGAATTTCGCCGTGTCAATCACGACGCAACGATGAAATTAGCGAGCGATGCTGCGACCAGCGGAGTTAAACATTTTATCTTTGTAAGCTCAATCGGCGTTAACGGTAATGCCACCTCAGGGATCCCATTTACTGAAGCCTCGGAGCCACAACCCACCTCTGATTACGCCATTTCCAAGCGAGAAGCCGAGCAGAGTCTGCTTAATCAATTTGCAGAAAGCGATATGGCGATCACTATTGTTCGCCCGGCATTGATTTGTGGTGAAAATGCACCGGGTAATATACAGCGCCTTTTAAAACTGGTTTCTAAAAACCTACCGTTGCCATTTAAAAATGTCAGGAACAAGCGAGCGCTGGTGTCTCTGGATAATGTCGTCAGTTTCATCAACGAATGCGTGGTAAATGAGAAATCCAAAAATCAACTCTATTTACTCGCAGATGTGGAACGACCTTCTACAGCAGATATGATTAATGCCTTTGCTTCAGGAATGGGCATTAAAGCGAAACTGGTCTCTTTCCCAACGGGTATCTTCAGGTTATTGCTTTCTTCTGTTGGTAAACGAGGTATTTACGATCAGCTGTTTGGCGATCTGGAAGTCGATGCCTCTAAATCCCGGGAGCATTTAAACTGGACGCCCCCGATAACGCTTTATGAAACGATGAAAAAAACGGCGAAATATTATATCGAAGGTAATAAATAATGACGAATTATGGGATTGTGATATTCGCTTTTTTAGCCTCCTGCGCACTGACTTGGGGATTGCGGGGGTATGCAATAAAGCATAATGTTATTGACCGCCCAAACCAGCGAAGTTCTCATTCTGTGCCGACCCCGCGAGGTGGTGGAGTAGCGATCGTCCTGACGCTCCTGGTCGCTTTGGTAGGATTTTATTTTAACCATACGCTTACGTTCGACAGTTTCCTGGGTTTATTTATTCCAGGTGTAATTGTCGCTATCATTGGCTTCCTTGATGATCATGGTCATATTGCGGCACGCTGGCGTCTATTGATGCATTTCATGGCAGCAGCAATTGGCATCTATTTCCTGGGTTCCTTCCCTGTAATTACGCTGTTTGGTTACGATCTTTCTTTATCCTGGATTGGTATGATTCTCGGCTGTGTATATCTGGTCTGGATGCTGAACTTATATAATTTTATGGATGGGATTAATGGCTTAGCCAGCGCTGAAGCAATAACATTTGCCGCATGTAGTGCTATATTAATTGTTGTAAACCAGTACACGGACGCGCCTGGAAGTATTTATCCGCTGACGCTTGCTCTTATCGGTGCCGCGGCCGGTTTTATTGTCTGGAATTTCCCGAGAGCAAAAATCTTCATGGGCGATGCCGGGAGTGGTTTCCTGGGGATAACTATCGGACTGATGATTCTCCATATTGCGAAAGCAGATACACATTTCTTTATTGCAGAATTATGTTTGCTGGGCGTATTTATCGTCGATGCCACGACAACTTTATTGAGGAGGCTCGTAGCAGGTAAAAAGGTCTATGAAGCACATGCCAGCCATGGCTACCAAATCCTCGCAAGAAAATATGGCAGCCACGTTCCGGTGACATCATTGGCAATTGCAGTCAATCTGCTGTGGCTTTTCCCCTTCGCCTTTTTTATTGCCTCAGGCAAAATTGATGGTGTTGTGGGGCTGCTCATCGCCTGGTTCCCGCTTCTCGTTGTTGCACTGAAATGTGGTGCAGGAGTTAAAGACAAAGAGAGCAACGTCAATGCATGACTTATTGATTTTGGGCGCGGGTGGTCATGGCCGTACGCTGTACGAGACAGCGAGACTGCTGGGATATAAGGATATCGTTTTCCTCGACGATAATACCTCTGCCTGCCAGGAAATTAATCAGCTGATTATTGGAAAAATTTCCGAACTACAGTTACATATTGGTAAGGTCAGTCATGTCGCTATTGGCATCGGAAACAATAAAGTCAGAGAGCAGCTCTATCAGCAACTGCTCGGCTTAGGTATTAATCCTGTAACGCTTATACATCCCTTTGCATTTGTCAGTCCATCGGCGACCCTTGCTGAGGGAACTGTTGTGTTAGCGGGAGCTGTAGTGGGTGCCAACGCAAAATTAGGTTTGGCGACGATTGTGAATAGCCACTCGACAATAGATCACGATGCCATTGTTGGTGATTTCGCTCATTTAGGTGTTGGTGTCCATCTTGCGGGCAGCGCTGTGATTGGGAAAGCAGCGTTTCTCCAGGCGGGGACAGTGGGCGGCTATAATACTAAAGTAGACGATTACTCAGTGTGTCCTGCTGGTACTATTTTATAAACTGAATGCAAGCTTTAGTGAGGCGACCAGTTTTTAGTATGCTAAATTATTTAATATCTTTACCACGACCAATAAAACGTATTATCACACTCTCTATAGATGTTGTGCTTCTGTTGTGCGCATTTTGGTTTGCATTTTGGGTGCGTATTGATTCAATGACTCCATTATATAGTACGGAGCATTGGCTTTTTATTTTCTCAATTATTTTAGTTACTCTGGCAATATTTGTTAAATTAGGACTGTATCGGGCAGTAATTCGTTATATTACTGCCAAGATATTATTGGTCGTAACGATGGGGATGGTCATATCGTCCATTTTACTTATTATCGCAGCGTTCTATACCAACCTCTATTTGCCGAGAACGATTCCTTTTATCTATTTCTCATTCGGTCTACTGCTTATTGCCGGATCACGGCTTGGGATGAGAATGTTGGTGAATCGTGGGTTGAATCTGGGCACTCGGGTAGTTATTTATGGTGCAGGTGCATCCGGTCGTCAATTACTGCCTGCGCTGAGCCAGATGGACGAATATTACCCCGTTGCTTTTGTCGATGATAACCGTGCCCTGCAAGGTCAGGTGATTCACGGGGTAAGCGTTTTTGCGCCAGAAAAACTGCCCTGGCTGGTTGAGAAATACGAAGCGAAGAAAATTCTGCTGGCCATGCCAAGCGCAAGCCGGGCAAGAAAGAACGAAGTCATTAAAACACTGGAAGGTCTGCCGTGCGAAGTGCTCTCCATCCCGGGAATGGTCGATTTGGTGGAGGGGAAGGCAAGTATTGATTCCTTACGTAAAGTCGTTATTACAGACCTGCTGGGCCGCGATCCTGTCTCACCCATTCCGGAACTGATATCCCGTAATATTAACGGGAAAACAGTGATGGTTACCGGGGCAGGGGGGTCAATAGGGTCTGAACTATGCCGACAGATACTTAAAAATAAGCCAAACCAGCTTATTCTGTTCGAATTGTCAGAGTTCTCACTCTATTCCATTGATTCCGAACTGCGTAACCTAAATCTTGGTCAGGATTTTAAAGTAAAAATCTATCCAATCCTCGGTAACGTTCAGGATAAAGAGCATCTCGAAAGGTTAATCAGAGCATTTAAAGTCGACACAATTTATCATGCTGCGGCGTACAAGCATGTACCGCTTGTCGAGTTCAACGTTCTTGACGGTGTGCGCAATAATATCTTTGGTACATTGAGCTGCGCACAGGCCGCGGCAAGCTGTGGTGTTGAAAACTTTGTCTTGATTTCGACCGATAAAGCCGTACGGCCCACCAACACAATGGGGGCGACCAAACGCATGGCAGAGCTGGTACTGCAAGCATTGGCGAAGGAATCCAGCAAAACCTGCTTTAGTATGGTCCGATTCGGCAACGTGTTAGGCTCATCAGGCTCAGTTGTGCCGTTATTTGAAAAACAGATTGCTGCAGGTGGCCCGGTGACGTTGACTCACGAAGACATCACGCGTTACTTTATGACCATTCCTGAAGCGGCTCAATTGGTGATCCAGGCGGGAGCCATGGGCACGGGCGGCGATGTTTTTGTTCTGGATATGGGGGAACCCGTCAGGATTATCGATCTTGCACACCGCATGATTACGCTGCAAGGGCTAACCGTTCGTGATGATAAAAACCCCTATGGTGATATTACGATAAAAACGACGGGTCTGCGTCCAGGTGAGAAACTGTATGAAGAGTTGCTTATCGGCGACAATGTCTCTGCAACACAGCACCCGCGTATCAGGACTGCTAACGAAGTGATGTTGCCTTGGAGTGAGATGAGTATGATTCTCAACGATCTCGACAAAGCCTGCTGCGAATTCGACTATGAACGTGTGCGTGAGATACTCTTGCAAGCACCTGCTGCGTTCAATCCTACGGATGGTATCTGCGATTTACTTTGGAATGAAAAGGCAAGTTAAAATAGCAGATTGTCATTTTCTCCGCCCCGGATACTATTCGATAGTTATCGGGGCGACGGAATATAATTCATTGTTCCTGAAAACATTAAGAGCGAAATAAACGTGAAAATTCTGGTCACTGGTGGAGCAGGCTTTATTGGGTCTGCAGTGGTACGACACATTATTAATGATACGCAAGACTCTGTTATTAACGTTGATAAACTGACTTATGCAGGAAATCTTGAATCGCTGGCTGGTGTCTCACTCAGCAATCGCTATCATTTTGAACATGCTGATATCTGCGACAGCGACGCCATGGCGCGTATTTTTGCAGAGCACCAGCCGGATGCTGTGATGCATCTGGCCGCCGAGAGCCACGTTGATCGCTCAATTACCGGCCCGGCAGCTTTTATCGAGACTAACATTGTTGGCACTTATGTTCTGCTGGAAGCCAGCCGTAAATACTGGGCTGAGTTAACTGCTGATAAAAAAGCGTCATTTCGCTTTCACCATATCTCAACAGATGAAGTTTATGGCGACCTTCCGCATCCGGATGAAGTTACAGAGGATTCTGAACTCCCTCTGTTTACTGAACAAACCGCCTATGCGCCAAGCAGTCCATATTCTGCTTCAAAAGCCTCCAGCGACCATTTGGTCCGTGCCTGGCTGCGTACCTACGGCTTCCCGACTATTGTGACTAACTGTTCTAATAATTACGGTCCTTACCACTTCCCTGAAAAACTTATCCCGTTGGTCATTCTCAATGCGTTGGATGGTAAAGCTCTGCCAGTTTACGGTAAAGGAGACCAAATTCGTGACTGGCTGTACGTGGAAGATCACGCCCGCGCATTATATACCGTAGTGACACAGGGCAAGATAGGTGAAACCTATAACATCGGCGGCCACAATGAAAAGCAGAATCTTGATGTGGTAAATACCATCTGCTCACTGCTGGATGAAATTGTGCCGAAGGAAGGTTCCTATCGTGACCAGATAACGTATGTTGCTGACCGTCCGGGTCACGATCGTCGCTACGCGATTGATGCAGAAAAAATTAGTAAGGAACTTGGCTGGAAGCCTCAGGAAACGTTCGAAAGTGGCATTCGCAAAACCGTAGAATGGTACTTGGCGAACACACAATGGGTAGAGAACGTAAAAAGCGGTAGCTACAAGTCCTGGATTGAAGAAAACTATGGAGACCGTGCTTGATGAATATTCTTCTATTCGGTAAAACCGGTCAGGTGGGTTGGGAGCTACAACGTGCCCTTGCGCCGCTGGGTAATTTGATTGCTATTGACGTCCATTCGCAGGAGTATTGCGGTGATTTCAGCAACCCTGAAGGCATTGCAGAAACGGTGCGCCGCATTAAGCCTGATGTCATCGTCAACGCGGCCGCGCATACCGCCGTCGATAAGGCCGAGTCAGAACCCGAATTTGCTCAGTTGCTGAATGCCACGAGTGTGGAGGCGATTGCCAAAGAGGCCCAAAAATTGGGGGCCTGGGTTGTTCACTACTCTACTGATTACGTATTCCCTGGTAATGGTGATACGCCGTGGCTTGAAACGGACGCCACAGCGCCGCTTAATGTGTATGGTGAGACCAAACTTGCTGGTGAAAAAGCGTTAAGTGAAAATTGTTCACGCCATTTGATCTTCCGGACTAGCTGGGTTTATGCCGGTAAAGGGAATAATTTTGCGCGTACTATGCTGCGACTGGCAAAAGAGCGTTCTGAGCTGTCTGTTATTAACGACCAATTTGGGGCCCCTACGGGTGCTGAGTTATTAGCAGACTGTACGGCTCATGCTATTCGGGTTGCCCTGAATAAACCTGAAGTGGCAGGGACTTATCATCTGGTTGCCAGTGGTACAACAACCTGGTACGACTATGCCTCTCTGGTATTTGATGAAGCGCGCAAAGCAGGAATTGAACTGGCATTAAAGCTGCTTCATGGAGTGCCGACCAGTGCGTACCCTACGCCTGCAAAACGTCCGGCAAACTCCCGCCTCAATACGTTAAAGTTCCAGCAGAATTTCAACCTCGTACTGCCTCAGTGGGACGAGGGGGTTAAGCGTATGCTGACTGAGTGGTTTACAGCAACAGCAATTTAATAATGATCGGGATGCCTGGGAATGGGCATCCTATGACTATAGAGATGATGAAATGAAAACGCGTAAAGGTATTATTCTGGCGGGTGGCTCTGGCACTCGTTTGTATCCAGTGACCATGGCTGTTAGTAAACAATTATTGCCTATTTATGATAAGCCGATGATTTACTATCCTCTTTCAACGCTGATGCTGGCTGGTATTCGAGATATTTTAATTATTAGTACTCCGCAGGATACACCGCGTTTTGAACAACTTCTGGGTGATGGAAGCCAGTGGGGTCTGAATCTGCAATACAAAGTCCAGCCAAGCCCGGATGGTCTGGCACAGGCTTTTGTTATTGGCGAAGAATTCATTGGTAACGATGATTGCGCCCTGGTGTTGGGGGATAACATTTTCTATGGTCACGACCTTCCTAAATTGATGGATGCCGCGGTTAATAAAGAAAATGGTGCAACGGTCTTTGCCTATCACGTGAACGATCCTGAGCGTTACGGTGTTGTCGAGTTTGATAAAAGTGGTACCGCCATCAGCCTCGAAGAAAAACCGCTGGAACCGAAGAGTAATTATGCGGTGACGGGACTCTATTTCTACGATAACAGTGTCGTTGAGATGGCGAAGAATTTAAAACCGTCAGCACGTGGTGAACTGGAAATCACGGATATTAACCGTATTTATATGGAGCAAGGAAAGCTTTCCGTGGCTATGATGGGCCGTGGCTTTGCCTGGCTTGACACAGGGACTCATCAGAGCCTGATTGAAGCGAGTAACTTCATTGCAACCATCGAAGAGCGTCAAGGTCTAAAAGTTGCTTGTCCTGAAGAAATTGCCTACCGTAAAGGGTTTATTGATGCTGATCGGGTTAAAAAACTTGCAGCACCTTTATCAAAAAACCAATATGGACAATATTTGCTGAAAATCATTAAAGGTTATTAACTGATGAATATTATTAAAACAGAGATTCCAGATGTATTAATCTTTGAACCAAAAATATTTGGGGATGAACGTGGTTTTTTCATGGAAAGTTTCAATCAAAAGAAATTTGAAGATGCAGTCGGACAACAAATAGATTTTGTTCAAGATAACCACTCAAAATCATCTAAAGGAGTGCTTCGAGGATTGCATTATCAGAAAGAACCCTATGCTCAAGGGAAGCTGGTTCGCTGTGTCGCAGGTGCAGTATTTGACGTAGCTGTTGATATTCGTAAGCAATCTCCGACTCTTGGTAAATGGGTCGGTATTATTCTTTCTGCCGAAAATAAACGCCAATTGTGGATTCCTGAGGGATTCGCCCATGGTTTTCTTACATTAGAAGATAATACTGAATTCTTATACAAAACAACAGATTACTATCATCCAGAAGCTGAAGGTTCGATTCTCTGGAATGATGAAGACATTGGTATAGATTGGCCTAAAGAAGACAATATTATTTTATCTAGTAAGGATAAAGATGCTCCACTGATGAGTTTTTTGATTAAAAGTAAAATTATATGAGTTTAATTAAGAACAGCAGTTGGAATATATTTGGACTTGCGCTTCCATTATTAATGGCTATCCCCGTAATGGGGGTTTTAGCAAGATCACTCGGAGTGGAACGCTTTGGTCTTTTTACAATCGCATATGCCCTAATGGGCTATGCGAGCGTTTTCGATGGTGGAATATCGAGGGCTGTTATACGATTTGTTTCTACACATAGAAACGATGATAATCGAGTTAATGCTATTCTTGGAACATCGCTTTATGCTGTTACAGGGCTTAGCATTATTATCGTTCTGCTTGGATATTTTTTTGCCCCTTCGTTAGCAAGATTTTTGAATGTTTCTCCTGAGCTCCTCAATGAATTGACGCTAGCGCTTCGTTTGTTAGTATTATGCGTGCCGGCTTTGTTGCTTACACAAGTATGGAGAGCCTATCTTGAGGGCGTTGAGAAATTCTTAAGTCTCAATATTCAACAAGTCACAACAAGTCCATTTATCATTTTACTCCCTCTTTTTGCAGTACTATATTCTCCGACCTTGACCTCTGCTGTATGTGGGTTAGTTGCTGGAAGATGGATAGTTGCACTAATAAGTTGGAAAGTTTGTGAAAGCCACCTTAAAGAATTTCGACGGATTTTCAGAAAGGATGTTTTTTCAGAACTAATGAGCTTCGGTGGATGGGTTACCCTAAGTAATATAATCGGGCCACTCATGGGATTTGTCGATCGATTTGCAGTTTCTCATTTTTCTGGTGCAAGCGTTGTGGCTCACTATTCTGGGCCTTCTGATATGGTCGCAAGATTATCTTTATTCCCAGGTGCTGTTGCAAGAGCATTATTTCCAAAATTAAGCTATTCGAAATCGAAAGATGCTCATTCAGTCTATCATCGTACTTTGTGGTCGGTATTTTTGTTTTCCATACTACTTGCTACTCCTTTTTTTATGTTTTCAAGCGAGATTTTAGGCTTGTGGTTAGGTAAAGAATATATGGGGGATGCGGCACAAATATTTAAGATTTTATTATTAGGTTTTGTCTTTAATTCAGTTGCGCAGATCTGCTTTGCAAAAATACAGTCCGCAGGACATGCAAAATGGACGGGAATTGTTCATATTATCGAATTTTTCCCGTACCTCGCGATTCTATATTATCTGACTACAACCTATTCCATCTTTGGTGCCGCCGTTGCATTTTTATTAAGAACATTTGCCGATTTTTTAATTTTATTTTATGTTGAAAAATTTGGAATTCGTATGAAAACAGGTGGCTAAAATGGATGTTTTAATCGCGTTGATAATAGTTTATACATGCGGTTTATTGCTTTGTTTTTATCTCAAGCTTGAGTGGATTCATCCAGCTGTAGTTCATGCATTACTATGGTTACTTTCTTCCGTCCTGGCATTAGCCTTTTCTGAGGATGAATTTTTACCAAAGTTTTACTTTATACTGTATGCTAATTTGGCTTTCTTTCTTGCTGCGATTATTGGTGGGGAAACCACTTCTCCTAAAATTATGGGAAGAATTGATTGTGGACGGCAACATGTTTGGCCAAATATTATTCCATTTATATTCATAGTTTCATTTTATTCTGTTATCCTAGTAAAGTTCAGCGTTAGCACACTATGGAATATTTCTGCTTTTCGAGATTATCTAGTTGCAGATGATGGTGCAAATTTTGGCCTTTTAGGGCGTTTGGCCTTGCTCTCGCTTTTTTCGTCATGTTTTTTACTTATAGCTCATCGAAAGCTATTTTTGTTGACCTTTGTTCTTTCTGTACCAATGTTATTGTTGCTCGGTGCAAAAGTTTTGGTATTGCTATATCTATCGACAATTCTTATTTTGACCCCTAAAAGACTTAAGCTTTCTAAAGTTACAATTTTTGGAGGTGGATTTATATTATGTTTTCTTGGGGGGATGAGAATACGTTATCCTGAAGCTTC
>ERZ773242.3497-NODE-3497-length-11162-cov-5.511029_pt1 | contig 11162 bp, 8 predicted proteins | sample MGYA00511077_ERZ773242 | MGnify/ENA primary metagenome ERZ773242 (study PRJEB29015, sample SAMEA2737754) | human gut metagenome | biome: human gut; feature: human-associated habitat; material: faeces | place: China | collected 2012 ... | reverse complement strand
CCTGCATCGACGGCGGCTTCACCTCCGTCATGATCGACGCCTCCTCCAAGCCCTTCGCCGAGAACATCGAGATCACCCGCAAGGTCGTTGAGTACGCCCATGACCACGGTGTCGTCGTTGAGGCTGAGCTGGGCACTCTGGCCGGCATCGAGGACGAAGTCAAGGTCGCTGCTCACGCCGCCTCCTACACCCGTCCCGAGGAAGTGGAAGAGTTCGTGACCAAGACCGGCTGCGATTCTCTGGCCATCGCCATCGGCACCAGCCACGGCGCTTACAAGTTCACCGCCGCACAGTGCACCCGCAACGAGCAGGGCATTCTGGTTCCGCCTCCCCTGCGCTTCGACGTTCTGGAGGAAGTCTCCCGCCGTCTGCCCGGCTTCCCCATCGTTCTGCACGGTTCTTCTTCCGTTCCTCAGAACTACGTGAAGATGATCAACGAGAACGGCGGCAAGATGCCCGATGCTGTGGGTATCCCCGAGGAGCAGCTGCGCCACGCTGCCGAGCTGTCCGTCTGCAAGATCAACATCGACTCCGACCTGCGTCTTGCCATGACCGGCACCATCCGCCAGTTCTTCAACGAGCATCCCGACAAGTTCGACCCGCGCGAGTACCTGAAGCCCGCCCGTGCCAACATCAAGGAACTGGTTCGCCACAAGCTGGTGGACGTTCTGGGCTGCGCCGGCAAGGCCTGATCGTCAATACCCATTTGATTGGCTCCCGAACATTCGGGAGCCAATTTTTACTGTGCGGACGCCCCCCTTGCCCCTCCCTATGGGAGGGGTGTCTGAGCGAAGTAAACTGTACCCATAAAAATGGACACGGAGGGTGAGGGGTATCCCTGAAAAGTGGACATCCCTCAGAGGGGAAAACCCCAATTCGTGGACAGTATCATGAGGTTGCAGGATAGGCATGATAACTGCAATAACAATCTTTTTGTAACACTAGTATCAGATTGTCACGGGCTGTGATTTGCCCAAGCATATCCATTTCCTTTCTGAACCGGGATTTGTCAAGGAGTATTTTGCGAGGCAGTGCGCAATACGCATTGACAAAGCGCAGGAGTGATGTTATAATCATACCGTTATCAAGAATGATGTTATTGCAGAGCGCGAGGCGGAAACATGGCCAATAAGGATCACTCCCTGGAGGACGGGATCGTTCAGGCTGCATACTCGGAGTTTCTTACTTACGGCTTTCAGAAAGCCTCGCTTCACAAGATCGCTGACAAAGCCGGTGTCACCACGGGGGCAATCTACACAAGGTACAAGAATAAAGACGCACTGTTTGGCAGTTTGCTTCAGGATTTTTTGATCCGCTTATTTGGCATGCCTTTTTGCAGAAAAGTGCATCCCGCACGGGGATTGACTCATTTTTACAGAAATACTCTTGTTGACTTCGCCACTAACTTAGTGGCGTTGGTATATTGCGCCTCCCTCAGTTTTTTGCGCTTTGGGGAGGTTTCCGATAACCACTGATTAAACAATTTGGAGGTATTTTTATGAGAACAAGAAGTAAGCTTTCTATACTGCTCAGCGTCCTGCTGTGCTGTACTATGCTTGCGGGATTGCTGCCCACCGTCGCATTTGCTGAGGATAGTACCACCGTATCCTCGGAGAACGGTGCAGACACGTCCTCGAAGAACAGTGCAGACACATCCTCGAAGAACGGTGCAGACACGACCTCGAAGAACGGTGCAGACACGACCTCGGAGAACGGTGCAGACACGACCTCGGAGAACGGTGCAGACACGTCCCCGGAGAAGGGCACCGCCGCGCCCGCGGCTGCGCCCTCGGCTGCGCCTTCCGTTGCATGGATTGGGGAAACCGGATACCCGACATTGGAGGAGGCGGTAAATGCCGCTGCAAGCGGTGATACCATCGTACTTGGGGAAGGGAAATTCACGCTTTACAAAAAAGGTGCAGATACAAAAGGAAAAAACCTCACATTTGTGGGGCAGGGAGCCGATAAAACCGCATGGGGCATTGGTGCAACGTTGCCTGATCCGGCTTATTTTGGGACGGAATACAATGGCGATTATAGTTTCGACGGCTCCGGCACAATCACATTTCGGAATATGACCTTGCAATCGGGTTCAGCCGATTATCTTGGCTTTATTCGCGCAGATAAGACCGTCGTTGAAAACTGCATAATAAACGGCAAGACCTTTTATTGGGGCTACACCTCCGCCACATTCAGAAATACAACCTTTTTCTGTCCGAACGGCGATTATGCAGTATGGACATATAGCTCGCCGGAAATGACCTTTGATGGCTGTACCTTTAATTCTTCCGGAAAAACGATCAATGTCTACACGGACTACGGTGCCGGGAAATGTGATATTACCGTGAATTTCAATAATTGCACTGTCAATTCCGAGGTACCCATCAAGAATGTACTGAATATCAACGACAGCAACATGGGCAACTATAAGTACCGCATTCACATTTCCGGAAATAATTCCATCAATGGCTCGGTGTACCGCGATAAAGTCACCTGCAGCAGATGGTTCGGCTTCGGCGGAAAGCCCGGGAACAACACCGGAAGAAGCGTTGTCACCTTTGATAGCACTCCCGTTTTTGAGAACGGCGAAATGCTCGGCCATGAGTTACATCCGGAGTATACCGACGGCTACAAGGACAATGCTTACACGGTAACCGCAACCGAATGGGTAAAGGCAGAGGGCGGTACACATTATACCAGATCCGTGAAAAAGGTCTGCGATTACTGTGGCTACGATGCTGAGACGAAGGAAACTGGCTATTCTGTAACGTATACCGACGGTGTAGATAGCGCGGAGATATTATTCCGCCAATGATACCGTGTTGCCAGCTCCGCCCGGAACAGCCGCAGGGACTTCTGTGTGAGCTCATCCATCTTCGCGTCGAAAGCGTAGCGCTCCAGCTTTCGGTTCAATTCCTGCTTTTCGGCCTCCAGTTCCCGCCTCTTTACGAAATAGAATTGGTTTTGCAAATAGGGAATGACCTGTTCTGGGGAACGGATAAACAATTTGAGCGCATTACGGTTGAATCGGAACATGATGGATATTTTTTGCAACAGGCCCAAGCGAGTCTCACGCTCTGCGTGCTGTTCAAATTCCATCCAAAGCGCAAGAAGCTTCTGCGAGGACAGCTTGTCCAAGCTCTCCATTGGCACGTCACTGTAACTTGCGTAATATTCCTCAAAATAATGCTGCTCCGGGTTTAGCTGCAAGAACTCCTGCTCGATTTCCGCAATGCGGTTTTTGGCATTAAGCATTTCGTTCAGTTCTTTGGAGAGTGCAGTCGTTTCCTGATCTAATTGCTGTCGTTCCTCCGGAGGCATTTCCCAATCGCTCATATTCGGATAGGCGCCGGTCTGTGCATCCAGAAACTTCTCTTTGTTGGCAAGACTGCCGAGAAACGCAGTCAGAAAAGCAGCATTTTTCTTCTCCAGCTTTTCCACAACATTATGCGTTGCGGAATTGTTGTTGGAGACAACCGCCACGGTTTTTCCGCTGCGAACAACATTGGCGATGATATTCAGGATCGTTTGTGTCTTCCCAGTACCCGGCGGCCCCTGAATGATACTGATTTTGGAGGAAAGCACCCGTTCTACCGCCAGCTTTTGACTCTGGTTCAGGCCAAACGGATAGATCACTGCCTCCGGCATCTGGGGCATTTTGACGTCTTTCTGCGGTGCAAGATAGCTTGCCAACACGGTATCCTCGCTGACCTGCTGGACCTTGTCATACTGCATGCTTAGAATGTTGATGCCTTCCACCTCGAGGCTAATTGCTGCGGCAGTCTCCTTGAAATATTGGAATGCTTCTTGATTTTTACCGTCTGTCAGGCAATTCTGCTGGAACTGCACTTCACTCCTACGGAATGATAAATCTTTCTTTCCGTTGCGGACAATGCGGTAATATCCGCCGAAGTCGAGAAGCTCATCAATTTCGCTGATGGTCTGCCTATTTGCGGTGACAATCACCTGCGCAGGATCAATTTTCTTTTTCAGAGGCAGTATCTCCACATTACTGCTCTGAAAGCTGTATGACTTATTGGGCGCACTGGTATAGACGACCTCGCACTTCCCATCATGGAACTGAAAGCTCGCGACCGAGTCCGTCTGGTCTTTTCCTTTTATGATGATTAAGTGCTTTCGTGCGTCCATAGGCAATCCTTTCACTTGAGAATGCGAGCTGTTGGCTTATGGGTTGTCCCCGCACATTCGCACTGGATTATAGCTGTGCCCATCAGCCGCATTTTAGCGGTAGATGCACATCCAATCCCCTGCGCAAATATGTTTCCCTAATCAGCTCAAAAACGTCTCCTGCTCGATTGTAACGCCATAGCTTAGGATTTTTTCAATAGCATCTTTGAACAGTAAGTATCTCCCGCTTTTTAAATCTGCTTCCAACTCAGATAAGTATTCTTTGGAGCGCATAAGACCATGTTCATGAAATTTTTCAACAAGTTCACCTGACATACGCATGGGCAGTACGGAAGAAATTAGCTTCTGCAAGTTGTCGAACATTCGGAAACCACCCATATCGATATCTGCCCAAAACTGTATCTTGGTGTTTTCGGGCACCGCATGAGCGATCAATGTAACCAGCTTTCGCTTTTGTGGACTAAGGAATCCGCCGTGATAGATCACCAACTCACCCAGCTGTTTTTCCGACACCACATATTCATCATAATTGGTTTTATTCTCAATGAATGTGATGCATTGAATTGCCGTCAAGTCGATTGCTGTAATAGAATCGATCAAAGTGCTGGGTAAGGCCAAACCGTATGGTGCGGCACCAATACAGATAGTTCCCTGTTCTGTTCGAACCAGACAGTTTCCTGCAAGCTCGTATACCTCCGGGCGGGCATAGATACCCAAGTATGCCAGCTGTTCTCTTTCGCCCAATTCATTTTCATCGCAGGAATTCGCTAAATCTGCATCGTATTTTCTTGCAATCCGCAAAAACAGATCCCGCACATTTCGCTCAAAGTATTTGGTATCGGAAAAGCACTTGCTGCTGAATGCGCGCATCGTTATACTGCCGGACAGAGCAGAATACTCACGGAAAGCGCAGAGCAGGTCCTGCAATGGAGTATCGTCCGTTTTGCAGAAGACAGGAATTTTCAGTTGCTCTGCTGCCGATCTGCAAACATCTACCTTCCATGCTATAATCCAGGGAATCGCAACGTCCTTCAGGCCACCGTCTATCAGCTGAATAATCTGACTTGCTCGCACCTTGGGATGCATTCTTTCGGCAAAAGCATAGCACTGCGAGATCTGATCCAAGCGTAACACAATAGCCGAAAGTACCGGGCGGCCTTTCACCCACTCGAGCTGCACCAAATGCTTCTTTTCAAGCTCCGAGGCCGCTTCGTTATAAGTATCCCGTATCACAGCATCTTCGTAGATATACTCAGGAAAGTCCTTCTTTTCCACTTTCAGCATAACTCTTCTGGTGGATGTTCCGGGAGCAAGGAGATGCTTGCTGTTTTCGTACTTATTCAATAGGCGGTTTAGAATGATTTTCTGGTTTTTCACTGAGCAATCTCCTTGCCAAAGGGCAGAATATGCATTCTGTATTTGTCCTTATTTACCAGTAGCGTACGGTCTGCAATCGGCATAATATCTGAAACCTTATCCGGCGGCGTACAGATAATGGCCTGCAAACCCATCTTTCGCAGGAGGCGAACACTCTCAATAATTCGGTCACTATCCATTTTGTTAAATGCCTCGTCAAATACTGCCAACCGGACGGTATTGCCGAAACTGGATGTATCGTTCACACGGTAGAGCTGAGCGAAGGAGGCTAGGACAGCAATATAAAACGGAGTTTGTGTTTCACCGCCGGACTTTGTATTCAAGGTCTGAGAAAGCATCTGCCTTGTTCCGTTTTGATCCGTGGTTTCCAGGTCAAACTTCAGGTATGTTCTAAAATCGGTATATCGTTGGATATTCTCCTGCAGTTCACTTTGTTTTCTCACATTTAACTGAGTATCATCCGCCGTGGTGATCTGGCTGAACAGCTTCTCTATCAGCTGGCCATATTTATCTTGGAAAGGCCGCGCAAACAAACCCACATCGCCTTCCATAAGTTCCGGATCCATAATCATGTCATAATACTCCGCATAATCCGGATTACGCTCCACACGGAACTGATAACTGTCCGTTCCGAATTGAGCCTGGCGCAGTGCACGATTTAGATTTTTCACCTGATCCTGCACTTGGTCGATGCTGGACTTCAATTTGGCCAAAAAATCATTCTGAAACTGTTCCATCGCACTCTCTCGGGCAGCTTTGATCTTTTCTTGGTATTTGGGCAGCTCACTTTCCTCCAGGAGCTTTTGCTCTGCTTCAAACTCATCATTATCCATAGCTTCCGCGCGGAAGGAGCAGGGCTTGAACCGGTCTGTGTACTCCCTGCGCGCGTTGAAGAGTTTTCTCTGAGCAGTATCCTGCTCCTTTACGCTCTGCTCCAAACGATTGCTGAAGTTCTTATGAACGATATCTGCGCGTTTCAGTCGGTCAAGCTCCTGCTGATATCTGGGGAGGCCAATGTTTTCCTGATATTCAACAGGAAATTCATCTTGCAGGCGATCCTCCATATTAGATAGCTGCTGGTAATGATCCGGCAGTACCTCATAGTCGAGCTGGCGAATACGCTCCTTACGCTGACCAATCTGAATTCCTTTCTGCTCTTTTTCTTTATTCAGCGCTATGATTTCATCCCCAAGCGCAGCAATGGTACGGCGCTGTTCGTCCAGCCACAGAAGATCCAGTTTTGAAAGCTGATCTTCGATATCAGTCACTTCCTTGGTGATCTCCATGCCGCGTAGATATGCTTTTTGCTTTTCTGCCACGGTGTTTTGAATAAAAAAGTGCGTAAATAACGGCTCTTTTGACTGCGTCAAAAGCCGGCGGATAGGCTCCCAGTAACACAGCTGTTCGTCAATCTGCGTTAACTCCTCTTCCAAGCGAGACACACGCAGGTTTATCGAACGACGGCCAATAAATGCGTCATCCATCAGCTTGCGCTGAATTGAACGGACAACATACCCCTGGTAGAGCAGTCCGTCTGCTGTAATAGCGGTTTTGAAATTGCGCAGCTGTTCAGCCGCCTCACAACATACGACGCGCCCCAACAGATAGTCAATATAGTTGCGCGCCAATTCACTTTCCGTCTCTACCTTACATGCCAGACTGTCGTCGCGGGGACGGATCGTTTCTCGTTCACGCAGCTTACCAATGTCCACCAGTCCAAACGATGCAAAGCCGAACTCTTTTTTGATCCTGTCAAAGATCAATAAGGCGCTTTTATAATACGCCGGATCAACCAGCAGATAAAACTTCTGCGCATTGAGATATCCCTCCACGGCTCCGCGCCACCGTTCGTCCGCAAGCTCCAGGACATCCGCAAGAATATCTATTCTCACAGGACTGCCGATCCGGCTGTTCAGCTCGGATTCCAAGCGGGCCTTCAATTGCAGTAGACCTCGCGGATAGTCTTTAATGTCCTTTCGGAGATTTGCGAGGACAGTGCGTTTTTGGTCCTGCTCCTCCTTCAACTCCGCCAGACGATCTTCTGCTTTGTGCAGCGCATCTCGGATGGTCTTAGCAAGCTCAGCCGCTGCCTGCTGGGCGCTCTCAAAAGGTGCCGATGAATAGGAGAATATCTCATAGCTTCCGGATGTAAAAAGCGAATAAGCCTTCAGAACGCTTTCGGCCGCTTCCTGCACAGGCACGAGGACTCCTTCTGCATCTTGTTTCAAGATTGCGTCGCACAGACCATTCAGCTGAAGGGATTCCCTTTTTATTTCCATTGCCAAGGCTTGGAGATCCTGCGTCAGCCTTTTTTTCTCATCCAGCAGCGTCTGCTTCCGATTGCGGAGTTTTTCTTCCTCCTGAAACACACTGCTCTGTGCACAGGCCAAGTCAAGTTCGCGCCTGCGGTTCTCTTTCTGTGTGATTCGATCAGAGATCGTCGTGATGCTCTTTTCGATTGTGGCTAATTCCGCGTTACAGTCGCTCTTTTCAAGCTCAAATCGGTCAATTTGGGCTTGTTCCATTTCTTTTTTGGACCAAAGCACCAAAAATGACTGCACCCGCAAGCGGTCGATGGCCTGATTCATTTCACGATAGAGTTTGCTGATCTCTTGCAGAGCAATCAGTTTTTCCTCCTGACGCTGTGCCAGCATTTCGTGGCGCTTGTAATCCCGGATATTCTGCTGCATGGCCTCAATATCAGGCTTTTCTGGTATGTCGCAGATATTCTCGGTAATGAATTTTTGAATATCCACGATAGGACGAAAAGATACCGCCTTTTTCATCATTCGAAGGATTTGCTCGTTGTGCACATTCCACCGCGAAAGCATATTCCTGCGATATTCCTTCTGCGTGTCGTAGATCTCTGCCTTAGCGTAATTCTGCTTCAAAAACCGGCGCAGCGCAGGAATCTCCATAGCTTCTCCGTTTTCAACAAAACAATTCTCAGGCAGCGTTCCCACATAAATGAAAAAGCGATCCTGCCTGCTTCCATCACTGCGGCAATCAAAAACGATACCCGTGACAAAGCTGCTGCCCGCCACATCGTCCTGAAACTCGCAGGCAATGTAGCTGGAGAAATCTTTTCCTCGGCGGGAATATGGGTTATTCTCATCCATATCCGCCCGCAAATAACCGTCCAGCGTGCGCTGAGACTTTTCGTTGGCAGCCTGATTAAAGTTGCGGGCATTTGTTTCTCCCAATAGAACGATCTGAAGGGCATCAATTACCGTGGATTTTCCCGCACCGTTTTTTCCAGTCAGGAAATTAACATCACCCACCTCGATGATCTCTTTGCTGAAATACAGCCAGTTAATCAGCAGGATCTTCTTCAGCTTCTTCATCGGTATCGCCCTCCTTTCGCAGCACAGACACTACATCGTTCAGCTTTTCGCTAGAGACTGCAGCCAACACAGTCGGCAATATTGCAAATTTACAACTGCTCTGATTGAACTTTCCCTCAATCCGCTGAATAATCGAGTGATTTTCCAGCAATGTCAACGCACGCTTCACTTCGTCCATATTGGGCTTTGCTGGAAGGATTGCGTAATCCGTGACGACCTTTTCTAAAATATCACGCACGGTACAAACAGCATCCTGCTCCAGGCCGAGTTGTTCCTGATTTTCTTCATAGATCATGCGTAGGGCAAGGAGAATGGCTGTTTCTTTTTTGTTCAGGTTGCAGCGGTTCGCTTCGTCCGTATTGATCACATAGAAATAGCCGTTTAAATCATCTTTGCGCAGATCCCAATCCAGCAGACCAAGATATTCTTGCACCGCTTCGTAATGCAGAGATAAAAATGTATAATCCGGGTTATTCACCCTTCCTTTGCCCGGCCGAAACAGTGTTCGCACAATATAAGTCCGGCTAAGAAGCTGGTTGCAAACGGACTTGAACTGTTCTAATTCCTTGGAGGTCGCACTACGAATGAAGTCAAAATCCATTTTTCTTCTCCTTCCGTCGAATCTGCATCTGAGGGATGGAATAGCCATTTTCATGAAACGAGCCGCCCAGCTCTTTGATCTGATGGCCTGCGGCAGAATCTCCGCTGGTCAATACAGCCAGCAAACTCATGATGTAGGATTTATCATCCTTAATGTTTAAATCTTTGGAGTAGCGAACATCTGCATCCCCCAACCATCCCTGCACATAGGCGGCAATGGCCGCGCGGCCATATTCGGAACGCAGCAGCTGGGCGGCCTGCGCGGCCGCATCTGCATCGGAAGCCGTTTCCTGAATAAGAACTGTGGCAGCTTTTGTCCGTTTTTCGGGGCGCTTTCGATACCACAAGCTTTTTTCAGAAAGGAATGACTGCTCATAAAGCTGAAATACCGGTTGTATCCGGTCTACTAAATCACCGGCGCGTCGATTGCGCGACAATGCCGTGAGCAGTACATTCAAGTTTCCCCGAACATTTTGATCGCGATTTGTCAGGTTTTCTACCTTTTGCGTTGCTGCTCTCGTATAGCGGCGAACCTGCGCATCTATTTCATCGAGATAGTCATGCTCTATATTGTCATATCGCTCGTCGATCCAGAAAATCTTTTGCAGCAGATCGGAACGGCAGTTTTCCACTGTATCTCCTCGTTTATCCTGCAAAGCTGCGTTCGCCATGGCAAGCAGCAGAGCATCATCCTCAGCCCAGCTTCTCAAAACAGATTGAATTGGAACGCGATACTTTGGGACGGAGTCCTTAATTTTCAACGGTCGTATGTATGCCTCAACTACTTTCTGTCCAAACTCGTTGAAGTGAGAGGCCAATACCTGATTGACGTCCTGCATATCTATCTGCATCTGAAAATAATGCTTCACATTGTGATAGACCATTTGCAACAAATTTATGAGAGCACTGGTGTTATCATAGGCACTGTAAATTGCGGCCATCTTATCGTAAACGCTTTCGCTCTCATTGGCGACCTTCAGAGCAGAGTAGGTTCCAAACACATAGGAAAATCCGCGAGCAGGACGATCATCCCGGAGCTGGTGAAACAGCTCCAGCAGCCGGCTGCTGTAACTTGGGACGGTAATATACTCCTCAAAATCGTCACCCCGTTCCTTTTCAAACCAGCCTTTACCGCAGAGCTTCCGAATCAAAAAGCGTGCACGGCCGGAGATATCCCGCAGCTCATCCTCGTCAATATCTTCCCCTTCAAATGTGGCATCCGCCAGTTGCTGCTCCAATCTGCTGCGGAGCATAGAATACAGCGTGTCTTCGCGTATTTTAAGGTTTTCACGGTATGCGGTGTACAGCACATCCAGAGCATCTGCGTATAGTGCGCGGTTGGGCGAGGCCAAAGGCGAAAAAAGCTCACCAGGAACCGCTTCAAAAAACTTCATGAACCTTCCTCCTATAGGAGACGACAATTATGATTGGACGATTAATTTGGAATCAGGATAGGCCAGATATCGTATTCGATACGGGGACACTATATGGCGGGCTTCACTGTGGAGACTGCTTTGCATGTTGGCTGGATGGGCGCTGGCTCGATGTTCGCCTGGAATATATGAATGATTGGGTTCTGATCCACAACGGTCTTTTTGTTCCAGTTCGTTATGGCGTTCCTGTGCGAATTTAATCAGCCCACTACCAACTTATTTGTCTTCTTCAAGAACTTCGCCGGGATTGGGCGGTCCA
>ERZ773242.3492-NODE-3492-length-11179-cov-19.250539_pt1 | contig 11179 bp, 10 predicted proteins | sample MGYA00511077_ERZ773242 | MGnify/ENA primary metagenome ERZ773242 (study PRJEB29015, sample SAMEA2737754) | human gut metagenome | biome: human gut; feature: human-associated habitat; material: faeces | place: China | collected 2012 ... | reverse complement strand
CTCTCCCACTGGGAGAGCTGTCACCGAAGGTGACTGAGAGGGCCTTGCAGGCACTTTTGAATGGCAATAGCAATCAAGGGGAGGGCTGATTTTCCCTCTCAGGCGGCTGCGCCGCCAGCTCTCCCAAAGGGAGAGCCAAGCTGCGCAATGACAAGACGGGAAGCCTGCCGCATTCGCCGGGGCGCAGGGACAAACTCGCAAGCGCCTCCCTCCCGTGTCATTCCGAGGAGCGAAGCGTCCTTGGCTCTCCCACTGGGAGAGCTGTCACCGAAGGTGACTGAGAGGGCCTTGCAGGCACTTTTGAATGGCAATAGCAATCAAGGGGAGGGCTGATTTTCCCTCTCAGGCGGCTGCGCCGCCAGCTCTCCCAAAGGGAGAGCCAAGCTGCGCAATGACAAGTCTGGGAGCCTGTCGCATTCGCCGGGGCGCAGGGACAGGCCCGGAAACAGAATCAATAATCCAGATTCACAACATACTTTGCATTCTGCTCGATATATTCCTTGCGCGGCTCGACCTTTTCGCCCATGAGGAGGGTGAAGATCTCATCGGCCTTGACGGCGTCCTCGAGGCGGATCTGCTTGAGGGTGCGCTTTTCGGGGTCCATGGTGGTCTCCCACAGCTCGTGGGCGTCCATCTCGCCGAGGCCCTTATAGCGGGAGATATCGACCTTGGCATTGGGATTGTCCGCGCGGAGCTCGGCGGAGATGCGGTCGCGCTCGTCGTCGGAGAAGGCGACGCGGGACGTCTTGCCGCGGGTGAGCTTATACAGGGGCGGCATGGCGGAATAGACATAGCCGTGCTCGATGAGCGGGCGCATATAGCGGAAGAAGAAGGTCAGCAGCAGGGTGCGGATATGACTGCCGTCGACATCGGCATCGGCCATGATGATGATCTTGTGATAGCGGAGCTTATCAAGGTGGAATTCCTCGCCGATGCCCGCGCCGAGCGCCGTGATGACGGGCTGGAGCTTGTCGTTGCCGATGACCTTGTCCTCGCGGACCTTCTCGACATTGAGCATCTTGCCCCACAGCGGCAGGATGGCCTGGAAGCGGGAGTCGCGGCCCTGCGTGGCCGAGCCGCCTGCGGAATCGCCCTCGACGATATAAATTTCGGTCAGGCTGGCGTCCGTCTCGTTGCAGTCGCGCAGCTTGTCCGGCATGGCCGCCCCGCCGAGCGCCGTCTTGCGGCGGATGGACTCGCGGGCCTTGCGGGCGGCCTCGCGGGCGCGGTTGGCGGTCATGGCCTTTTCGAGAATGGTGCGGGCGACGGCGGGGTGCTCCTCAAAATAGGTGGACAGCTGCTCGTTGACGATGGAGTCGACGAGGGTGCGGATATAGGCGTTGCCGAGCTTGGCCTTGGTCTGGCCCTCGAACTGGGCGTCTGTCAGCTTCACGGAGATGACGGCGGTCAGGCCCTCGCGGCAGTCCTCGCCGGAGACCTTGTCGGCGTCGGTCTTGATGACGCCGGTCTTCGTGCCGTAGGCGTTGAGCACGCGGGTCAGGGCCGTTTTGAAGCCCGTCTCGTGCATACCGCCCTCGGGCGTATGGATGTTATTGGCAAACGAGACGATGGTCTCGTTATAGCCGTCGTGGTACTGCAGGGCGACCTCGGCCTCGGCGTCGCGGCGAACGCCCGCCATATAGACGACCTCCTCGTGCAGGGGCGTCTTGTGGCGGTTGTGCCAGAGGACGAACTCGCGGATGCCGCCCTCGTAGCACATGGAATCGGACGGGCCGTCCTCCGTGCGGCGGTCGGCGATCTCGATGCGCAGGCCGGCGTTCAGAAAGGCCTGCTCGCGCATGCGGGTGTGAAGCGTCTCGTAGTCATAGACGAGGGTGTCGAACATCTCAGGGTCTGGCTTGAAGGTGACAATGGTGCCGTGCCTGTCCGTATCGCCGATGATGCGCATCTCCTGCGTGATATTGCCGCGGGCGAACTTCATCTGATAGATTTTGCCATCCTTATGGACCTCGACCGTGAGCCACTCGGACAGGGCGTTGACGACGGACGCGCCGACGCCGTGCAGGCCGCCGGAGACCTTATAGCCGCCGCCGCCGAATTTGCCGCCCGCATGCAGGACCGTATAGACGACCTCGAGCGCGGGGCGGCCGGTCTGGGCCTGGATGTCCACGGGGATACCGCGGCCGTTATCGGTGACAGTGATGGTGTCGCCGGGATTGATCGTCACGGTAATGTGGGTGCAGTAGCCCGCGAGCGCCTCGTCGATGGCGTTGTCCACGATCTCATAGACGAGATGGTGCAGGCCGCTGGCGGACGTCGAGCCGATATACATGCCCGGACGTTTCCGGACGGCCTCCAGCCCCTCCAGGACCTGGATCTGCGAGGCGTCGTATTCCTGTTCCACAGTCGTATTCAGCAGTTCTTCAGACATGAATTGTGTTCTCCTTTTGTTCCATGCGCTTTTCCAGAATTCCCGCGTTGAACTGCGTGAGATACACGCGGTCCATGCCGAATTCCTCGGTCAGGACGAAGCTCTTCGGCAATGCGCCGGAGACGTCGACCACCTGACCGCCCTGCTCCGCGGCCGTTAAAAACGCGCGCGTGTCGCGGGAGCAGGTCGTATTGTCCAGATCAAAGATCCCGATGAGGGTGCGGTCCCGCACGGCCATATCGCCGCCGATGGATAGATACATTACTGCGCCCCTCCGATGGTGCCGCTGCGGATGGACAGCACCTGACCGAGACTGGTCAGGCGGTCCGTTTCACAGCAGGTGATAAAGACCTGCCCCTCGCGGAGCTGGTTCAAAACAAAGTCCTGCCGCCCGGCATCCAGCTCGGACAGCACGTCGTCGAGCAGCAGCACGGGCGTTTCACCCGTTCCCTGCCGCAGCAGGGCGCGCTCGGCAAGCTTGAGGGAGATGACGGCCGTGCGCGTCTGCCCCTGCGAGGCGAACTGCGCCACGGGCAGGCCGTTGATGACGGCCTCGAAGTCGTCCTTATGCGGGCCGGACAGGCACTGCGCGCTCTCGAGCTCGGCGCGGGCGTGGCTGCGCTGATGCTCCTGCAGCTGGGCGCAGAGCGTCTCGGGCGGGGCAAAGGGGTCCGTCACAGTCGAAACCGTGCGGTAGGTCAGCTCGAGCGACTCGCTGTCGCCGGAAAAATCGCGGTGATAGCGCGCGGCCTCCTGCGCCAGCGCCTTGACATAGCGGGCGCGGTACGAAATGACGAGGGCGCCCGTCTGGGCCATGCGGAGGTCATACTCCGGCAGGACCTGCAGGAGGGAAGGGTTGTCATAGCGCTCGCGCAGCAGGGCAGATTTCTGGTCGAGCAGGCGGCCGTATTCCGCAAGGGCCGCTTCATAATTCGGGCGGAGCTGGCAGATGACGCCGTCCATGAGCCTGCGGCGGCCGGACGCGCCCTTTTTGAGGATCATAAGGTCCTCCGGGCAGAACAGCACGCTCGTGAGCACGCCGGAAAGAGCGGCGCGGCTGCGCTGCCTGACCCCGGCGAGCCACAGCTGGCGCGGCCGCCTGCCGGAAAACAGCACGGCGCGCAGCTCGCGTGTGCGCTCCTGCGACTGCACCTGCGCGCGCAGCTCCGCAAAGTCTGCGCCGAAGCGGATGAGCTCCGCCTCGCGGCGGGTGCGGAACGAGCGGCCCGTGGAGAGATAGCTGACGGCCTCGAGCAGGTTCGTCTTGCCGTTGGCGTTCCCGCCGACGAGGAGATTCACGCCGGGGACGAACTGTGCCTGCGCATCCTCGTAATTCCGGAAGCCGCGCAGGCTGAGGCGGTCAATCTGCATGCGCGGCGCGGACGCAGTAGGTCACGCCGTCAAACCGGACGTCGTCGCCGGGACGGAGCTTTTTGCCGCGCATGGTGCACGGCTCGCCGTTGACGAGTACCTCGCCGTTCTGGATGAAGTTTTTCGCCATGCCGCCGGACGGGACAGCGTTGGCCAGCTTCAAAAAGCTCTCCAGCTTGATAAATTCCGTGGTGATGGCCACGGGGACATCCTCGGCGGACACCCGCCGGACACGAACTTTCATACGGTTTCTCCTTGCTTTCGGCTCCGCAGCAGGAAAAGGACGGCGGAGGCCGAGGTGATGACGTTCGTCAGAACGTAGACATAATTGCGGATAAAGAGGCTGTAGACCGCCCACATCATCGTGCAGACGGCCGTAGAGGCCTTGATCCAGCGGGCATTGCACCGCGGGTGGACGATCACGGCGGAATAGAGGGCCGTGGCCAGAACGGGAAGCAGGCCGTACCACTGAAAGCCGCCCGCAAACGTGACCGCCGCGCCGAGTCCCAGCGCCGCCGCCACAAAGAAGCTCTGCCAGAAGCGGTTCAATTTGCCGAACTGCAGAATGGCGAGGTCACGCACGAGGTTCACGGCCTCCTGCACCGCGCCGCTCCAGCCGCGCAAAAGCGAGCAGGCCGCCATGGAAAGGGCGTGGTTCACGGACTGGACCGCGAGTATTTTTTTCCGGCTGCGCAGGGCCGTGCTGGCCAGCATCGCGAGCATACCCACGCCGGAGAGGATATTGCTGACAAGAAAAGGAACGTTCATCCGGTCTTAGCTGTTGCTGCGCAGGCGGACCGGCAGGACCATATAGGCAAAGTCATATTTTTTGTCGCACGGGGTGAAGACGATGGGGCTCAGGCCGTTCTGCAGCTCCAGCGTGACCTCCTCGCTCGGGATGACGCGCAGCGCATCGAGGAGGTAGCGGCTGTTGAAGCCGATCTCCAGCTCGCCGCCGTTCCCGGCGATGGAGCAGGTGTCGTGCGCGGAGCCGATGGTGTTCGCCGTGCGGAAGTCGGCCATATTGTCGCCGAAGACGCAGCGGACGGGACTTTTGACTTTTTCGGAGATGATGAGGCTGACGCGCTCGATGGAGGAGGTCAGCTCCGCGACGTTCGCGGTGAGGACGGTGCCGCAGTTTGTGGGGACAACGCGGCGCCAGTCGATGAATTCGCCCTCGAGCACACGGCTGACGAGCAGGGCGTCACCGATGGAGAAAAGGATGTGCTTGTCGCCGAGCGTGAACGTGACGGGCTCGTCGGAATCCTCGAGAATGCGCTCGATCTCCTTGAGACCGGCGGCGGGGACGACGAATTTGAGGGTATGGTTCGCGGCGTTTTCCGTGTGCCAGGTGCGGCGGGCCAGCCGGAAGCTGTCCACGGCGACCATGGTGACGGAATCCTCCGTGACCTCCATCAGGCAGCCGGTCTGGATGGGGCGGGCCTGATTTTCGGACACGGAGAAGATCGTGCCGGAGATCATGGACTTCAGCGCGGACTGCGGCATGGTCACGCCGCTCTTGCCGTTGACGTCCGGCAGCTCGGGATAGTCCTCGGAATCCATGGCCGTGATCTGGAAGAAGGCCGCGCCCGCACGGATGGAGACCTGCTGCTTGTGGTCGACGGTGATGGAGACCATTTCGTCCGGCAGCTTCCGGACGATATCAAAGAACAGGCGAGCGGGCATGACGCACGAGCCTGCCTCCTGGATCTGGGCACCGACGTGGACGGTGATGCCCGTTTCCAGATTGTAGCCCGTGAGCTGCAGCGCGACGCCCGCCCGGAGAAGCACGCCCTCGAGACAGGGAATGGTGCTCTTCTGTGCGACGGTGCGGCTCGCAACGGACAGGGCAGAGACCAGCAGCGCTTTTTCACAGGTAAACTTCATAACAACACTCGCTTTCTCTATCTGAGAAGATAGGTAGGATAATTTTTAGTATTCGTAGTCCGTAGGCAAAACTTATGTGCAAAAGTCCCGCAAGCCCTGAAATCCCAACGCGCGGCCATGCACATGGGGCTGTGGAAAAAAGAGAGCGTTCTGAACAGGGCTTGTGCGGAAAAATCGGGCGAAAAGCTGTGAACAGGAAACTTCTGCACATTGCACAGGGGGTGTGCAGAAAATTTGGGCAGAAAAGGGCAGGAAAGGTGCTGCCGATAAGCTCAGGCCATCGCCAGAATGGCAAGCGCCGCCTTTTCGTGTCATTCCGAGGAGCGAAGCGTCCTTGGCTCTCCCACTGGGAGAGCTGTCACCGAAGGTGACTGAGAGGGTCTTGCAGGCACTTTTGAATGGCAATAGCAATCAAGGGGAGGGCTGATTTTCCCTCTCAGGCGGCTGCGCCGCCAGCTCTCCCAAAGGGAGAGCCAAGCTGCGCAATGACAAACTTGGAGGTTAGCCGCATCCGGAGGGGAGCAGGGACAAGCTTGGCAGTGCCTCCCTCCCGTGTCATTCCGAGGAGCGAAGCGTCCTTGACTCTCCCACTGGGAGAGCTGTCACCGAAGGTGACTGAGAGGGTCTTGCAGGCACTTTTGAATGGCAATAGCAATCAAGGGGAGGGCTGATTTTCCCTCTCAGGCGGCTGCGCCGCCAGCTCTCCCAAAGGGAGAGCCAAGCTGCGCAATGACAAACTTGGAGGTTAGCCGCATCCGGAGGGGAGCAGGGACAAGCTTGGCAGTGCCTCCCTCCCGTGTCATTCCGAGGAGCGAAGCGTCCTTGACTCTCCCACTGGGAGAGCTGTCACCGAAGGTGACTGAGAGGGCCTTGCAGGCACTTTTGAATGGCAATAGCAATCAAGGGGAGGGCTGATTTTCCCTCTCAGGCGGCTGCGCCGCCAGCTCTCCCAAAGGGAGAGCCAAGCTGCGCAATGACAGGTCTGGGAACCTGCCGCATCCGGGCGTTTACAGCCGGGAGTTGATATTCGACGTGATATCGCGGATATTATCCTGCAGGCCGTTGGAGGAATTCGGCAGCTCCTGCTCGACCTTTTTCAGGGAATAGAGGACGGTGGTATGGTTCTTGCCGAATTCCTTGGCGATATCGGGCAGCGACAGGTTCGTCAGCTTGCGGATGAGGTACATGGCGACCTGGCGGGCCTCGGCCGTGCCCTTGTTTTTCAGGGTGCTGCGCAGGGTGCTCTCGTCGATGGAGTAGAAGCGGCAGACCTCGCTGATGATGAGGTCCGGCGTGGGGATGGCCTGCGTTTTGCCCTTATACATGTCCTTGATGGCGCGCGAGACGTTCGTGATGTCCAGCGGCATGCCGGTCAGGTCGTGGTAGGCCTTGATCTTCTTGACGGTGCCCTCGATCTGGCGGACGTTGTTCGTGATATTTTCGGAGATGTAATCCACGACATCCTGCGGCAGCTCAATGCCCAGCTCCAGCGCCTTTTCGCGCGTGATGATGAAGCGCGTCTCATAATCGGGCGGCTGGACGTCCACAATGAGGCCCCACTCGAAGCGGGTGCGCAGCCGGTCCTCCAGACGGACCATGTCGCCGGGGACGCGGTCGGACGTCAGGACGATCTGGCGCTTATTCTCGTAGAGCGAGTTGAACGTATGGAAAAATTCCTCCTGCGTGGCGTCCTTACCCGCGATGAACTGGATATCGTCCATGAGGAAGAGGTCGGCGTTGCGGTATTTGTCACGGAACTCGAAGTTCTTGCCGCTGCGGACGGCGTCGATCAGCTCGTTTGTGAACTGGTCGCCCTTGATGTAGACGATGTTATAGTCCGGGTGCTCGCGCTGGATCTGGTTGGCGATGGCATAGAGCAGGTGCGTCTTGCCGAGGCCGGATTCGCCGTAGATGAAAAGGGGATTATAGGCGTCGGCGGGGTTATCCGCGACGGCGCGGGCGGCGGAAAACGCGTGCTGGTTCGAAGAACCGACGACGAATTTATCGAACGTATACTGCGAGTTGAACTCGACGAAATTGCGGTTTTTCTTGTTTTTGGAGTACTGCGGCAGCTCGGTCTCGTCAAGGACGACGACCTCGACCTCCGTCTGGAACTGGTCGCGCATGGCCTCGCGGATCTGATCGATATATCGCTTGACGATCACGTCCTTGCGGAACGGCGACGGCGAGTAGATGACGAGCTTGCTTTCCGTCAGCTCGATGACCTCGGCATCGTCAAAATACGAGGCGATCGCAATGGCCGGGGAATGCTGCTCCAGATAGGAAAGAACGCGTGACCATACATAGGCGTTGGAATACATAGAGGGCTCCTTTCCTGCATAGTTATTCCTTCTAATTTTACCACAAAAGCGGTCGTTATGCAAGTAGACACATTATATAAAAAGGACATCCAATGGCGGAGATTCTTAACGTTCTTTTGGAAGGTACCGGTCGAAGGTTGTCAAACCGGCTCGAAGGTGCTATAATGATCAGCAAAATCAAAAGCAGCCCGCACAGCGGAAGGGTTTCGCTGAATCGCGCGGTGCTGCCCGGAAAATCGGAATGACGGAGGGTAACGCGATGTTCCACATCACGCTCATCACGGTCGGCAAGCTCAAGGAGCGCTATTACGCGGCAGCGGCGGACGAGTATATCCGCAGGCTCGGGGCCTACTGCAAATTCGAGCTGATCGAGCTGCCGGAGTGCCGCCTGCCGGACGATCCGAACGGGACGCAGATCGCAGCGGGCCTTGCGCGCGAGGCGGAGCAGATCGAGGCAAAGCTCCCGCGCGGCGCGTGGTTCTGCGTGCTCACGCCGGAGGGGACGGAGCTTTCGTCCGAGGGTCTGGCCGAGCGTCTGCAGGCGGAAAAGCTCAACGGCCGCAGCGCGGCGTGCTTCCTGATCGGCTCGTCGTTCGGCATCGACGCGCGCATCAAGCGCATGGCGGATTTCCGCCTGTCGTTCAGCAAAATGACGTTCCCGCACCACCTTATGCGCGTCATGGCGCTCGAGCAGCTCTACCGCGCGGAGAGCATCCTGGCAGGGACGAAATATCATAAGTAAGTAAGGGACGGATTTCCGCGCCCCTTTCGCCGGGGAGGCTTCCATTTGCGCCATTGCGAGGCGCGAAGCGCCCTTGGCTCTCCCTCTGGGAGAGCTGTCACCGAAGGTGAATGAGAGGGCCTCGCGGGCACCTTTGAATGGCAATAGCAAGCAAGGGGAGGGTCGATTTCCCTCTCAGGCGGCTGCGCCGCCAGCTCTCCCAAAGGGAGAGCCAAGTCCCGCAGCGCAAGGAAGTTCCCATACAATTTATTTGATCCCGGAGGGAAAACAAACATGAACAAACGTAAATTCGGGCCGTGGTGGCTCCTGCTGTTTTTCTGGGCGGAGCTGTGCTTTATGGAGCTGGTCGTCCATGCGGCCACGGCCCCGCAGTTCTGGCAGCCGGAGCTCGTGCTGCTGATGCTCTATCCGCTCGTTCCGGCGGTGCTGCTGTTTGCGCTGTGCCGCCTGTTCCCGCCGCGCGCGAACCGCGTGCTCGGGCCGGTGTGCAGCGGGCTTTGCTACATCTTCTTTGCCTCGCAGCTCGTATATTACTCGATCTTCCACTGCTTCTACTCTGCCTATTCCATGGGAAACGGCGGGCAGGTCATGCAGTTCTGGAAGGTCACGCTGCACGCCATCCGCAAAAACTGGCTGCCGCTGAGCCTGATGCTCCTGCCGCCCGTGGGCCACGCCGTGCTCGGAAAGCGCTTTTCGGCGGCGCGGCTGCGCCTTCCGTATCTTCCGGCGTTTGCGGCGCTGGCCGTCGCCGTGCATTTCGGCCTGATGGCCCTGCTGCCGGTCTTCGGCACGCAGCCGCTTTCGGCCTATGACCTCTATCACAGCACGAACGACATGAAGCAGACGACGGCGCATCTCGGCCTGATGCCCGCGTTCCGGCTGGACGTGCACCGGCTGCTGTTCGGCTTTGAGGGCGGCGAGATCGAGCTGGCGACGGAGACGAAAGCACCGATGGAGGCCCCGACGGAGGCCCCGACGGAGCCGGCGCTCCCGGACGCCACGGAGCCGACCGTTCTTCCGGAGCCGGTGGTCGACACCAGTCCGAACGTGCTGGAGCTGGATTTTGACGCCGTGCCCACGGAGGGAAACGACGTGCTTTCGGAGCTGAACGCCTACTTCTCCTCGCGCACGCCGACGAACAAGAACGAAAAGACCGGCATGTTCAAGGGCTGCAACCTCATCCTCATTACGGCGGAGAGCTTTTCGTACCTCGCCATCGACCCGGAGCTGACGCCGACGCTCTATAAGCTGCAGACGGAGGGCTTCAATTTCACGAACTTCTACACGCCGTACTGGGACGTTTCGACCTCGGACGGCGAGTATGCCGCCTTGACCGGCACGATCCCGAAGCCGGGAACGTGGTCGTTCCGTGACAGCGCGGAGAACGCCATGCCGCTGACGATGGCTCAGCAGCTCAAGCGCCTCGGCTACAGCGCCTATGCCTATCACGACCACACCTATACCTATTATGACCGCAATCTGTCGCATCCGAACCTCGGCTATGTCTACCGTGCGCTCGGAAACGGGCTGGACGTCGAGGCGACGTGGCCGGAATCCGACATCGAGATGATCGACAAGACGACGGCAGACTATATGGGGAGCGAGCCGTTTCATGCGTATTACATGACTGTCTCCGGCCATCTGGAGTATAATTTCAACGGCAACGCCATGGCGAAAAAGAATCAGGACCTTGTGAAGGACCTGCCCTACAGCGATTCCGTCCGGGCCTATCTCGCCTGCCAGATCGAGCTGGACCGTGCGCTGGAGCTGCTGCTGCAGCGGCTGGACGAGGCTGGCGTGGCGGAGAACACCGTCATCGCCCTGACGGGCGACCACTATCCCTATGGCCTGACGGACGAGGAGCAGGGCGAGCTTGCCGGGCACGAGATCGACACGCGGTTCGAGCGCTACCGCAACGCCTTTATCCTTTATAAAAAGGGCATGAAGCCGGAGCGGGTGGACAGCCTGTGCAGCACGCTCGACATTCTGCCGACGCTGTCGAACCTGTTCGGGCTGGACTTTGACTCGCGGCTGTATATGGGCCGGGACGTGTTCTCGGACGCGGAACCGTTCGTCCTCCTGCGCGACCACAGCTGGATCACGGAAAACGCAATGTATTATGCCCCGTCGGACGAGCTGATCATGCTGCAGGGCAACGAGCTGTCGCCCGAGGAGGTCGAGGAGCGCAATCAGGACGTGAGCAATCGCTTCCGCGCCTCGGCATGGGTGCTCGACCAGGATTACTGGAGATACCTGTTCGGGGATAACCTCCCGCCGGACGGCGAAAATTGAGAGTGGAAAGTGGAGTTTTTCCCATAGCTTCCCGCAATGCGCTGTAGGGGAGGGGCATGCCCCTCCCGGTGCAATGCTGCCGATTCGTATTGGGTAACGATAAAATGGCAACGGCCCCCGATTTGTCATTGCGAGGAGGCCAAAGGCCGACGTGGCGCCCTGAGCGCGAAGCGC
>ERZ773242.3489-NODE-3489-length-11189-cov-2.522005_pt1 | contig 11189 bp, 14 predicted proteins | sample MGYA00511077_ERZ773242 | MGnify/ENA primary metagenome ERZ773242 (study PRJEB29015, sample SAMEA2737754) | human gut metagenome | biome: human gut; feature: human-associated habitat; material: faeces | place: China | collected 2012 ... | reverse complement strand
TTGGTGCATGTCTCTTCATCACATATGCAGTGATTACCAGACTTAACATACTCATACAGTACATAAGTCGTATCACCTCTGCCATTAATCTGGACATACAGTACATAGGGATAATCGTTAAGATGTTGGCGGTGTCGTATATATGCCAGCTTGGTTCGGCGGTGTGCCGGGATGCCTCATATACAGCCATTGCGGTACAGATAGATATTATAGGACGTATATCAATGGTGCTTATAGGTATGCCTGTGATCATGGGAGTAGTGGAGCTGCTCTCGAAATTAATTGCGTGATATGGTATTTGTAAATGTTTATTTGCTGGTGATATTAAGTGCATTCACACCGGGAATGAGAGAAAAGCAGAATTATGTAAACCGATATGACGCGAGCAGGTGTAGTTATTTGAGTGAGCTGTCCGGTAATGTGCATGGCGGAATAAATAGTGTTGATAGTCTGGATGGTGATGAAGGTGATACATCAAGCCCGGGTTTGTTTGATGATGTAAGGGATTACTCTGATGAAACCTATGATGATTGCATAGATTTTGACAGACTGGACGCAGTGTCAGGAGACAAGCTTTCCTTCAGTCGGGTATACGAAAGGCTTGAGAACTTTGATGTAGATGGATTATTTGCAGATATAGGGGATAGTATCCTTGGGACTATCAGCGATGAGATACTGGGGAATCGTGCAATGCTGGCAGAGCTTATTATCATAATTGTAATAGGCGGTATCATGTCAGTGGTGGCGTCACAGAACAACAGCGGCGTAAAGGAAAGCAGCTTTTATGTTATTTATCTGGCACTGTCGGGGCTTATGCTGGGATCATTTGCTGTGGTATATGATCTGGCAGGAAGTGTGATCCAGAGGATAAACGATTACATGATGGCGTTTGTCCCATCCATGTCCGTTGTCCTTGAAATGACAAATGGTAGCAGAACTGCGGTGTACGCCTACGAGGCAATAATCCTCACTGCATATCTGTGCGAGAAGGTGCTGGGCAGGATTGTTCTCCCTTTGATCAAGAGTATTGCCCTGATTTCCCTTGCAAATAAATTAAATACCGAAGGCTATTTCTCGAAGCTGATAGCCCTCATGACCAGCGTTGTAAACTGGATCATCAGGATACTTCTGGCACTTGTAACCGGGGTAAATGTAGTCAAGGGCATGCTTGCGGGAGCGGCGGATTCAGTTGAGAGAACAGGTTTCTTAAAGGCTGTCGCAATGCTCCCGGGCGGCAGAGCGTACTCGGTCATTGCGGATATATTTGTAAGCAGCGGGGTTGTTGTTAAGAACATATTGGGCATAGGCGGCTGCGTGGTACTGATCTCAATACTTATAGTTCCTGTAATCAAGGTGATCATAATAATGTTCTTATACAGGGTGACCGCTGCCATAACAGGTCCTGTTGGAGACCGGAGGTACTCTGACGGTGTAAGTATAATGGCGGCAGATATAGCCCTGCTCTTAAAGTCCTTGATGGTTGCACTTCTGATGTTCCTCATCTGCATAACTATAATACTTTATTTCGTTAAGGGGACAGGTTAATGGGAATGAAGCTTTTGTAGCGGACGATGAAAGAATAGCGGAGTGCGGTTTGTGATGTTGAATTGGCAGGCTTGATTAAGGAGGAAGAGCGTGGGAGAGTGGATAAGGAATATTTCGTTATTTGCAATATTTTCATCATTGGTCCTGATGTTAGCTCCGGACTCCAACTACAGACACGAAATAGAGATAGTTACAGGACTGATCATGCTGATATTGGTGATCAATCCTGTAACTGTTTTTTTAAACGGAGATTACGACAATGAACTCCGTGCCATAATTGCAAATGGGAACAGCAATATCCGGGATATCTTGCAACAAGATAACACTTATGTAAACCAAAAAGATGACATGATTCTTGCCCTCGCCATAAAGAAGTACATATATTCAGAGATGAGCATGGATTGTGACGTAACTGTAAGCGGAAGCTACGGGGTGAGTGGAGCAGCGAGCAACAAAAGAGGAGAGACAGGCAGCAAAGCAGGGGAAATAGCAGATAGTAAAACAGTAGGGGCAAGTGGTTCAATGCAAGTTTACATAACTATAAAGGGGCGCTATGCAATGTCACAGGGAATGGAGGATAATAATGAAATTATTGAAAACCAGGTTGTAAAGCTTGTTTGTAACGGCTTTGGAATTGATGAAGAGTGTATCAGCGTAAAACTTGAGATTAAATAGAACAGCAACCATTGGAATTTGCCTACGGCAAGGGGTTGCTGTGGCGTAACGATGTCGCAGACATCATTACAATAAACAAAAATAATGCCGGGCATAGCCACCGGAAATTAAACATAGTACTTCGCCTAAAAGAAAGGAGGGCTTGATCTTTATGCGTGCATTACTTAATGACAAGAAAATAAAAAATATAATAATGGCAATACTGATAGGCGTATGTATATTGATAATATCATGGCCCTCGGATAAAAGCACCGGAACATCCGGCAATTCAGGAGCAAATGGCAATTCCGGAAGCTCATACAACAATACTGGGAATTCTTCCGGAAATAACGCGGGAAACTATATTGGGACAGAAAATAATTCCGGCAACTACGGAAGCTCCGGAAACAATTCTGACACAACCGGCAATAATTCCGGCACCGGCTCAGCCCGGGCGGATGCATATATAGACAATAAAGAGGCGGAGCTTAAGGCGTTGCTTGAGAAGGTGTCCGGGGTTGGCGGCGTGGAGGTTATGATAACTCTTGAAGATGACGGCGAGGATATAGTTTTACGGGACAGCACCGGGGAAATATCCAGTGAGGCTGATGCCAGCAGGAGCAGCAGCTCCACAAGTGCGGTGGAGGGAAGCAACGGAGATCCTTATGTTGTAAGGAATGTGAAGCCTCAGATCGAGGGAGTAGTGGTGGCATGTGAGGGTGGAGGAGACCCGGAGGTGGCACTTAAAATTTCAGAGGCTGTACAGGCATTATTTGGACTTCCTGCACATAAGATTGTAGTGTTAGAAATAAAATGATGGAGGTTATTATGAAGAGGAAGATCAAGAAGAATACTCTTGTAGTAATGGCACTTTCAGTAATGATAGGCGTAGCAGGCTATCTGAATTTCAGCGACAATTCACATAGCAGCAAGAAGGCTAAGACACCTTCCGATGACAATGTGGAGGTGATTAATTATCAGGGGAATGTGAGTGCAGCAACCTCAGGGGACGCAGCGCAGTACAGCAGTGTGGATACATATAATACACCTGATGATGTGGATAAGGTGGAGCTTAACGGCGATGAGGATGATATAGGCAAGGCAGTGCTTACAAGTGCCGAGATTGCCAAGAACAATGTGGCAACTGCCAAGCTCAACAGGGAACAGAACAGATCAAAAAACCTTGAAGCTCTGCTTTCTGTTATAAATGATGAAAATAGTACTGACGCAAGGAGACAGGAAGCTATTGATTCATACGTTGAATTAAGTGATATAATAAAGATGGAGTCCGACGCAGAGACCATACTTACTGCAAAGGGCTTTGAGGATGCAATAGTAACAGTTAATGACAGCTATGTTGATGTTACTCTTATACAGGATGAGATAACGGATACCGAGAAGGCACAGATAGAGGACGCAGTAACAAGAAAGACCGGATATGATATAGACAAGGTCGTTATATCATTTGCAAACAGTAAATAAGATGCCTTTTTGTTGCCAAATACCATAAAGTTGATATATAATAATACTTTGAAGTGGTTTGAGTAAAAATAGAATAAACAGTGATAAGCTGATGTTCGAGAAAGATACTTATTATATACGGAGGTATAATTATGAGTGAAGTAATAGAAGATGTATATGATATTAAAGAGGAAACTTCCTATGGACAGGTGCAGATAGCAGGTGATGTGGTTGCTGTTATTGCAGGCATTGCAGCCAGTGAGGTTGATGGTGTGTATAAGCTTGCAGGAAACCTTTCAAATGAGATCGCCAGCAGGCTGGGAAGAAAAAATCCTGCAAAGGGAGTTAAGGTGGATCTTATTCCCGGAGAGGTCAGAGTAGATCTTGGTATAATAGTTTATTATGAGTACAAGATAAAGAAGGTTTCTGAGCAGGTTCAGGAAAAGGTTAAGCAGGCTATAGAAACAATGACAGGATTAAATGTTACTAAAGTAAATATAAGGGTGGCAGGCGTTAAGATGAACGATGCCAATTAGGATTAGATCATGACTAGAAGAGAAATTAGAGAAAAAGTATTTAAGATATTATTTGCACTTCCGTTCAACAGTCCGGAAGAGATGGAAGAACAGGTGGAGATGTCATTTGCCACTTATCCTGATGACGACGAGGAGGGAAGCATCCTTGATGCGTTGATGTATGAGGATAAGGACAAAGAGTATATCAAGAAGAGAGTTCTGGATATAACAGCCCATGTGGATGAGATCGACAAGATCATAGATGGAATATCAGAGGGGTGGAAGCTTAACCGTATAGGTAAGGCGGAGCTTGCAATCCTGAGACTTGCCATTTACGAAATAAAATATGATGATGACATTCCTGAGAAGGTAGCTATAAATGAGGCTATTGAGCTTACTAAGTTATATTGTGACGAAGAAGCAAGAAAGTTCATCAACGCATTACTTGGCAAGCTTGTATAAAGAAAAATGATACACAGTCGGCAGAAATGATGAGAAAGAGTTCATCAAAACACTGCCTGACAGGCTGGTGTAAGGAGTACTATGACAGAGTACACTGTAGGACAGGTAAACAGCTATATTAAGAATATGATGGCCACTGATCCATTCCTTGGCAATATATATGTTAAGGGCGAGGCTTCAAATGTTAAGTACCACAGCTCGGGACACATATACTTCTCCATTAAGGACGAGACAGGGGCGGTGGCATGCGTTATGTTCAGGAGTAATGCCATGACAGGGCTTGGCTTCCGTATGGAAAACGGACAGCAGATCATCGCCCACGGAAGCATTAATGTGTACGAAAGAGACGGCAGATATCAGCTCTATGTACAGGACATAAGGCTTGCAGGAACAGGCAGTCTGTATGAGGAATACGAGAGACTGAAGCAGAAGCTGTACGATCTGGGTGTGTTTGATTTTGAGATAAAGAAGGAGATTCCCCGCTATCCTAAGCGTGTGGGGATAGTGACTGCTGCCACCGGGGCAGCTATACAGGATATAAGGAATATTGCCCGGAGAAGAAATCCTTATGTACAGCTTATATTGTATCCGGCACTGGTTCAAGGTGACGGAGCGGCAAAGGATATTGCCAGAGGTATAGAAACTCTGGATTCCATGAACGTAGATACTATTATCATCGGCCGTGGTGGCGGATCTATTGAAGACCTTTGGGCTTTCAATGAAGAGATTGTTGCCATGGCGATTTTCCATGCCCGGACACCGATAATCTCAGGTACGGGACATGAGACAGACAATACTATAGCAGATTATGCGGCAGACAAACGTGCCCCAACACCTTCTGCGGCATGTGAGCTGGCGATACCTGATGTGATGACCACCGTAAGGAGATTTGAGGATGCGGAAAGATCCATCAACAGGCTGATGGGTTTTAAGGTCAGACAGGCATTGGCAAGGCTTGACAGTGTAGAGGAGAAGCTCAGGATATTAAATCCGAAGCAGAAGCTTATTGATCACAGCATATATGTGGACAATCTTGCGGACAGGATCGGAAGAGCCATGAATATGTCCTTAGACAGGAATAAGAACAGACTCCGGATACTGGCAAGCAGGATAAACGGACACTCTCCAAGTGCCAAGCTGATAGGAGGCTTTGGATATGTGGAGTGTGCCGGTGAGCCGGTAAAGGGAGCGGAAGCGGTGAACTCCGGTGACAGGATCAGGATAACCATGTCTGACGGAAGCTTCGAGGCGGATGTTGTGTGATTTTTATAAATATATATAGATCAAAGTTTTGTAGGTAAAAACAAAGACCAGAAAATAACAATAATTCAGTAAATATTAATTTGACAGATAATAACACAGGAAACGACAGCATGGAAAATAATACAGAAATGAATATTATACAAACAAATAACACAGAAAAAGGTGACTCCACAGCAGAACGCTTCGATCTTGAGGCGGCACTGGCAAGACTGGAGGATATTGCAGGTATCCTTGAGAAGCAGGACACACCTTTAAGGGACGCCCTTGATGTGTACAGTGAGGGTGTGAAGCTCATTAAGGAGTGCCGGGATAATCTTTGTGATGTGGAGAAGGAAATGATCGTCCTTAGCAAGGAGGGGGAAAATGACGTTTAGTGAAGAACTGAAGCAGAAGACTGCCCATGTGGAAGAGGTTATAACAGGCTTTCTTCCTGAGGGAGACGGTTTTAATGACACAGTGATAAAAGCGATGAAGTATTCCTTTATGGCAGGTGGCAAGAGACTCCGCCCTATGCTGATGGAGGAATGTTACCATATGTTCGGCGGAAGCGGCGATGCAGTACAACCATTTATGGCAGCTATTGAGATGATACATACATATTCCCTTATACATGATGACCTTCCTGCTTTAGACAATGATGATCTGAGACGCGGAAGACCTACAAACCATAAGGTGTATGGCGAGGCAATGGCTATCCTTGCGGGAGATGCACTGCTTAATTATGCCTATGAGACTGCTGCCGGGGCATTTGACAGTGAATGTAATATAAATTATGTGGCAGCAGCCATGAAGATACTTGCCCGTAAGCCCGGAATAAGCGGTATGCTTGGGGGTGGCAGATGTGGAGCTTACAGGCAGCAGGTTAAGCGAAGAACAGCTCCACTACATATATGAGAATAAGACAGGGGCACTTATAGAGGCTTCTATGATGATTGGAACAGTACTTGCCGGAGCAGAGGAGAGATATGTTGATATTATGGAACAGATCGCTTCTGCGGTAGGTATAGCCTTCCAGATACAGGACGATATACTTGATGTTGTGGGAGATACAGAGGTTATAGGTAAGCCTGCCCATTCCGACATGGATAATGGCAAGGTTACTTACGTCACGATACATGGACTGGACAAGGCGGCAGAGGATGTGAAGAAGATTTCCGAACATGCTGTAGAGCTTCTTGACAGTCTGCCATATGAAAATAAATTCCTGAGGGAGCTTATATTATCCCTTGTATCGAGAAATAAATAAGTTATGATGAAATTACTTGATAGAATAAATAATCCAAATGACATAAAGCAACTCAGCCGTAAGGAGCTTAAGCCTCTGGCACAGGAGATACGTGAATTCCTTATAGAAAAGGTAAGCCATACAGGCGGTCATCTTGCGTCCAATCTTGGATGTGTGGAGATAACCATGGCACTTCACCGTGTAATGAATTTCCCCGAGGATAAGATCATATGGGATGTGGGACACCAGTCCTATGTCCATAAAATACTTACGGGCAGAAAAAATGAATTTGATACTTTGAGACAGTTCGGGGGGCTAAGTGGATTCCCGAAGACCTCCGAGAGTGACTGTGATGCATTTAACACCGGACACAGCTCTACTTCCATGTCTGCGGCTCTTGGAATGGCGTGCGCAAGAGATATACGCGGGGAACATGAGAGGATAGCTGCGGTGATCGGAGACGGCTCCTTTACAGGGGGACTTGTATACGAAGCCCTGAACAATATGGGCTCTAAGCAGTCAGGCTGTCTTATAGTTTTAAATGATAATGAAATGTCTATAGATGAGAATGTAGGTGGTATGTCCACTTACCTCAGCAGATTCAGAGTAGGACAGGCATACAATGAGATCAAGGGCACTGTGGAGAAGATACTTCTCCATATTCCGGTGGCAGGAGAGAAGCTTGCCAGGGGTGTTAAGCGTTCTAAGGATTCCATCAAGCAGATGCTTGTGCCGGGGATGTTCTTCGAGGATCTGGGAGTTACTTATATAGGACCTATAGACGGTCATGACATAGAACTTATGTCTGCAACCTTTGAGAAGGCTTTTCAGCTTGACAGACCTATAATCGTCCATGTAAAGACGGTTAAGGGTAAGGGGTACAAATGGGCAGAGAAGCACCCAAGCTATTTCCATGGTGTTGCTCCATTTGATGTTGATACCGGCAAGGTTATAACAAAGAGCAGAAATAAGACCTATACAGGTATATTTGGCAGAAAGCTTGTGGAGCTGGCTGCGGAGAATAAAAACATTGTAGCCATAACAGCGGCTATGGCACAGGGAACAGGACTTGCAAAATTTGCAGAGGAATATCCCGACAGATTTTTTGATGTGGGAATAGCAGAGGAACATGCTGTGACATTTGCAGCGGGACTTGCGGCATCAGGAATGACACCGGTGGTTGCCATATATTCCTCATTCCTGCAGAGAGCCTATGACCAGATCCTGCACGATGTATGCCTGCAGAATCTTCATGTGGTGTTCGCCATAGACAGAGCGGGACTTGTAGGACCTGACGGAGAGACTCACCAGGGACTGTTTGACATTGCATATATGTCACAGATCCCGGGTATGACCATAGTTTCCCCTAAGAACAGGTATGATCTTACGAAGCTTATGGAATGGGCTGTTTCCTATGACGGTCCTGTTGCCATAAGATATGCCAAGGGTGAGGCTTACTATGGATTAAGCTCCATACAGGAGCCTGTAGTGTATGGCAAGAGTGAATATATAACCAGAGGAAGCGGTATTGCAGTTCTGGCGGTGGGACAGATGGTCTACGAGGCCGAGAAGCTGTATAACATATTCCTTGATGATAAGAAGGAGATCACAGTGGTAAATGCGAGATTTGTCAAGCCGGTGGATCACGAAATGATAGACGAGCTTGTGAAGGAGCATGAGATACTTGTGGTCATGGAAGAGGGAATTAAACATGGTGGATATGCCGCTGCTGTAGAGGAATATATAGCAGAGAAGGGTTACAGGATAAAGCTTGTGGTGGCAGCCGTGGATGATTGCTATGTAAAGCAGGGAAGCATAGCTGAACTGCGTAAGTTATGTAAACTAGATGCGGATTCTGTTTATGACAGGATAAAGCATGCTGAAATGGAGATAAAATTTTGAAGGAAAGATTAGATGTACTTCTTGTTAAGAAGGGGCTTGCTGAATCCCGGGAGAAAGCCAAGGCGATCATAATGTCCGGGATAGTATATGTGGATAACAACAAGGAAGATAAGGCAGGACAGACCTTTAATGAGGACGCACTTATAGAGGTCAGGGGCAATACCTTAAGGTATGTGAGCAGAGGCGGACTTAAGCTTGAGAAAGCCATGAACTGCTTCGGAGTTACCCTTGAGGGGAAGATAGCCATGGATGTGGGAGCTTCCACCGGAGGCTTCACAGACTGTATGCTGCAAAACGGTGCCGTGAAGGTTTATTCTGTAGATGTGGGACACGGACAGCTTGCCTGGAAGCTCAGAAATGATGAGCGGGTTGTGTGCATGGAGAAGACAAATATCCGTTATGTGACACCTGATGATGTGGCAGACAAGATAGATTTTGCTTCTATTGATGTGTCGTTTATATCACTTAAGAAGGTGCTCCCTGCGGTTTATGATCTTTTAACTGATGTGGGTGAGGTCGTGTGCCTTATAAAGCCACAATTTGAAGCAGGTCGTGAAAAGGTTGGCAAGAAGGGTGTTGTAAGAGAGCAGTCGGTCCATGTGGAGGTTGTGGATATGATAGTTTCATTTGCAAGGGAAATGGGATTTGTGACCCTTGACCTGTCATATTCCCCTATAAAGGGACCTGAGGGCAACATTGAATATCTGCTCTATATAACCAAGGATACCTCAAGAGAGGGCAGGGAATTTGATATAAATGCCCTTGTAAAGGAATCCCACGAGAAACTGTAGATGATATATTTCCACTTTAGGTGGAATGGAGATTACTATGAAGAACTTTCTGATGGTTGTTAATCCATATAAGGATGATGAATCCACAATTTCAAGGCTGGTGGACAGTCAGATCAGGATACTGGGGGGCGATACCCTTATTACAGATGTGAGCACATTCTGTAACAGTGACCATGACAGGATGAGTGAGATGACCGGTAACATGGATTGCATACTGGTGCTTGGAGGGGACGGTACCCTTTTAAGTGTGGCGTCAGCCATTGAGGATATAGATATTCCGTTACTTGGCATAAATCTTGGAACAGTAGGCTTCCTAACAGAGGTGGAGCTTGTGGACATAGAGAGCGTGCTCTACAGGCTTGTATTCACTGCCATCGGTCTTTACACCATTGAAGAGCGCATGATGTTGGAAGGTATTGTGAAAAAGACCGATGGCAGTGAATACAGAAAGAGCGCATTAAATGATGTGGTGGTATCAAGAGCCGGATTTTCAAGGATCATTGGTCTTAATATGTACGCAGGAAACCACATGGTGGATACATATGAGGCTGACGGAGTTGTGGTGGCTACACCTACCGGGTCTACCGGATACAGCCTGTCCGCAGGAGGACCTATCGTAAGTCCGGGCGGCAGGGTCATAGTCATAACACCGGTTTCTCCACATTCACTTACCGCCAAGAGTATAGTCATGTCCGGTGATGAGGAGATAAGGATAGAGATCGTTAAGAAGAGAAAGACCCAGGAGACGGAGGCCATCGTGGCATTTGACGGAGGCAGCGATATAGGACTTTCTGCAGGGGATGAGATATACATCAGAAGATCGGCAAATGTTACCAAGCTTATAAAGGCAACGGACAAGAATTTCTATGAGCTTCTCAGAAGCAAATTTGGGGGTGCGCAGTAGTGAAGCAGAGACGTCAGGCTAAGATAATAGAGATAGTTGAGAACAATGATATAGAAACCCAGGATGAGCTTCTGACGAAGCTTACGGAGGCGGGCTTTAACACTACCCAGGCCACCATATCAAGGGATATAAGGGATATAAATCTCACAAAGGTGTCAGTGGCAGGAGGCAGACAGAAGTATGCCCTTGGCAAAAGTGCCGGCAGGGAATCCATCAATTCCTATAAACAGGTGCTTTCCACCTGTATATTGTCCATGGAGGCAGCAGAAAATCTCATAGTTATAAAGACTGTTTCGGGAATGGCGATGGCTGTGGGGGCAGCTCTTGACAATCTTTCCATTAATGGACTTATGGGCTGTATCGCCGGTGATGATACCCTTTTTCTTGCAGTGCGTTCAAGGGAGCTTGTGAAATCTGTTATTACTACCATCGAAAGATACCAGAAATAAGGAGAATAAATGCTATTA
>ERZ773242.3482-NODE-3482-length-11209-cov-3.769858_pt1 | contig 11209 bp, 16 predicted proteins | sample MGYA00511077_ERZ773242 | MGnify/ENA primary metagenome ERZ773242 (study PRJEB29015, sample SAMEA2737754) | human gut metagenome | biome: human gut; feature: human-associated habitat; material: faeces | place: China | collected 2012 ... | reverse complement strand
GCATTGATATCGACAACTTCGAGAAAAGGCTTAAAAAGCTCCGCACGCTTTATGGAAAGGATGTGAGAAAATGAATAATCTGATAGCAACGTTGGAGATCATCAGATATGCGTCAGCCATAGCGTTATGTGTGGCACTGTTTGCATTGGTGATCTATTGGCTGTACCGCAACGTTAAAGAGACCGCAGAAGACACAGTTCGTGAGGAATTAGAGCGTGCGGTGAGAGAAGCAGGCAGACCCGTGGTCAAGGTCGAGATACAGGCGAAAGGAAAGTGGTAATGAACATTGTAGGAATACTGCTGATAACAATAGCTGTGCTTGCAGGGATAGATGTAGTGATGTACATATTACTTGGTGCCATTGAAAAGCACTGGGAGAAAAAGTTTAAGGAGGATAAAGATGATAACGAAAGAGGAGTTTGAAAAGGCGGTGGAGTGCTGTGCTAGTGACATCACAGATTGCGACGGCTGTCCGCTTTGTGCCAGCGATAAGCACCGTATGTGCAGTACATATCTTGCGGAGTACATAAAAAACGAGCCTGCACTGTCTGCCAACAGCACAAGCTCGGAGGTATCAGATGATACCTGTTCAATATTACAGTTTGATGATAGCACACTGCTTGATATTTGTCAAGAGGGGCTGGAGGAAATATCAAAAATAGCCCTTGACGACTATCCGAATGAGTTTTTGACGGGATATGTTCGTGCCGTAAGGAATAATATCAAGAGACTGAGAGGCGGTGAGGGCAATGGTTGACCTGCCGACACGCTGCATAGACCCTGTTATGAAATACTGCCAAGATTGCAAATACGGTCACGTCATATATGGTGATGATGTGGAATGCTATGCAGACACGCAAGGCTGTTGTTTTGAAAGTGGCTGTATGTTGGGCTTTGATAAGGGCAGACCTGAGGACGAACCAACAGAAGATGAAATAAGACAATTTGAAAAAGAAATGAGGAGATCTGAATGTCAGTAAAAATAAACTCACTTGAATTTGAGAACGTAAAGAAGATAAAAGCCGTACAGCTTGAGCCTGCAAAGAATGGGCTTACTGTTATCGGCGGTAAGAACAGGCAGGGCAAGACCTCTGTCCTTGACGCTATCGCTTGGGCACTTGGGGGAGATAAGTATAAGCCGTCCTCTCCTCAGCGTGAGGGGTCTGTTGTCGAACCGCATTTGAAGATAACTCTCGACAATGGAATCGTGGTGGAGCGTTCGGGCAAGAACAGCTCCCTCAAAGTCACCGACAGCACAGGCAAGAAAGGCGGTCAGCAGCTTTTGAACAGCTTTGTTGAGCAGTTCGCCCTCGACCTGCCGAAGTTCATCAATCAGTCAAGCAAGGAAAAGGCTTCTACTTTGCTGAAAATAATCGGCGTGGGCGATACGCTCTATCAGCTTGAGCATAAGGAACATTCTCTCTATGACCAGCGTACCGCTATCGGCAGGATAGCAGACCAGAAGTCTAAGTTTGCAAAGGAAATGCCTGTGTATGCAAACGTCCCTGCCGAGCCTGTTTCGGCTTCGGAGCTTATCAGACAGCAGCAGGATATACTTGCTCGCAACGGCGAAAATCAGCGTAAGCGTGACCAGAAAGAATACTACGAAAAGCAGTTGGAGATTGCTAAGTCTGCCTATGAGCGTGCAAAAGCAATCTATGAAGCGGCAGTGAACAACTTCAAGCTTGCAAGCCTTGACGCACAAGACCTTGTGGACGAAAGCACAGCGGAGCTTGAAAAGAACATCTCAGATATTGAGGAGCTGAACAAGAAGATAAGAGCAAACCTCGACAGGGAGAAAGCTGAGATAGACGCTGAGGACTACCGTTCACAGTATACATATCTCACTGAGCAGATAGAGGACGTAAGGCAGGCTAAAACCGACCTGCTGGGCAGTGCCGACCTGCCCCTTGAGGGGCTTTCAGTTGAGGACGGAGAGCTGCTGTATAACGGGCATAAGTGGGACAGTATAAGCGGATCAGAACAGCTTATCGTCGCTACCTCTATCGTGAGAAAGCTCAACCCTGACTGTGGCTTTGTCCTGCTGGACAAGCTTGAACAAATGGATACCGACACCCTTGATGACTTCGGCAAGTGGCTTGAAGCACAGGGCTTGCAGGCGATAGCAACGAGAGTTTCCACTGGTGACGAGTGCAGCATCATTATCGAGGACGGCAGGTCAATGGACAATGATAAGGAAGAAAACACAGAAACGAAAACTTGGAAAGCAGGTGCATTTTAATGTATGAGATAACATCAGGAGTTGTAAGTTCCGCACAGAAAGTCGTGATATATGGTCCTGAGGGCATAGGCAAATCCACCTTTGCGGCTCAGTTTCCCGACCCTGTGTTTATTGATACTGAGGGCAGTACAAAGAAACTGAACATCAGACGTTTCCCTAAGCCAACAAGCTGGGAAATGCTCAAAAACGAGGTAAAGGAAGCTATGAACGGCAGGCTCTGCAAGACCCTTGTCATTGATACATTTGATTGGGCTGAACAGCTTTGCATTGAAACTATCTGCTCGGCACATCAGAAGAAAGGCATTGAAGATTTCGGCTACGGCAACGGCTACGTCTACGAGAAAGAGGAGATAGGCAAGTTCCTTAATCTCTTGCAGGAGGTAGTTGACAGCGGTATCAACGTTGTGCTTACGGCTCACGCTCAGATGAGAAAGTTTGAACAGCCTGACGAGCTGGGCGCTTATGACCGCTGGGAACTGAAACTCGGCAAGAAAACTTCTTCTCAGATATCGCCTCTTGTGAAAGAATGGGCAGATATGGTGCTGTTTGCAAACTACAAAACATATGCAGTAGCTGTGGATAAGGACGGCAAGAAGTTCAAGGCTCAGGGCGGTGACCGTGTAATGTACACCACACATCACCCCTGCTGGGACGCTAAAAATCGTGACGGACTTCCGTCTGAAATGCCTTTTGAGTATAGTGGTATAGCTCACCTGTTTGCGTATACACAGCCTGTTGAAATGCCTAAGCCTGTGCCTGCACCGACAGTTCAGACAGCACAGCCTACACAGACCGCACAGACTGCCACACAAAAATCGGACGAACCTCTTACTGATCTCAGCGGCTTTGAAGACGTTGCACCACCTATTGTTATCCCAGAGGGCATACCGAAAGCACTTGCGGACCTTATGAGAGCCAACAGCGTAAGCGAATCGGATATACGTCTTGTGGTATCTCAGAGAAACTATTTCCCTTATGATACCCCTATTACAAACTATCCTGACGACTTTGTGCAGGGCTGTCTGATAGGTGCTTGGGAGCAAATGCTGCCGCTTATCAGAGAAAATCAGAAAGTACCATTTTAAAAGGAGGACAACACTATGGATAATTTTATGGAATACGGCTGGGAAGATGAGATAGTCAACGAGGGTGGGGACTTTGTCCTGCTCCCTGAGGGGGACTATGACTTCACCGTTGCAAAGTACGAACGTGCAAGGCACGAGGGGTCGGCGAAAGTGCCGCCCTGCAATATGGCAAAGGTCACATTCACCATTTGGGGTGCAGAGGACACAACAGAGATAACAGAGAACTTCTTCCTTTGCAACAAGTTTGAGTGGAAGCTCTCAGCACTTTTCCTGGCTCTCGGCTTGAAAAAGCATGGTGAGCCGCTGAAAATGAACTGGAACGCTATCACAGGCAAAAAGGGCAAGTGTCACGTCTACGTTGACAACTACAAGAACAAGGACGGTGAGGACAGGCAGTCCAACAAGATTAAAAAGCTCTATGCCTATGATGAGAATGTGACTACCGTTCAGCCTGCTCAGACGCAGACACCACAGTATAGTCAGCCTGCTCAGACAGGTGGCTGGAAAGCCGGTGCGTTCTGATGATGAATTTAAGACCATATCAAAACGAGGCTAAGCTTGCTATACTCGAACAATGGTCTGAGGGAATAAACAAAGTCCTTGCAGTTCTGCCCACAGGAACGGGAAAGACAATACTTTTCTCGGCTGTTACGGAAGAATGTGTGCGGCAGGGTAAGCGTGTGCTTATCCTTGCCCACAGGGGCGAGCTGCTCGACCAGGCGGCGGACAAGCTTATGAAGTCAACAGGGCTTGGCTGTGCCACCGAGAAAGCAGAGCAAAGCTGTTTAGGCTCTTGGTATCGTGTAGTAGTAGGCTCAGTTCAGACCCTTATGCGTGAGAAAAGGCTCAAAAGCTTTTCGGAAAATTACTTCGATACCATTATCATTGACGAGGCTCATCACGCTATCTCAGACGGATATCAGAGAGTGCTTGACCATTTTCCTGAGGCTCAGGTGCTTGGGGTGACGGCTACACCTGACAGGGGCGATATGAAGAACTTAGGCTCGGTGTTCGACAGCCTTGCATATGAATACACCCTGCCGCAGGCTATCAAAGAGGGCTATCTTTCACCTATCAAGGCTATCACCATACCGCTGAAACTTGACCTTTCAGGAGTATCAACTCAGGCAGGAGATTTCAAGGCAAGTGATATCGACACGGCACTTGACCCATATCTTTATCAGATAGCTGATGAAATGCTCAAATACTGCAAGGAACGCAAGACGGTTGTGTTCCTGCCGCTTGTCAAGACCTCTCAGAAGTTCCGTGATATCCTTATCAGCAAAGGGTTCAACGCCGCTGAGGTCAACGGAGAAAGCACAGACAGAGCGGAGATACTTGAAGCTTTCGACAAAGGCGAATACAACGTGCTGTGCAACTCTATGCTCCTTACAGAGGGCTGGGACTGCCCGTCAGTTGACTGCGTTATCGTGCTAAGACCAACAAAAGTGCGTGGACTTTACTGTCAAATGGTAGGCAGAGGCACAAGACTTTGCGAGGGAAAGACAGAGCTTTTACTGCTTGATTTCCTATGGCACACAGAACGCCACGAGCTTTGCAGGCCTGCACACCTTATCTGTCAGAATGAAGAGGTCGCTGAGAAAATGACCGAAAACCTTGCCAATGAGGCAGGCTGTGCAGTGGATATCGAAGAGGCAGAAAAACAGGCAAGCGAGGACGTTGTGGCACAGCGTGAAGAGTCTTTGGCAAAGCAGCTCAAAGAAATGAAAACACGCAAGCGAAAGCTCGTTGACCCTTTGCAGTATGAAATGTCAATACAGGCTGAGGACTTGTCCTCATATGTTCCTGCTTTTGGCTGGGAGTGTGCTCCTGCTACCGACAAACAGAAAGCAAAGCTTGAAAAGCTGGGCATTTTCCCTGACGATATAGACAACGCAGGCAAAGCAAAGCTTATCCTTGACCGACTTGAAAAGCGCCGCAATGCAGGACTTACCACACCAAAGCAGATAAGGCTGCTTGAAAGCAAGGGTTTTGAACACGTCGGCTCTTGGAGCTTTGACAGTGCAAGCAGGATGATAGCCCGTATTTCTGCTAATGGTTGGAGAGTGCCAAGAGATATCGACCCGAAAACATACACACCTGAGAACTAAGGAGAAGTGAATGGATAACACAAATTTGCTTAAAATGCTTGAATACATAGACCCTGCAAGCTGTGATTATCAGGAATGGGTCAATGTGGGAATGGCTCTCAAACACGAGGGCTATTCCGTGAACGATTGGGACAGTTGGTCGAGGTCAGACAGCCGTTATCACAGCGGTGAGTGTGAACACAAGTGGCAAGGCTTTAACGGCAATGCTCAGCCCGTGACTGCAGGAACTATCGTGCAAATGGCAAAGGAAAGAGGATACAGTCCCCATGAGTTTAAGGCATACGATTGGGACGGCGAGATAGTTGCAGAAGAAAGCAGTCCCCTTGTAAACGGCGGTGAGGGCATACCGATCACCGAGCCTGCCCAATGGGATCCTGTCAAGGAGATAGTCACCTATCTTGAAACACTCTTTGAGGCAGGAGAGAACGTGGGCTATGTTACGCAAACGTGGGAAACAGAAAAGGACGGCAAGACCAAGTATCTGCCCACAAAAGGGTGCTGTGACAGGACGGCAGGGGAACTTATCAAGAGGCTTGGCGAATGTAACGGCGACATTGGTGCGGTGTTTGGCGACTACAAGGAAGAGGCAGGAGCGTGGATCCGCTTCAATCCTCTTGACGGCAAGGGCGTAAAGAACGAGAATGTAACAGACTACCGCTATGCTCTTGTTGAAAGTGACAGTATGCCAATAGAACAGCAGAACGCTGTGATGAGAGAGCTTGAACTTCCTATCGCTGTGCTTGTATACAGCGGTGGAAAGAGCGTTCACGCTATCGTCAAGATAGACGCTCCCAACTATGATGAATACCGCAGGCGTGTTGATTTTCTTTACAAAGTCTGCAAGGAAAGCGGTCTTGACATAGATAAACAAAACCGCAATCCCTCACGTCTTAGCCGTATGCCTGGTGTGATGAGAAACGGCAAGAAACAGTTCATCATTGACAAAAACATAGGCAAAGAAAGCTTTTCGGAATGGAAAGATTACATAGAGAGTATCAATGATGATCTCCCCGACCCTGAGAGCCTGAGTGCTGAGTGGGATAACCTGCCTGAGCTTGCTCCGCCACTTATTGACGGTGTTCTCAGACAGGGTCACAAAATGCTCATTGCAGGTCCGTCAAAGGCAGGCAAGTCTTATGCGCTTATCGAAATGTGCGTGGCGATAGCTGAGGGGGTAAAGTGGTTTGGCTGGCAATGCACCAAAGGAAAGATACTATACGTCAACCTGGAGCTTGACAGAGCATCTTGTCTGCACCGTTTCAAGGACGTGTACACCGCAATGCACCTAGAGCCTGAAAACCTCAACAGCATAGACATATGGAACTTGCGTGGTCACAGCGTACCAATGGACAAGCTTGCGCCAAAGCTTATACGCCGAGCAAGCAAGAAGAATTACATTGCCGTGATAATAGACCCTATCTACAAGGTCATAACAGGTGACGAGAACTCAGCAGACCAAATGGCGCACTTTTGCAATCAGTTTGACAAGGTATGCACAGAGCTTGGCTGTGCGGTCATATACTGCCACCACCACTCAAAGGGTGCACAGGGCGGTAAGCGTTCAATGGACAGAGCCAGCGGTTCAGGAGTATTCGCCCGTGACCCTGACGCACTTCTTGACCTTTCAGAACTTGACATCTCAGACAGCCTTTACAAACAGCAGGAGGACGAAACTGTTTGCCGTATCTGTGAGAACTGGATGAGGAGATTTTACAGAAATACTGATGACCTTTGTTCACAGGATGATCTTGTTACGCCGTCAAAAATGCTTGAGATAACCCACAAGTACCTGCACCCGAACTCATACAAGCTTATGATGGCCGACATAGACAAGGCTAAGCTTGCGGTAAGAAACCGCACGGCATGGCGTATAGAGGGCACGCTGAGAGAGTTCCCGAAATTTGCTCCCCTCAATATGTGGTTTGATTATCCTGTTCACAGAGAGGATACCGTGGGCGTGCTTAAAGACTGCGAGGTAGAGGACATCGCACCGAATTGGAAGAAGAATTTCAGCAAGAAGAAGACCAATGAAGACCGCAGCAAGGAGCGCAAGGAGAGCATTGAAACAGCTTTCAGCGGTGTGCAGGAGAACGGCAAGTGCCGCATTTCTGAGCTGGCGGAGTACATAGGAAAGAGCGAAAAGACAGTGCGTTCATACCTCAAAGAGCATGGTGGTTTCTGGATAGATGGCGGCGAATGCGGCTTAAAGAAGTGAGAGAAAGAAAGGAAAAAGTCGAGAAAATTTACTTTGAAACGGAAAGGAAAAAATCGAGTAAGTGTAAGGAAAATATCGGTGTTTTCCCTTAGGAAGAAAATATCGACAAAATACCGACTTTTTCCCGAGGGAAGAAAAAGTATATTATTACATAATATATATTTTCGGGCATAAGCCGCCCGAAAATCTATTCTGAAATAATAAGGCGGCTAGCACACCGACCGCACGAGAGGAGCAGATAACAATGACTGAATTTTTTATGGCAATGATACCGCCGACGGCTACGGCTCAGGAACACAAGGTGGCAGTGAGAAACGGCAAGCCGATATTTTATGACCCACCTGAAGTGAAAGCGGCAAAAGAAAAGCTAATAGCAAATCTTTCTAAGTATAGCCTTAACACTCCATACCGTGAGGGCGTACGGCTGATAACAAAGTGGCTGTTTCCAAATGACGGCAAGCACAAGGACGGAGAGTACAAGATCAGCAAGCCTGACACAGACAACCTGCAGAAGATGTTCAAGGACTGTATGACAAAGCTTGACTTCTGGACAGACGACCAGCTTGTGGCGAGCGAGATATGCGAGAAGTTTTGGGCGGACATACCTGGCATTTATGTGAGGATAGAGGAGCTATGACGATACACGAAGTAAAGAAGAGTCTCGGACGCAGGGTAAGCTACAACGGTTCTGACTGCTACGAACTGACAGGGTGCATTATCCGCAAGAGCAGTAAGACAGGTCAGTTCTTCTATCAGGCAGAGATCGCTGACAAGACTTGTGGCAACACGTTGGTGTATTGCAGGCTGGAAGAGTTGAGGTGCGAGGAGGGATAATATGGCAAAGAGTAAAACACCCGAAGAACTGTTAAAGCAGTATTCGGCAGACCTTGTGAAGTCAATAGAGCAGTACAAGTCCATTATCGATCATGGCTGTAGTGATCCATCATGGCCTGACGGCTGTAATGCCAATTTGTGCAGAAACCACGTTCTAGCGTATAAGCAATATATTCTGGATATCTGCACGGATAACGATTTGGAAATCCCACAGGAATATTACCTGCCAACGCCGCCTAAACAGAACAATAGCTTTATGGCTGACAAGACTAGCGAAAGGTACAAAAGGTTGAACAGCTACCCTGATTATAACGGCAGGCTGACAACGAGGAAAGTTGATTATGATGATAGTCAGATGAGTTTATAGGAGGGAGAAAAGTGACAAAAGCTGAAAAAGCCAAAAACCTGCGCTATAAGAAAGCAATTGTATCGCAGCTCAACTTTGAGGAAATAACATCTCAGTTATACGATATCAGCTCCGTTTGCGAGGAATACCAGTATTACTTCAGCGGCGATGATGATACGCTTCTCAACGCACTTGACGGAGATGACGAGCAGGAGCAGGAATTTAAAATGATGTTCTCAGACCTTTCGTATGAGTGTGATAGTTTGAGGGGCATTGTCAATGATACCTATGTGTCAGAACATTTTGACGATTTTTTTGTCGGAATAATGCTAAACGGAAATAGTCCGTTCAAGTGCTATGGATATGATAGCTTTGAAGAAGATTACTTTGCACTTTCGTCATATGACACGAAATGTGCATCAAGTGAGAGCGCAAAGAGACTTAAACGTCTTACGAAGGACGAGCTGCTGTCCGTTTGTGGACAATGCTTTGGGCTTGCAGTGTCTTACCTCAACGTCCAATACAAATATGACTATTTGAAAGCTGCTTTTGATATCTTGAAAGACCAAAATACCTCATATTTGCAGATCATAAAGGACATTGAAACGGCATATGACAAAGCGGACGCAAAAGACTGGTATGAATACAGCGTCGAAGTGAAAGCATTTGATAAGCTTGTCGGAAGTTTCGATGAATATAGCAAAATCTGGCTTGAATAATGAGGAGGGATAACATGGCAAAATACATTGACGCGGACAATCTGATTAACGAATTATCGGCGGCGTGTATGCCGATATACGAAAAGGGCATAACAGGCATTCTGGGTGATAACAGCAGCATTGCCGATATAATCAACGAACAGCCTACCACAGCCGTGCAGGAGGTCAAGCGTGGATACTGGCAGAACAAATATAGAAGTGGCACGACAATTAAAGAGGGTGTTGTATCTTCCTGCTGTGATATGTGGAATAACAGAAAATCGCAGTTCTGCCCGAATTGCGGAGCAAGAATGGACGGTGTTGCTAATGGCTGACCCTATGACCATGTCACGCCTGAAAGCCTACCGCAGGAACGCCTCAGCCATTGAGGACATCAAGGCAGAGCTTTCAGGCAAGTACGTTGCCGACAGTATCAGCGTATGCACTCCGCCGTCCTACACACCACACAGCACACGCATAGACGGCTTTCTGCCAAGTGGCGATACACTTTCACTGCTGTGCGAGCAGGCTCGACTAGAGCGTGAGCAGAGGGCTGTTGAGGAGTTTATCAAGGGGATAGATGACTATCAGACACGGCGAATGTTCGTGCTGAAATTCATCAAGGGTAAGACGTACTTGCAGATAGCTATGCAGGTGAGCGGTGGGAGAATGTCAGAGAGCTGTATCAAAATGCGTATCCAAAGATATTTGCAAAAAACATGATAAATGTGACGTTTGTGACTTTTCACTATGTTATAATTTATACTGAGGAAAGTGTAGATGTACCTTAGACTTGTACTTTCATTGAAGTCACCTCCAATTTTCTAAGCCCCGTAAGGGGCTATGCAGGTCGAGAGCGTGCCAGCTTGATATCTGCTCCACCATTTACTTAACTCCTTATAATATTTTCACAAGGGCGGCTGCATTTTGCGGTCGCTTTTGCATTGTGTCGTAAAAAGTTCATAAATGTCGAATTTTTGATATACTGCATAAAAAAGGCAAAATGATTTTGTGCAGTAGGGAGAATTTTTGTTTATAACCTTGATATTTTATGCTTTATATGCTAATATATAGAAAATGAACAAAAGGAGGTTCTAAAATGGAACTTAGCAGAAAAGACAGAATAATACTTTTTAATCAGTATGAGATACTTAAACGCCTTGATACTGATAACGCTGAACAATATGAGATATATCAAGATATTCTTGCACAGGGATTTGAGTATAATTATGAAGAGATCGGTCCAGCGTTATGTGAAGTCCCGTATTCAGTTTCAGAAAAAGTATATGAGATATTAGAGATGTTAAGGTGCATGACCTTTTCTTTTGACAATCTTGAAGATGTGACAGGTCTAGATCGTGAAGACTATATATTTAGAGGCTTTGACGGAAATGATAATGAAGAAGCAAAGTATTATGAATATGCAGAATGGCTTATAAAATCTAATGGCAAGTATCAGGAATTTAAAGATTGTGAATTTAACAGCCACAGTAAAATCCTGCCAGAGTATAAAGGAATGCTTGAGAGATTTGGTAAACTTGCTAAGACCAGAACAAATGGTATTCATTCAGCGGATTTGTCTGCTGATGAATTAAATTATATCATTGACAAAAAATAATCTTACGAACTGCTACAACAATGTGGCAGTTCTTTTTATATTCCAAAACAACAAAAACCG